>Ga0075425_100006566_pt1 | contig 12207 bp, 10 predicted proteins | sample SoiMethybrSBSTD4_FD_75300 | JGI IMG/M metagenome (GOLD analysis project Ga0075425, IMG submission 75300) | Bulk soil microbial communities from a Populus tree surrounding site in Tennessee, USA - Soil MetaG P. TD hybrid SBSTD4 | ecosystem: Environmental > Terrestrial > Soil > Tree plantation...
AGCGGCTCGTCGAGCAGCAGCAACTGGGGTCCGGTGGCCAACGCACGCGCCAGCTCCATCAGGCGCTGCTCCTTGTTGGTGAGTGAGCCCGCGCGCGCCTCGAGCCGGCTGCCAAGTCCTACGGCCGTCGCCGCCTCGCGTGCCCTATCCCAAGCCGCGTGCTCCGTGAGCGCGCGCACATAGGCGCCGATGACGACGTTCTGCAGCACGGTCATACGCGGAAATGATCGCACCACCTGGAAAGTCCGCCCCACCCCAAGCCGGCAAATGCGATTGGCCTTTTGGCCCGCGATTTGCTTTCCGCCGATCAACACCTCCCCGCGGTCGGGAGTAACCAGTCCGTTGAGCAGGTTGAAGAGGGTGGTCTTGCCTGCGCCGTTTGGACCGATGATGCCTACGATTTCACCGCGGCGAACCTCAAACGAGACGTCGTCGACGGCTTTGAGCCCGCTGAAAGCCTTCGAGATGCCGCGTACGGCGAGGAGAATGTCGCCGCGGTCGCGCTCTGTTCGGTCGGTTGCGGCCGACGCGACGAGAGCCGTTGGGCGCTCGGGTGCGATTGATGTGCTCCCGGCCGCCTTTACGGATTTGCTAAGCGCGTCACGCAGGCGCCAATAAATTCCCTCAGGCGCGAGCAGAATCACGAAGATAATGGCGGCGCCGTAAATGACGCCTTGTATGCCTGGCAGAACATGGCCGAGCTCGCCTTGCAGGATCTCGCCCAACGGCACGAGGACGGTTGCGCCGATGAGAGGGCCCCATAGCGTTCCCGCACCGCCGAACAGGGTCAAGATCATCGCTTGTGCCGATGCGATGAGGCCAAACACACTGGCCGGGGTCAGCACAAGCACGACGACGGCGTAGAGTCCGCCGGCCGCGGCCGCGAGGGCACCGCTGACGGTGATGGCGCGGAGCTTCCAGCGGAGCGTGTCCACGCCACACGCTTCGGCAGCAAGTTCGTTCTCCTTGATCGCGAGGAGATTGAGGGCAAAACGCGTACGCTCGACGAGCAGATTGGCGACGAGCGCGAGCGCGAGCAGGCCGAGCGTGAGCAAGAGGTAAGCGCGGTAATCGGCGAATTGCATGTACCACGTCGGAGCGTCGCGCTTCATCGGTAGCGACAGCTCCTGATAGCCAAGCCAGTCGAAGACGTAGACGAAGACCAGCGGATAGGCGAGCATCGCCAACGCGAAGTAGGTGCCGCGCAGGCGGAACGTCGGAAATCCGATGACCATGGCGGCGAGCGCACCGAGCACGGCGGCGATCGGAATGCCGAGCCAAGGCGTCAGATCGAACTGGATGACACCGAGCGTCACTGCGTAGGCCCCGATGCCGAAGAAAGCGCCGTGACCGAACGAGACGAGGCCGCTATAGCCGCTGAAGATGTTCCAGGAGATCGCCAGCACCGCCCAGATCGGGATGATCGTCAGCAGGAGCCGATAATAGGTGCTGTCGACGACGAGGCTGATCGCCATCCAGGCGATGATAATGGCCGCGATGATGACGAGCGCCAGGCCGAAGTCTTTGCGGTCGCGTAGCATCACGCCCGCTCCGTGACACGGCCAAAGAGACCTTGTGGCCGCAACAGAAGCAGCAACAGAAAGATGACGAAGATCGCGGCGTTTTGCAGTTGGAGGGGCAGCACGAGTGTGGCGAGCTGCTGGACGAGACCGATGGTCACCCCGCCCCAGAACGCGCCCTTGATGCTACCCATCCCGCCGAGCACGACGCCGGCGTACATGATGATGATGAAGTCGATCCCGACGAAGGGCTGGACCGGGTAGTAGAGAATGATGAGTCCTCCCGCTACTCCGGCAATTGCCGTGCCGAGCCCGAACGCAATGCGATGTGCACGATCGACGTCGATTCCATTGTAGAGCGCGGCCTCGGGGTTGTCGGCCGCGGCACGCAAAGACTTTCCCATCTGCGTATGGCCCATCACCCAGAAGAAGACGAGGGCAATAACGACGGCGATCCCGGCATCGATGGTGCGCGCCTTGTTGAAGAAAACGGCAGCAAACTCGTCGTAGAGCAGCGGGACTTGCCAGGCTGCTGAGGACAGTGGGGTGATCATCGAGACAGGCGCCGATCCCAAGAGGATGAGTGCGCCGTTTTGCAGAATGAGCGCGATGCCGAGCGTGAGCACGAGCTGCGCCTGATGCGCCTCGAGCTCGGAAGTGGCGCGCGTCCCGGTGGTCCGAGCGATGAGGCAACGATGCAGGGCGTAACCCCCGGCGAACATCACTGGCGCGGTGGCAAGTGCCGCGATAAAGGGCGCGGCCTGGCCAAGGAAAGCCGTCGTAAGAAGGTTCGTGACGATAAAGATGGCGAGGTACATTCCGACCATCATGAAATCGCCCTGGGCAAAATTGATCACCCGCATAATGCCGAAGATGAACGCAAGGCCGACGCACATCAGGCCGTACACGCAGCCGACGAGGAGGCCCGCGGCCAGAGCCTGCAGGAACTGTTCGATGAACGCGCTCATGCGTGCGGCTCCACCACCAGCCGGCCCAGCGCGCGGCCCGCCTCAACGCGTTCATGCGCCTCGGCCGCGTGTTCGAGCCGCACGGCGCCGCTGATGATGGCGCGCAGTGTCCCGCGCGCCATGAGGTCGAGCGTGTGGCGCAACTCATCGCGCGTGGTGCTCGTCGCGCTCAGCAGCGAAATGCTCTTCAAGAACAGTTGCGCGGGGTTAAACGGCACGAACGCGCCACCCAGCTGTCCAACCAGCACCCAGCGCCCGCCTCGGGCGAGCGCGCGCCGTGTCGACTGAAAGGCCGCACTGCCAACGGTGTCGATCGCGACATCCACTCCCTCGCCTCCCGCGAGCTTGCGCACGGCAGGGGCGAAATCGGCGCCACGCTCGTGCACCACGACTTCGTGGGCACCAGCCGCGCGGATGGCCTCTGACTTCTCGGGCGAGGTTGTTTGGGCAATGACTAAGGCGCCTGCCGCGCGGGCGATCTGCAGACCGTGCATGCCGAGGCCGCCACCGGCGCCGGTGACAAGCACCGACTCCCCAAGTTGGACACGCCCGACTCCGACAATGGCATGAAACATCGTGCCAATAGCGCACGCGGCGATCGCCGCGGCGTCGAAGGGCACGCCATCGGGGACGAGAGCAACATTGTCGTCTTCGACGGTGGCATACTCCGCGAAGCCGCCGTTGAACCCGGCATCGCCGATGAACTCCGCTTCATCGCAAAGCGGCTCACGCCCGGTCCGGCAATACCGGCACCGACCGCAGACGTGCCGTCGCTGCGTCGTCGCCACGCGATCGCCGACTTTCACCGAGCGCACGTGAGCTCCAATCTCGACGACCGTCCCGGCGATCTCGTGACCGGGAATCAGGGGCATTTTGACACCGGCCTTGAGCGTGCCGTTGCGTGTCACGACGTCGTGGTAGCAAACGCCGCACGCTCCGACCTTGATGATCACGTCCCGCGGCCCAGGTATCGGATCGGGTACGCTTTCGACCCGCATGACGGCAGCGGCCGCACCGGGTTCTCTGATAACCACGGCGCGCATCAGAGTATCGCAATGGGCGTGAGCGGACTGCCTGTGCCGCCGACGATCGGGAGCGGGGCGGCCATCAGGCAAAATATGGTGGCACCCGTTTCTGCAAGCGGCTTGAGCATCGCCCCCTCCATTAGGGGAATGCCAAAATCGCGGATGAGCCTTTGGTGCACAGGAAATACCGTGCCGCTTGGAAAGGGCAGCACCTCCACGGCGAAGTTGTCGGCGCCGATCATGGCAGCACCGGCCTCGGCGAGAAACTCGGCCGCCTCAACATCGATACCGGGTTCACTATTGAAATCCACTTCGCTTGTGCCGAGAACGCTCTCAAGCCATCCGGTCCGCAGAAGCACGGCATCGCCGACCCGCAATTCGGTGCCTGCCGCGTCTAGAGCCGACTCGATCTCTAACTTGCGGATCGCAGTCCCGGGCGGGAGCGGAGCGCCGTTCACTCGCACCAGATCCAACAGGACGCCGCGGGTAACGATGGGACCCATCTTGTCGATACCGCAGCGTGTGGCCGCGGTGGTGCTGCGGATCGTATTGCCGCTGAATCCATTGAAGAGCTCGTCGTCATACCAGGCATGACAAAGGGCATCGATGTGCGTGCCAATGTGCATCGGCACAATCATCGTGTCCTCGGCGAACTGGAATCCGCCGGGACGCTTGCCCCCCGCCGCATAGTCGCCGCCATCACGACCCATGAGATGGATCATCGATGCGCGGTGCTTGGGCATCGGCGTGTCAGGCGAAAGCGGCTGCGCAAGGCTGATGATGCGCCCTTCGCGAACCAGATGCGCGGCGCTCTTCACCTTGGTGGTGTCGATCAGGTTGAGGGCACCCCTCTCGTCGCATCCGCCCCAACGCCCCCATGCTTCCTTGGCCATGGTCGGTTACGCCTTCCTCGGGATTGATGCGATGGCCTGCTCGCGCAGTTGCCGACGCATGATCTTGCCCGTGACGGTGGTGGGGAGCGCGGTCGCAATGAAGATCCGATCTGGGACCTTGTAGCCCGAGGAGAGCGCCTTGCAGTGCGCCTCAAGTTCGCCGGGGTCGATATCGGCACCTTCCACAGGCAGCACAAACGCAACGATGATTTCTCCCTTCTCGGGATCCGGCACGCCCGTCACACCGGCCTGCGCCACCTTGCGGTGCTGCAGCAGAACCTCTTCGACCTCTGCCGGAGAGACGTTGATGCCTGACCTCTTGATCATTTCGGTCGTACGGCCGACGAAGATGAACCGCCCGTCCGCTGCCAGCCGCCCCATATCTCCCGTGCGGAAGAAGCCGTCGTTCGTGAACACCTTGGCATTTTGCTCGGCGCTGGATCCGGCGTAGCCGGCCATCAGATAGCCTCTCACCTCGACGAGGCCCGGCTCTCCCTGTGGGACCGGAACGCCGGTTGCCTCATCGACGATGCGCACCTCGACGCCGGGCAGTGGCTGGCCCTGGGAATTTGCCCGTTCCTCAAGCGGCCAATCGTGAGAGGTGACACAGCAGTTTCCATAGGTCTCGCTGGCCCCGTAGATATTGCAGATTGCCGTTGCGCCCAGCACTTGCGCGGCAGCGATGACGTCCTGCGGGCTGCCGATCGTTAGCCCTGTTCGCAAGCTACGCGTGCGCTCGCGGTTGAAAGTGGGATGGCGCACGAGCGCGCTCGTGATGGCCGGAAGCGTATAGATGGCGGTGCAGCGGTGCGCCTCGATGAGATCGAGCGCCTCCCCGGGGTCGAACCGGCTTTGCAGCACCAGCGTTGCCCCATGCGTGATGGTCGCCGGCAGCGCATTCACCGCGCCGTAGGCCCAAAACAGCGGAACCGAGACGAGGACGCGATCGCTGCCGGACAACGCCTGGCGCTCACCGATATTGAACCCGTTCTCAATGATGCGGTACTGCACCATCCGCACGGCCTTGGGACGGCTGCTCGAGCCTGAGGTGTAGAGCAGGATTGCATCGTCCCCGGCGCTCGCGGCGGCGCCAGGGGCGGGCATGGGATCAAGGGGATCGACCCGGGTGAACCTCTCGTAGCTGATGAAACCCGGCAGCGTGCACGAGCCGACCGTAGCGATACCCCGCAACTGCGAAAAGCGTTGGCACTGCAGCGGTTCGCCAGGTTTAAGCGTCGCGAGCTCGGGAATGAGCGCGCGAAGGCCGTCCGCAAAGTGCTGGTCTGCGAACCTGTCGAGAGAGATGAGAAACGCCGTGCCGGAGTCCTTTAGGAGAAAGTCTAGCTCCGCGGGTTTTGACCAGGTGCTGAGCGGCACAACCACCGCGCCGAGAGCATTGGCGCCAAAACATGCTTCGAGCCACTCGATGCTGTTGTTGAGCAGGAGAGCCACTCGCTCGCCACGGCGCACGCCGGCCGACTGCAGCCCAGCTGCCACCTGCCGCGCGCGTCGGCAAAGCGCCGCATAGGACATCGAGCGGCCCTCGTGGATGGCCGCCGTCTTGTCCGGATGGCGCGCCGCCTGCTCGTCGAGCAGTTCAAACAACGTTCTGCTGCAAGGAGCCTTCACGGCGAGGCCTCACCACCGCAGGGCAGGCCGTGCAGCCGTTATTCACGCGGACAAGCCGGCGCGAGGCTGCAGGTGAACCCTCCCTGGATCTCGGTAATTATGATCTACTGATGAGTAGATCATAATTCCGAGTGGTAGACAAGCTCGAAAGAGGGCTGCGTTATCCCGCCGCAGTGCGACCGCCGGCCGGGGTCCGCTCTGCCTGCACCAGCGCCAGAATGAGCTCGGACATCCGCTGGGCTAATTCCTCGGGACCGAGGCGTCCGCCGCCGCGAAACCAGACATAGGTCCAGCTCACCATTCCACCGATCGCCAGAGCCGCCAATTCGCGGTCGACGACTTGAAATGCCCCCGCATCACATCCTTCCTGCAGAAGCTTGTTCAACTTGCCATCGAATTCGCGGCGAAGGCTACTGATGCGCTTGAAGTCACGCGGCGACAGGTTCTTCTCTTCGCGGGCAAAGATGGCAATATGTTTCTGGCTCCGCAGGACCGTCAACGTGAAGACCTCGCCAAGACGTCGAAGCCGCTCAACGGGCCCTGTGTCCGTTGCGAGCACCGCATTCATTTCCTCCAGCGACCCGCGGATGGCGCGCTGGCAAATTTCGGCAAGCAGCTCAGACTTTGATTTGAAATATGAGTAGATGAACGGCTTGGTCACGCCCAAGCGCTCGGCGACGGCATCGAGGGTCGCGTTCTCATACCCCTGCGCATAGAAGAGATCGGCGGCTACCTCGAGGATGCGCTCGCGTTTGAGCGCGATGATTTCATCGCGCAATGAGCCGTTGGACTTCATACCGACCTGCTCCTTAGCCTTTGTTTAGAAGCAATTGGTCACAAGTTCTACTCATGAGTAGGCGCATGGGCAAGCACGTGCGCGTCACACCCGCAACGCATGGGAAGGCTACGTTTGGAAGCAGCTGAGGCGACCGCTCGGCTCGTCATCGACACACCGTACGCCACGTCGCTCCCTTTTCGGTACTCGCAGCACTGCCGTGGCATGTTGGCTTCTTTGTGCGGTGCTGTCCTAGCGAGTGTCGGAGGGACCAATGGTCCGTGCGGCAGCGGCACAAAGTTCGAGGTGGGCGTCCGGGAGATGGCAGGGCTGGTCGCGATCACCCAGGTCGGCAGCGGGATCCCGTGTGTGGTGACCCCGGAGCAAATGACCTTTGTCCTGTGATGTTAACCTCGGCCGGCCGCGACTGCGCCATTAACTGATGTGTGCATTAACTGATGTGTGGCGAACTCATTGACGCAGGGAATTTGCTATTGTGTGTACGGTATTCGAAACGAGCTCTGCGCTGCCACGTGTCAGCCCCAATACGCGGCAGCAGTTGAAGGGGGCGTCGTAGGCCGCGTTGGCATCGGAAAGAACTCCACTGTGACTCCACGAATTGGACTTAGCTGGCGAGATCTCTTGCGGGCCGCATCGGTGGCGATCGCAACCATGGTCGCGTGCGGCCTCACAGTTTCTGCGCACGCGCAACTGGTATCAACGCAGGTTCCAGCGGACATCGTCCACAACTGGGGCTGGTTTCTGTTCTTCGGCATTTTGCTGATGCTGCTGGGGATTTTAGCGATCGTGCGTTCGGTGGCGGCTACCGTGGTCTCCATGCTGTTCTTCGGATGGCTCCTGCTCATCGCGGCCGGTATCGAGATCGTTCAAACCGTCATGGCCGGACGAGAGACCGGCATGTTTCAACACTTGGCAGCTGCGGTCCTGTTTGGGGTCGTGGGCATTCTGATGATCTGGAGGCCGGTGGTCAGCGCCGAGATCCTTACCCTGCTAATGGGCGCATTCTTCCTCGTGACTGGACTGTTCCAAATTGTAGGCCCTGTGATGAGTTCGTTGCCGGATTGGGGCTGGCACGTGTTCAACGGTATTATCACGCTGTTGCTTGGCCTTCTTGTGTTGGCCCAATGGCCAGTCAGTGGCTTATGGGTGATCGGAATGTTCGTTGGCATCGATCTTTTATTTTATGGGAGCGCTTGGATCGCAGTCGCGCTCCATCTGCGATCGATGTAGCAAGCTTGCACGGGGTTGCAGGGCTTCATGGTAGGGTCGATGGCTGACCAAGCGGCCTTTAGCCGCCATTGATGGCGATGGGATGCCAGCACCGGTGGCCGCGCTGCGGTGCTCGCTAGTCTAGTGGCGTCGCTCTCGGTCGCCTTGATCGATCCTGTGCTTGGTAGCTCCTCGCTGAGCGGGATCTGTACGGGCTCGTGCTCGCGCTCCATCTCGACCGTTTCGGCGTCCCAGCATCTGAACGAACGTGCCGACGCCTCATCGACAATGGTTCAAGACCTCGCGGCCGTCCAGGGCTCTTATCTCCCCAGGCGGCTGTAATCCGCCCGACTTTGAAACACGGGGGTGTCGAGAGGTTCGAGTGGTCGGGAGCCCACCAGAAAAGAAGGTGATGAACACGAGGAGCCCGGCCAGCGGGCCGCCTTGCGTGGCTATGTTGATGACCTGGACCAGCGGGAGCGCGCAATCTTGAGAAACTCTCGGAGTCGATGGCGGAGTTCGATCATTGCCATCCCCACCGGAGTTCGATGGGGCCGAGGCTCAGTGACCAGCGGTGGTCCGGCAGCACGGAGCGCCGCACGCAGCAGAGCCGCAGGTGCCAGTGCTTCGGTCGCCACCAGAATTTCAGGCGCAAGCATTCCTCCGAACGGTACGAGCTCAACGCCCTTGCAGATTACCACGCCCATAGCAACGCGGAGCCCTAATACCCGGGTCTTCCCTATTCCATGCTCGAGATCCGCGAGGTTCCAGCCCCCATATTGTTTTATCATCGCCAGCGACCTGTGCCGCGTCGTCGATCAATGTCCCACGAGCAGGCTCAGCCTTCTCCTCTGGGCGCCGATCCGGGAGGCTCCGGGAAAAAAGTTGGCGAGAAGTGAGGGATTTTCCCCCTCCAAATGCGATAGAGACTAGGAGGAGCCGCCCACACCAGGGCGGCTCTTTCGTTTTCGCCTAATTGCCCGACAGTGTCGGCAAGCGCAAGGCCGCGGTTCGGGCACAGTTGCGCTCCTTGTCCGGGCAATGGCCCTGAGCATCAGCCTGCGCGCCGATTCCGCCTCCGTACGAGAGCCATATGCGAAAGTCACGTTGTTGCCGCCGTGCTTGTCATCGTGGAGGGTGAATGAAGCCGTCGGTCTCGGCAGTATCGTGGTCAGCGCCAGCGCTCAGATGGCAGCGCCGTAGCGCCCCTTTGATGGCACGATTGACCCCGTCAGCCGTGATCCGTCCGCCGATCCCACCCGGGTGAATGTGACTGAAGAGGGGAGTGCCGGCTTACGGAAGATCCTGCTCCACAGCGTCACGTTGAGGGCCATCGCCACGTGCATGTGGGAATAATAGCGATGGCCCTCGGGGTGCGCTCGCCCCAACCCATGCACAGGCGGGAGCACGGTGCGGGAAGCACCTTCGCCAGGACAGGGGCGGGCGAGCGGGGCTAAGTCTGCATTGGCGTTCCACGTCGTTCAGTTGTTAAGACAACATTCGCGTAGCTATTGCCAAGAAGTGTGCCAGCCAGGTCACATTAATCTAGAATAGAAGGACTTCGCGACCAGCCTGCACTCGCCGAAATGCAACCTCTTGGTGCACTTCGGTTCGGGATTGGTGGACGGCCCCGCGATCCGGGCGCCTCGCTAAGTGGAGAAGGATCTGCGGTGCGTGGCCGCTCAGGCAGAGCTGGCTTTGAATACGGCCGCGTAGTGTTACGATCCAGTCGGGAAACGACTCGCGGGGGATGTCAATAATGTGCCGAGCGCTCGTAGCGGTCGCCGCCGCCGGATTACTCTTTGGTTGCGGTACCAGCAGCGCCAACCTTGACGCGCAGATCAAGACGGCCGAGCAGCAGATGCTGGACGCGTCGAAGAAGGCATCCGAGAGCTTGGCGTTGTACGCGAAGTCGCCTCACAAGAACTGCAACGGACCCGAGCTCGACGAGGCGACCGAGACCGCCAACGCAGCGGTGGCACTGAGCCAGAGGCATGAGCTCGGAGTACGCTTGGCGGCCGGAGGCCAGCTGCTCAGCGTCGCCGACGCGGCGAAGTCGAAGGGTTGCGTGCAACAAGCGGGCGCGATTTATGACGAGGTGCTCCGAGTGTTCGCGGGCGGTGAATATGCCAGCCTGCGCGATCGCGCGATGGTCGGCATCCAGGATCTGCGCACCAAGGGTGCCTAAGCATTCGCTTGGAGGGACTAGATGGCCACAGAGCGCAGCATATACGCCGCGAATGTTACGATACTCGGCGGCAAGGGTGATGGAGGACGACCCTGCTGCTGATCGCCGGGCTGCGCGTTCCCGGTCGATCCAGACCGCGGCCAGCATGTCGTCCTCCGGCCCGTATGTCACGCGGTTGGTGCAATAGATGTCCCGGACTGATGAGCCTGCTTGATTCTGACAGCGTGGTTTACTCCTTGAGTGTACAACCTTCCGTGCTCAGACCATACGTGCTCCACAATCCTGCCCTTAGCTGGGGCGGATTCGTGAGGAGCGTCAGATGTTCAGAGTGATCCTGTTCGTGTTGTTCTGCGTGGGATTGGGGACGATCGCACGGAGCGAACCAGCCGAGGTAATCGTTGGAAAGGCATACGCACGGGACGGCGATGAGGGCGCGACCCGGACGACTACCGGGCCGGCCGGCGTCAGCGGTGCAAACGTCAATCTCGCCGCCGGTGATACGGAGTTCAAGGCGCTCCTGATCTGGCTGAAGCTGCGCCATTCGACGTGCCTTTCGGTCGAGAAAATTGCACGATCGCCAGACTACCCCTGGCATGGACGTGGGGGCTTTATTTCATTTGCGCGAGCGCGAGCACGCGACAGTCCGGAGCAGCCCCGTGTGATCGCTAAGGGTTTGTGCCGATACCCAGGGTCGACGCAAGTGAGAAAATCGCCAGCATCAGTGAAGATCGTGATCTGCGCCTTTTCAGGGCTTCGCGAGCCGAACGAAGTCTACAATGGCCAGGCTGTCTCATCAGGGGCCGTGCTGGCTTAAAGGGTTGCCCGATGCCGGCCGTCCTCAAAGATGGCGCGGCGGAGGTGCCACGTATCAGCGGATTGGGCACGCACGAGCGGAGGTGCCACGTATCAACGGATTGGGCACGCACGAGCCGGGCGTTGAGCCCCCAAGATTGCCCCAAGGCTGCCCCCAAGGTTGCCCCAAGATTGGATGCGTGCTCACGGGCAGCGGGTGCTGGCTGTCCAACTGGGTCCATAATGACAGTACCGCAAACGGCGGCTCTCGTCGCATGGGGTAGCCATGGCGAAATTGATCGGCATTTCCGGTAGCCTACGGCGAGGCTCCTTCAATACTGCGCTCCTGCGCGCCGCGACCGAGTTGGTCCCCAGCGGTGCCGAACTCGTGACAGAGACGCTGCACGGAGTTCCCCTTTACGACGGTGATGTCGAAACCGCACACGGATTGCCGGAGCGCGTGAGGCAACTGAAGGAAGCGATTGCAGCCGCCGACGGGCTACTCCTTGCGACCCCCGAATACAACAATTCGATTCCCGGGGTCTTCAAGAATGCGATGGATTGGTTGTCGCGCCCCCCGGCCGATATTCCCAGGATCTTCGAAGGAAAGCCAGTCGCCGTAATTGGGGCATCGCCGGGCGGCTTCGGGACCATCCTGAGCCAGAATGCATGGCTGCCCGTGTTGCGTACCCTGGGAATGAAGCCTTGGTTCGGCGGACGCTTGCACGTGTCCCGAGCCGGAACCGTTTTCGACGAGGCTGGGCGAATCGTTAACGACACGACAAGAGAACAACTACGAAAATTTATCGAAGGCTACCTGGCCTTCGTCCAAAGCGCTACTGGCAAGGAGCCTTCGCATGCGGCCCCAACCGAGCCGTAAGGGCGCGGGCGCGAAGCACCGTGCAAGACCCTCGCGACCGCACGCGGGTCTTGTGCGCAAAAATGCCTGAAACAGCCATGGTTGGGAATCCGGCGCTAAACCGCAAAGCAACGGCATCGCCGCGACTGCTGTGCTAGAGCGACAAGCGGCGTAGCTATGCTCGGTGTCTCAGATGGATCGAGAAATGTGGGGGCGAATCGATGCATTAAAGGCAATGGTCGTGTTGGCCCTGAGCGGCAATGGTCCGCGTCTGGCATGACGTGATCGTCTTCACCTCTGCCATATTTGCGGGGCCATGTGAGCCTGG
>Ga0075425_100006568_pt1 | contig 12206 bp, 8 predicted proteins | sample SoiMethybrSBSTD4_FD_75300 | JGI IMG/M metagenome (GOLD analysis project Ga0075425, IMG submission 75300) | Bulk soil microbial communities from a Populus tree surrounding site in Tennessee, USA - Soil MetaG P. TD hybrid SBSTD4 | ecosystem: Environmental > Terrestrial > Soil > Tree plantation...
GCCCCTTCTTCCACATGTTCAATCTGGAACGAACGTCGCTGGTCATGATGTGCTCGATCCTTTTTTTCAGGTCCGCGCCGGTCACGCCGGATACGCATGGGAGCGGCGATTCCGTGAACAGACGGCAGGTCGTCAGGATGCTTTCGGCGTACGAGTGGCGTTCGCTGCCCGCGTCGAGCACCGCTTCGTCGCACGCCCGCTCGCGCTCGTCGACGAGTCGCGCGCCGATCCACCACACCATCGGGTGAAACCAAAACGCTGCTTGCGCGAGCAGGTGGGCAACGGCCGTGAGGTTGTCGCGCCGCCGGACGTGGACCACTTCGTGCGCGAGAATCGCCCGAACCTGCTCGCGCGAGAGATGCGTCTCGAGATCGGCCGGCCAGATGAGAATCGGTGCGACGACACCAAACACGCCCGGCTCGAATGAACTCGACGATGTGACGACGGCGATCGGACGCGTGAGGCCGGAGCGGCGCTCGAGCGCACGCAGCTCGTCGAACACGACACCGCCCGTCATCGAGGGGGACACTCGCGCGATCCTCGAGATCCGTCGCCATCGAACCGCCCACGCGGTCAGGAGAACTACCGCTCCGGCAATCCACAGGCCGACGAGCAACTCAGGAAGGATCCTTCCGAGCGTATACAGCGGCGAGACACCGGGCGGTTGATTCGCCACAATCCGAACGGCGCGTTCCGGCAGTGCACCGCCGCCGGCGTTGACGAAGACCTCGTGCGGCGTCACCGACGCGACGACGATCGGCCGCCATCCGAATAGCGCCCCGAGGCTGACGATGGCAGAAAACGGAATCAGAAACTTCAGCGACGCCGCAAGCCACACGGCGTACCGCACGCCGGCGCGATCGCGCCGGAGCGCGAGCGTGACGAGCAACGCGAGCGCAGCGACGAGCGTCGACTGCCAGAGATGGTTGGTGAGTCCTGCCATCATTTCGTACCGTCCTTCTGCGAGAGCTTCCGCAGCGTTTTCTCCGCTTCTTTGACGTCTTCGAGCGACAGACGGCCGGACTCGACCAGGTGCGCCATCACGGGCTGAATTTTTCCGCCGAAGAAGCTCAGGAGCTCGTCGACGAGACGCCGCTGCGCGGACTCGCGCGAAATGGCCGGCTCGAACACGTGCGCGTTGCCGATCTTCTTGACGCGACGCACGGCGCCCTTGGCCTCGAGTCGGTACACCATCGTTTGCACCGTGGTGTAGGCCGGCCGGTTCTTCGCCGGCAGCGCCTCCTGAATCTCCCGGACGGAAGCGGGGCCCAGCCGCCACATGGCGTCCATCACCCGCAGTTCGACTCTTGTCAGCTTCGGCAGCGCCACGGCGTCTCCTAATGACGTGGACAGATCTACTACAACTGTAGGCGAGAGATCAAGTGCTCGCCGTACAACGCGGCAAACGCTTCGGGAACGGGCGCCGAGAGCGTGAGCGTGCCCCGGGCAGGAATGACGGGATGCCGGAATGTCAGGCGCCACGCGTGCAACGCGTGACGCGGAAAGCCGTCCAGGGCTTCGCCGTACACGGCGTCCCCGACGATCGGCCAGCCGCGGCTCGCGAGATGCACGCGAATCTGATGGCGCCGCCCTGTCATCAAGCGGCATCGGAGCAGCGAGCGCCGAGAGGACGCGTCGTAGTCGAGGCGCTCGAATGTCGTCACGCTCGCCGCGCCGTCCGCACGCACGATCCGTCGCCGGCGATCCGACGGATCGGTGCCGAGCGGCAGGTCGATGCGGCCCTGTGGGGGATCGACGCATCCGGACACCACGGCGAGATAGTCCTTCTCCGCCGCGCGCCACGATCGCTGCAGCGCCGCGTGCGTCGCCGCGTTCTTCGCGAGCACGACGATGCCGGACGTCAGCTTGTCGAGCCGACCCACGACCGACAGCGTCGCCTGTGGATCGCGCGCGCGCAGCTCGTCGAGCAGTGTTCCCTCGAGATTCCTGTAAGCCGGATGCACGACAAGGCCCGCTGGCTTGTTCACGGCGAGCAGGCACTCGTCTTCGAACAGGATTTCGAGCATCATTCAGCCGTGAGCGACAAAGGACGCCTCGTCTACTCTACCGGGATCGGCGCGATGTGCCCCGATTGCGGCTGGCCGAAAGACAACTGCCAGTGCAGCAAGCAGTTCGATCAGCCCGTCCCGCTCAAAATCGTCGCGAAGCTTCGGATGGAGAAGAATGGCCGCGGCGGCAAGACCGTCACGGTTGTCGACGGCCTACCGAGGAATTCCGCCTTCCTGAAGGAGCTGGCACAGGAGCTCAAACGCGCCTGCGGCACCGGCGGCGCCGTGCTCGACGGCGCGGTGGAATTACAAGGCGACTTGCGCGACCGTGTGCGTGCGTTTTTGGAAAAAAAAGGGTTCACGGTCAAGGGATAGGCTGGATGGCCAGGATGGGCGGGACGGGCAGGATTGTAGAGCGCACACAGACTTGCACGCACCGGAAATGGAGTTGCTTCGAGTCGAAATGTCAACGTGTACGGCCGAATGAAAATGATCGCGTGCCATCTGTCTCGTGAGCAGCCACAATTGGGAGTGTGTGCTCTCGAAATGGCCAGGAGAACTTCGGGAATGAAAGTTCGTAAGCGAGGAATGAGAAAACGAGGCCTCGGAATGACCGTGCGAGGCCTCAGTATGGAAAGTGTACGATCCGAAATCTAATCTTTCGTGCCGCCAGCCGCGTCGCGCTCGGCCTTACGGCCGCCGGCGAGGATATTCGGCGTGGCGTAATTCCCTTCCTGGCATGAGTACTCGAACATGCGGTACTTCGGATCGCGCGTGAGCGGAATCTCCACCGTCCACGGCTTCGTATACACGTTTTTATCCTCGATCGTCGCTCGATAAATGATCGTAGTCGCATCGACAGGCGTGAAACGTTCCACGACATGCAGCGCTTCCGTCTGCGGAATGCCACGAATGCGCTGCGTGGCCGCGCTCGTCGCGATCATCCCCTTGTCGTTGTAATTGGTCGACTCGACGACGAGCGTGTTGCCTTCCCAGTGGCCGCGCGGCTCGCCGTCCCACTGCCGGATCTTCTCGCCGAGCCGCGGACGGCCGTCGATCGGGATGATGCGCGCGTTGTGAATCATCTCGTAGCGGATGACGACGTAGCCGGGCGTCTGTATGAACTCGTACGCGTTGTTGTATCCCGCTGGAAACATGCCGGCCGGCATGCCGCGCGTGATGCACCGCTCCCACGACGTCTGATGCGTCCAATGATCCTGAACGTGATCGAGATCGTACGCGCGTTTGTCTTCGGCCCACTTCATCACGGGCACGCGGCCCTCCGGCGGATCGATCACCATCGATCGCCGCGCCGCTTTCATGGGGCTGTCGTGATCGGCCCAGTGCGACGGCGGGTTGATGCCCGGCGCGCTCGGAATCGGCGCGCCATTCGATCCACCCGATGGCGGCGGCGCCTCGAACGGCGTGCTGTCGAAGTTCACCCACGTGCCGCGCAGATCGGGCTGGCCGTCGGCTGTTTTTGCTGGGACGAAGGCTTTTGTCGGCGCAGGCGCCGACTGGCCGTACAGAACCGCTGTCGCGATGACGACGAGAACGGCGATGCCGGAAAGACGCTTGGTCATGTCCACACCCCGGGGTATTGTGGATCGACTCGAAGCCGGGCTCGGTGATAAATTAGGCGGCTCATTCATACAGGTATTCCACTTCACAGAGGTCAACGAGAATCATGGGCCAACAGGGCTTGGAAGATGTGTTGCGCGCGGCAGGTAACCCGGTCACGATGCTCCGTAATTCGCAGATCGGCGCCTACGTCTATCCCGTCGTTCCCGCCGAGTACTCCAACTGGCGTGACGAACAGCGCGCGTGGCGCGACAGCTGCGTACTCTTCGACCAGTCGCATCACATGGCCGAGGTGCTCGTCGAAGGCCCCGACGCGCTGAAGCTCTTCTCGCACACAGCCACGAACAGCTTCGCGAAGTTCCCGGTGAATCGCGCGAAGCAGTACGCGCCCTGCACGCCGTACGGCCACGTCATTGGCGACGGCATCCTCTTCCACCTCGAACAGGACAAGCTGCTCTATGTCGGCCGCGCGCCGGCCGCGAACTGGATTCAGTTCCACGCCGAAACCGGCGGCTTCGACGTCCATGCCGTGCGCGACGAACGATCGCCGTCGATTACTGGCGGCCGGGCGGTCACGCGGCGGCACTACCGCTATCAGATCCAGGGCCCGAACGCGAAGCACGTCATCGAAAAGTTGAACGGCGGCCCGGTGCCGGAGATCAAGTTCTTCAACATGGACGCGATCAACATCGGCGGCCGCAAAGTGCGGGCCCTGCGCCACGGTATGGCGGGTGCGCCCGGCCTCGAGATCTGGGGACCGTACGAAGAGCGCGACGAGATTCGCACGATCATCGTCGAAGCCGGCAAAGACTTCGGATTGCGTCAGGTCGGCAGTCGCGCCTATCCATCGAACACGCTCGAGTCGGGCTGGATTCCCTCGCCGCTGCCGGCTATCTACACTGGCGACAAGCTGAAGGCCTATCGTCAGTGGCTCCCAGCCAACGGCTACGAGGCGACCGGCTCGCTCGCGGGCAGTTTCGTCTCGAGCAACATCGAGGATTACTACACGAATCCGTACGAGCTCGGGTACGGGCCGTTCGTCAAGTTCGATCACGACTTCGTCGGCCGCGAATCGCTCGAGAAGATGTCGAAGACGCCACAGCGTCACAAGGTGACGTTCGCGTGGAACGCCGACGACGTGCTGAAGGTGTTCAAGTCGCTGCTCGACTCCGGCGACCCGTACAAGTTCCTGGACATGCCGCTCACCAACTACGGCTCGTCGTCGTTCGACATGGTGAACAAAGGCAGCAAGACCGTGGGCCTGTCGATGTTCTCCGGCTACAGCTATAACGAGCGTTCGTTCCTCTCGCTCGGCATCGTCGATCCCGACGTCAAACCGGGCGATGAACTCACGCTCGTGTGGGGCGAAGAAGGCGGCGGCACGCGGAAGGCCACCGTCGAGCATCACAAACAGATCGAAATTCGCGTCGTCGTAAGCCCGGTGCCGTACTCGAAGGTCGTGCGCGAAACCTACGAGGCGGGCGCGGCGGGCTGGCGGTCGGGTCAGCGGTGATCCGCGAAGCCGGTGAAACCCGTCGTCCCGGCGCTCGTTGTCGTTGGTCTCATCCTGTCCATGCCCGCGGCGTCGTACGCCGCGGGATCCACGTCGTCTGAAGACATCCCCGTGCGCGGCGGCATCGCCGCGCTCGCGGATGCCATCCCCATCGTTCCGGCACCCGAGCGCGCGCGCTTCCTGCCCGAAGCGATACGCGTCGTGTACTCGTGGCCACAGACCGGTCCGTACTCGAACGAGCCGATGCGACGCCGTGTCGCCGCGTTCGTCGCCGACACGGCGAGTGCCGACGCACGTGACGACATCCCCGTCCCGCTGACGACGGCCCTCTGGGGCCAGATTCTTCGCAAGCCGGTCAACCGCGACAACGTCGTTGGCGCAATCCTGAGTGACCGCTCGGCCGCACTGGTCGCCTACGGGCTCGCAGGACTCGACGACGACACGTTGCAGTTCTTCGCCGATCATCGCGGACTCGTCTCGCGTCTCGTCGAACGGGCTCCCGCCGCCTTTGCGGCGTTCGGAGAGAGCCTGCGAATCCATGACAGCCGCGTGATGGTGCCCGGCGGCGACGGCGCTCGGTCCGCGTGGGAAAGCGTGATCGGCGAGAAGGTCGATCGTCCCGAGCGTTTCGTGCAAGAACTGTTCGAGTCCGATCGCGGCCGTGTCGCCTATTTGTTCGACCTACTGGCGCACGCAGACACAGCGTTTGTCTCCCTGGTGCTTGCGCCGAACGGCGACGGCTTGAAGCGGCTGGCGGCGCTCGCGCGCCGCGCGTTTCCTGAATGGGAAGTTGTCGCGGCGCCGTTCGTGAGGCCGCCGTCCGATCTCGGCGCATTCATCGCCAGGTTGCATGCGACAACCGGCGCGACCGACGACACCATCGATCTTCGAACTGTGGGTTTCTGGCAGCGCGTCTTCGACGACGCGTCGAATTCGTCCGCGCGGACGGACGTCGTGTGGCTGGCCGAAAACATCCTCGGACATCCTGCGCGCGAACGGGAACACCGCCTCGAACTTTTCAGCTTCACGCAGCGCGTGTTCGGACACGCCCAAGCGGGAGCCGACGACGTGGTGGGCGCGGCACACGCGTTTGCCACCTATCCCGTGCTGATGCTGACGCTCGAGCGCATGGGCATCCGCACGGCGTCGGTGTATGTGGCGGCCGGGCAGCACGCGGAGAAGCTCACGGCGCTCGACGCGGGAAAAGGGAGCATCGCGCTCGCCCAGTTCCAGGGAGCGCTCGCACTGCTGAATCGGGCTGTTCGAGTGGGCACGCTCGACGCGTCCGCCGCCCAAACGTTCGCGAGCGAGCTGTTCGCGCTGCGTCTCGAAGACGGTTCATACGACGGGGCGATCGCCGGCTGGCTGACGAAGTTCGCCGCTGGCGTCCGCGCGGCTGTGGACGTCAACGTGACGGCAACAATCGACGACGTGATTCTCACCGCCGCGTCGGGACCATCGACCGGTCCACGAGCCGCGCGGTTCGAGTGGGAGGGCCAGCGGTATCGCGTCGATCCCGGCGCCGGCGAGCTGCAGCGGTTGCGACGCACGCGGGCACATCAGGAAAGCGTGACGTTTGCGACGGCGCTCGGCATTCGCGACCTCGTTCGAACGGTGATGTCCTCCACGCCGAGCGTCGACACTGTGCACGAGGCCGCTCGATTCCTCGATGCCGCCGCAATGGAGCTCGCGGTGGCGGAACGGGCTGCCGATGAATCGGCGATCAGAACACTGCGCGAAGCCGCTCGCGCCCTCGCGTCGATCAGACGGCCGGCCGATCTCGGCGATGCCCGCAAGGCTGTGGGTCCGCTCGGTGCGATTTCGGACGCGCTCGTCGGCCACGCGCTCGTTTCGCTCGCCTACGCGTGCGACCTCGGCGATCCCGACGGCACGATTCTGATCGCCGGCGATCCCTCTCGGCGGCACGACTACGGCTACGACGTCGCCGGCCGCGACGCGCGCATTCGAGCGATGTGGAATGTCGCGACGATCGAAACGCGAAAAGGGCCGTGGCACCTGGTTGGCTCTGCGCTGGCTCTCGATGTAGCGATGGCGCCGCTCGCGCTTCGCCGGATCAGCGTCGATCGTGTTCCCGAATCGCCGATGCTGAATCTGATGCATCGTGACGGTTTTGCGGCGGCCGTCGCTGTCATGAACCCCGAGGCGACGTCTGACGCCGATCGCGATCGAATCGCCGACCTCGTCAATCGCGGCCGCGCTCGTGTCGCGTCGCTCGTCGAAGGACGTGAAACGGCTGCCGACATCGCCCGCGACATCGATCTCGACGGATGGCGGTCGCGCGCGCTCGGCTGGACCGTTGCGAATGATCCATCGCGAGCCGGTTCGATGTTTTCCCTGACGGAACTGCTCGTGCTTGGCGGCGGACGGCCGGCGTCGTTCAACGCCTGGGGAACGTTTGCCCTCAAGACAGCCGGATGTCTCTGTTCGCGTCTTGCAGAGCCCGGCGAATGGCGGCGGTGGTGGGGGCTGTCTCAGGCGGGTCTGCCTGCCATTCTTGTCGCCGATTTGCCACTCCAGGCCGCGGTCGTACTCCATAATCTGCACGTGCCGGCGGTGCTCGCAAAGCCCGTGCTGGCCGCGGCGATGCAGGATTTTGTGGACGGCACCAACCCCACCGACGGCAATGACTGGCTGACGCTCGCACGCGCCGCGCAGGCCGTCGAACGCACGCGCTTCGAGGACTACGTCGCGGCGGCGACGGCCGATGGTCCGGTTGTCGCGGATTCAGAAGACAAATAAATGACGCGGGGGCTGCTGTTCGCGCTCGTCGGTCTTCTCGTCGCGCAGACCGTGCCGGCGCCGGCGCCGGACCTCGAAATCGTCAGCCCTTCCGCGGACGCGTACATCAGCGGCACCACCGTGCTCCGCGCGAAGCTGACGCCGGCCGACGCCGCGACGCGCGTGCTCTTTTCCGTCGACGGCAAGCAGGTCTGCGACGCCAGCGCGCCGCCATTCGAATGCAGTTGGGAAGCGGGACCCAACATCTCGGCACACCAGGTGCGCGTGGTCGCCGATCTGAAGGCCGGCGGACGCGTCATTCGAACGGTACGGACCAAGGCGCTCGGCTTCGCAGAAAAAGTCGACGTGGATGTCGTGCAGGTCATCGCCACGGTCATCGACGGCAGCGGCCATTTCGTGCGGGGACTGCCGCGGGCGGCGTTCCATCTCGAAGAAGACGGCAGGGCGCAGACGATTTCCCACTTCGGATCCGAGGACGTGCCGCTCGAGCTCATTGTCGCCTGCGACGTCAGCGGCAGCATGGCGCCCGCGATGTCTCGGCTCAAGACCGCGGTGAAGGAATTTCTCGCGGCTGTTCCCACGCGCGACCAGGTGACGCTCATCGGCTTCAACGACAGCATCTTCGCGCTGACGCGGCGCGCGTCCGATCCGGCCGAACGGCTGAAAGCCGTCGATCGTCTCGCGCCGTGGGGCGCGACGGCGCTGTACGACGTGATCCTCCGCGGCGTGGACATGCTCGGCAAGCAGCCAGGGCGACGCGCGATGATCGTCTTCAGCGACGGCGAAGACCAGGGAAGTCACGCGTCGATCACCGACGTCGAGCGGCGGCTGCAGGCGAGCGACGTGACGCTCTACATGATCGGCCAGGGCCGCGGCGTCGAAGTCGCGGCGCTCAAAACCGTCATGCAGCGCCTCGTCGAGCCAACCGGCGGGCTCGCGCTCTTCACGGACAACATCGATCAGCTGCACCTCGCGTTTTCGGATCTCCTCGAGGAGCTGTCGAACCAGTATCTGCTCGGGTACGAGTCGACGAACACCAAGCGCGACGACACGTTCCGGAAGATCTCCGTGCGTGTCGACGGCCAGAGCCGGGTCCGCGCACGACAGGGGTATCGGGCGGTAGCACCGAAGTAGAAGTGAGTAGTTAGAAGTGAGAACCTCACAAATGCGAATTCGATCAGCCGCGGTCGTGTTCGGACTCATCACAGCTCTTGGCACCGTTCTGCACGCGCAGGACGCACAACCGCCCGCGTTCCGTGCGGGCGTCGAAGCCTTGCCGATCGACGTTGTCGTCGTCGACGATCGTGGACAGCCGATTCGCGACCTGATCGCGGCCGATTTCACCATTCGTATCGACGGACGTCAGCGCCGGATCATCAGCACGCAGTGGGTGTCGGCCGCGGTAGTCGGCAAGACGACGTCGGCGGCGCCATCGGTGCCCGAGGGCTTCGTGTCGAACGAATCCTCGACTGGCGGCCGGCTGATGGCGCTCGTCATCGACCAGCCGAACATTCCGTTCGGCGACATCCGACCGCTCCGCGACGCGATGAACGCCTTCGTCGATCGACTGAGCCTTTCCGATCGGCTGGCGGTCATCGGGTTGGGACAACCGAGCGTGACGACGCCGTTTCTCGCGGACAAGGCGCAGCTCAAGGACGCGATCGCGAAAATTCCCGGTCAGAAACTGTCGCCGGGCACCTCACAGCACGACATCAGCGTCACCACCGCGTTCGCGATCGCGGACGGCGACGAGAACCAGATCGACGTGCTCGCCGGCAGAGACTGTCCCGGGCCGAGACAGGCGAAGCCGTACTTAATCTGCCGCGAGGAAATCCGTGGCGATGCCATCTCGCTGGCCGACCAGACACGGCAGACCGGCATGATGACGTTGACCAATCTCCGAGAGCTCCTCACGAGCCTGAAAGCGATCGACGGACCGAAGACCGTGATCTATGTCTCGCAGGGATTCTTCCTCGATCGCGCGCGAGGAGACGAGATCGGGCGCGTCAACGAGCTGGCGAATATGGCCGCCGCATCCCGCACAACCATCTATTCACTGCGCATGGAAGACTCGATCGACCTGACGCGATCGAAGATGCAGGCGACAACGGCCGACGACATGATGGTGCAGCGGTATGGCCTCGAGACGCTGACGCTGGGAGCCGGCGGGACGCTGCTGAACCTCGCCGGAACGGGAGCCGCCGCGTTCGATCGCCTCAGCTCGGAGTTGTCGGGCTATTACCTGATTGGCGTCGAAGCCGATGCCCGCGATCGCGACGGCAAGCCGCATCCGGTGAAAGTGGACATCGGACGTCAGAACGTCACCGTTCGCGTGCGCCGCACGATGATGGCCGGAACCGACACGACGGCACCGGCCACGGCGCGATCGCCGCAACAAATCGTGACGGCCGCGATCAGTTCCCCGCTGCCGGCATCCGGCCTGCCGATCCGCGCGGCCGCGTACGCGTTCCGCGGCCTCGAGCCATCGAAAGTTCGACTCCTGATTCACGCCGAAATCGGTGCCGGCTATACGGCGCCGCAACGCTTGCCGCTCGCCTATTACGTCGTCGACAAGGATGGAAAATCCGTCGACGGCCAACTGACCGATGTCCGCCTTGCGCCGGCCGCGAACGGCGTGCCGTCGGCGCTCATCTTCACTGGCGGCGCCAGCGTCGACCCGGGTGAGTACCTCGTGAAGATCGCCGTCGCCGACGGCGATCGAGTGGGCAGCGTGGACCTTCCGGTGCGCGCGTCGCTCCTCGATCTCGGACGCGTGCGGCTGACCGACCTGCTCGCAGGTGGACCGCCTCCGCCGATCAACCTGCTGCGCCCGAGCGTCGATGCGCGGATCAGTTTCGGCACGCTCCACGGTTATCTCGAGGCCTACGGCCCGGACGCGGCAACGCTCGGCGTGCGGTTCGAAATTGCCGCGGACGAACGAGGGCCCGCCATTCTCGCGACCGACGTGCGCGGCGTCATCGTCGGCGAGGAGCGCGTGGTTTTCACCCAGACCATGCTCGTCTCGCCGCTGCCGCCGGGTCCGTATCGGCTCCGCGCGATGATCCTGCAAGGCAACACGCTGCTGACGACGCTCAGCCGGTCGTTCGAAATCGGACCGCTCGCCAATCCCGGCGCCAAGACAATCGAAACCGTCGTCGCTGCGGCCCCTGGCGCGCCCTTGTTTCTTCCGGTCGAATCGCGTGAACTGGCGCGTGCATTCGATCGCGACGCGGCGCTCAAGCCCGAAACGCTCGCGCCGTTCCAGAGTCGTGTGCCGGCAACGGTCCGGGCGGCGTTCGACGAAGGCGTCGCACATCTGCAGAAACGCGAGTATCGCGACGCAGAAACGAGCTTCAAAAAGGCCATCACCCCCGAAGCCGACAGCTCCGCCGCGCTGACCTATCTCGGCGTCACATATGCGGCCGCGGGACGCGACACGCAGGCGACAGGCGCCTGGCGTACGGCAATGACGGGCGCAGACGACGTGCCACAGTTGTACGAGTGGCTCGGCGAGGCGCTGCTGCGGCAGCGATCGTCCGGTGAGGCGCGGCCGGTGCTCGAGGAAGCCGCGACCCGTTTCCCGGACGACGAACGGTTCGCGCGTCCACTCGCGCTGCTGTATGCGACCTTCGGCAAAGGCATCGACGCCGTCAAGCTGCTCGAGAAGTCGATCGAGAAGCGACCCGGCGATCAAATGTCGCTGTTCCTTGCCGTGGAGTGGATCTTCAACGCACATCGAGCAGGCGCCGTCGTCCACGATCGCACTGAGGACCTCAGGCTCGCGCACGAATATGCGGCGCAGTATCTGAAAGCCGGAGGTTTGAATGAGCCGCTCGTGAAGCAGTGGCTCAACTACCTCGACAAAGAGCCCCAGTAGCGGACGTAGCGGATGTTCGTCGGCCACTTCGCAGCGGGATTCGCAGCCAAGCGCGTCGCGCCGCAGCTCTCACTCGGCGTGCTGTTCCTCGCGGCGCAGCTCGCCGACGTCCTCTGGCCGGTGTTTGTCGCGGCCGGTCTCGAAACCGTCCGCATCGCACCGGGCGTCACAGCCGTCACGCCCCTCGACTTCGTCAGCTATCCGTACTCACACTCGCTCGCCGCGCTCGCACTCTGGGCGGTGGCGCTCGGCGCCGTCTGTCAATGGAGGGCAGGCGGACGTACGACGTTCGGGGTGATCGTGGCTCTCGTGCTGAGCCACTGGGTGCTGGATTTCGTGACGCATCGACCCGACATGCCGGTATTCCCGGGCGGTGCGACGTACGGGTTGTCTTTGTGGAACTCGCTGCCCGCCACGCTGGCAGTGGAGCTCGCGATGTTTGCCGCCGGCGTGTGGCTGTACGCCA
>Ga0075425_100006570_pt1 | contig 12205 bp, 6 predicted proteins | sample SoiMethybrSBSTD4_FD_75300 | JGI IMG/M metagenome (GOLD analysis project Ga0075425, IMG submission 75300) | Bulk soil microbial communities from a Populus tree surrounding site in Tennessee, USA - Soil MetaG P. TD hybrid SBSTD4 | ecosystem: Environmental > Terrestrial > Soil > Tree plantation...
GCGAGGCCGCACCTACTGGATGCTTGGTTTGGTGCATTTCCGCCTGCGCCAGTACAACACGGCGCTGAAGGACGTCGAAACGGGTTTGGCTGCGTACACACGAGTCGACGATGGCGAGGGCATGAAGGACTGCTCTCGACTCAAGGAAAAGATCATCGACGCGTCGGTGTGGCTGTTCTGCGCAGAGGCCGAGCCGCGCATCGTGGAGATCCCGCGGGGCCGACCGTTCATCGGAGGGCGGGGGTCTGCGACCTCGCCTGTGGACTTCTTTATCGGCCATGTATCGGTCGCACCTCGCAACTTCTCGATTCTTCGCGATGGGCGCGATCAGCTCACGATCCGAACGCTGGAGGACGGCTACACGTCCGTGAATCTCGTCCAGGTCGGCGCGGCACCCGTGCCGATCCCGATCGGGCAGATCGAGGGCGGCGTGATTGGCGCGCGCATCCGCGCGGGCGGCGTCCAGCTGCTCCTCATCGTTGGAGCCCAGATCGCGCAGTCGACCGGCCCGGTTCCCAGTCCGCCACGATGACGCTGACGTTGTCGGGCCCGCCCGCGGCATTCGCGGCGTCGACGAGCGCGCGGCAGGCGGCTGCCGGCTCGACGGCTGACTCCAGCATGCGCACGATCTCGCCGTCGGCCACGGGCCCCGTCAGGCCGTCCGAACACAGCAGAAGCCGATCGGTCGGTTCGAGCGGCACGACGCTGATGTCCGGATCAGCGGCGTACTGCATGCCGAGATAACGCGACACAACACCCCTCGACGGGTGGTGCCTGGCTTCTTCCTCCGTCACTTCGCCCGCTTTGATCAAGAGCGCCAGCACCGCGTGGTCTCGAGTGAGCTGCGATAGTCGTCCCCGTCTGTAGAGGTACATTCGGCTGTCGCCGAGACTCGCGACGTACGCCGACGCATCTCGGATGCACGCGATGACGACGGTCGCTCCCATTCCGGTCAGTTCCAGGCTTGCTTCACCCTGGCGGCGCACTTCGCGGCCGACGTCGAGGATCGCCTCGCGGAGCGCGGCCGACACGCGTTCCGCATCCTCGTCGATGCTCCGTAACCGTTCCTGGATCGCCGACGGAAGGCGCTCGCACGCGAGACGCGACGCGGTCGCGCCGCCCTGCTCGCCGCCCAACCCGTCGGCGACGATGAGCAGTCCCGCTTCGGGTGAGACAACGACGGCGTCCTCGTTGATCGGTCGGACGCGTCCCCGATCCGTCAAGGCCGCGGCGTGCAGCCTGGCGCCGCCTCCGCGCTCAGGGAGCGACGTGGAGCTCGACATACAGATCTCCGCCGCGGGGTGCGGCACCCCGGAGCCGTAGCATTGAGCCGTTCTTCATCCGTGATTTGAGCCGTACCTCGATTCGTTGACCGTCGGGCATCGACACGCTCGCCGACTCTTCGCGATCGATCTGCTGCTGACGAACGAAAAGCTTGGCGTATACCGCCGAGCCGGCGCCAGGCGGTGCGGGCGCCACGGCTCCCGCCGCTTGCGCTGCGGCGGCCGGCGCCGCCGCGGCCACCGCCGCGGGCGCCGGCACGCTTTCCGGAGCCGGTACGCAGTCACGCGCCAGCGTCGGCAACAGACCGAACATCGAACAGAACGGAAAGTACGCGAACCCGCTCTCCGCCTCAGCCAGTGCGCCGAATCCGAGGCCGACTGCGGTTGCGACGACGCCGCGTGTATTCAGCCCTCGATATCTTGCGGCGACCAACAGGATGAGACAGCCGAGGAATCCCACAGCGCGAACAGGCGCACCAGCTGGATCGAGCCGGCCGATGTGCAGCGCCGCGTAGAACACGCCGAACGAGAAATACACGATCACGAGGAGGAACCAATGGCGTTGCACGAATCCGAGGGGGAGCGCCCGCGCGTTGCGGACCGATGCCACGGAACGCTGGCTCGGCGATGGCGGCGGCTCGACGAAGACGGCCGCTTCCGGTCCGGGTTGAGGCGGCGGTGACGCCCCCCGGGAAGCGGCCACGGCACGGCCGCCCCGATCGACGATGAATTGCCGCCGAGGCTCGGGGCGCCACCGCCGCTCCGGCGGCGGAGCCGGCGCGGCGTGTTCGGCCGCGTGCGGCGCCGGCGCCTTGGGTTGTACCCGCTGCGGAGGTGCGACAACCTTCGGGGCTTCCGGTTCGGCTCGCGGTGGCGGAGACGGCGGCGGCGGTGGTGCTGGCGGCGCAGTCTTTCCGTCAGGCGTCAGCGTCGGCAGCCCAAAAACCGATTCGGGATGCCCGAGCGCATCTTTCAGCAGGGCCGCAAACTGGTCGCAGGTCTGCGGGCGCTTCTTCCGGTCGACCGTCAACGCTGCGCTGATCGCGCCACAGAACTTCGCCGACAGGTGAGGAACCACGCGGTCCGGCGGCACGAACATGTCGCGCTGCTGCTGCCGCTCCAGACCATCAGGGGGCAGCTTCAGCGTGGTGAGGACGTACAGCGTGGCGGCACACGCGTAGATGTCCGTCCACGGACCTTGCGGCCCCGTCTCGTAGTACTGCTCCCACGGAGCGAATCCTGGCGTCCTGATTGGCGCGCGGCTGCCGAATCCCACGACCTCGCGCGCCGCGCCGAAGTCGAGCAGGATCGGCACGACGGCATCCTTGCGCCGCGCCAGGAAGATGTTCTCGGGCTTGATATCGCGATGCAGCAGGTTGTGCTCGTGGCATTCCTGCAGCCCGTCGAGCACTGGCAGCATCAGCTGGATCGACTCGCGCTCGTCCATGCGCCGCGGACCGGGCGGCCGTTCGAACGCGTACTGCGCGAGCGTCTCGCCCGCGTAGTAATCCATGACGAGATAACCGGTGCCGCGCTCGGCGAAAAAATGCCGGACGCGCACGATGTTGGGCTGATCCTGGAACTGCGCGACACGGCGCGCCTCGTCGAGGAACCGCCGCAGGCCATTCGCGAACACGCGTTGTTGGACCGGATCGACTACCACTTCGGCATGTCCGGGACCGCGGGCCACATGCTGCCGCGGGAAGAACTCCTTGACGGCGACGCGTATCGCGAGTCTCTGGTCCCACGCCAGGTACGTGATGCCGAACCCGCCGTTGCCGAGCTTGCGGCCGATCAGAAACTGTCCGCTGCCGAGCGCGGTACCAACCGGCAGGACGAGCGGATGCTGTGGCGCGGCGGCCTCATAGCCGCAATGTGGGCAAGGGAGGTCGACGGTGTGCGGCTCGAAGCAGGCGCGACAACGGGGATCGCGTGATTCCATGTGCATGAACGGTTACGCCACCGTCCAGGGTTCCACGTCGTAGATTGGGATGATCCTGTCGTGCCTGGCTGCCTTCAGTCGCTCCCGGACGACTGCCGGAGGCTGCCACACTCGCAGTTGCGCGCCGACCGATTGTGCGTCGAGCCAGGGCCCGACCACGTGGGTCTCGGCGTGCGGCGCATGCATGAGGGCGCGTGAGAAATCGACGACCAGTCGCTTGACGCCTTTCTTGAGCAGGTCGCGAATCACCTTCGGCGCCTCATCGCTAAGCACCGGTACCTTGCCGAGCACGATCACGAGCGTGATCGCGGCGTCAGTACCCGTGGGCCAGGGCACGGCCGGCGGCCGCACGGGCTGCAGAGCGCCGTGCGGATGGACCGTTCCCACCTTGATCTGCAGTGATTCGCTGGCTTTGGATACGAGCTGCAGCTCGACGCGACCGGCGCGGATCCGCGAATTGGGCGAGAGTGCCGTCAGCAACGAGTCGACGCGTTGGCCGTTCACGCGTACGGGCTCGTCCGGCATCGCCCGCATGATGATCGCATCGTCCTCGCCTCGTTGCAGCTCGAAATGCCGCTCACCGATGGAGTCATCGTCGACCACGATGACGCCAGGCTCCCTGCGTTTCCCGACGACCGAAGCGGGCCGCTCGATCTCCACGAGCTGATAATCGTCGCCGGCGTGAGGCACCGCGAGCCAGACCGAGGCCCCGGCCATGCGCGCGATATTCGCGTCGTGAATGGCGATGTTGTTGGACTTGTCCGGCGGGCAGAGTTCCTTTGCTTTTTCCGTCGCGTCGATCGCCTTCGTGTAATTACCCGCGCGGCAATACGCCGTCCCGAGCAGCGCATACGTCAAGTGCCGCCGCTTCGCCACACCGGGAGCGCCGGTCTCCAGCTCATGTCGACGGAGCTCGCTCTGTAGGAATTCGGCGGCCTCGGCGAATCGCGATGCCTCGATCATCGACTGCGCGGTGATCAGTTGGCGGTCCCATGCCGCGAGCGGATCAACGTTCCGGAGGACAACGATGGCATCGGCGTCGGAGCCGACGGCGGCCAGCGCTCGAATCTGCCCGGTCGGATCGACGAGGGTCTTCTCGATGGCAGACAGGGCTGCCTCAACGTCGACTGCGGCCTGGTACCTGCGAGCAGGATCTTTCTCGAGAAGCCGATGGATCACCTTCGCGAGATCGGGCGGAATGTCCGATCGAAGCTGCGTCAAGGGCGCAGGAGCGTCGTCCAGAATGGCACGCGCCAGGTCGAGTCCAGCGCCGGCAAACGGCCGCTTGCCCGCGAGCGTTCCGTACAGCAGGACACCGAGCGAGAACAGGTCGGCGCGCGGGTCGACCACGCCGGGGTCGCGGATCATCTCGGGCGGCCTCACCGGGACGCCGGTGGGCGTCTGGAACCCGGACCACCAGCCGATGACCGTGCTGTGGCCCGCGCCGCCGACGAGCACGTTGAACGGATGAAGCTTTCGATGCACGATCCCGCGGGCGTGCGCCGCCGCGAGCGCGCTCGCGACCTCGATCCCGATGCGCACGGCTTGGGTGATTGGCACGCGTCCAGACCGCAACACCTCCATCAGGGGCCGACCGTCCACGAAATCCATGTCGGCGTACACAAGGTCGTCGTCCTCAGACCCGCACGCGAGGGCTCGCGGGACGTTCGGGTGCCGCAGGCCCAGCAGAGGGCGGGCTCGCTGATAGAACGCCTCCCAGTGCGCCGACCGGCTCAGCAGATCAGGATTGAATATCAGGAGCGCGGCGTCGGTGTCCGTGTAGGCGTCGAGTCGTCGAGCCAAGTAACAGATGCTCATGCTCCCTTCAGCGAGCTCGCGCACGATGCTGTATTCACGCTCGGATCCGAATCGGGAAAGCCTGGTGAGCTCGGTCCAGTGTGGACGGGGCCGGTGTTTCGTCCCGCTGGCGGGCGGCGGCGCGGCCGCCTTAAAAGCCGCCTCCAGCAAGCCGCGAAACGCCGCCGCCGTTTGCGGCCGATCCTTGTGATTGACGCTGAGCGCCCGCGTGATCGCGGCACAGAATTGGGGTGACAGGTCCGGGCGCAGCTGCTCCGGCGCGACGAGCGTGTCCTCTTCTTCTTTTCGTTCGAGCCCGTCGGGCGGAACTTTGCCGGTCGTGAGCAAATACAAGGCCGCGGCGCACGCGTAGATATCCGTCCACGGGCCCTGCGGGCCGCGCTCCAGATACTGCTCCCACGGCGCGAATCCGCCCGTCAGCTCGCGGGTCCACCGCTTGCCTGTGCGCGAAACCGCGAACTCGCGGGACGAGCCGAAGTCGATCAGGAGCGGCACCGTCCGCTGCTTGCGACGCGCCAGATAGATATTCGCGGGCTTGATGTCGCGATGGAGCAGATCGTGGTCGTGCACCTCCTGCAGGCCGTCGAGCACCGGCAGCATGATGTCGAGTGCCTCGCGCTCGTGCAGGCGGCGCGGTTCGCCGTCTGGACCAGTCGCGTACTGCTCGAGCGATTGCCCTTCGTAGTAATCCATCACCATGTAGCCGGTGCCGTGCTGCTCGAAGAAGTGGCGCACCCGGACGATGTGCGGGTGATCGTGAAATTTGGCCACGCGGCGTGCTTCATCCAGGAAGCGACGCAGGGTGACGTCGAACACCGACTGGTCGTCGGCGTCGACGACGACGGCCGGTGCGCCGGCCGCGCGGCCCACCAGGTGTCGCGGGAAGAACTCCTTGATTGCGACGCGGACCGAGAGCGTTTGATCGAGCGCGAGGTACGTGATGCCGAAACCGCCGGCGGAGCCGAGCACGCGCCCGATGAGGAACTGGTCGCCATGCAGCACCGTGCCCGGCGGAAGCTCACGTGGACTCCGAGGCGCGTCGTCGCGGTACCCGCAATTCGCGCAGGCGCCCGCGATCGTGTGCACCTCGAAGCATCCGCGACAGCGGCCGGCCAGCGTGTTCATGGCGATTGAGACAGAGCCGGCGCCTAGCATACTTCGCGGCCCGGCCCGGTGGGAGGACACGTGCCCGGTTCGCGATCGCGTCCCGTCTGCGGCGTAGAATACGCGCCACACCGATGCCAGGCCGCGTCACGTTGACGGTGACCGCAGGCCCGCTCTCCGGGCGGACCTTTGACTTCGTCGACCACGACACGTTCATCTTCGGCCGGGCCGCCGATTGCCACGCGGCGCTGTCCCCGAACGACCGGTCGGCGTCGCGCCATCACTTTCTGCTCGAAGTCAATCCTCCGTACGCGCGCCTGCGCGACCTGGGAAGCCTCAACGGCACCTTCGTCAACAGTCTGAAAACCGGCGGCCGCCCGGACGACGAAACGCCCGAGCAGGCGGCGGCGCGCACCTTCCCGGAGGTGGACCTGAGGCACGGCGATCGAATCCGGGTGGGGCAGACGGTGTTCGAGGTCGCGATCGAGTCGCCGGTGCCTTCGCCTGTCGTGGCGATTGACGAGCAGTCGACGCGCGCCCCCTTCGAACGCGGACGAATGTTGGGGAAGGGCGGCATGGGCGCGGTCTATCTCGGGCGTCGTGAATCCGACAACCGCACGGTGGCGATCAAGATGATGCTGCCGAAAGTGGCCGTCGATCCGTACGCCCGGGCGATGTTTCTACGGGAGATCGACGTCACGCGCTCGCTGACACACCCGCACGTCATCGAGCTGTTGGAGTTCGGTGAGGACTCGGGTGGCTTCTACTTCCTGATGGAGTATTGCGAGGATGGCAACCTCGAGGATCTCCGGGGGCGACGGGGCGGCCGGATCCCGTGGAGCGAGGCGGTCCCGCTCGTGATGCAGATCCTCGAGGGTCTGGCATACGCGCACGAGCGCGGCTTCGTGCACCGCGACATCAAACCGCAGAACATTCTGCTGACGCGCGGAGGGCAGCTGGCGAAGCTGTCCGACTTCGGCCTCGCGAAGAGCTTCGAGCGCGCGGGCCTCTCGGGATTCACCGCCGCCGGGGCCGTCGGTGGGACCAGGTTCTTCATGCCGCGCGAGCAATTGACGAACTACAAGTTCGTGCGGCCGGTGAGCGACGTCTGGAGCATGGGGGCCGTGCTGTACGTGTGCATCACCGGACATCCGCCGCGCGACATGCGCAAGGGTGACGATCCTGTCGAAGTCATCCTGCGTGGCGACATCACGCCGATTCGCGCGCGCGGCGTCGCTGTGCCCGACGCGCTCGCCGAGGCGATCGATCGGGCGCTGGCCAACAAGGCCGCAGACCGGTTTCAGACAGCGGACGAGTTCCGCGCTGCGCTCGCGGCGGCGGCCGCAGCCCGAGACTGACATGGCCGAGTGGTCGATCGGCGTGCGGCTCGCCCTTGCGTTCAGCGCCGACGAAGCGCGGCAATCGGGCTCCGCAACGATCGACCTCGAGCACCTCTTCGTCGCGCTGTGCCACACCGACCGGCTGGCCCTCGTCAGACCGCGGCAGCTGCCGTGGCTCGGAGATGCGGAGATCGCGGCGTTGCTCGACGAAGTTCGCGACCACGACGGCGCGTTGCGCCAGGTCGGGCTCGACATCGTCATCGCCAGGCGGCTGACGCGCGTGATCTGGAGCGACGCCCACCCGGACAAGAAATCGTTCCAGGGTCATCGCTCCGAACCATGCCGGCGCGCGTTCAAGAAAGCCGACTCCGAACGGAGCGATGCGACCGGTCTTTCGACGCTGATGTGGGCGGTGCTGGACGAGGCGAGCACCGTGCTCGATCAGGTGTTCGAACGGCTGGGTGTGTCGCGGGCCGACACCGCGGTTGCACTGCGCGGCGCCGGGAAACGGGCAAGACCCGGCGCTACCGTTGACGTGTTCATGCAGTACGGCCGCGATCTGACCGACCTCGCCAGACGTGGAAAGCTTCAGCCGCTAGTGGGGCGGCGCGAGGAAGTCAAACAGACTGCCCGAATACTGAGCCAGGCGAAGAAGCGGAATCCGATCCTCGTCGGCGAGCCTGGCACCGGCAAGACGGCGATCGTCGAAGGGCTCGCAGTGCTGGCGTCTCGTCCGGGCGCGCCCGCCCAACTTCAGAACCTCCGGTTCGTCGAGCTGTCACTCACCGCCATCGTCGCCGGATCCGAGTTTCGCGGGCAGTTCGAGCAGCGGCTCGAGGCGATCGTACGCGCCGCCGAGGCCAATCCGGCGGTGGTGGTGTTCATCGACGAGATCCACATGCTGCTCGGCGCCGGTCGTGCGGGCGGCGGCAGCATGGATGCCGCCAACATCCTCAAGCCGGCGCTGGCGCGCGGCTCGCTGCGATGCATCGGCGCAACGACGACAGCGGAATACCGGAAGCACATCGAGCGCGATGGCGCGCTCGAACGCCGGTTCCAAGCCGTGTGGGTCGACGAGCCGAGCCGTGACGAGGCCATTGCGATCCTGAAGGGCCTGAAGGCCGCGTTCGAATCGCATCACCGAGTCACGATCGCGGACGACGCACTGTCGCACGCGGTGGATCTCGCCATTCGTCACCTGCCGGATTTCCGCCTGCCCGACAAGGCGATCGATCTCATCGACCAGGCTTGCGCTCGCGCGTCGCTGCAAACGCTGTCGCCGCAGCCGGCGAACGCCGGGCAGCAGAGTCCGCCGCGAGTCGAGGTCGACGACATCGCCGCTGCTGTCGCACAACGCTGCCGGATCCCGCCGGAGCAGCTTGCCGATGACGAAGCAGCCCTCCTGCGGCGGCTCGAAGAGACGCTCCGGGCTCGCGTCGTCGGGCAGGACGAAGCGATCGCGACCGTGGCGAACGCGCTGCGCGCCGCCCGGGTCGGACTGAAGGCGCCGAACCGGCCGCTGGGTGTGTTTCTGTTCGTCGGGTCGAGTGGGACCGGCAAGACGGAGCTGGCGAAGGCGCTCGCGGAAGTACTGTTCGGCGACGCGCGACGCCTGATTCGATTTGACATGTCCGAGTTCGCGGAGCGACATACGGTCGCGAAGCTGATCGGCGCACCGCCAGGTTACGTCGGACACGACAGCGGCGGACTGCTCGTGGACCGGATCAGATCGACTCCGGCGACTGTCGTGCTGTTCGACGAGGTCGAAAAGGCGCATTCCGACGTCTACAACCTGTTCCTTCAGATCTTCGACGAAGGGGTCCTGACCGACTCACGCGGCCGGCGCGGAAGCTTTGCGGATGCCGTCGTGATCATGACGTCCAACGTGGGAGCCGCGCATGCGCTCGAGCGGCCGGCCGCGATCGGATTCGTCCCGGCACAGGCCCCCGACGAGACCATGCGCGCCGCCCTGCAGGCGCCGACGATCGGGACGTATGGGCCACAGCCGTTCGAGCGCGCGGCGTATGCGGCGCGGATTCGCGCTGCCGTTCGAGAGCTGTTCGCGCCCGAGCTGCGCAACCGAATCCAGAAGGAAGTCGTGTTCTATCCGCTGGACCAGGCCGACCTCGAGAGAATCCTCGATATGGCGATCGCCCGGCTGGCCGCGCGGGTGCGGGACCGCGGGCTCGAACTTCTGGTGACCGATGGCGCCAAACGATTCGTGTTCGCCGCCGGCGGCCGCGTCGAGTTCGGCGCGCGGGCCATGCTTCGTGCCGTGGCGGAGCTGCTCGAGGAGCCGATCGCGACGCTCATCCTCCGCGGCGATGCGGTGCCCGGCACCGTGCTGCGTGTCGTCGAGCATCAGGGCACCTTGCAGATGCATGCCCTTGCCGCCACATAGCACTCGTCGTCCCCGGGCGGTCATACGAGGTCCTGCTGCATTCAGCGGCCGTTCAGCATTTCTCTGATAATCTGCTGTCGATGAACAGCTTTCTGTCGACTGCGGTGAATCGCCGCACGGCGCTCAGGATCGGCGCGCAGGCCGGCGTTCTCGGAGGGCTGGGGCTGGTCGGCGGCTACCAAGTACTGCCGCCGGGGCCGAGTCGGCAGCTCGAGCCGCTGAACACGCTCGCCCGGCAGTTGTACGCGAGCCTGGACGCGGAGCAGCGCGCGGACACCTGCGTCCCGTACGACCATCCGCTGCGGCAGTATCACAATCGAGGCGTTATCGGCGGCGGCCGCGACATCCTGTTCGGATTCAGCCGCCATCAGCGAAAAATCCTGACGGATCTCATGTACGCCGGGCTGTCCGCCGAAGGGCGGACGCGCGTGCCGGATGAATTCTTCACGCGCTGGGCGGGCGTGCACGCGCTGCGCGTTCTGCTCTGCGGCGATCCCGCGTCTCCGCCGTATCAGATCATCCTGAGCGGCAATCATCTAAATCTGCGTCTCGGCGGCCAGAGCCGTGAAGGCGCCGCCTTCGGCGGGCCGCAGGTCTATGGCGATCAGCGGGGCAACGATCAACCGGGACTGCCGGGCAACCTCTATCGCGATCAGTTCGTGCTCGCGCAACGCATTCTGCGAAACCTGGATTCGCGCCAGAGAGAGGTTGCCGTAATGCAGGAGGCCCCCGTGCAAACCGGGATCGAGCTTCAAGGCCCGCACGGTACCTTTCCGGGCGTGCCGCTGTCCGAGCTCGCGACGGGGGAACAGGCTCTCGCGCGGGAGCTCGTCAACCGCATTCTCGCCACGTACCCGGTGGACGACGTCGCGTACGCGCGCGCGTGTCTGCAGGCCAACGGCGGCGTCGACGCACTCTCGCTGAGCTACTACGAGCACGGTGAGGATGGCGCGATCTCGGAAGGCCAGGTCTTCCGGCTCGAAGGTCCTGCGGCCGTCTTCTACTTCCGCGGCTTTCCACATGTCCACGCGTTCGTCAATGTCGCGATGAACGCGGACGCGCCCCTATCGTCAGGCGAAGCGCTTGGCGACAACCCGGCGTGGCTCGATCGCGCAGGCGTCAAGGCGCTGTTCGAAGCCGCGCTGCGAGCGGAAACGCGCGCGGACCTGGCGTTCTACCCGGCGGAGAGTGTGGCGGGACGCCTTCGTCCGGGCGCGATCCGGTCGGGCGACATCTATTCGCTGGAAAGCTGGCAGGAGGGCGTGGAAGTTGTCGACGTTCACGGCTCGAAGCTGAGCGCGTCGCTGCTGGCGAAAGTTTCCCCGCCCGGACACGAGCCGGATCGGACGAAAACGTATTCGATCGCCACAACGAGCTACGGAACCAGTGAGTTGAAGCAGCAGGTCGGCCGCCTCGAAGCGCGACGGCCGGGACCGATGCTTCGCGACGTCACGGTCGCCTATCTCAAGCAACACGGCTTCGCGAACCTCTAGATCCGCAGAACTTTGACAGGATCCAGGCGCGCCGCCCGACGCGCCGGCACGATGCTCGCGGCCGCCGTGACCGCGAGCAGGAGGGCCGCCACCGCCACAAAGCTGGCCGGATCGTGCGACGTCACACCGAACAGCAATCCCTGAAAGACGCCGGCCAGCCACAACGAGGCCAGTAACCCGACCGCGACGCCGGTCGCGGCAATGCCGATCGACTGCCGCAGCACGAGACTGATGATGTTCGACACGCTCGCGCCGAGTGCGGACCTGACGCCGATCTCGCGCGACCGCAAGGCGACGGTGTACGACAGCACGCCGAAGAGGCCCACGCCGGCGATGGTCAGCGCGAACACGCCAAACGAGGTCAGCAGCACCGCGTACAGCCGCGGCCGCGCCAGCGTTGCCGCGGCTTTGTCTTCCATGGTCATCACGCCTTCGACGATCGCGGCGGGCGCCGCGGACTGCAGCGCCGCGCGAACGGCGGATATCAATCCACGCGGATCGCCGCTGGTTCTGACGACGATGGAAACCTGTTCGGTGGCAATCGGCCGATTGCCGGCGATGTGGAAAATCTCTGGTTCCGGCGTATCCATGACGCTCTGCCGCGCCGTGTCGTCGACGACGCCGACGATTCGACGCTCAACGCGCTGCGCGAGAGACTTCTCGTCGTCGTCGTCGGGAACCATCCAGCCGAGGGCGCGTCCGTCGAGGTACCGCCTCGCGAATTCACGATTGACGACCACGACCGTCGACGTGGCCGCGGCATCGGTGGCGGCGAACTCGCGGCCCTCGACGACGCGCTGACCGAGCGCGGCGAAGTAGCCGGC
>Ga0075425_100006571_pt1 | contig 12205 bp, 11 predicted proteins | sample SoiMethybrSBSTD4_FD_75300 | JGI IMG/M metagenome (GOLD analysis project Ga0075425, IMG submission 75300) | Bulk soil microbial communities from a Populus tree surrounding site in Tennessee, USA - Soil MetaG P. TD hybrid SBSTD4 | ecosystem: Environmental > Terrestrial > Soil > Tree plantation...
TCCCCGAGCTCACCGTCATCGAAGGCGGCGAGCCGGTGAAGAACGAGCGCGCCGTCCGCAAGTAAATCGACTACGTCGGAGAGGCGGACGCCCTCGTCCGCCCTCCACGTCGTCACTCGCGCCGAATCCGAATCTCTCCCCCCATCGTCTTGAGGTGCACGCGATTGCCGTTCGTTGCGCCACTCGACGTTCCATGCAGCACGCGCACTTCGTGGAGCAATAGACGGTGCGTCGTCTCGACGATGTGCAACGGAATGTCGCTGTCGATGCGGTGATCGCGGTCGTCGTCGCCGCTCTGCTCCAGCTCGACGTCGAAGTTTCCGCTGAATTCCCGCGGCACCGTGACGTCGAGATGGCCGCCCATCGACCTCACGTCGATCACGCGTCCGTTGCCGTTTCCGGAGATCTCGACGTCGACGTTGCCGCCCATCGTTCCCGCGTCGAGCGAGCCCTCGAGCTGGCGGATGCGAATGTTGCCTCCCATCGTCTTCGCGACGACGAGATCATTCGAGCGCGAGACGCGGATGTCGCCGCCCATCGTGCGAAGCGTGGCGCCGTTCGGCGCGTAGTCGACGGTGAGATCGCCTCCCATCGAGAAGTGGACGATGCGCGGCGCAAGGAAGAGCAATAAAGCGAACGTCTTCATGACGACCTATACGATGATTCGCGGCGGTTGGTTAACAGATGCGGCTGGATCAGGCACTGGCTTCGCGATTTCCCGAGCTCTCGCGGCGCAAGGCGCGGGAGTTGATCGCGTCCGGCCGCGTGCTCGTGAATCAGCGGCCGGTACGGATTGCTTCGCGCGAAATCGCTGACGCAGACACGATCGCGGTCGTCGAGCCGGCGAACATTCCACTGATCGCCATCACCGACGATTGGCTGGCGGTGAACAAGCCCGCCGGAATGCCGACGCAACCTCCGCGCGATCGCACCGTACGTTCACTCGAGGAGCTGCTGCGCGTCGAATATCGCGAGATCTATCTCGTCCATCGACTCGATACGCCGACGAGCGGCGTCGTTCTCTTCGCGCGCACACGCGACGCGGCGGCGAAGTTCTCGAGTCTCTTCGCGGGAGGTGCGATGAAGAAGACTTACATCGCTATCGTCGACGGCGTGATCGATCGCGAGATCACGATCGACTCGCCGATCGATGGAAGAGACGCGGTCACGATCGTCCGCCCTTCCGATGGGTCGCGTGTCGAAGTCGAGATCAAAACGGGACGCACGCATCAGATCCGCATCCATCTCGCATCGATCGGTCATCCAGTCGCCGGCGATCGCCGCTACGGCGGACCGAAGGCGGAGCGGCTGATGTTGCATGCGTGGAAACTTCAACATCCGAGCATCGGGACGCTCGAAGCGCCGCTGCCGCCGGCGATGACATAATCGCGCGCCATGGAACCGATCCACGCAACCACCGTCGTCTGCGTGCGGCGCGACGGCAAAGTCGCGGTCGCGGGCGACGGGCAAGTCACCGTCGGCACGACGGTGATGAAGCACGGCGCGGCGAAAGTGCGGCGCCTTTATCACGATAAGATCATCGCCGGCTTCGCCGGCTCCGCGGCCGACGCCTTCGCGCTCTTCTCGCGCTTCGAAGCGAAGCTCGAGGAATATCGCGGCAATCTCGAGCGCTCCGTCGTCGAGCTCGCGAAAGACTGGCGGATGGACAAATACCTGCGGCAATTACAAGCCATGCTAATTGTGGCGAATAATGAGAAGTCATTCTTGATCTCCGGCACCGGCGATCTAATTCAGCCGGACGACGACGGAATCCTCGCCATCGGATCCGGCGGGTCATACGCTCTTGCTGCAGCCCGCGCGCTGATGAAGTACACGTCGATGGCGGCCGACGAGATCGCGACGGAGTCGCTGCGCATCGCATCCGAAATCTGCATCTACACGAACGACAACATCACGGTCGAGAGTCTCTGATGGTCATTCAACTTCCCGGAGAGATCGAAGAAACGTCGAGCGAGCGGCTGACGCCGAAAGAGATCGTGCGCGAGCTCGACAAGTACATCGTCGGCCAGCGCGCGGCGAAGCGCGCGGTCGCCATCGCATTGCGCAATCGCTGGCGCCGGCAGCAGCTCGCGCCCGATCTGCGCGACGAGATCGCGCCGAAGAACATCATCATGATCGGACCGACCGGCGTCGGCAAAACGGAGATCGCGCGGCGCCTCGCGCGGCTGACGCATTCGCCGTTTCTGAAGATCGAAGCGTCGAAGTTCACCGAGGTCGGCTACGTCGGCCGCGACGTGGAGTCGATCGTTCGCGATCTGACAGAGCTCGGCGTGAAGCTCGTCAAGGAAGAGAAGCAGCGCTCCGTCCGCGAGGCCGCGGAGCGCAACGCGCGCGAGCGAATCCTCGACATCCTCCTTCCCGACTCGCGGCGTCCCGCCGCGCGTCCGGCATTTGTCGCCGGAGCGCCAGCGGAGGAAGAGCCCTCGACGGAGACGCGCGAGAAGCTCGGCCGCTGGCTCGACGAAGGAAAGCTCGACGAGCGCGAGATCGAGCTCGACGTCAAAGAGCAGGGCTTCCCCTCATTCGAGATCTTCACCGCGCAGGGCGTCGAAGAGATGGGCATCAACGTGAAAGACATGCTGCCCGGTCTCTTCGGCGGAAAGTCGAAGCGCAAGAAAGTTCGTGTCGGTGACGCCAAAGAGCTGGTGATCGCCGAGGAGGCGGAGAAGCTCGTCGATCAGCAGAACGTCGCGCGCGAAGCGATCAATCGCGTCGAACAGAGCGGCATCGTCTTTCTCGACGAGATCGACAAGATCGCCGGACGGCAGCAGTCGTCGCACGGCCCCGACGTCTCGCGCGAGGGTGTGCAGCGCGATCTGCTGCCGATCGTCGAAGGAACGACGGTGAACACGAAATACGGCATGGTGAAGACGGATCACATCCTCTTCATCGCCGCAGGTGCGTTTCACGTCTCCAAGCCGAGCGATCTCATTCCCGAGCTGCAGGGTCGCTTCCCGATCCGCGTCGAGCTCGAGTCGCTCACCGAAGACGACTTCGTGCGCATCCTGCGCGAGCCAAAGAACGCGCTGACGATGCAGTACATCAAGCTGCTCGAAACGGAAGGCGTCACGCTTTCGTTCACCGAAGACGCCATTCGCGCGGTGGCCCGGTTCGCCGCGACCGTGAACGAGAAGACGGAGAACATCGGCGCGCGTCGCCTCCACACCATCCTGGAGCGGCTGCTCGATGAGTTGTCATTCGAAGCGAGCGACATGAAGGGGCAGCAGGTCGATATCGATCAGGCGTATGTGGAGCGCGTGCTGGCGGAAACGGTGAAGGACGAGGATCTGTTACGTTACGTGCTGTAAGCTGATTAACGTCGCAGACAGGCTAGAATGTCGATGCGATGACTAATCACGACGCATCCACTCCGTCTGCAAATCAGTGGCGAACGCGCGACGCGATCTTCGTGGGTGTTGTCGGGACCGCAGCATTCGCCACGGCATTCATTCTCGGCGCTGGCATCATTCTGGCGACAGGTATCCCTGCCACTGGCGGGATCGCAAACATTTTTCCCGTCGTCTTCCTCGCCGTGCTTGGCTTCCGCATCTGTCCGCGCCGATTCTTCGGGACGCTCGTGATGACGATCGTCTTTTTTTTGGCGATCCCGACAACAATCGGCGGGCCACTAGGCCCCCTAAAGCTTGCGAATGGCGTTCTCATCGGAATCGTGTGGGACGGCGTTGTTACGCTTGGACGGCGACGGAATGGCGCGATCATTCTGGCGTCAGCCATCGCGGCCGTGGTCAGTCTTCTAGCCGTTTATGGTGGACTCGTCCTGTTGAAACTGCCCGCGGTGGAAAAGCTTCGGCCGCTGCTTGCCCCTCTCGGCGCTGTTCAGGCGGTGCTTGGTTTGTTGGCATCGTATCTCTCACTCAAAACGTACGACAAACGGGTCGCAACGTGGCCATCTGTTAGGCGTTTCCAGAGTGTTGGCTTGTAACGACGTCACGATCTTCCGGGAAAACTCCGAGTCCCCAGTTCTTCAAGAATTCAGGGCTTCTTTTTTCTCAGGCAACACAACAGCGCTAATCGGAGAAAATGGAAGCGGGAAGACTACGCTTGCTCTGCTTCTTGCTGGAATCCTGCCGCGGATCATCAGTGGTCGTTGGAGCGGCGATGTCACCTTCAATGAAGTACGGATGACAAAGACCGGGTGGCCAAGCGTTGTTAGGGCGACGTACGCTCCGGCTGAGGCAGGCGTCGAGCTACTCCTCGGCACTTCGGATGAACTTCTCAGCACTTCTCCTTCCGAGATAAGGTCGATTGCGGACACACTTCCGCTGGGCGATAGGCGGCATGTGATACGACATCTTTCCGCCGGCCAACGACGCCTCATGGGATGGCTTCTTGCCGCAGCCCGTCGTCCGAACGTCTTGATCATCGATGAGGCATTCGCGAGCCTCGACCGAGAGACTGGAAAGAGGCTTACCGCGAGCATCCGTGGTCTTCCGTGGGCGCGACAGATGATAACAGTCCTGACAGCGCCATCCCTCGATCAGACAGTAGGATGTGATGCCACGATCATTTTGCCGAAGACTCGACCGAAAAGCGTGACACCCACTGTTATCGAGATCGATCAGCGATTTCCTGTCCTGGAGATTGCAGAAGCGGAGAGCGTTATCGCATGGTGGTCATCCGACCCGAACAGAAGATTTCGTGTCGGAGATCTCCACCTTCGCAGAGGCGAGATCGTGAGAGTTCGCGGCCAGATTGGAGCAGGAAAGACGACCGTGCTAAAAGCAATCGGCGCATTTCCCGGCACGAAGGGCGATCGCTCATTGCTCGTGCTTCGCAAGAGAGCTCGCCCGACATACTGCGGTGGTGAGATGTATTTCACGACAGGGTATCCATCGCTGGCGAAACTACTTGACGCCAACCTTTCTCCAGCTCTGCGCGATCGCGTGTGGTCGCTTCTTGAAGGAAAACTGCGTCCAGCAACACTCGCAACGGACCCGGCGACGTTGAGTACCGGACAACGACATCTCTTGTCAATAGTCCTCCTTCTCATCGCGGATCACTCTCCAGTGATCTGCCTGGATGAACCTGAACGAGGACTCGACACGGACGCACGAGCAATCGTCGCAGCGGTCGTCGCGTTGCGCCACCGAAACAATTCAGCTGTACTCATTGCTACACATGACGATTCGATGATCGAACAAATCAGTACTGCTACGTGCAAACAAATTCGTGAATCGCAGGTGGAATCAGTATGAGGATCGGCGGCTGGATTGCGGCGTCATGGGCAATCGCCACTTGGGTGCTTTTGATCGCGGCCGGGCCTCTTGGCCGAATGGCCGCGGTTTGTGTCTTCGTCCAAAGCGTAATTCAGTTTCGCACCGTGGCGCGGCATGCGACCCTCGTCGCTGCGACGGTGGTTTTCGCTGCGGCGGCAGCGATTGCCGCTCACAGCTTGGCCTCACCGCTGACGGACGTCGTCGACGCCGCTGCGCGACTCATTGCGATCGTGCTTGTCCCGCCGCTCGTGTCCGAGTTCGCAAGCGGCTTTTGGCTCTGTCGTGTCCTCCAACGATCACGCGTTCCGAGGCCTTTCTCTCTCGCGATCTTTTCCAGTCTTAGCGTGACACCTCTGCTCTTTGACAACGTTGCAACATTTCGCTATCACCACTCGAAACTCCAACGCAGTGGTCGGCTCGCCACAATGGGATTGACGGCGGCGATGGTAATGGCGCTCGATCGAGTTCAGGAATTGGAAGTCGTTGAGTATGCGTTCGACACCCGAGCTCTTCTACAGAACGCCCCGGGGAAGGAAGTTTCAAGTGGGGAGTTGGTTTACGTCGGTCAGCTTCTTGTCATGGCGTCGCTGGTGTTCCTAATTTTGCGGTAGCAAGGCGACCTTCGCGGTCGCACATAGCGCGAAACTCTATGAGCAGAGATTTTTTTGCGGAACTCGTCAGCGACAGGCTTTTCGCCATTGTCTTGATGTGCTTCTCGTTTTCCGCCTGATTCGATCTACGCGCAGCTGTTCCACGCAAGAACTCGCTCAATAGCGCGGGGCTTTTTCGGTTCCAGCGCCGGACATCGGCGTAATGCTGATCGACGTCCTGAGTTCGATCGTCTTGACGCATGTTCAACGAGCCACTGTTCTTTAGCCGCTTCGCAATGTCTTTGATGACGCTGTATGGCAAGCCGTCCGCGGCCTCGATTTGCGCACAAAGAGCGACGTCGACGTCCGCCTTCTCGCAAATTGCGATTCTGCTGTACGCGTCGGGATAAGGAACGGCGATCACAGCGTCCATTCTACCGCGTCGAATCAATGCTGGATCGATGCGATCAATGAAATTCGTGCCGAGAATGAAGGCGATCTCTTGTCGTGGCGCAATATCGCGAAGATCCTGGAGCCGATTCAACATGGCAGGCACGACGAGTTTGAAAAATGTCGCTTCCCCGGGCGTTAGTCGTTCCCTCAACAGCTCGTCGATCTCGTCGAACAAGATCGTGACGCGGCGCGTCATAGACAACAGACGGAAGATAAACCGGGCTTCTCCGTCAAGGCGATCGCTCCCCTGTCGAGTGAAATCTGCTGGCGTGACGCGGATCAAGAGCGGTCTGCCATCGGTCCGACGCCGCTCCCACATCTCTGCCGCAACGGCGTTCGCAAGGATAGTCTTCGACGATCCGGGCGGTCCATGAAGGACGAAGGAGTATTCTGCGTCTGGTGCAGAAATTCGTGTCTCGCGAACCGCATTGAATAGCCGATGGTGCATTCGAAATCGGTGTTCTGCGCCAAGGTCAACTGGAAGCACTTCGTCGAGGCCGTCGAGTTTGCGAATCACGGTGAATCGTCGCGCGCACAATTGAAGCGCGCGTTGTTCAAGGATGTCACGAATTTCCAAGAGCGCGTTGACCGTTACTGCAGTTGTCCAGACGTCAATCGTGTGCTCATCGCGATAAAGCTCGGACGACCAACCGCGAAGTTCGCGGTAATCGGAATGAACGACGAGGTTTAGCGTTCGCTCAAGCCAATCGATGAATCGCAGGAGAATGTCGTCGACGTCCGCGACGTCGGGGTAATTGTCGAGGGCCGTGCAGAGCATCCAAACGATGTCCGGGGTCGCAGGCCACGCGCCAAGGACCCGTTCATGGAGATAGATCGGCTGGCCTCGCGTCCAGCTTCCGTCCGCTCGGGATCCGGCCCGACTCTTCTGAATTGCATCGCGAGTCTCAAGCTGTGAGAAGCTTGGCCAAAGACCGCAAACTGCGGTTGCGCTTACGAGTTCCGCAGCATCGAATTCAGTGTCGTTGCCGGCGCTCGCGTGGGCGATCTGGTCGCGGACCACGATCTGGCACCATCGAATGCATGGCCGCAGCGCCTCGTCGATGCAGTCCTTCGATTCTTTGTACGCAGCTGCGGTAGTTCGTAGAAAGTCATCGAATGATCCGGGTGCAGCGGGATCGATTGCTATGCGGAGGGCTTCAACGATCTTTCGGCATCGTTCGACAGCCTGCGTCGCTGAGCGCTGCTGATCCGCCCAATACTCTGGGTCGTCACCAACGTTGAATTGCCTGCAGTATTTGTTAGTGAGAGTCTTGTGATTGGGAACGCTCAATAGACCGACAACCGTCGGGAAGAGCGTGTTCAGAAGCGGGTCGAGTGCCGCTAAACAACCCTTGAGAGCCAAACGCCAGCCTGCGAACGCAGTCGTGATTCCAGCTTCAATGCTAGTGAATGCGCTTTGGTAATCTGCCTGTGGCGTCGTAGACTTGAGTGCGCCGACGATCGCCAGGATGTCGCCAGTCGCGATGCGTAACGGGTCAGGGCAGCTCACGACGCCAGCGAATTCCTGAATCGTGGCAGCCAATCGGTCGGCAGTACGGCAAAACTCCCAATGGTCGATAACGCGCTGTCCGGCCTGTTGTTTGCGGAGATCTGCCAAGTTTTCCCTCAGGCGCGAGAAGAGATCTGTGCGGTGCTCACAAGCTCGTGCAAAGGCGCTGAGCGTGAACACACACTTGGCGGTGACTGTTGCCGTCGGCTTCCATGGCTCCAGCGCCGCGCCAGCCGCCGCGGTCTCACCGTGCCGACGCCCCAAGGCCCAGAGAACCGCGAAGAGCGCGAGCATTCCACGAGAAGAAAGTGTCGCTTCGTCGCTTGTGTGCAGAAGTGCCCGAAGCACTTCGGACGCCGTCAGCGGATTCAGCGCGCCGAATGCGCGGCTATCGAGTTCGGTCAAGAACTCGAGCGTTGCCGGATCGGCAGCCGAAGTAGTGAACGGCGTTGGCAACCACTTGATGATTTCGTGATGTCGCGTCTCGAGGTAGCCGAATCGGCGCCGTTGATGCCATACCTTCTGAAGTGTCGCCGCGACGAGTGCGTGGCATAGCGGATAATGCTCTTCGCCCGCCGTAGTTCGTTCCGACACCCAGGGCGGTATCGTGGTTGACGCTGATTTCTCCTTGACGTTCTTCGCAATTGCGAGGAGCGTCTCCACCCCGTATTTCAGATACACGTCGACGCGCCCGAGATTGCGCTCCAACTCGTCAACGGTGCGATAAGCGTCGATCTCCCGCAAGGCGCGTGCGCGGCCGAATGACACGCTGTCTTAAACCTCCCAACTAACTTGTGGAGACGAGAGATGATGATAACAGGAAGAAGCGATGTTACTCAGTCGCTGATGAGGTTTGAGGGTCTGCCTTCTTGATGCTTGCGCGCCCAGAAATCGACATCGGCGCGAAACAGCGTTCGACTGTGTCCGTCCCTCAACTCCGCATTATATTTGCCAGCATAGTCGCGTTCACGGTCGATCACGTTATGCACATGAGCGACTAGCTGAAGCGGAGAATCGGCAGGGATCGGACGTCGGCCGGGAGTGATTGTGACGCGGCGCGCCCGAAGCTCTCCGCCTCCCAGCGCGTTCGCGATGACATGCGCAGCATTCCAGGCGGCATGCAACGATTCTGCGATATTGACGCGCGAGTGACGCGCTCCAATGGCTTCATAGCTGCTCGGAAAGAACACCTCGCCCACAAGGGTACGACCTCCGTCCAGCAGCTCTGCTCGTCGAAGGAAGTGCGGAGGAGGAACTCCAAGCGCTTGCAAGTCGACCGCGTGCGGGGAGGCTACCATCGCTATTCCTAAGGCATCCGTGTTGGACATCTCAACCTCACATGACGTACACGCAAAAAACACGTCCTAGCGCGCGAGTATACCTCCCTCATCGTCACAACGTTCTCTTCTCGAAGCTCCTCGCGCTTATCCCAATCAGCGTCACCGAGATCACGATCAGCGATACCACCGGCCGCCATAAGTCGCCGAAGCTCGCGCCGCGGATGATGATGCCGCGCGCGATCTGGATGAAGTACGTCGCCGGCAGAATGTGCGAGAGCCACTGCAGCGGCACCGGCAGCGACGATATCGGGAAGATGTAGCCCGACAGCAGCACCGACGGCAGCATGATTCCCATCGCGCGCTGCATCGCTTCCATCTGCGTCTGCGCGCGCGACGAGATCATCAATCCGAATGACAGCAGCGCGAGCAGGTAAATCCACGAGAGACCGAGAAGCAGCGAAAGGCTGCCGTTGATCGGAACGCGAAACACGAAGCGCATCACCAACAGCACGATGATCAAGTCGACGTACGCGAGAAAGAGATACGGAATGATCTTGCCGAGGACGACAGCGAGCGGCGAGACGGGTGTGACCATCAACTGCTCGAGTGTTCCGCGCTCGCGCTCCTTCACGATCGCGAACGCGGAGAGGATCGTGCCGGAGAACGTGAGCAGAATGGCGATGAGGCCCGGGATCAGCAGGTTCGCGCTGCGCATGTCCGGATTGAAGAGCATCACCGGATGCAGCTCGATGGCCGGCGTTTCCGTGCGCGTGGCGGCCAGGAGCCGTTTCAGATCTTCCGTCAGCACGACGCCGTTCGCCGCGTTGAGCGCTTGCGACGCGATGCTCGAATCCGATCCGTCGATGGCGATCAACACGTTCGCGTGCCGTCGCGACGCCAGGTCGCGCGCGTAATCCGGCGGAATCTCGATCGCCACCTGCGCTTCGCCGGCGACGATGGCATGCCGCAGATCGTCATGCGATTGCGCCTGGCGCACGAGCTTGAGCAGCGACGTCGCCAGGAACTGCTGCACGAGCACGCGGCTCTCCTGCGTCTTGCTCTGATCGAAGACGATCGTGGTGATGTTCTTCGCGTTCATGTCGATGACGCCGAAGAGAACCAGCTCCGCGACCGGCACCAGCAGCGCGAAGAAGAGCGTGCCGCGGTCGCGCACCATCTGCGTGAACTCTTTGCGGAAGACGGCTGCGAATCCGTTCATCGATGAATCTCCGATCGCGCCGCTTCGACTTCTCGTCCGCGCGTTTCCGTGAGCCGGACGAAAACGTCTTCGAGCGAGGGCGCAATCTCACTCACGTTGACGTCGCGCACGCCGAACGACTGGAGATCGTTCGCGAGCTTCTCGTTCGTCACATTCGAATCGATCAGCAGATGGAGCGCTGTGCCGAAGATCGTCGCGGCATGGATGTACTGCAGCGTTTTCGCCGACGTCATCAGCGTCGCCACGCTCTCATTCGCCTCGGCCTGCACGCGTCGCATGCCTTCGGGCGTCACTTCCTCCAACTGCTTCAGCTCTTCGGGGCGCCCGCTGACGATGAGTCGCGATAAATAGAGATACGCGACCGACGCGCAGCGTTCCGCTTCGTCCATGTAATGGGTCGTGACGAACATCGTGACGCCGCCACCGGCGAGCTCGAAGAGCAGATCCCACAACTCGCGGCGCGCGACGGGATCGATGCCCGCAGTGGGCTCGTCGAGAAACAACACCTGCGGCCGATGCATCAGCGCCGCCGCGAGCGCGAGTCGCTGCCGCCATCCGCCCGACAACGCGCCGGCGAGCCGCTCGCGATAAGGATCGATGTGCGTGAGCTGGATCGCCCACTCTTTTCTCTCTTCGCGGTCTTTGCCGCGCAAGCGATAGATCGAGCTGAAGAAGTCGAGGTTCTCGTCGACGGTGAGATCGCGATACAGCGAGAACGCTTGCGACACGTAGCCGATGTGCTGCCGAACCTGCTCGCCTTCTTTCTCGACGTCCAGTCCATCGACGAACGCGTGGCCTTCGGTCGGCGCGAGGAGCCCGCAGAGAATGCGAATGAGCGTCGACTTCCCCGACCCGTTGGGACCGAGGAGGCCGAAGATCTCGCCGCGTGGAACGTGCAGCGTGACTTTGTCGAGCGCGCGGAAGTGGCCGAAGTCCTTCGACACTCCTTGCACGTCGACGCCGAGATCGCCCTTGCTCACTTCGACGTTCATTTCGGTTTCGCTTTCACGCCGAGGTCGACGCTCGCGGCCATCCCCGGATGCAGGTTCGGATTGCGGTCGAGCATCACCTTCACGCCGAACACCTGATCCGCGCGCTGCGCCTCGGTCTGCACGTTGCGCGGCGTGTACTCGCCTTGCGGATTGATCGTCGTGATCTCGCCGGAGAACCACTGATTCGGAAACGTGTCGACCTTCACGCGCACGCGCTGGCCGACGTGCACGAGCGCGAGGTCGGGCTCGGGCACGAACACGCGAACCCACAGTTGATCGGACTCGAGAATCTCGGCGACCGGCTGGTCCGGCGTGACGATGTCGCCAGGACGCAGACCGAACGACTGCACGATGCCATTGACGCTCGACTTCACTTCCGTCTCGACGCGCTGCTTCATCAACGTCGCGAGACGCCGCTGCTGTTGCTCGACTTCCGCGCGCGCCGCCTCGATGTCCTCTTTGCGCGTTCCGAGCTGCAGCACGCGCAGATCTTCGGCCGATCCTTTCGCTTTCGTCGACGCGTCGTCGAGTTGATCGCGCGAGACGATGCCGGCGTGATACAGCGACTCGGCGCGGCGCCGATCGCGCTCGTCATTCGCGGCGATGGCCTGCGCTTTCGCAATCTCCTGCGGACGCGGACCGGCCAGCGCTTTCTGCAGATTCGCTTTCGTCGCGTCGATCACCGCCTGCTGTTCCGCGATCTGCCGATCGACCGTCTCGGTCTCGATCGTCGCGATCACCTGTCCCGTGACGACGTGCGAACCTTCATCGACGAGAACGCGGGCGATGCGGCCGCCGACGAGCGATCCGACGTTGACCGTTCTCGACTCCAGCGTTCCGCTGAGAACGAGCTCGCGCGGTTTTCGCTCCTGACGCATCCAGACGAGGATCGCGATCACCGCC
>Ga0075425_100006572_pt1 | contig 12204 bp, 12 predicted proteins | sample SoiMethybrSBSTD4_FD_75300 | JGI IMG/M metagenome (GOLD analysis project Ga0075425, IMG submission 75300) | Bulk soil microbial communities from a Populus tree surrounding site in Tennessee, USA - Soil MetaG P. TD hybrid SBSTD4 | ecosystem: Environmental > Terrestrial > Soil > Tree plantation...
GACCCGCCGGGGCCTAGTTCCGGTATCTACGGAAATGTCGGTGACAAGACCTCGCGCGAAGTCAGTAGGAATCCAACTCTCGCCTGAGTTATTGGACTTAAAAAGGCCGTTCGCGGTGCCAGCGTAAAGGATCTGTGGGCTACCGGGATCAAACGCCAAGCTGGTAACGTTAAGATCGGTAAGCCCCTTGACGCGTGACACGTAGTTCCGGCCTCCGTTGGTCGAAACCTGAACACCGAAACCCTGCGTGCCGACAAAAAGAAGGTTGGGGTTATTGGGATCTTTGATAGCAACATTAACTACATCCGCTATGACCCCAAAGTTATTCAACTGGCTCCACGTCAGACCGCCATCTTGGGTACGATAGACACCATCTTCCAGAGTAGCGGCATAGATAACTCCCGTAGCTTTTGGATCTATTTCAAGCGTGACTACGCTCAAAGACTTTGAAAAAGCAGCCAACCTCACCCATGTTTTACCTCCATCTATGGTTTTGTCAATCCCGCCAGTTTCATTATGCGCAATATGCAATCCTGTACTGTCAGACCACTTGGTGTAGTGTCTTCCCAGATAACAGATCAAAGGGTTATGAGGATCAATGGCTATGCTAGCTGGTTTCGTATAGTAAGGGAAAGCCGTCCAAGTCCAGATAGAAGAGTAACGATTATAAACACCGACGAAGTGACTTGCAATAACGTATATGTAATGCGGATCCGATGGGGCGACCTTAACCACCAGGGGGAAGCCTGGAGGTGAGGCAATAAGGTCAGCGATAGCCGTCCACGAACTGCCGGCATCCAGTGACTCGTAAAGATTTCTGGGCCCAAGCGCGAATATATGGCCTGGTCTATCCTGAGCGAATGCAATGGAAGGAGCGACATCATCCGTGTAGTAACCTCTCGGCGCCGGCTCTCGTATCTGCTTCCAAGTGGTTCCTCGATCCTTCGATCTCCACATGCTACGCGACTGTTTGTCGCTTCCGTTGACTTGCTCGAACAAGTGTATTCTCGCTACGAGGACATTGGAGTCGAGAGGATCTGCCACGAGCGAAACGATATCCGGCTGGTATACGCTCCCTGTAAGTTGCGAGGTCGGCTTTCCGAAGACGGGTTTCAAGCTCTCCCAAGAGATGCCTCGATTTGTGGAACGGAAGATGTTGGTTTTATAATAGTCAACGAAGTAGAATAGATCCGGATCGGCCTGGGATATTATAGGGTATCTATTTTCAGGCGTGTTGAATGCCCATACAATACCCTCGGAGGAAAGGGTCCACCTTTCGCCACGCGTGCGCGAGATAAAAGGAACCCCGGAGATAACAAGGAGATCCGTCGGTCTGGACACGCTTAGAGCGATGCCACCAGTTCCGCGGCTAAGGAGGCCTTCGCCTCCGACTCTCCAAGTGATTCCCCCATCTTTGCTACTCGCTATTCGAGCATTTTTCAACCCGACATAAAGCTTATTGGAGTCCTGTGGATCTATCGCCAAGACACCGCCTTCACAAAAATCAGGCATAAGATCCTGAATTGCCAGAGCTTGCCAAGTCTTGCCATAATCTTGGCTCTTAAAAAGGCCTGCGGTACTTCCGGCAAGAAGTACAGAGGGCATCGAGATAGATCTCTCCAACGCACACACTAGCGAGTGATTCGGTAATTCATAAGAACTCCAGGACTCCCCACCATTTGTGCTCCTCTCGATTTTTGAGGTTCCAAGATAATTAGGATTCCAGGGTTTATCGGGATTCCATGGTCCGCGAATTATATCGAAAGGATCGGATTGGGAGATATAAGGTCTTGAGGCGCTCGTAATGTTTATGGGCAATTCTGACCAGGTGGTGCCACCATCGTTACTGCGGTAGAAGCGCTCTTGAAGTTTCTCATTAGGGCAATAATAGCAAGCCGGATTTCGGCTCGCATAGAGGTGGCGCGAGTCGGAGAGGAAGATGCTTAACTTACCCAGTTGTTCTTTGTTAGGGTCGAGGTCAGGCTTTCCAGAGCCCGGAAAGAGCCCGATGTTTTGCCATGTTGTTCCTCTATCTGAGGAGCGTAGAAAGCCTCGGAAGGCATTGACGTCAGGCATAAGGGGACAATCCATGTAGTAGGGAAGCAGAAAAATATTTCCTTCGGTATCAAATCCGAGGTCGATCATGCGAGATGAATTGATACCCGTTGAGCTCTTACAGGATGCCCATGGCAGCCACTCGTGCTTCACCGAGCTGTATTTATAGGGAAGGGGGAGAATTCCTGCCAGTGCCCAGATCTCCGATGTCAACGGATCGATTCCAAGTGCAAATGCCACATCCCCAAGATCGAGCCCGTTGTGTAATGAGATCTGGCTCCACGTGCGTCCGACGTCGAAGGACTGGAAAACGGAATACCAACGGGGTAAGGACGACACTCCGGCAACGAGGTGATCGGGATTGTTAGGATCGACGTGGAGGAGCCCCACGAACTGGTCATCCAAGGCGACCGGCTGCCAGGCAACCTGGGACGAATCTCCGACATCGAGTCGTAGACTTCGCATGGCAACGTCATCTGCCGCGTCTTTGACTGAGACAGTAACGAAGAAGCGACCTTGGACGAGGGGGACTCCGGCGAGAATCCCTTCAGATGAAAGATCTATTCCGGTAGGTAGCTCTCCTCGGAGGAGACTCCACACGTAAGGAGGACTCCCGCCCCTCGCCTGAAGAGTGTTGACATAGGAGCTCTTTAGATCGCCCGAAGCCAGATTGGCTGTTAAGACCTCAAGAGGAGCCCGATCGGTAATGACGATCCAAAAAGCTCTAGTCGTCACCTGACGAGGCACTGAGGAATCCTCTGCTTGCACAGTGAACTCGAAGGTCCCCGCACTGGAAGGTGTTCCGGTGAGGATCTTACCATCCGCCAAGCTCATCCCGTCCGGCAGGGAGCCACTAGAAATCTTATAAGCGTAGGGTTGCGTCCCACCCGAAGCTGAGAAAATTCCGTTGTATTGCCGGCCGACGACTCCGGCTGGCAGTGCGGCAGTCTCGATTCGGAGTCGGCTCGGAATTGAGTCTCCCGGGTGAGCAGCGAGTCCGAGGTCGGCCTTGCCATATCCCCAGGAATCGTTCGGGATAGCACCAGTGTGGCCGTCGGTCAGCGAGCCGTTGAGCAGTATGTTTCTTACCTGGACTGCATCGAGAGTTGGATCAGTGGCCAGAATACGCGCGACGAGGCCGGTCACGACGGGCGCCGAAAAAGAGGTGCCCTGCATCACTCCGAAGTCCCGGTCGAGCGCATTCGTGACAATGAGGGCTTCCGGCTCCGGGAATTTATGCTGGCTAAAGATCGAATGGGGCGAGCGGCCGGGATAGGCGTCCTGTGAAACCGCACCTATCACCTGCTCTCCTGGTGCGGCAATCTCCGGCTTGATCCGCCCGTCCCGCGTTGGCCCAGGGGATGAGAAATCGGAGATGTCACCAGGGTGCGCCGTCGGGTCGGTGCGGACGATTCCCAGGACATCAGTCCAGACGGTGCGAAAGCGACTCGACAGATCGTGCAGCGCGAAGCTCCCCACGGTTATACCGTGCTCCGCGCTGGCCGGTCGGGCGATTAGGAAACGATCGTCGGCGTTGCCAGAGAGGTAAGGTGAAACGCCACCTACTACGGAGGCACCGTCAACCAGCCAGCCGTGATAGACGCCGGTAGCGGTCACCTCCTCGCCAACGAGTGTGATCTTCCAGTCGCCAACTGCAGGAGCGCGCCCGGACTTATCGTAAAGGAGGATGACAGCCTCGGTATCGCCGTTGCGCGGATCGCGTCCTCCCATATTGCCGATGAAGACCTGGCCGAAGGCGGTGGAGGCATCCGCGAAATCGCCGTATTTTGCCTCCACGCTCGTTGCTCCGTCCGGTGCGGTGACGCGTATGGTGAGGCGGTCGTCCCCCTCGTACCAGAGATCGAGTAAGGCAGTGTCGTTGCCGAAGCCCGTCGTGGGTACGGAATAAGGAGGGATGGTGAGGGTGTGGTAAGTAGCGAGGCCAGTGTAGGCAGTACCTTGGAAATGAAGGAAGTGGCGGCTTTCCCGGTCGTAGGAATTGCCTGCAGCCAAGACGACGGCTTTGCCAGGGATGCCCGGCCCAACTAGCGTGTCGATCGCAAGCTCTTCGGCGGTTTTGCCGTCGTGGGGTCCGTAAGAGGTACCCAGCGAGAGATTGACCACATAGGGCAGATGCAACTCGGCTGCCTTTTTATCAACGAAAGCGAGGGCGTTTAGGAGGTCCACCGCCTCGAACTCAAGGGTACCGTCCCGGCGCGTGGCCTTGACGACGATCAGAGAAGCTCCCGGCGCCATACCTGGAAGCTCCGGATCGTCACCAGCAGCTATCGACAGGCCAAGGGTGCCATGACCGGTGGTATCGCGGGTCGGCGAAGGCCCTGGGGAGCCGAGGATACGGTTGATCTCATCCTCGGTGTACAGCGTGCCTCCGAAGTCGTCCGGGCCGTCCAACTTGCCATCACCATCGAGATCGCCTGGATAGGACAGATCGAGCAGGAACTTGATGCGAGTCTTGCCGTTGGGGCGGCGGAAATCCTGATGGTGGATGTCTACGCCGGAGTCGATGAAGGCGATAATGGCGCCCGCGCCGGAAGTGGGAGAGACCGCAGGCGCCGCGATTCTAGGGCTCGGAAACGCCATCGAGGAGGGTGGCTCCGATGCTCCACCCTCGAAGGGGCGCATGGGTCGGCTGGGCTCAATGAAAACGATGCCTGGAAGCGCTGCGAGCTCACCCAGGCGGCTGGCGGTGAGGGTACCGGTATAGACGCTGCCGATACGGGAATGGACATCGAATCCTGCTTTGGCGAGCTGGTGCTCGTCGCCCACGAAACGCACGACCAACAGGAGCGAGGAGGACCATTCCGCCGCCGCAGAGCCCAGATGTCGGCCGATCTCGACCGCGTCTTGGCGGCTGATCGGCGGTGCCGTGGCCTTCTTGTCGGCTCCGGCCGCTCGCTGAGCGCGGAGGAGTAGCTTCAGCGCAGGATCCAATCGACGCTCTTCGCGCGAAGGTTCGGCGGCCTGGGCTACCACTACCCCTGCAGTCAGCAGGACGAATGTCCAAGCAAAGACTCTTTTGGAGAGGATAGGCAGATGCATGTCATATGGTATCCCGAAAGGGCAGGAGCAGGAAATCCACCTGCCCCAAGAGGCTGTCCTCGTCACCAAGAACATCCGCGACTTTCGAGGAGCCGAGCTCCAATTCCCCGGACTGCGAGTCCTGTCTCCCGGAGACCTCTTGAAGGAGATCTAGAATGGCTACCTTGACAATCCGGCTGTCGGACGAGAAGCACGAGCGCCTTCGCCAGTTGGCGGAGCGGCGCAAGATCAGCATGAACAAGCTGCTCGACGAGCTTTCGACCATCGCTCTGGCCGAATTCGACGCTGAGACGCCCACTGCCCGCGGCTCTAGGCATCCCGCTCCGGCCGATTCCGCCCCTCTAGAATTCCCGATCGAGGACGTCCAGCAGCCTCAATCCTTCTTCCCGGGAACCGAGTCGACGAGAGGTATCTGCAACTCCCGGGCGAGGTGGGATGACTGCAGCTTCGCCAAGATCCAATGCGGCTAGAGCTACTCCCGGCAGGGGTCCGGAAAGCTCACGGACCGCGAGCCAGCCCGGCGCTATCCGGGAATGGCCCACTGCCTCTCCTTCATCGAGCTCCCGACGTACTGCGTCGGGGCAGAGGAACTCGAAGGGTAGCCGGCCCATAACGTCCAGGCAATCGATTCGCGAAAGGGTGATGAGCAGTCCAGTGGCGATGACGAGGCGTTCAGGCACGCCCGATGAACCTCACCTCGGCATCGGCATCCCCGGGACGGAGGTTGGAGATCGATACCCCCGCCCGCGGCAAGGACAGGAGGAAGTCAACCCGGCCCTTCCCGCACAGCTTGGCGGCCTGACCCGAGCTCAAGCGCCCGAGCTCGTACAGTTTGGCAGCGAGGAGGAATGCCGCCTCCTGGTCGAACTCGTTCCGGCTCAAGCCCGTGCTGAAGAGGACATCATCTCCGTACTGGATCGTCAACTCGTAATCCATCCTCGATTCACTCCACCAACATGGTAGCACGGCGGGGAAACTCGAAAGGTAGCCGGCCGGGGCGTGGCGGCCGGAAAAGAAGTGCCAGCCGAACAGTTGGAAAAATCCAAGGAACAGGGGCAGGAACCTTGAAGAAGTGGGAGACCTCCCGGGAATGGAGTCTCTCTGCTTCTCTACCCTCCATCTTGACGCCAACGGATCGGACGGTCATACTCATACCCATGAGTATGACCAAGCGCCTTCAGATTCCCGTCAGTGAGCAGGAGTGCTCGCGCTTTCAGGCCGCTGCGCGCCGATCGCGCCTGCCGCTCGCCGAGTGGGCGCGGCGCCAGCTCCGAGAGAAGGCCGACGAGACGCTTACAGGAACCGCTCTCGGTCCCCGCGAGGCCCTGGCCTTACTCAAGACGCTCGATGCCCCGGTCGGCCTAGTGGAAACCATGATTGAGGAGTCGGTCACCGGGCGCTACCTGTGATCCTGATCGACGCGAACATCTTCATGTACGCGGCCGGGAGGGAGAGCCCCCAGCGATTGCCCTGTCAGCGCCTCCTCGAACGGATCGTCGAAGGCGGGGGACCCGCGGCATGTACCGACACCGAGGTGCTGCAAGAGATCCTGCACCGCTATCGGTCCCTGAAGCTCCCGGAGGTTGCCTTCCGGCTCTTCGACGCCGTGACCCATCTGGGCATTCCGATCCTTCCCGTCACCGACCGGGCCATGGCGGAGGCCCGCAGGCTTCTGGAGGATCATCCGAACCTGTCGACCCGGGACGCCGTTCACCTGGGCGTGATGCGGGAGCATGGGATCGAGGAGGTGCTCTCCTACGACGGCGGGTTCTCGGAGGTTCCCTGGGTCAAGCGGCTGGAGGCGTGACATCCCAGGAATTGTCCCGGTGGACGGACTGCTCCCTACTCCTGACCCGAGGCCTCCCAGCACGATCAGGATCTGGCAGGCACCGGCCAGGGGAGGCCCCCGCTCAAGGGTTGTACCCCTACGGCGGACCGCCGTACCTCGACGACGTTTTTCCATAACGTTACGCCCGAACGGCGTAAGTCTATCCCGGTTTTCCGTAACGTTACGCCGGAAAACCGTAAGGCTACGGAAATTTTTTTAGCGTTACGGGATTTTGGGATAAGACTATCGCGAACGGCGATAACGTTACCGCGAAACCGGATAACGTTATCCCGGCCGGCGGTAAGACTATCGCGGTTTTCATAGCGTTATCCTGTTCCGCCGTAACGTTATCGCGAACCGGATAACGTTACCCCGGTCGGCCGTAAGACTATCGCGGTTTCCATAGCGTTATCGCGTTCCGCCGTAACGTTACGGCGAACCGGATAACGTTATCCCGGTCGGCCGTAAGACTATCGCGATTTTCATAGCGTTACGGCATTCGGCCGTAACGTTACGGCGAACCGGATAACGTTATCCTGGTCGGCGGTAAGACTATCGCGATCTTCATAGCGTTAGGGCGTTCGGTCGTAACGTTACGGCGAGCTGGATAACGTTATCCTGGTCGGCCGTAAGACTATCGCGATTTTCATAGCGTTACCGGCGAACCGGATAACGTTATCCTGGAAGGCCGTAAGGCTATCGCGATTTTTCCACCCACTCGTGAGCTTCCGCTTCCCGGCGCTCGTCCGCGGCCATCTCCGCGTAGGCGGCCGTCAGATTCTCGGGAACGACATGCGGGCGGACCAGCGTTTCGATGAAGTGGCTGATCTTCTGCCGGCCAACGACTCGATGAAGACCGTCGTAGACCTGCTCATCCACCGTAATTGTCAGCTTCTTGTGCATTAGCTCAGCTCCCTACGTATCCTATACGTATAACCATCCCGGGGTCAATGAAGACGGCGGTAACGGCAGAGGCGCGGCAGGGTAAGGCAGCGGAGATCAGGCCTTGAGCGGTTCCTCCGGCAGCAATTCCAACGGGATCGACAATTTCACCGGAGTGAAATGACGCCGGTCCGTCGTCGCGATCCGGCCCATCCCCAGATGCTCGGCGAGAGAGAGCACCGCCGCGTCGACGAAGCCGAGCCGAAGGTCGGCATATTTCTGATTCAGCTCCAGGATTCGGGGATAGCTTTCCTGAGGCAGATCGGCGACGAAGAAGGAGCCATCTACCAGACCCTCGTAGAAGACAGCTTGGGCTTGGTTCCCGAGGCGTTCCCCAAGCAGGTAGTCCACCTCCGGGATCACGGGCGAAGGAACGATGAGCCCGCCCACCTCGTCCGCGATCAGCCTACGGCAGGCGGAATGCCAGAAATCCCGACGGTCGTAACAGGCGTACAGGACGCCGGTATCGAGAAGAACGGCCACTAGGAGCGGTCCTTGCCGAACCCCAGCTCGCCAAGAACCTCGTCGTGACGGGTTGCCGTATCCGTATGGCCGCTTTCGAAAGCGCCGACGCCCGGAGGGAGCTTCCGGGGCACGTCCGAGAGATAGCTGCGCAAGGCTTCCCGGAGCAGCTCGGCCATCGGCTGCTTCCGGCGCATGGCCTCCAGCTTCAGCAGGATCTCGAGATCGGCGTCGAGGTAGATCGTCGTGCGTTTCATCGTAACGATGGTAGCATATATGTCCCGGACACTGATCCAGGAGGGCAGGAAGAAGCCTCGAGGCTGCTGGACTGCGCCCTGAGATCGCGCAATGCGAGCGGAAAATCCGCATGGCGTCGGTCCTCGCCGGCGGCGGCTTCCCCGTCGAGGCTCTCCCTTCCCTGCGCGAAGGTGTCGAGATCGGGCTGCGCGCTCGGACGCTGATCGCAGGCCTGGACCTGCCGGAGTCCGAGAACGTCCCCGACGCGTGGGTCGAGGCACACCTGCCGGTCCATCTCCCGCTCGTCCGAATCCTGCGCGACGGCTCCGAGGCTCTCCTTGCGGCGACGGAGGGAGACGTGCGGGCCTGGATCACCGCCGCCGAGACGCTCGCGCGCGCGCCGCACTCAAACAGGGATTCCTGACTCGCCCGGACGATACGCCGCTTCCCTCGGAGCGTGACGGCAGACGTGCCGCAAGGATGATGTTGCAAATTCCCACGATTTCATGGTCGCGTCAACGAACTTCACACCTCACGTTTCGCAGACGCGTCCCATCCTCTGCTGTTGGCGGAAAAGTTGACAGATTGCAAGCAGTTTACCCGACTTTTGTAACTTCCAGTTGCGTACTCGTTGAATTGAGGTTCGCGGGCGATGCCTCTACCATGCCGGCATGTTCTTCGGGGACGAGCACCTCGGCAAAGCGGTGGCCATGCTGCGCGAGTGCGCGGACCTCAATCAGAAGCAGCTCGCGCACGAGATCGGCGTCGAGCCGAACACGATGAATCAGTACGAAAGCGGCCGGCGCGGCATGAGCGAGGAGGTGATCGCGCGAATCGCGCGGGTGTTGCAACGCGATCCGGTCGAAATCTGGGACATGTCCTATTCGATTTTCCGCTTCAATCACTTTCGGGAGCGAGCCGAGATAGAAGGCATGGCTGTGGAAGATCTGATCGCTCGCGCCGACACCCGCCCATCCATCGGTACGATCCTGGAGCTCCGCGATTCGCTCGAGGAGCGTCAGCGCCAATTGTTCGAAACGGTTCTCAAGTTCCTCGATCCCTTGGTGCGCGCGGGGCTGGGCGGTCTCGGCCTCGCGAAGATTATCGTGCGGGCTCATCCGCGCAAGGGCGCGAAAACGCGGAGAGCCGTCCGCTTCAGCCGTAAGCAGCGGCCGCGCCCACCCGAGCCGCCGTAGCGAATCAATCCTTGATGACGGTCGTGCGGTCGCCGCCGCGCGATGCCATGACGATTAGCAGGATCACGACGACCAGCACGACGACGCCGAGGATGATCCAGGTCGGGCTCGCATACCAGGTCGTCGTCGAGGTTGTCGTCGTCTTGGATGTTTCGCCGCCGCCTCCGGACGACCCGCCGGCGCTACCCGAGGAGCCGCCGCCCTGGGATTCCTGGGCGAGCAGCACGGGCGCCGGCATCATCGCCAGCAGCAACGCGACCAGTACGACAAGGCTGACCGCGGGGTAGATTCTTTTGATTCTCATAGTCTCTAACCTCCCGCGCTGCCTATAAGGCAAGAAGGGTGCCAGGCCCTCACTCCCCTACCCCTCTCTCCCAGAGGGAGAGAGGGGAAAAGAAAAGTGTCGTCTTCTCTGTTTTTCTCCCTCCTCTCCCTTCTGGGAGAGGAGGGCCGGGGTGGTGAGGGCTTCGGAGCCGGGGCCTCTACCGCATCGCCTCCATCGGCGACAGCCGCGCAGCGCGAACGGCGGGGTAGAGGCCGAAGGTGACGGCGAGGAGGAGCGCGATCGCCCAGGCGGCGGCGAGGCCGTAGGGATTGACCACAAGACCCCAGGGGAACTTGTCGGAAATGGCGCGGCAAAGGGCGCTGCCGGCCAGCGTGCCGGCCGTGGCGCCGATCGCGGCGAGCACCACCGCCTCCAGCAGGAACTGCACCAGGATCTGACCGTCGTTGGCGCCGATCGCCTTGCGCAGGCCGATCTCGTAGCGCCGGTCGGAGAAGGAGATGAGCATCACCGAGAGCACACCCACGCCGCCCACCAGCAACACCGTGCCGGCGAGGCTGAACAGCACCACGCTCCAGCCGTGCATCTGGCCCTGGAAGTCCGTGTAGGCGCGGGCCAGCTCGGCGTCGAGATCCTTGGCCTCGACGTCCTCGATGCCGTGATGCGCCTGCCGGGCGCGCGCGAGCATGGCGGCGGAGACCTCGTCCAGATCCCTCGCTGACCTGAGCTTCACCGTCACCTGCGTGAGCTGGTGATCGAGGTCGATACGATCCATGTAGGTCTCGAGCGGGATGAGCACGCCGTTGGCGTCCTCGTACATCTCGTCGTTGAACATCTGTCCGCTGGCCAGCACCCCGACGATGCGATAGGGCACGCCTTCGATCACCAGGTCGCGGCCCACCGGATCGCTGCCGCCGAAGAGCTTCGAGGCGAGCGTCGCGCCCACCACGGCCACCGTCGAGTGCCGCCGCTGGTCGTCCTCCGTGACGCCGCGGCCGAGGCCGACGGGACGGTTCATCAGGAACGAGTAGTCGGAAGTGATGCCATTGACGAAAATGCGCTCGCTGCCGCCGCTCACCCGCACGATGCTGCGTTCGGTGGCGCGGGGCGAGAACCCGAGGACCTGCGGGTGCGGCGCGGCGACGCGCGCCAGGTCCTCGTAGCGCAGGCCGGTGCTCATGGCGAAGCGCTTCTGGTCTTCGGAGGTCTTCGGCTGCCGCGGCACGAGGTTGAGCGTCGCGTCCCAGCTCATGCCGGCGAAGCCCGTCGCCACCTTGTCCTTGACGCCGCCGAGCACCGAGCTCATCACCACCAGGGCGAAGACGCCGAGCATCAGCAGGGTCAGAGTGAGGATCGAGCGCAGCTTGTGCGCCCACAGCTCGACGAGGCCGCCGGTGACGACCTCCCAGATGAGCGCGAGGCGGACGCCGAGGCCGCGGCGGCGGGAGCGCATCGTTCCCCGTTCGGCGGAATCCTGTAGGGGCGCCCCTATGTGGGCGCCCTGCCGCTCAGGGCGGCCACGCAGGGCCGCCCCTACATTCAAGGAAACCGATTCACTCATAGCGCAACGCCTCCATCGGCGACTGGCGGCTGGCCTTGGCGGCCGGATAGAGCGCGAACAGGAAGCCGAAGACGACGGCCATCACCGTGGCCCAGATGAAGCTCAGGGGAGCGAGCGACAGCGGCACGCCGATCGACTTGGCGATGATCCACGAGAAAGCGATGCCGATGAGATAGCCCGCGGCGCTGCCGAGCAGCGTGAGCAGCAGCGCCTCGGTCATGAACGCCTTGAAGATCTCCCGGCCGGGCGCGCCGATCGCCATCTTGACCCCCACCTCGCGCACCCGCTCCTTGAGCGACGCGAGCTGGACGTTGACGTTGACCATGCCGCCGCCGATGAGCGCCAGCACGCCCGAGAGCATGAAGATGACGTTGTAGACGTCGCCCTGGCTCATCTGGCGCTCCAGGCGCTTGGCCACGTCGTCGAGCCGGTAGTCTTGCTGCAGGCGATGGTTGGCGGTGAGGAGCGTAGAGAGCTCCTTCGAGAAGTCGGACATCTGCTTGAGATCGGGCACCCGGAAGGTGACGCGATCGAGGCGATGGTACTCGTCGCCCTCCATGCGCGCGGCGACGAGCAGCGA
>Ga0075425_100006573_pt1 | contig 12203 bp, 16 predicted proteins | sample SoiMethybrSBSTD4_FD_75300 | JGI IMG/M metagenome (GOLD analysis project Ga0075425, IMG submission 75300) | Bulk soil microbial communities from a Populus tree surrounding site in Tennessee, USA - Soil MetaG P. TD hybrid SBSTD4 | ecosystem: Environmental > Terrestrial > Soil > Tree plantation...
GCGTAGGCCTCCTCGATGACGGTCACCGCCCGCTTCATCGCCTCGTCGTTCTGCCGCCGGATCTCGATGACCCAGTCCTCGTTGGCCTGCGGGGCCACCGTGATGGGATTATCGGGATGCAGCAGCAGGTCGCCGCGGTCGTAGCGCGGCAAGAATTTATCGACCTTTTCTTTCGGTGGCACGAGCGTCAGGGCTTGCGAGTGCGTCAGAAACGCTCCATCTGCGGAAATCGCGAGAGGAAGGAACACTCGGCGATCTTCCGCAACTCGATACGCGATCAGCGTGGTGTCGATGGCCTCCTGCGAAGTGTCGATCCAGCAGAGCATCCAGCCCAGGTCGCGCACGAAGAGCGCGTCGTTGTGCTCGACGCCGAAGGCGCCGGGATCGTCGAGCGCCCGGTTGCCGACGAGACAAACCATCGGCACGCGGAGCGGCGGCGTCACCACCAGGCACTCCATCGCGTAGGCCCAGCCCACGCCGGAGGAGCCGCAGAACACGCGGGCGCCCACGGTGGAGGCGTGCTTGACGATCTCGAACTGGCTGTGCTCGCCCTCGGCCACGATGTACTCGGCCACGAGCTGGCCGTTGGCGATCTTCTTGGCGATGGCCTGGATGACGGTGTCGTAGGGCCGGATCGGATAGCCGGTGACGACGTCGATGTCGGCCAGCGCGAGGCCCTCGGCCACGGCCTCGCTGCCGGAGATCAGGAGCTCTTTCTCGTCCGATGCGGCGGGCGCCGCCTTGGTCACGGTAGCCATGTTCCTTCCTTTCGCTCAGGCGCCCGGCGCTTCGGGCACGCCGGTGACGATGGACGAGCCACCCTGCACGTTGCGCGTCTTGTGGGCCGCGTTCTCGCCCGGGATGCCGGCCGCGATCTCGACGCCGCCCTGCTCGAGGTCCGCCACCAGCTCCTGCTCGTACTGGCCGCGGAAGCGGAAGCCGTGCGAGCGCACGGTCGTGGCCTTGTCGCCGATCTTGGCCAGCAGCCACTTCTTGTAGGCGGCCTTGTCCTTGCGCCACATGTCCCACTGGCTGGCGTTGTCCTCGAAGGCGGCCTCGTTGACCATCGTGATGCAGTGCTCGACCGGGCACACGGCCTCGCACACGCCGCAGCCGCAGCATGCCTCCATCGCCGCGTCGAAGGTGCCGTCGGGCATCACGTCGAACACGGAGTCGGGGCAGGAGATCCAGCACAGGTTGCACTTCACGCAGGTGTCGAAGTCGATCACCGGACGCATCGTGCGCGTGGTGAACTTCTTGAAGTAGGGGTTGCGCTCGGGCACGTAGCCCTGCCCGCCCTCCTTCGGCTTGCCGATGGGGATGGCCGGGATCGAGATGCCCTCGCGCATCTCCCACCACTTGGGCATCTCGAACGAGTACGGAATCTCCCCGTTGCCCTCGGTGATCTTGACCTCGCGCGTCTCCAGCCGCTCGAAGGCCTTCCGGGCCGAGGCGACCTTGAGGTCGGAGCCCCAGTCGATCTCCTGGATGGCCTGACTCACGCCGTCGAGCGCCAGGAAGTGCGGGGCGATCTTGGCCAGCGCGCCGAGGATGCGGGCCTCGGTGTGGTCCTCCTTGTGGACCCAGAGCCCCGAGAAGCTCGCCTTGGCGCGGAGCACCGAGAGCTTGTAGGGCGTGTCGCGCTTGTGGATGTCCTTCAGCAGCGAGTCGAAGGACTGGAGCGACGTCATGAGCACGGTACCGTTGGGCACGGTGAGCCGGTTGATCGGCTGCAGCCCGTACCACGCCCAGGACTCCACGCCCTTGGAGAGCGTGTCGTCGAGCACGACCGTCACGTCGGTGTCCTTGGGCTCGTAGCGCGCCATGTTCTGCTCGAGCTCTTCCTTGGTGTCGGCCACGATCGCGAAGTCCTTGGCCGGGATGCCGTTGCGCTGCGGGCTGTCGCCGTAGCGCCCGAAGGCAATGCCCCAGCGTCCCGACTTGCGGGCGGAGAGCACGATGCCGCGCGCGATCCGGGCGGCCAGGTTCTTCTGGAAAATGCCACGGTAGACGACTTCAACGATCAGGGCTGACATACACGCTCCTCCGTCAGACGAGGCGAAAGGTCCTGGTCGGGTGGTCCGACCAGAAGATACTCCCGGCCCCTAGGTACCTGTCAAGTCGATCAATCTATCGGCCCAGAAAGGCCGTCAAGGCGCGGTTGAAGGCCTCGGGCTGCTCGACGTTGGACAGATGCGCCGCGGAGCTCAGCACGACGAGCTGGGCGTCCTTGACGTGGTGCTGGATGAGCCGGGAGGCGGCTACCGGCGTGGCCTCGTCCTGCTCGCCCACGATCAGGAGCGTGCGCGTGCGGATCTCGCCCAGGCGCCCGGTCAGGTCGAGGTCGCGGATGGCCGCGGCGCAGCCGGCGAAGCCGCGCGGGGTGGTGCGGGCGATCATCGCCAGCGTCGTCGCGATCACCTCGGGCCGTGCCTGCACGAAGGCCGGCGTGAACCAGCGGGCGACCACGTCGTCGAGCCGCGCGCCGGGACGCCCCGACTCGACCATCGCGATGCGCTCGTTCCACACGGGCTTCATCTCGGGCGGCATGCCGCTGGCCGTGTCGCAGAGCACGAGGCTGGCCAGCGTGCCCGGCGCCTTCAGCGCGAGCGCGATTCCGATCATCCCGCCGAGCGAGAGCCCCACCCAGTGCGTGCGCGTGATCCCCAGCGCCCGCAGGAGCGCGAGGGCGTCGTCGGCCAGCAGCTCCACGCTGTAGTCGCCCGGCGTGGCCTCGCTGCCGCCGTGGCCACGCACGTCGTAGCGCAGCACCCGATGGTGCGCAGTGAGCGCGGAGAGCGTGGGATCCCACATGGTGAGATCGGCGGCCAGCGAATGGCTCAGCGTGACCACCGGCGCGTCCGCGGGGCCGTCCAGCGTGTAGTGGATCTCGACCCCGTTGGCCCGGAGTTTCATCGTTGGAGCGGGGTCCGCGCGTCCGGATCGCGGCGTGGGTGGCCTGCGCTGGGAGCGGCGTGGCTCCGCTCAACCAGCGTCCATTCGACGGCGTCGGCCGCACGCGCGTCGCCGGCGCGGTTGCGCTTGCGCAGCTCGGCGATGATCGTGCGCCGCGACTCCGGCGTGCGGTTCTGGGCGAGCTTGAACTTCACGCGCGTGCGCTCGACGCTGAGACCCACGGCCGCGATGTGGTGCAGCGCCCCCTTGTACATCGGATCCTCGGCAACGACGGCGCGGAACCGGCCTTCGGGCTGATAGCGCGCCATCAGCCGCATCTGCTGGGCGGCGATCACCGCGACGTCCTCGCTCACGCGGGCCACGCAGTCGAAGATCACGGTGCGATGGTAGGCGGTCGCGTAGATCGCGTTCTCCGGATCGACCCAGTAGGACGGGATGGTGCCCAGCGGCTCGTCCACCTCGAACAGGCAGCGCGGCTGCGCGCGCAGATCCCGCGCTTGCTCGTCCGTGCGCACGAGGTGCATCTCGATGCCGGTGGCGCTGTACGCGAACGGGTAGAGCCCGATGTGGGGACCGTCGGCGCCGGCGGTCACGAGCCGTCCGAGCTCCTGGGCGGCCACGAACCGCTCGACCTCGTCCGGCGGCACCTGCGCGTAGTAGTCGTGGAAGATCACGCCCGCTTCGCCTCCTTCACCATCCGGCAGAAGTACTCGTGGACGGTCGGATCGTCCGTGAGCTCGGGATGGAAGGTCGCGACCAGCACCGAGCCCTGGCGCGCCATCACCGGCTCGTCGCCGTGGCGGGCCAGCGTCTCCACGCCGGGGCCGACGCGCCGGATCCGCGGGGCGCGGATGAAGACCATCTCGATCGGCACCGGCCGGCCGTCGAGCACCGCGGTGCCGGCGGTCTCGAACGACTCGCGCTGGCGGCCATAGGCGTTGCGCTCGACGCCCACGTCGATGAGCCCCAGCGAGAACTGCGCGGGATTGGCGACGTCGCGCGCGGCCAGGATGAGTCCCGCACACGTCCCGAAGATCGGCTTGCCGCCCGCGTGGAACTTCTCGAGCGCGGGCACGAAGCCCCACGCGTCCATCAGCTTGAGCAGCGTCGTGCTCTCGCCCCCCGGCATGATGAGCCCGTCGATATCCTCGAGCTGCTCGGGCTTGCGGATCTCGACGACCTCGATCTCGGACGGACCGCCACACTTCTGCAGCGCCCGGGCGTGCATGGCGAAGTCACCCTGGAGCGCGAGGACCCCGATGCGCATCAGCGGCGGTCGCGCAGCCAGGCCACGACGACCTCGGCGTTCTTGTCGGGCGGAAACACCGGATACCAGACGTGCGCGATGCGGCCGTCCTCGAGATACCAGGCCATGCGGCGGATGAGCGTGGACGGCCCGATGCCGGGCACCGGAAACTCGAAGGTCGGCAGCCGCAGCGTGTGCGTCAGCCGCAACTCGGCATCGCTCAGCAGGTCGAACGGCACGTGGTTGCGCTCGACGAACTCGCGCTGGTACTCGGTCGTCTGCGTGCTGACGCCGGCCACGTTCACGCCGAGCACCCCGAACTCGCCGTGCAGGTCGCGAAACCCGCAGCTCTGCGGCGTGCAACCGCGGGCGCCGGGAATCAGATCCCAGTCCCGCCCGGCCGACTGCCCCGGCCGGCCGGTGCGCGGGTAGAAGAAGAGGACCGCGGGCTGCCGCGCCAACGTGGCCAGATCGACGACGGCGCCGGACGTCGCCGGCAGCGCGACTCGGGGCACGACGGCGCCGCGGAGATGATCCGCGGCGCCGTCGTCCGCCGGCACCGGCAGGTCGGGCGGCAGCGTGTACAGGGTCCTCGAGACATCCATCCGATTACAGGCTCTGATTACAGGCTCGCCTCGCCTGCGGCTCGCACTACCAGCCTCGGGTCTGGAGCAGATCTTTCTCGGCCATCTTCGAGATCTCGAGGCCGGCCATCGCGTCGCCGAGATCCTCGCTGACGCGGACCAGCACGTCGGGATCCTTGAAGTGCGTCGTGGCCTGCACGATCGCCTTGGCCCGCTTGGCCGGATCGGACGACTTGAAGATGCCGGAGCCGACGAAGACGGCCTCGGCGCCGAGCTGCATCATGAGCGCGGCGTCGGCCGGCGTGGCGATGCCGCCCGCCGAGAAGTTGGGCACCGGGAGCTTGCCGGCACGCGAGATCCAGCGCACGAGGTCGTAGGGCGCGCCGAGGTTCTTGGCCTCGGTCATCAGCTCCTCGGGGCCGAGCGTGGTGAGCCGCCGCACTCCGCTCACCACCGAGCGCATGTGGCGCACGGCTTCCACGATGTTGCCCGAGCCCGCCTCGCCCTTGGTGCGGATCATCGCCGCCCCCTCGCCGATGCGCCGCAGCGCCTCGCCCAGATCGCGGCAACCGCACACGAACGGGATGCGGAAGGCGAACTTGTCGATGTGGAAGTGCTCGTCGGCCGGCGTCAGCACCTCGGACTCGTCGATGTAGTCGACGCCGAGGGCCTCGAGGATCTGCGCCTCCACGAAGTGACCGATGCGCGCCTTGGCCATCACCGGGATGGTGACCGCCTTCTGGATCTCCTGGATCTTCTTCACCGGCGACATGCGCGCCACGCCGCCGTCGCGGCGAATGTCCGAGGGCACCCGCTCGAGCGCCATCACGGAGGCGGCCCCGGCGTCCTCGGCGATCTTGGCCTGCTCGGCGTTGGTGACGTCCATGATCACGCCGCCCTTGAGCATCTCCGCCAGGCCGATGTGCTTGCGATCGGCGATCCTCAATCCGTTCAGCTCTTCCATGGCTTCCCCCTTGCTCGATCTCAGCTTCCTTGAACCGTTCCTACACCACCGGCACCAGCTCCCGCTCGCTGCGTCGTGGGCGCGGCTGCCGCCGCGCGGTCTTGATCGCCTCGGCCAGCCGCCGCACGCCTTCGTCGATGCGCGTCGCCGCCACGGACGAGAAGGCCAGCCGCAGCGTGCGCTCGCCGCCGCCGTCCAGGCAGAACGCCGCGCCCGGCGTGAACGCCACCCCGCGGTCGACGGCCGCCGGCAGCAGCGCCGCGGCGTCGAGTCCCGCCGGCAGCGTCAGCATCAGCGAGAAGCCGCCGTGCGGCTCCGTCCACGTCACGCCCTCCGGCATGCGCCGGCGCAGCGCGGCAAGCAGGAGCGTGCGGCGCCGCGCGTACTCGGCGGTGACGCGGGTGACGTGACGCTCGAGCAGGCGCCGCTCGCAGAAGCGATGGACGGCCGCCTGCAGCAAGGCGCTCGTGTGCAGGTCGGCGAGCTGCTTGGCCGCCTGCAGCCGCTCGATCAGCGGGCGCGGCGCCACCAGCCAGCCGACGCGCAGGCCCGGAAAGAGGATCTTCGAGAACGTCCCGATGTGGATCACGATGCCCGCGCGGTCCACGGCCTTGAGCGGCGTGCCGGGCCGCGGGCCGTAGTGCAGGCTGCCGTCGAAGCCGTCCTCGACGATCGGCACCTGGTGGCGCGTCGCCGAGGCCACCAGCCGCCGTCCGGTCTCCGGCTCGACCGACAGGCCGGTCGGGTTGTGGGCGCTCGACTGGCAGTAGAAGAGCTTGGGCGCCTGCCGCTCGCACAGCCGCTCGAACACGTCCGGCCGCGGGCCGGAGGCGTCCCACTCCACGGGCATCAGCCGCGCGCCGGCCGCGCGGAAGCCCTGCATGGCGCCCGTGTACGTCGGCTGCTCGATCGCCACCACGTCGCCGGGATCGACCAGCGTGCGCGCGATGAGATTGAAGCCCTGCTGGGCGCCGTTGACGATGAGGATCTCCTCGGCGCGCGCCTCCACGCCGAAACGCAGGAGATACCCCGCGAGGTAACGCCGCAGCGGCGCGTAGCCGCCGACCGGCGCGTACTGCAGCAGCGACTCACCCTCGTCGCGGACCACCTGGTTGAGGACCTTGCGGAAGGCGTCGGTGGGAAAGAGCGCGCTATCCGGCATGCCGCCGGCGAACGAGATCACCGTGCTGCTGCCGTTGGGCGTGCCGAAGCCGCGCAGCCGCTCCTCGTCCGCCGCCGCGATGCGCGCCGCGCGCGAGAGCAGCGCGGTCCAGTCCATGGCCACCGGCGCCGTCGGCGCCGCCAGCGCCCGGCGCCCCGTGGGCGAGCCGGCCACGAACGTCCCCTGCCCGACGTGGGCGCGCGCCAGGCCGGAGGCCACCAGCTCGTCGTAGGCCAGCGCCACCGTCGCGCGGTTGACCCGGAGCTGCACGGCCAGCTCGCGCGTGGCGGGCAGCTTGACGCCTGGCCCCAGCAGGCCGTCGCCGATCAGGCGCTCCAGGTGTGTCTGGATCTGCCGCGCCAGCGGCACGCCCTTGTCCCGGTCGAGGGGAATTTCCATGTACCAGCCATTTTCAATATGAATTGGCCGTCGTCAAGAGCCAATTGGCATGGTCGCCATTCACGAGGCGTCGCGCGCGGTTGGCCGGCAGGGGCCCACGGCGGTATACTCCGGTTCATCCCTCTCACAGGAGGCCGTCCATGGCCGACACGAAGCCGATGAAGGAGTTCGCGGGGCTGTTTTACCGCGAGGGCGCGCTCGATCCCAAGACGATGCAGCTGGTGGCGCTGGCCGCGATGGCGGCCGCCGGCTGCACCAGCTGAGTGCCGGGACGCTTCGCGGCTGCGAAGCAAGCCGGCGCCACCGAGGACGAGATCAGCGAGACCCTCATGTACGCGATGCGCGGGCGCGCGCGGGCGGCCTGGTCCACGATCAAGTACATTCCCGACATCGAGGACCACAACAAGAACTGGAAGACCGCCTTCGAGCGCGAGAACCGATAGAGACGATCAACGGATAGAAGCCGGACAGGGAGGGGAAGGGGGAACCCTGCGAGGGTTCCCCCAATCAGAGATGGCTGGCGAGGCGCCGATCAAGCAGGCGGTGCAGTGGCTCGAGAATCAGCTCCGCGACCGGCCGACGGCCGATCGCGTGACGCTCGTGGACGAGACCTCGCGCCGCTTCGACCTCTCACCGGCCGATGCCGACTTCCTGTTCCGGCACCTGGCCGAGCGCGCCCGGACGAAGCCGTGAGCGACCAGGCGCGCCGCGTCCAGGAGCAGTTCGGCGGCAGCGCGGCCGCCTACGTGACCAGCCCCGGCCACGCGGCCGGCGAGGATCTCGACACGCTGGTGGCCTGGGGACGCGCCCTGCGCCCGCGTCGCGTGCTTGATGTCGCCACCGGAGGCGGCCACACGGCGCTGGCCTTCACCGGCGTGGCGTCGCACGTGACGGCGTGCGACCTCACCGAGCCGATGCTGCGGGCGGCCCGCGGCCTGGTGCGCGACCGGGGCGCGGCGGCGGCGTTCGTCGCGGGCGACGCGGTGACCCTGCCCTTCCGGGAGGGCGCCTTCGACGCGGTCACCTGCCGGATCGCGCCCCACCACTTCCCCGACGTGGCGGGCGCGGTCCGCGAGGTGCGGCGGGTGCTCCGGCCGGGCGGGTCGTTCCTGCTCCAGGACATCCTCGGCCACGACGACGCCGAGGCCGCCGCCTTCATCACCGAGGTCGAGCGCCGCCGCGACCCCACGCACATCCGCGCCTACCGCGCCGTGGAATGGAAGGCCTTCCTGCGCGCGGCCGGTCTCACGGTGATGGACAGCACGGTAGTGACCAAGCGCCGGCCGTGGGACGAGTGGACGACGCGCACCCGCATGACGCCGGAGGGCCGGCGCGACCTCGATGCCTTCGTGCTGGCGGCGCCCGAGAAGTGCCGGGCGGCGTTCGACTTCACGCTGGCCGGGGGCCAGGTGGAGTCGTTCACCGACCGGATGCTCTTGCTGCGCGCCGACCGCGACTAGCCCGTCCGCGTGAGCGCCACCGAGGCGCGGCCGAAGCTCGTCACCGTCTCGCCCCACCGCCGCCGGTCGTCGCCCCTGAGGTCGAAGTAGACCGGCTGCGTCCCGTCCGGCGTCACGGCCACGCCGTCCATCACGACCCGGTCACCGCGCGTCCGGACCGTGCCGGACGCCTTCGCCTTGCCGATCGTGCCCTGCCAGCTGCCATCCTCGGCGATCGTCACGTCGAGTGGCCACGTGCGGATCACCAGAACGGAGGCCGTCTCGTTGACATCGCCCTGCCAGTGCCCGGCCAGCGTCGAGGGTGCCACCGACGCCGACGGCGCGTCGCTCGCCGCCGAGCGCGCGTGCGTCGCGCAGCCGGCCGCGACCAGCGCCAGCAGGACCAAGAGGACTGCATGCCTTGCCATCGCTGCCCGTCCTTTCCTGTGGCCCTGAGACGGAGAGCAGCATTTACGATGCCGGTGAGCTGGTCGAGTTCAGCCGCGGCGCAGCCGGACCAGCGTGGCGCCGCGGCCGCCGCGCTCCTCCGGCGCGTCGGCATAGCCCGCCACCAGCGGATGATGGGCCAGGAACGCCTGGACGCTGGCGCGCTGCACACCGATGCCGCGGCCGTGGATCAGCCGCACCTCGGTGAAGCCCCGGGCGTGGGCGGCGATCAGGTACTCGTCGACGACGGAGCGGACGTCCTCGGGGCGGAAGGAGTGGAGGTCGAGGGAGTCCTCGATCGGCAGCTCGACCGGTTCGTCGTCCGCCATGGCGACCGCCTCAGAGACGTGGACCGGCCTCCAGGTGCTGGGCCCAGTGCTGAAAGCTCGAGAGATCCTCCCCCGAGAGCTTGCACTGTCAGAACGTGGCCGCGCGCTCGAAGAAGGGCACGTCGACCATCGGGACGTTCTCCGAGCGCGCCGTGTCCGCCACCTTCTGCGTCACCATCTGCCGCACGAACGGGATGGGGATGCGGCCAAGCCGGTGCAGCACCTCGTCGGTGCAACGAATGCGCGTGCCCGGCAGCACCGGGCCCTCGTGGGCCGGCGCCTCGCCGGGATCGTGCTCGCACGTCTCGGGAACGAGCTGCTGCAGCCGTAGCGACACGTACTCGGTCACCCAGGCCTGGAGCCCGGCCTTCGACTCGGCGAGCCCGGTGCTCGAGCGCTCGAGCGTGTCGTTGAGCGCGCCCAGCAGCGTCTCCAGCCGGCCCAGCCGCCTCTCGAGCGCGTCGAACCGGTCGCTCACGTCGCGATCGCTCATCATTCCCTCCGGCCGGTCATGCTAGCACGGGCCGGCGGGCGTGGAAGTCGGTCAGCCGCTGGAAGGCGTCGGCCGCGCGCAGCACCGTGGCCTCGTCGAACGGGCGTCCCACGAATTGCATGCCCACGGGCAGCCCGCCCGCGGTGAAGCCGCACGGTACCGAGCAGGCCGGGTGCCCGGAGAGGTTGAACGGCTGGGTGAAGCGGATGAGCGCGGCGCGCACCGCGCTCGGCCCGTCGCCGAGGGTCACCTGGCGCTCGTCCAGCGCGGGCGCGACGATCGGCGTGGTGGGGGCGAGGAGAACGTCGCGGCGGGCCAGCGCTGCGTCCACGTCCTGCCGGATCAGCGCGCGTACCTGCTGGGCGCGCACATAGTGAGCGCCTCCCACGAACGCCGCCACGCGCAGCCGCCGCGCGACTTCCGGGTCGTAGTCCGCCGCACGCGCGCGAAGCGTCTCGGCATGATACGCCAGCGCCTCGGAGCCGACGATGGCGAGCGACGCCGCCGAGGCATTCGTCACCTGCGCCAGGCTCACCTCGTCCACCACCGCGCCCGCGGAGGCCAGCGTGCGAGCGGCCGCCTCGACGGCGTCGCGGACCTTGGACGTCGCGCCGTCGAGGAAGAAACCGCGCAGCAGCCCGATGCGCAATCCCTTGACGTCCCCCGTGAGCGCCCCGCGATAGTCCGGCACGGGGAGCACGCTGGAGCTGGCGTCGGCAGGATCGTAGCCGGCCATCGCCGTCAGCATCACCGCGGCATCGGCCACCGTACGCGTCATCGGGCCCACGTGGTCCATCGACCAGGCCAGCGGCAGCACACCCGCGCGGCTCACTCGTCCGTAGGTCGGCTTGAGGCCGGTGATGCCGCAGAGCGAGGCCGGAATGCGAATCGACCCTCCGGTGTCGGAGCCGAGCGCTCCCGGCGCCAGGCCGGCGGCCACCGCCGCGCCCGAGCCCGACGACGAGCCCCCGGTGAGCCGGTGCGTGGCGGCGTCCCATGGGTTGCGGGCGTGACCGTAGTGTGGGTTCAGGCCCTCCGGGCCGTACGCGAACTCGACCATGTTGAGCTTGCCCAGCAGGATGGCGCCGGCGTCGGCCAGGCGTCGCGTCACCGTGGCGTCCGTCGAGGGCACGCGGTCGGCGAAGATCTTCGAGCCGCCGGTCGTCGCGATGCCCGCCGTGTCGTACAGGTCCTTGAGACCGTACGGCACGCCGTGCAAGGGCCCCAGCGGGCGGCCGGCCATCAGGGCGGCCTCGGCCTCGCGCGCCGTGGCCATGGCGCCGTCGGCACAGATCGTGACGTACGAGCGCAGGCCCTCGTCATGGGCGGCGATGCGATCGAGATGGACGCGCACCACCTCCACCGGCGAGACCGCCTTGGTGGCGATCAGCCCGGCCAGCTCGGTCATGGACGCCCAGAATAAGTCGGCCATCTCAGACCGTCCGATAGTGCGTGGTCGGCTCCACATCGCCGACCGGAATGGCCTCGAGAGCGCGCAGCAGGCGAAGGGCGGCCTCCACCTGTGGGCGGATTTCCTCCAGCTCCGCGTCGCTCCAGCTAAAGCCCGCCAGGCGCGCGCCGTGGCGGAGGGTGTCGAGATCGATGGAATGTGAGGTCATGGCGGGGAGCATACCGGCCGGCAGCCGCCGCGAGCAAGCCACTCGCGGACGCCGCGCGGTCTTGGCATTCTGGGGGCCGTGAGCCCGCGCCGCCGCTGGGTGCTCGGCACCCTCCTCGTGGTCGTCGTCCTCCTGCTGATCGCGGGGACGCTGGCGGTCGTCGCCCTGCCTCGCATCGCCCGCACGGTGGCCATCTGGCGCCTGGAGGCGCTGACCGACCGGCCGGTGACCATCGAGGCCCTCGACCTGAGCCTGCGGAGCGGCCGCTTCAGCGTGCGCGGCCTGCGCGTGAACGACCGCGACGGGGGCCTGCTGGCCCGGTTCGACTCGCTGGACGGCCGCTTCCACCGCCGCTCGCTCTGGCAGGGGCACCTGTGGATCGAGGACCTCGTCCTCACCAACGGCAACGTGCGCATCGTCCGCACCGGCCCCGATCGCTTCAACATCTCCGACCTGCTCGAGCGGCCGCGCGCGCCGAGCGGCGGCGTGCGGGTGACCGTCGATCACTTCGCCATCAAGGATGGCTGGGTCTCGCTGGAGGACCGCGTGCTGAGCCCCGTGCGCACGTGGCGCTCGGAGAACATCCAGCTCGACGCGCGGGACAT
>Ga0075425_100006574_pt1 | contig 12201 bp, 10 predicted proteins | sample SoiMethybrSBSTD4_FD_75300 | JGI IMG/M metagenome (GOLD analysis project Ga0075425, IMG submission 75300) | Bulk soil microbial communities from a Populus tree surrounding site in Tennessee, USA - Soil MetaG P. TD hybrid SBSTD4 | ecosystem: Environmental > Terrestrial > Soil > Tree plantation...
CTGAACGTGCGCTGGGCTCAGTGTTCTACCCGATGCATTTCATTCCCAAAATGGCCGACCATCAGGGTTGCGCGCCGTTCGCAAGGGCTACCTATCGTTTGCCATCGCGCGAGCAGCAACGGCCCACGGGGTTTGGAGGCACGGCCGATTTGGCCCTCAAGGCCCAAGAACATGCACGCTACGCACGCTTGATGCCGCGCGCGATACCGATTGGGTACGCGGTCCCGCGCGACATGGAACCAATGGACGCAACCGGTGCGGATTAACCTCCACATATTGGCGCCAGAGCAGATAACCGCTCTTCGGCTCTACTCCGACCGATGGACGAAGATCAGGCGATCAACCCTGCCTGCGGATCGCTCTGCTGCAGAGGATGGCGTGCGGCTTGCGTACCAAGCAGCTGGACTTGACCCGCCCGAGCGCTTCGAATGGTGTCGGGGGCCAATCGAGCTTGCTGAACTGACGACGCATGTTGCGCGTGATCATGGAGCCAACATCGGCTCATTCGTGATCCACGGCGTGAATGCCAGGGCTGCCTCGGCCATCAAGCGGCGCGTCCACTACAGGGTGCAAGTCGCGGTGGCCAACGCCTTTGCTCCCGATGGCGTAACCAGGGCCGTGACCGACGCAGTTGGCCGCATCTCAAGGCGACAGCGCCGCCCCTTGTGGCTGCGCTTGCGCCGGGCGCTCAGTTGGTCGGGTGGCCGAGACCAATTGAGCCGGAGGTCCGTCGGGCAGCATGACCTGGCTTGGCTCGGCATCTATGAATATTTCCATGACGTTTGCGGGTTCCAGGCAGAGACGGAAGCGCTGCAGGGACTGTGGCAATTCGCCAAGAACGCGGGTTGGATGCTGCCGCATGAGCGCATGTGCTGGCTGGCGGAGCGCCCCAGCGTGCTTGGGTTCGATGCCAGGAGCCGGCTGCACAGCGCAACCGGGCCCGCCCTGCAGTTCCTGGATGGCTCCTCGTTCTACGCCTGGAAGGGCATCGAGGTGCCGGCGCGGATCATCGAACGGCCCGAGCAGATCTCAATCTACACCATCGACAAAGAGCCGGATGTTCGCATTCGTCACTGCATGATCGAGATCATGACACCGCAGCGCTATGTCGCCAACGGTGGCGCGATCAGAGTCGCTGAGGACGAGACAGGCATCCTCTGGCGCAAGACTTGGTGGTCGTCAGTCGATGCTTGGGCCGCCGTCGAAGTGATCAACGGTACACCCGAGCCCGATGGGGCGCGCAAGCGCTACTTCTTGCAAGTCCCGAGCCACCTGCAAACCCCCCGCGAAGCGGTCGCCTGGACGTATGGCTTGACGGCGAGTGAGTACGCGCGTCTGGCAATCCGAACGTGATGAGACGATCGCGCCGATCCGCACGCCAAGCGTTGGCGGCCGTCAAAAAACAAATCCACCGAAATGCGCGGGGCCCAAGACAAAATGCGCATCAGCCCGTCCTCCAGGTTGCGCTCGATCTCACTCAAGTTAGGCTTGCTCGGTGATTAACTGCAGGGCCGCATGGCATCGAGTTAAGCCTGGTTCGTAGGGACAAACCGCCCGATTTCTCAGGGTTACGCCCGATGTGAAAGCTGCTGCAATTGGGCAAGCTGAAATACGCACGACCGCTAAAGGAGACGCCGCGCAATGCCACCAACCGGGCCCGCGCGCGCAACGGCCGTAGCGCTCCACTCTTGGCTTCCGGCGACAACAACGATGGCCGCTGTGCTCTCGGCGGCGGTCGCCCTTGCTGGCTGCGAGCAGCAGACTGAACAGGCGCCGCATATTCGACCGGTTCGCACCGTCACGGTCGACAAGCGGACCGCAGGCACTCCCGTGGTCTTGACGGGTCGCATCGAAGCCGAGGATGAGGTGGTGCTCGCGTTCCGCATTTCCGGGCGATTGTTGAATAATGACTTGAAGATGGGTGACCGGGTGCAGACCGGGCAACTGGTGGCCCGGTTGGAGTCGCAGAATGAACGCAATGCTCTGCGCGCCGCGCAAGCCAACCTCGCCGCCGCACAGGGCCAGTTGACCCAGGCCCGCAACCACTTCGACCGCCAGGACACGCTGCTGAGGGACGGCTGGACGACGCGCGCGAACCATGATCAGGCAACGCAGGCTCGCCAGACCGCCCAATCGCAAGTGGAGGCCGCCGAAGCACAATTGAAGGCAGCCCACGATTTGGTGGGCTTTACCGAGCTCAAGGCGGACGCGCCAGGTATCGTCACCGCAACGGGGCCACGCGCCGGAGAGGTCGTCCAAGCCGGACAAATGATACTCAAGCTTGCGCGCGAACATGGTCGCGACGCCGTCTTTGACGTGCCGGCTCAAGTCATTCGCTCCGCCCCCAGTGACCCGGAGGTCGCGGTGAGCCTGAGCGACGACCCAGCGGTCGTGGCACGCGGCCGCGTGCGTGAGGTGGCGCCGCAGGCCGACCCTGTGACGAGGACCTTTGCGGTCAAGGTCGGCTTGACGGATCCGCCGGAGGCCATGCGGCTCGGCGCCACCGTCATTGGTCGCATGGAGCGGCAATCCCAGGCGACCATCGAGGTCCCGGCGGCCGCCCTGACAAAATTCAATCGCCAGCCCGCCGTCTGGGTCGTCGATCCCAACAACCACGCGGTGTCGATCCGTAACATCGATATCCTGCGCTACGACCAAGCGGCAGTTGCGGTCTCTGGCGGGCTCGACACGGGTGAGATCGTGGTCGTGGCAGGCGTTCAGGCGCTGCATCAGGGCCAAATTGTGCGCCTGCTCGGGCTCGAGCCATGACTGGGTTCAATCTCTCGCAATGGGCGCTTAACCACCGCTCGGTCGTCGCTTTTCTCATGATCGTCGCCGTGGGGGCGGGTCTGACATCCTACTTCCGGCTCGGACGCAGCGAGGACCCCGCCTTCATCATCAAGACCATGGTCGTGCAGGCTGCCTGGCCGGGAGCCACCGTCGAGGACACCCTGAAACAGGTCACAGAGCGCCTCGAGCGCAAGTTACAGGAGACGCCGAAGCTGGATTTCTTGCGCAGCTTTACGGTTGCGGGCCGGACCACAATCTTCGTCAACCTCAAAGGCAGCGCCACGGCCAGAGAGGTGCCCGACATCTGGTATCACGTGCGCAAAAGCATCGGCGATATCGCCCCTACGCTGCCGATGGGCGTCCTGGGACCCGGCTTCAACGACGAATTCGGCGATACATTCGGCATCATCTACGGCTTCACGAGCGACGGCTTCACCCACCGCGAGCTTCGCGATTATGTCGAGGCCATCCGCTCGAAGCTGCTCAGGATTCCCGACGTTTCCAAGGTCGAGGTGCTCGGCGCCCAGGACGAGCAGATCTTCGTCGAGTTCTCGATGAAAGAGCTGGCAAGCTTGGGGATCGACCGCGCGGCCTTGCTCGCTGCTCTGCAAGCGCAAAACGTGGTCCAGCCGGCGGGTGTTATTCAAACAGGCTACGAGAAGCTCTCGTTGCGCGTGTCAGGAGCGTTTCGATCCGAGCAGGACATCCTCAACATCAATTTCGTCGCGGGCGGCCGCATGCTCCGCCTCAGCGACATCGCCCAGGTCCGGCGCGGCTTTAGGGATCCGCCGCAGGCGCTCTTCCGTGTCGACGGCGCGCCGGCCATCGGTCTTGCCATCGCCATGCGAGACGGCGGAGACATCCTGGCCTTGGGCAAAAACCTCAGCCGAGCGATCGCCGAGATCACGGCCGATCTTCCGCTCGGCATCACGCCGCGGCTCGTCGCCGACCAGGCGGTCACGGTTCGCAGCGCTATCGCCGAATTCATGACGTCACTCTGGCAAGCCGTGGCCATCATTCTCGCCGTCAGCTTCGTCAGTTTGGGGGTGCGGCCGGGCCTGGTCATCGCCTTGGCCATCCCGCTGACGCTGGCCATCGTGTTTTCGGTCATGGAGCTCACCGGTATCGACATGCAGCGCATCTCACTTGGAGCGCTCATCATCGCGCTCGCGCTGCTCGTCGACGATGCCATGACAACCACCGACGCAATGTTGACAAGGCTGGCTGCGGGCGACAGCAAGGTTGACGCCGCCACATTTGCTTATCGAACTTACGCCTACGCGATGCTGGCCGGCACGCTCGTCACGATCGCCGGTTTCATTCCGGTCGGTTTCGCAGCCAGCTCCGCCGGTGAGTACACCTTCTCGCTCTTTGCCGTCGTCGCCATCGCGCTCATCGTCTCCTGGGTCGTGGCTGTGATCTTCGCCCCACTCCTCGGCGTCGCCATACTGAGGCCTCCTCAGACCTCCGCGGCAGCCCAGCCCGGCAGGATCTTTGGCATCTACCGCGGCATTCTTGACGCAGCCATCCGGGCGAAGTGGCTGACGATCTTTCTCACGCTGGGCTTGTTCGTTCTATCCTTCCTCGCACTTCCGCTCGTGCCGCGGCAGTTCTTCCCGTCCTCGGACCGTCCCGAGCTGCTGGTCGACCTCAGCCTGCCGCAGAACGCGTCGATCTACGCCAGTGAGACCACCGCCCAGCGCTTCGACGGCGTGCTGGGGAAAGATCCCGATATCGAGAGGTGGAGCACCTACGTGGGGCGCGGCGCCATTCGCTTCTACCTCCCCCTCAACGTCCAGCTGCCGAACGACTTCTTCGCTCAGGCCGTCATCGTCGCCAAGGATGTCACGGCGCGCGAACGATTGCGGGTCAAGCTCGAGAAGGTGTTGGCCACCGAATTTCCGAGCGTGGTGGCCCGCATCTATCCACTGGAGCTAGGACCACCGGTTGGATGGCCGATCCAATATCGCGTCAGCGGCCCCGATCTGGCGAAGGTGCGCGACGTCGCCCTTGAGGTCGCTCGGACCGTCGCCAGCAACGAGCGCGTCGTCCACACCAACTTCGACTGGATCGAACCTGCACGGCAACTGCGCATTCGTATCGATCAGGATGAGGCACGGTTGCTGGGCCTGAGCTCACAGGCGCTGGCCGGCGTGTTCAACACCGTCATATCGGGCCGTCCGGTGACGCAGGTGCGCGATGACATCTACCTCGTTGATGTCATCGCTCGAGCCAACGACGAACAGCGGGTCTCACTCGACACGCTTCGCAGCCTGCAGGTGCCGCTGCCAAACGGGCGCACCGTCGCTCTCAGTCAATTTGCGACCTTCGGCTACGAGCAGGAGTATCCGCTCGTCTGGCGGCGTGATCGCATTCCCACGCTGACGGTGCAGGCCGATGTCGTGCCGGGAACTTTGCCCGAGACGGTCGTCAGTGCGCTTGCTCCGGCCATCGACAAATTGCGTGCCAGCCTGCCGCGAGACTATCGCGTCGCCGTCGGCGGCACAGTGGAAGAGAGCAAGAAGTCGCAAGCCTCCGTGAACGCCGTCGTGCCGGCGATGCTCTTGATCATGCTGACGGTGCTGATTTTCCAACTGCAGAGCTTCCAACGCCTGATTATGGTCTTGAGCGTCGCACCGCTGGGCCTGATCGGCGTGGTTGGCGCGTTGCTCGTGTCCCGCAAGCCGTTGGGCTTCGTGGCCATCCTCGGCATTCTCGCGCTGATCGGCATCATCACCAAGAACGCCGTCATCCTCATTGGGCAGATTGAAGCTGAGAGAGCCCAGGGCAAGAACGTGCGAGCCGCTGCCATCGATGCCAGTAGCGCACGGTTCCGTCCGATCATGCTGACCGCGGTATCGACCGTGCTCGGTATGATCCCCATTGCGCCGACGGTGTTCTGGGGGCCGATGGCCTTTGCCATCATGGGCGGTTTGCTGGTTGCGACCATCCTCACTTTGGTGTTCCTGCCAACCCTCTATGTGACGTGGTTTGGTTCGCAAGATCGAGCTCCGGCGGCTGCGGCCTTGCCGTGTTCAGGCGCCAAGCTATGAGGTCCTTAGCTGTTCGCGCCGCCGGCTTCTTCGGCTTCTGGCTGATCCTCACGGGGTTTAGTCTCGCCGACTTGGGCGTGGGCCTATTGGCTGGAGCCGTGGCGACGCGAACAAGCCTCTCTTTGCTGCCGCCGGGGCGATGGCGCCCCCAGCCCCTTCTCTTTCTTCGTATGGGCTTGCGCTTTCTCAACCAGTCGGTCTCGGCGGGACTCGATGTTGCCTGGCGCGCGCTCGACCCGCGTCTGGCACTGGAGCCCGGGTTCGTCGCCTTTCAGCCTCGACTGCCGCCGGGGCCCGCCCGCAACGCGTTCTGCGCGATCACCACCCTGCTGCCGGGAACGTTGCCGTGCGGGGAAGATGGCAACGGTGATCTTGTCATTCATTGCCTGGTTGTAAGCCCCGACGTGGCGCCGCAGTTGGCCACCGAAGAGGCCCTGTTGTTGGCGGCCCTCGGAGGGAGGCCAGAGGATGGGTAGTTTGCATGGCTAGTTTCCTCTTGACCGCTGCTGGATTGGTGCTGGCGATGGCGGCGCTGGGCCTCGTGCGCATTTTTTATGGGCCCAGAGATGCCGACCGCATGATTGCGGTCCAGCTCATCGGGACCTGCGGGGTGGCCATCCTCCTTCTGCTCTCCGCGGCGAGCCAAGCCACACCGATCACAGACGTTGCATTGATCCTGGCGCTGCTCGCAGCTTTCCTAGCCGTTGCCTTTGTGCGCGGCGCGGCGGGCTCGAGCGCTCGCGGGCAGGCGGACGGCGACAGATGACGCACGTGCTCGACCTCCTCACCATCGTCGGCGTTTCGGCCGGCTGCTTCTTTTTCGTGGCTGGCACGGTCGGGTTGCTCCGCTTTCCCGACGCCCTCACGCGCATGCACGCGCTCACCAAGGCGGACAACTTGGGTCTTGGCCTGATCGTGTTGGGACTGTTGCCGCAGGCAGCCGGCCTTGGGTACGCACTGAAGCTCGTCGCCATCTGGCTCTTGGCACAAGTGTCCGCTGCGATCGCCTCCCAGCTCATTGCCGGCGCGGTGCTGCGCCAGAGGTCCGCCCTATGGCCTTAGCCTTTGATACTGGCCTCGCCCTGTTGGTGCTCGTGCTGGCGGCATGGACGATCTGGGTTCAGGACACGTTCTCCGCGGTGCTCGCGTTCGTCGTCTTGGGCCTATTGGTGGCACTCATCTGGGTGCGGCTTCAATCGGTCGACGTGGCATTGACAGAGGCAGCGATCGGCAGCGGAGTGACGGGCGCACTTCTCCTCACCGCCGCGGCTTTTCTGCGCCCCACCGAACGAGCCGTTGCGCCGCTCGGCGCGGCTTGGTGTACCGCCGCTGGCTCCCTCAGTGCGATCATCACCGTAGGCCTCGGCGCAATCGCGCTGCTCTTGCCCGATCCTGCACCCACGCTGGCGCCACTGGCGGTGGCGAGTTTGCCACAGAGCGGTCTCGGCAATCCCGTCACCGGCGTTTTGTTCGTCTACCGAGCGCTCGATACGCTGCTTGAGAAGGTCGTGCTGGTGCTTGCGTTGGTCGGCGTGTGGTCGCTGGCGGCCGATCATGTGTGGGGCGGGATCCCCGCGCTTCGGCCCGCGACCCGTCCGGACAGCACTCTGACCTTTCTCGCACAGCTCTTGCCTCCCGTAGGCCTGATGCTCGGTATCTACATGTGCTGGACCGGCGCCGATCATCCCGGTGGTGCCTTTCAAGGTGGCGCGCTGCTCACGGCCATGTGGCTCTTGGTCATGTTGGCCGGCGTGCGCGCTGCGCCCGCAACCGGCCTCCTGTCACTTCGTCTCCTGCTCATCGTGGGCCCGACGATTTTTCTCGTGATCGGACTGGCGGGCTTTGCGCTGGCGGGGGCGTTCCTCGCCTATCCGGCTGGCTACGCCAAGGCGCTCATCATCGTCGCCGAGGCGGCGTTGACGCTGTCGATCGGCGTGACCTTGGGGTTGCTGGCGGTGGGCCCGGCCGAGCGGGCAAGAAACTCATGACCAGCACGGGCATCTTCGCACTGACCGCGACATCCCTGGTGGGGCTTGGACTGTTCAGCGTCATGACCAACCCCCAGCCGCTCCGCAAGATCATCGCCTTCAATGTCATCGGCAATGGGGTCTTTCTGCTCTTTGGTGTTGTTGCCCACCGGGGCGCCGCGGCCGGGCTCGGCGCCGACCCCGTGCCTCAGGCGCTCGTCATCACCGGCATCGTTGTTGCCTTCTCGGCCACGGCGCTCGCGGTCGCCCTGTTGCTGCGGCTCGCCAAGCAAACTCCATTGCCCACGCTGGGGACGGACGACGGCAGCGACGGAGATCTTGCTTGATAGAGCAAGCGATGGCCCTGCAAACTCAGACCACGCCCGACGGCTACCTGCTTATCCTCGCAATCATGCTGCCCGTCGCGGGGATTTTGCTGTCGCTGATATTCGGTCGATGGGTCGAGCGCATCGCCCTGGTGCTCTTGGCCTTGAGCTTCGGCGCCGCAGCAGCGGTGTTTGCCGCCGTATGGCAGAGCGGTCGACCGGTCATCTACGTCGTGGGCGGCTGGGCACCGCCGCTGGGCATCGTGCTGCGCGCCGACGGTCTGTCGGCCGCCATGATGATGACGGCGGCCATCATCATCTGCGCCACGGGAGCATTTGCGAAAGGCGAATTCGCGGAGCCGTCCCGGCAGGCGGAAGCGCGTGGGCCCCTGGTGTTCTGGATCCTGCTCCTGGCGATTTGGAGCGCGCTCAACGCCATCGCCGTCGGCAACGATCTCTTTAACTTATACGTCGCCCTGGAGCTCTTGACCTTTGCCGCCGTGCCGCTGGTGTGCCTTAAGGGTAGCGCCGCGACGGTTCGTGCTGCGCTGCGCTACCTGCTCTTCGCATTGCTTGGCTCGATCCTCTATCTCCTGGGAGCCGTGCTCATCTACGGGGCCTACGGTACGCTCGACATCACGTTGCTGTCCGGGCGCGTGGGAGCAGAGGCCGTTGCGGCGATCGCGGCTGCACTGATGACGGTCGGCCTCTTGGCCAAGACCGCCCTCTTCCCGTTGCACCTGTGGCTGCCCCCGGCGCATGCCGGTGCCCCGGCTCCAGGGAGCGCGGTGCTGTCGGCGCTGGTCGTCAAGGGCTCCTTCTTCCTGATCGTACGGCTCTGGTTCGATGCAATGCCGGGACTGCTCACCATGGCCGCCGCCCAGCTGCTCGCCACATTGGGGGCCGCCGCGATCCTCTTTGGAAGCGTCCTTGCCTTGCGCCAGCAGCGCCTGAAATTGCTGATCGCCTATTCCACCATCGCCCAAATTGGATACCTGTTCTTTCTGTTTCCGCTTGGCGTGGGCCTGGCGGGAAGCGACGCGAGCGGTGCTGCCTGGACGGGCGGATGGCTTCAGCTCTTCTCCCACGCCTTCGCCAAGGCGGCCATGTTCATGGCCGCCGGGCTCATCGCCGAAGCCTTGGGTCACGATCGGATCGCCGAGTTTTCCGGCGTCGGCCGGGCGGTTCCAATTCCCATCGTCACCTTTGCCTTGGCGGGATTGTCGTTGATGGGCGTCCCGCCCAGCGGCGGCTTCGTGGCGAAGGGGCTCTTGCTGATCGCCGCCGTCCGTGCAGAGCAGTGGTGGTGGGCCGCGACCATCCTCGTCGGCGGATTGCTCGCGGGTGGCTACATTCTGCTCGTGCTCGGCAAGGCACTGGGGAGCGCCGACCGGCCGCTGGTGCTCAAGGGATCCCCATCGCGGCGCCGTGAGCTCATAGCGCTGACCGTCGCGCTCGCCGCGGTCGTCCTCGGGTTGGTACCGCTGCGGTCCTCGCAGCTCCTTGAGATCGGCCGCCTTTCGGCTGTGGGAGTAGCTCTGCGATGACGCGGCCTGAGCTTTGGCTTGGCGCCACCCTGGCCGTGCCGTTTGCCATGGTGGCTCTTTGCCTCGCTCGCGGCCTCCGGGATCGCATGCCCGGGTTGCTGATGCTGGCACCACTGCCGGCACTCGTGGCTTCACTGAGCGTCGCCGACGGTGCGCAAATGGTTCTGCCGGCCGCACTGCTCGGCCTCACGTTCCTTCTCGATGTGCCCGGGGCGATGCTGCTTGGAAGCGCTGCGCTGCTCTGGAGCGTGTCGGGCGCCTATGCGCATCCCTTCCTCTCCGGTGCGGCGCACAGAGGACGCTTTGCGACGTGGTGGCTGATGACGCTGGCCGGCAACCTCGGCGTCTTCATGTCCGCGGACCTCGTGAGCTTCTACGTGTTGTTCACGCTCGCCACCTTGGCAGCCTACGGCCTCATCGTGCACGATGGCACACCCGCGAGCCGGCGTGCAGGCGCCGTCTACATCGCTCTGGCCGTGCTCGGCGAGGCTCTATTGCTGATGGCTTTCGTGCTGCTGGCAGCGGGGTCCGCGGAAGGCAGCCTTGCCATACGCGATGCGGTGGCGGCTCTGCCCACTTCGCCGTGGCGCGACTCGGCACGGGCGCTGCTCGTCCTGGGATTCGGCTTGAAGATCGGGCTCGTTCCCCTGCACGTGTGGATGCCGCTCACCTATTCGGCCGCGCCGATACCCGCCGCGGCCGTGCTCAGCGGTGCGGCGGTAAACGCCGGTGTGATCGGATTGATCCGCTTTCTCCCCTTCGACGCCGGACTGCCGGATTGGGGTGGGGCGCTCGCAGCCGCCGGATGGATCTCCGCCTTTGCTGGCGCGGGGATCGGAATAACACAGACCAACCCGCGGACGGTGTTGGCATACTCCAGCGTCAGTCAAATGGGGCTCATCGCCGCCGTGCTGGGAATGGGTCTGGCCATCGGCGACGCCAGTGCCCCGCAGGCCGCAGCGTTCTATGCGGTCCATCACGCGCTGGCCAAGGGTGGGCTGTTTCTCGCCGTGGGCCTGGCGGCGCTGAGCAACGCGGGTCGCTTGTGGCCGGTGCTCTTGCCGGCGGCCGTCATAGCCCTGGCACTGGCGGGGCTTCCGCTGACGGGGGGTGCACTCGCCAAATCGGCGATCAAAGCGCCATTGGGAGAGGGTCTGGCCGGAACGCTCGCAACGCTCTCAGCGATCACCAGCACGCTCCTCATGCTGCATTTCGTGCATTGCCTCGCCCGGAGCGGCCACACTCCAAGCACCAGGGCACCGCCGGAGCTCGTCATCTCTTGGCTGGCAATCGCCTTCGCCTCGATTGCAGTCCCTTGGGCGCTCTATCCCGCCGTCCTCGGTGCCTCGCTCCGGGACGCATTGGCCCTTGGCACACTTTGGCAAGCTCTGTGGCCTCTGCTCGTCGGTGCCGCTCTGGCCATCGCCTTGGGACGGCGCGCGCACAGGCTACCGCACGTGCCCGAAGGTGACGTGCTGGCCCTGGCCGAGCGGGCCGCCCCGGCCCTTCGAAAGCTGGCTGCTGCCTCGGAGCGGATCGAGGGTTGGTTGCGGCAATGGCCGGTAGCGGGCGTGTTCCTCCTTGTGCTCACGATCGCGCTCGCGGCGACATTGCTTGCGGGGCGTTGACCCCCGGGCCTTGCACGCTCCATTTCGCACGCCGACTTCGCGGCCTCGCGGAGGTGGCGAGCCAGCGTCGAGGTAGCGCCCGCCTAAAATGAGCCAAATTGCGACCCGAGCACAATGATGGCTAGAAGCGCGAGCAGGGCGCCGACGATCCCCACCATCACGATGTCCCGATAGCTGTCGCGATGGGTCAGGCCGCAGACGGCGAGCAGGCTCACCACGGCGCCGTTGTGCGGAAGGCTGTCTAGTGTGCCGGCGGAAATGGTCGCCACGCGATGCAAGAGCGCTGGATCGATGTTGGCCTCGCTGGCCAGGCGCAAATAGGTCTCGCCCAGCGCGTCGAGTGCTATCGTCATGCCGCCGGATGCCGAGCCTGTCAGTGCCGAGAGCACGTTGATGGCAACCGCCAGGGATACCAGCGGTCCACCACCGATCGACAGCACGAGATCGCGGACCACCGCGAAGGCCGGCATCGCCGCGACGACAGCGCCGAAGCCGACGAGGCTCGCCACGCCGATGGCCGGCAGCACGGAGGCATTGGCGCCAGCATCCATGCTCTCGCGCAAGGACGGAAGCCGCGACCAGTTGAGCGCGACGACCGTCACGATGGCAGCAGTGAGCGCAGTCGCCACGGCCCATATGCCGCCAACCGAGGCCAGCGAACTTGGACCCCAGCGCTCTTCCGAGAGGTAGGAGAGATCAAGGCGAGGCAGGATCACCAGCGACATCGAGAGATTGACGGCGATGACGATCACGAGTGGCAGGATCGCCCGGACGGTCGGGGGCATGCCCTTGCCGTGCTGGCCGCGATGGATCTCGGCGGGATCGAACTCGCGCGCGGCAACGGCGCGCTCGCGCACGAAATCGTCTTTGGCCGCCTTATCAGCCGCATC
>Ga0075425_100006575_pt1 | contig 12201 bp, 9 predicted proteins | sample SoiMethybrSBSTD4_FD_75300 | JGI IMG/M metagenome (GOLD analysis project Ga0075425, IMG submission 75300) | Bulk soil microbial communities from a Populus tree surrounding site in Tennessee, USA - Soil MetaG P. TD hybrid SBSTD4 | ecosystem: Environmental > Terrestrial > Soil > Tree plantation...
TGCACTGGCGGTTTCAAACTCAGAACCCAACACCATCTACGTGGGCACGGGGGAATCGACGCTTCGCGATTCGGTTGGCTACGGCAACGGCATGTACAAGTCCGTTGACGCCGGAAAGACCTGGACGCACATCGGCCTCGAGAACACACAGCACATCGGCAGGGTAGCGATCGATCCGAAGAACGCGAACGTCGTCTTCGTCGCCGCGATTGGCCACCTCTACGAAGCGCACGCCGATCGAGGCATTTATCGCACGCGGGACGGCGGCAAGAGCTGGCAGAAAGTCCTCTTCAAGAACGACGATGTCGGCGCTGTCGACGTCGTGATCGATCCAGTGAACTCTCAGGTGATCTACGCATCGCTGTGGAACACCAGGCGGCCGCCTTGGTACACGTATCAGCCAAGCAACGGCCCGGGTGGTGGCATCTTCAAGTCGACTGATGGTGGGGCCACGTGGAAACAATTGGCCGGCGGATTGCCGGCCGCGTGTGTCGGCCGCGCGGGAATTGCCGTGGCCGCAACGAACCCGCGCCGCGTGTATGCCGTTGTCGATAACCTTCTTCCCGAGAGCGCGCCGGCTGACGCGAAATGCCCCGGGGCGCCTCCGGCCCGAGGAGGCGGCGCGGGTGCTGGCGCGGCTGCGGCGGTGGACGCTGGACGAGGCGGCGCCGCGGCGCCGGCCGTGCGACAGCAGGGCGGCTTCTATCGATCGGACGACGCTGGCGCGACGTGGACGAAGCTTTCGGGCGACTCCGCCCTGTGGGGACGTGGCTGGTACTTCGAACACGTGACCGTCGATCCGCGCAACGCCGACATTATTTATGTCTCGAACGTTGCGCTGTCACGATCGAAAGATGGTGGAAAAACGTGGGAGCCGCTGCGAGGTTCGCCTGGCGGCGACGACTATCAAGGCACGTGGGTGTCGCCGGATGACTCCGGCACGATGATCGTGGCGAGCGACCAGGGGACGATCATCACGCACAATGCCACCGCGGAGGATCCACGTGATGTGACGTGGAGCTCCTGGCTCAACCAACCGACCGCCCAGATTTATCACCTGTCCATCGACTATCGCACCCCGTATTGGGTGACTGGCGCGCAGCAGGACAGCGGCGCCGTTGCGGTGCGTTCGCGCGGGAAGTTTGCCGTCATCACCATGCGCGATTGGGAACCCATTGGCCCGGGAGGGGAGAGCGGAATGACGGCCGGTGATCCCGCGCACCCAGGAATGGTCTTTGGCGGACTCGGTACACGATACGATCTCGAGCAGAACCTGCCACTGCCAACCGCGGTGCCGAGCAGCCCCGAGCCGGCGCGGACCGACTGGACGCAGCCGCTGGTGTTTTCGAAGGCCGATCAGCGCGCGCTGTACTACGCAAACCAGTTTCTTTTCCGAACGACCGACGGAGCGCAAACATGGACGCAAATCAGTCCGGATCTGACGCGTCCCGATCCGGGTGTGCCGGCGAGTCTCGATCCTGTCTCCGCGGAGGACACGGATCGGAACGGCAAGCGCGGGGTCATCTACGCCGTCGGCCCATCGCCGGTGAACGCCCACATGATCTGGGTGGGCACCGACGACGGTCTCATTCATCTGTCGATCGACGACGGGAAGAATTGGCAGAACCTGACTCCGCCCGCGGTCACCGCGTGGAGCCGGATCACCGCGATCGAAGGCTCTCACACACAGGAGGACGAGGCATACGCAGCCGTCGATCGTCACCAGTTATCGGACTTCAGCCCGCACATCTATCGCACCCGCGATCGAGGGAAAACGTGGCAGGAGATCACCCGTGGGCTCCCACCCAGCGGCTACGTCCACGTCGTCAAAGAAGATCCGGCACGGCGAGGGCTGCTGTTTGCGGGGACCGAGCGCGGCGCATTCGTGTCGTTCGACGACGGCGACAACTGGCAGTCGCTGCAACTGGATTTGCCGGTGACGTCGGTCCGCGATTTCGAGGTGTATCAGAACGATCTGATCGTCGCCACGCACGGGCGAGGGTTCTGGGTGATCGACGACATCAGTCCACTGCGGCAGGCGAGTGACGAGATCGCGAGCCGGGACGCTTACTTGTTCAAGCCGGCGGACGCGGTGCTGTTCAATCAGGGAGGCGACAACGGCACGCCGACGCAGAAGGACGAGCCGCAGGCGCAGAACGCGCCGAACGGCGCGACGATCGATTACTACCTGAAATCGGCGGTGACCGGCCCGGCGTCAATCGAAATCCTCGATGCGCGCGGCGCGTGTCTGGCGATCTTCACCAACGCGCCGCAGGCCGATTCGCCTTGCGCGGCCGGCGGCGCCGGGCGCGGCGGTCGCGGCGCAGGCGCGCGCGGAGGCGGCGGCGGTATCCCGAATACATCCATCTTGTGGCGCCCGACGCCCGAACCATTTTCAACCGTAGCCGGCATGCATCGGATTGTCTGGACGCCCGGCGGCGGTGGCCGCGGCTTCGGCGGGCGCGGCGCCGCGACACCGCTGCCCTCCGGCACGTTCACCGCCAGGCTTACCGTCAACGGTCAGACGCAAACGCAAACATTCGCGCTGCGCTCGAATCACTAGCGATTCGAGCGTTGGCTCGTCCGTTGCACCGGCTCCTTCCATCCACAACTTGCGTCAGTCGAACGTGCCGAAACGTTGAACGTTTTGGCGCGCGCTCGACGCGAGGGCGAAACGAGAGTTTCGGAAGGAGCAACTAATGGTTCGACGGTTCGTCACGGCCATCATCGCGTGTGTGATCTCGAGCGGCGTATCGCTCGCCGCTCAGGCGCCGCCGCAGCAACCTTCTCCGAAGAACCCCTTCTTCATCGTTCCACCGTCAGAGCGCCTGGAGATCGACGGCAGCAAAAACCCTGAGCTGATTCCGGAGTGGTACATCTGGGAGACGTTCTTCAGGCAACTGCACACCGCAGGTACCGTTCCAACAGCCCTCAGCTTGTCGGCCGATGAAGAGCGCGTTCTCCGAATGGAGCTGGAACAGTACAGCAAGAGCAACCAGCAATGTCAGAGCGACATCGAACGTCTGCGACCGATGCTCGGCATTGCGCCGGTGAAAGATATCAATGAGAAACAGCAAGCGATCCAGCTCGAATGCCGGCGTCGCTCGCTCGATATTCGCGATCGGCTTCTGGCGAAGGTGCGGCCGGAGGCGAGCATCGCGATTACTGCGTGGGTCGAGAATCTGAAGACCGGAATCGAGATCAGCGTGCCGAAGCGTGAGCTCGCCCACTTCCGACAACCCAGGTAACAGCCGTTCACGAAGGGAGGAGTACGACATGACTCGAGTTCGTCGTGTGGTGTTGCTGTCGGTGTGGCTGCTGGCAGCGGGTGTGCCGGCCGTGGCCCGAGCGGAGTCGGGGAGCGACGCGATTCCGTTTATCACCTGCGGAGAGATTTCACGATCGAATACCAGCTGGCAATTCGGGCCGAACGCGTGGGTTCAGTACATCGTGCAGACCAGCCGCGCGATCAATCTTTGTCCGATCGAAGTGGAGGTCGAGGCGTGGGTCAATGGCGTCGCCAATTCAGGCAGCTCGGACCGCGCGTTCTACACGGCATCCGTGGTCAGGCAAGTCCCGGTGCCATATTGGGGCAACTGGACCACGAGTGGAAAACACTGGTTCATCTGGACGTTCGTGACCTGGTACCAGTCCGGAGCGACGGCAAGCACGGCGGGCGTCTGGCCCGTGCAGCAGTCGGCGGCAGATCAGTGTTCATCTCAAGGAGCAGACTACTACTGGGACGGTTTCGACTGCGTCTGGACTCCCGGCAGCCCCATCATCGTCGACACGGCGCGCAACGGCTACCACCTCACCGGTGTCGACGATGGAGTGCTGTTCGATCTCAATGGGGACGGGATACCCGACCGAGTAGCGTGGACCCAAGCGGATTCGGATGACGCCTTTCTCGCGATTGACCGGAATAACAACGGGCGGATCGATGATGGCTCGGAACTGTTTGGGAACCACACACCCGTGTACGGCGATCGCACCGATGTCACGGCGGCAAACGGGTTCGAGATGTTGAAGTTCGCGGAAGGGCCAAGCTGGGGCGTGAGTTATGCAGAGGGCCGGATAGATGCACGCGACGCGATTTTCTCTCGGTTACTCTTATGGTGCGATCGCAACCATAACGGGATCTCGGAGAAAGATGAATTGACCCCGCTGGCAGACGCCGGTGTCCAATGGATCGGAACCGAGTACCGAACGAAGAAGCGCGTCGACAGGTTCGGCAACGAGTTCCGTCAGAAAGCGGAGCTGGCCTGGACCGACGGCGGAATTGAGCCTGTTTACGACATCTGGCTTGCGTGGAAACGATGAAGAATTGCTGATTGCGGATTGGTGATTGCGGATTGTATCGATTGTCGATTGCGGATTGAGATTGCTGATTGCGGATTGTATCGATTGTCGATTGCGGATTGAGATTGCTGAGTGCGGATTGTATCGATTGTCGATTGCGGATTGAGATTGCTGATTGCGGATTGACGTGCCGGGCGACTAAGAAGTCCGCCCGGCACGTGCGGACCCGGAGATCACGAGATGGAGACGATGAAGTTCCTCTTCATGCAGATCACGGCGCTGCTGTTCACGATCGTCGCGGTGTTCGTGCTCGGCGCCGTGTTCGGAGCCGGCGTGTGGGTCGCATGGCGCGGCCTCGATCGCCGCGCCGCGCGCCTCAAGAGCTCAGGAGACCGCCCGGACGGCCAGCCTCAACGACAACCGACCCCCCTGTCCTGATTGGCTGATCGGGGATGGTGACACGATCGAGGATCCTGAAGTCCGCGCGCATCGTCGCCGGTGTCGCGGTGCAGGCGATGTAGCCGCGGCGGGCACTGTGATACTTGACGTGCGGGTTGGCGCCGCGGATCTGATCCCAGATCGTCGCCACATCGGTCCCATCGCTGCCGGACGTGATCGACGTGTTCGTGAACTCGACGCCGATCGTTTCCGAATGCGGATTGCGGAAATCCATCTTCAGGTCGGATCCGTAGTGCATGTGCACATCGCCTGAAAGGACGATTGGATTGGGCGCCTTCGTCTCCTTGAGCCGCGCGAATACGCGATCGCGGTCCGCGGTGTAACCGTCCCACTTGTCCATCGAGTATTGCGCCTGAGGATTGGCACCCGACGCATCGCGCGCGAACATCGGCACCTGTTGAGCAATCACGGTCCACTTCGCACGCACCGTGGGTAGTTGCTCGAACAACCATCGCTCCTGCTCCGCCCCCAACATCGTCCTCGCCGGATCGTTGGCGGCAGCGCAGCCGGTCACGACCCCGCCGCCGCAGGCCTGGTCGCTGCGGTATTGGCGGGTGTCGAGCACGTTCATGTCGATCAGGCTTCCGAATTTCAGCCTGCGATACATGCGCATGTCGGGACCGGTTGGAAAGGCGGCGTGGCGGACCGGCATGTTTTCGTAGTACGCCTGATAGGCGGCGGCGCGGCGGAGCAGGAATACTTCCGGCGGCGTGTCGTGCTCCTCGGCGCTGCCGGCGTAATCGTTGTCGACCTCATGATCGTCCCACGCCATGATGAAGGGGGCCGACGCATGCGCGGCCAAGAGGTGTCGGTCCGACTTATACAGCGCGTAGCGGTTCCGGTAATCGACGACGGTGAAAATCTCCTGGCTATTGTGTTGCCGGACGAGCGCGGGATTTCGTCCTCCGTCGGCGCGATCCTCGTAGATGTAGTCGCCGGTGTGGAACACGAAATCGAAGGGCTCGTCGGCGATTCCGCGAAACGCCGTGAAATAGCCGGCCTCATAGTGGTTGCAGCCGCACACGGCGAACCGAAGACCAGCGACGGCGGCATCCGCCGCCGGTGCCGTCTTCGTTCGGCCAACCTGACTGACCTCGCTGCCGGCGCGAAAGCGATACCAGTAGTCCCGCCCTGGTTGAAGTCCCTTCACCTCAACGTGCACGCTGTGGCCGAGCTCGGGCCGCGCGATCTCGACACCCTTCTGTTCAATCGTGCGGAAGCCCTGGTCGCGTGCGATTTCCCAACCGACCTCGACTTTCGCCGCCGGCATGCCGCCACCGTTGAGCGGATCGGGAGCGAGCCGCGTCCACAGCACCACGCCGTCCGGCCACGGGTCACCCGACGCCACACCGAGCGTGAACGGGTAGCTGCCAAACACCGCCTGCGCGAAGACGTTGGACGAGGCGATTGGCCGCAGGACGGCACCAGCGCCCAGTTTCCACGCGGCATTCAGCAGCTGGCGGCGCGACAGGCGAAGCAGAGTCTGATCGTAGAAATTCAAGGGAGCACCACTCCTGCTTGTGAATCGTGAATCACTAATCGTGAATCACTGAATCGCGAATCGCGAATCGCTGAGCCTGGATCGTCGTCAGTGGATACGCGATTCGATGATCGAATGATCCACGATCAGTGATTCGAGATTCACATGAAGCCCGTACGTTCACTTCCCGCGTAGTTTGGCGACGGGTCCGTCGACTCCGTTCGGCGGTTGCTCGTTGGCGAACTGATCGTCGTCTTTCATCGCTTTCTTGAGTGCGGAGAGTTCCGCCTTCAGCGAGGCGGTGATCGTTTCCTGTCCTGGCTCTCCGTACAGGTTGTGCATCTCCTGCGGATCGTTGACCAGATCGAACAGCTCCCACTGATCCTTCTTCCAGAAGTAGATCAACTTATGCGTACGGGTACGCACGCCGTAATGCGACCGCGTGTTGTGGTCTCCTGGATCGTGGTAATAGCGGTAATACATCGAGGTTCGCCAGTCCGGCGGCGTACGTCCGCGAAACAGGGGCACGAGACTGCGGCCCTGCATGTCGGCGGGAACGGGAAGCCGCGCGAGGTCGAGAAACGTCGGCGCAAAGTCGATGTTGAGCGCCATCGCATCGCCGGTCGAACCGGGCTTGATTGCCGCAGGCCACCTGACGAGAAATGGCATGCGCAGCGATTCCTCGTACATGAACCGCTTGTCGAACAGGCCGTGATCGCCGAGGAAGAACCCCTGATCGCTCGTGTAGATGACGATGGTGTTTTTTGAGAGGCCGTTGGTGTCGAGAAACTTCAACACCCGGCCGACGTTGTCGTCGACTGATTGAATCGTGGCGAGATAGTCCTGCATGTAGCGCTGATACTTCCAGCGGGCGAGTGCCTCGCCAGTCAACGTCACGTCCTTGCCGTCGCGGTTGACGGTGATCGAGTCAGGTTTTTCTCCGAGCCACGTCGTCAGTGCCGGGCCGGTGAGTCCGGCTGGAGGCTGCAGCTTCAAGTCGCGCCGAGTCATGTCTCCGGCGACGCGTTGCAGGTTCTCGTGTATGGCGTCGGTTCGCGTCGCGTACGAGTCCCAGAATGTTTCCGGCTCCGGAATCCAGCGGTTCGCGAACTGCGCGCGGTGGGCGGCATCCGGTTCCCAAGGGCGATGCGGCGCTTTGTTGTGCAGCATCAGAAAGAACGGCTTCTCGCGCGGCCGTGCCTGCAGAAAGTCAATCGCCAGATCCGCGATGACGTCCGTGACGTAGCGATCCGTGTAGGTCTTCTCGCCGGCCGCCGTGTAGAGAATCGGATCGAAGTACGCGCCTTGCCCGGGAAGGATCTCCCACCGATCGAAACCGGCCGGATCGCTGCCGAGGTGCCATTTTCCGATCATCCCGGTGTAGTAGCCGCCCTGTTGAAGCAACTTCGCGACGGTCATGCGCGCACTGTCGAATCGATTGAAGACCGGCACACCATTCAGATGCGAGTACTGACCCGTAAGAATCGCGGCCCGGCTCGGCGTGCAGATGGAGTTGGTCACGAAGACGTTGCGAAGGAGCATGCCTTCGCGCGCCAACCGATCGATGTTCGGCGTCTGATTCACGCGCGATCCGTACGCGCTAATCGCATGCGCCGCGTGATCGTCCGACATGATGAAGATGATGTTCGGACGGCTCTGGGTCTCGGCGGGGGCAGTCACAGCGAACAGGGCGAGACCAAGAAGCCCAAGGAGTGTGCGCATGTCAATGCTCAATGTTCAATGTTCAATGTTCAATGTTGATGTCAACGGCGGCGATTCCATTGGACATTGAACATTAAACATTGGACATTGACCCAATTCAGATGATTTTCTGCCCGAGCGCAGACGAGGCCAGTTCTGCGCCAAGAATGGCGGTCATGTTGCGATCGTCGAGGATCGGATTCACCTCGACGAGATCGAGCGCGCGGAGGAGACCCGAATCGGCCACGATCTCCATCACCATGTGCGCTTCGCGATAATCGAGCCCGCCTTTGACCGGCGTGCCGACGCCGGGAGCGATTCCCGGATCGCAGACGTCGAGATCGAACGACACGTGAACGCCGCCGGTGCCCGCGCCGGCAATGCTCAGTGCCTGTTCTGCGACAGCCGCGATTCCGGAGCGGTCGATGTCCTTCATCGTGAAGACGTGCACGCCAGAGTCGCGCACGAGCTGCTTCTCGCGTTCGTCGAGATTTCGAATGCCGATGAGGACCGTGTGCTGTGGCTGCACTTTCGGCGAGAAGCCGCCGATCCGGGACAGCTCGGCCGGCTCGGGACCGAGGAGCGATGCCAGCGGCATGCCATGGACGTTGCCGCTGCCGCTGGTCGCCGGTGTGTTCATGTCTCCGTGCGCGTCGACCCAGACCAGTCCAAGCGCCTGTTCATCGCGCCGAAGAAAGTCCGCCGTCGCCGCCACTGATCCGGCCGCCAGGCTGTGATCGCCTCCCAGAACGAGTGGGATCCCCCCTTTTTCCAGCACCAACACGGAGGTCTTGTACAGTTTCTCGCACACGCGCGCGATTTCCCGGATGTACTTGCGGGTCGGATCACCGAACGACTTGGTCTCCGGAATGGGAGCGACGAGATCGCCCCCATCGACGACTGTCGCGCCGAGCGCGGACAGGCGCTCGCCGAGGCCGGCAATGCGAAATGCGGACGGCCCCATGTCGACGCCGCGCCGGTTGCCACCGAGGTCGAGCGGCACGCCGATGATGTGCACGGGACGCATACGGAAACGCGACGCACTGTACCACACGACCTCATGTTGACGAGGGCCTTAAACATCAGATAGTCTAGGGTTTGCGGCGGCATACAGTGGGCGAGGCCGGCGAAGGAGCTCGTGATGAAGCGGTTCGATGTGGGGGCCCGGGTCGTGGAACCAACCTACGGCTTGGGATCGGTCATTGCCGTTGAGGACGCATACACACGCGTGCAGTTCGACGAACACGGCGTGAAAAAATTCCTGACGAGCATGTCCCGCCTCGAACCGAGCGACGAACCGGTGCCGGCAGGGCTGCGTGGCGCGAAAGTCCGCAAGAAGCGCGCGCCGAAAAAGACCGCAGTTGCAGCCCCGGAACCAGCCGGCGATTAACTTCCAGCATTCACCGCTTCAGCGTGACCGACATCCCCTCTCCTGAAGGGGACACGATCGTCGTCCACATCGACGGCTTCTGGATCGCGTCGAGAAAATCTCCCATCTCGCTTTTCTTGTTGACGACGTTGTGGGCGAGAAACAGCCCGCCTTTGTCGAGCCTGGGAAAGACCATGTCGAAGAATCGCTTGTAGTCCTTTTTCCAGGCATCGAGGAAGACGAAGTCGAACGTCCCCTGCACTTTCGGGATCTGCTGAAACGCATCGCCCGCAACAACCTGGACGATGTCGGACAGGCCCGTGCGTTTGATGTTTTCGGCGAGTTCCTTCGCGCGCACGGGGTCGTACTCGATCGTGACCAACCGTCCGCCCGTGTCACGCAGGCCCAGGCCGATCCAGATAGCGCTGTAGCCGCTGGCGCCGCCGATCTCGAGCGCGTGCTGCGCTTTCCGGGTCGCGACCATCAGTCGAAGGAAGCGTCCGTCTTCTTCTGACACCGCGAGCAGGCCTTTGTCCTTCGCCTTGATCTCGTTGAGAACTTTTTGAACATCCGTAGTTTGCGCAGACAGCATGACGCCCGCGGCGAAAACTGCGACGAGAGCACATGAAATCTGTTTCATCACCCGTGGTTTCATCACTGTGGTACATCCACCATTCTGTCTGCATTACTCACTGCGCGCGGGGCCCCACCCCCACGCGCTCTCGCTCGGCGGCGTCGCTTCGCGACGCTCCCTTCCAGCGCCTCGCTCGGGCCGCAGGCGCTTACCAATCGCGATTCACGGCGCGCGGGGCCTCCGCCTCCGCGTGTTTAGCTCATGCGCGCTACGGCGAGACCGCAGGCGCTTCGCTCGGGCCGCAGGCGCTTCGCTCGGCCCGCATGCGCTTGCCAATCGCTAGCCGCCAACCGCCAAGAGCCAACCGCCAACCGCCAGTCGCCAACCGCCTTCATTGAATACTACCGCACGCACTCGCCGCAGCCGCGCGTCCATCGGCGATGCAATCCGGGATTCCGACGGATCGAAAGCCGCTGCCGGCGACAAGAACGCCTCGATGCGCTGCCAGTCGGCGCTCGATCTCCGTGACTCGCGCGATTTGCCCGACGTTGTGCTGCGCCCCGGCCTGCCGCCATCGATAGACGCGAGCCAGGACCGGCCGTTCCTTGATGGTCAGAATCGGCGTCAGCTCGTTCGACGCCAACTCGACGAGTGCCTCGTCGCCAGCATCGATGACAGACGGATCGTGCGATCCGCCGACGAATGCCCGCAGCAGTGTCATTCCTGAAGGCGCGCGGTTGCTCCACTTCGACGACACCCAGGTGCACGCCGTGATGCGCGCGCCGTCGGCACCGCGCGCAACGACGAAGCCCGAGCCGCTCAGCGGGTGGGCGATCGCGTGTCGAGGCCACGCAAGCGCAATGCTTGCAGTCGAAACGTACGGCACTTCGTTGCAGAGTTCCGCCGCGCGCGCATCGATCGGCCGAATCAGCGTCGCCGCCACGTGAGCAGGACATGCGAGAACCACGGCACGCGCGAGGGTCGTTCCGCCGCGTGTGGCGATGCGCCACGCTCCGCTATCCGGGGCAATCCCGTCAACCACCGCATTCTTGTGGACAGAATTCGCGGGAAGCCGATTTTCGATCGTCGTGACGAGTTCTTCCATCCCGCCAAGGAGCGATCTGAACAGTCCGTCGGCACCAGAGCCATGGTGACGATGGAATGCCCGCAGCACGCTGCCGTGCTGCGCTTCCGCATCGATGAACCGTGGGAAGAGCGATCGAATCGAAAGCGAATCGATGTCGCCGGCATGAATTCCGCCGAGCAGCGGCTCGGCAATCGTCGCGACAGTCGTCTCCCCAAAGCGGCGGCGAAAGAACGCCCCGACCGATTCGTCGTCAAGGGTGCGACGACGCCGGATCAGCGGTTCCATGGCGAGACGCACGCGCGCGCGCGGCGACAGCAGATCGTACTTGAGGAGGCCTTTCCAGGTCGTCGGGATGCCGAGGACCGACGGAGAGGGCAGCGGATGAAGCCGGCCGTCCTTCAACACGAAGGCCGTCCGAGGCATGTTGGTCGTGATCAGCCGGTTGCGTAGATCGAGCGCTTCACAGAGCGCGAGTGCAGCCGGCTTCTGAGCCAGAATCGAATCAGGTCCTGCCTCGATGGTAAAACCATCCACGTGTTCGGTGCGGATGATGCCACCGAGACGCGAAGACGCTTCGAAAAGCTGAAAAGGCACGCGACGGACGGTCAACTCGTAGGCGGCCGCAAGCCCCGTGATGCCGCCGCCGATGATCGCGATCACACCATGATCATAATTCTTTCGCTGCTCGCTTCTGGCTGCTGGCTGTTAGCTCCTGGCTCTTAGCTCCTGGCTCTTGGCTGCTGGCTCTTGGCTGCTGGCTCTTGGCTGCTGGCTCTCTTGGCTGCTGGCTTTTCGGAAGAGGAGACTCAAATGAAAAGCCAGGAGCGAGAAGCGAGAAGCGAGGAGCTACACTTTGAACGAATGCACGTGCTTCGCGAGCTCCTGCACCAGTTCGAGCGGCGTATTGGGAAGAATGCCGTGTCCGAGATTGAAAATATGTCCGGGGCGGCCGGCGGCACGACGGAGGACGTCTTCGGCCGCGGCGAATAATCGTTCCCGCGGCCCGAGCAAGAGCGTGGGATCGAGATTGCCCTGGATGGCTCGATTCGGGCCAATGATCGACCATGCTTCGTCGAGCGGCAGACGCCAGTCGACGCCAATCACATCGCCACCCGCGGCGGCCAGCGTTTCGAGGATTGCGGCCGTGCCGACGCCGAAGTGCACGACCGGGACACCAAGCTTTCCGACCTCGGTGAAAATGCGCGATGTGTGCGGATGCGCGAACTCGCGAT
>Ga0075425_100006576_pt1 | contig 12200 bp, 12 predicted proteins | sample SoiMethybrSBSTD4_FD_75300 | JGI IMG/M metagenome (GOLD analysis project Ga0075425, IMG submission 75300) | Bulk soil microbial communities from a Populus tree surrounding site in Tennessee, USA - Soil MetaG P. TD hybrid SBSTD4 | ecosystem: Environmental > Terrestrial > Soil > Tree plantation...
ATTCGGTCTGACCGTACATGGAATAAATCTTGACGTGCGGCATGAGCTTCCGGAGCTTGGCGATGTGCTCGAGCGGCATCGCCGCGCCGGCGTTGGTGATGTAGCGGAGATGGGAGAAGTCCCACTTCGTCAAATCCATCTGCAGCAACAGCGCCGAGATCGTGGGAATCATGGGAAAGCCGGTCGCGCGCTCCCGGACGATGCGGTCCAGAATCGCCGCGGGATAGGTGAACGAGCGCTCTAGCACGACCGTGCCGCCCACCCTGAACATCATGAAAACCTGGTAGAGCCCGTAGCCGAACGAGAGCGGAAGAACGTTCAGGACGACGTCGTGGGAAGTGTTTTCCAGATAACCGATGATTGAGTGCGCCGCGGCGATCGCGTTGAGATGCGTGATCATGACGCCTTTCGGCCGGCCGGTCGAGCCGGACGTATACACAAGCGTCGCAAGGTCGATATCGATGGATCGCTTCGGCGGCGGCTCGGAGCTGAGCGTTTCGTCGGCGAGAACATCTTCGAAGGACAGGACGCGATGGCCGTTTGGCCGTCCGCCGCCGGCGTCGGCCAGGAACACCGCCTTGACGGAGCTTCCGTCGAGACACTGGCGGACGGATTCGAATTTTGCGGCGTCGGTCACGACCGCGGCGGCCCGGCAATGGTTCAAGATATAAGTGAACCGCTCCGCCTTCGTCGTGGGGTTGATCATCACGAAGACGGCTCCAGCCTTGAGCGTCGCGAAAACCGCGAGCACCGCCTCGACGGAATTTTCCAGATAGATCATGACCCGGTCGCCGCGCCCGAGACCGGCGGCAGCCAGGCTATGCGCCAGGCGATTGCAGCGGCGGTCGATCTCGGCGTATGTCAATCTGCGCTCGCCGCTGATGAGCGCGATTTTTCCGCCTGCGACCCGGGCGCTTGCTTCGAGGAACTCTTCGAGCTGCAAAGCCCCTCCTTAGGCGGCCGCTTTGGACTTTTTTTCGATGTAGTGCACCAGGCGGTTGATGGAGTCGAGATTTTCCGGCAGCAGCTCGTCGTCCTGCACCTTGACGCTGAAGGTCGCGTCGAGGAAAGCGATCAGCTCCAGGACTCCGGTGGAATCGATGATGCGCTTTTCCAGCAACGAATCATCGTCGGAAAACGTCCGCCCCTGCAGACCGAAGAGGAAGTTGTCGTTGATGAACTGCCGCAGTATGTCCTTCATTTTCTATTGCACCTCGCCGAAGTGGTCGATGAACTGGTCGACGACAAGCTGCGTGGACAGGACGCCGACGAACGCCATGTTGTCCTTGATGCCGATCGCGTGCCCGCGGCGGACTTTCTCCACCAGCTTCCGCACCGCGGCGGGCTGAAAAATTCCATGCCTGCCGATACGCTCGGGAGAGAGCGCCGCCTCGGCGTATTCCCCCGCGCCGCCGGCGAAGAAGCTTTTGCCGTCGGGAGACCTGTACGGCTGCTTCGCGCGGTTCCGGATCGACTCCGGCACGAGGCCTGTCGCGGCGCGCTTCAAAATATATTTCTCCCGCAAAACTTTCATTTTGAGGCGCGGCGGCAGCGCGTTCGCGAACTCGACCACGCGGTGGTCGAGGAACGGATAGCGCGCCTCGACGGAATGCGCCATGGCGACGCGGTCCGCCTGCGAGGATAGGAGGTAGCCCGGCAGCAGATACTTCGCTTCGAGGTATTGGGCTCGGCTGAAGCCGTCCCAGCGGTCGTAATCCTCCGGCAGTTGCGCCTCCACTTCCCCGTAAAGATCGCTGTCCGCGACTCGATGAAGCACCTCGGGGGACAAAAACATCTTGAGCTTGGAGGTGAGCTCCCACCGCGGAAGATGCGAGAAGAGGCGGCTTGACATATCCCGTGTGTCTACGTGAAAAAATGCTTGCAAATAAGCCGGAGACTGCGCCTGCAGCTTCGGCAGGTAAGGATAGAGGCGCTTCAACAGCAGCGGACGCATTTGCGATTCCGGCCGGACGCCCCAGAAGCGCCGGATCTTGGCCTCTTTAAAAAGGTCGTAGCCGCCGAAGATCTCGTCCGATCCCTCGCCGGTGAGCACCACCTTGTAGCCGCTCTCGCGCACGAGCCGCGAGAGAAAGAAAAGCGGCGCCGGCGCGGTGCGGAGAAACGGCTTCTCCGCGTGCCACACGACGCGCGGAAAGACGCGTCCTATGTTGCCGTAGGAGCACGGGACCTCGCGATGCTCGGTCCCGAGCGCCCCGGCGACCTCCCTCTGGTGGCGGCTCTCGTCGAACTCCGCCTCCTCGAAGGTAACTGAAAACGTTTTCAAACGCGTGTCGGTATATCGTCGCACGATCGCTGCAACCACGCTCGAATCGAGGCCGCCGCTGAGATACGCGCCGACCGGCACGTCGGCGCGGAGACGAAGGCGGGTCGCATCGACGAGCAGTTCCAGCAACCGCTCGGCGCACTCGCGCTCGTCGACGGCTCGTTGTTGTTGCGGAGCCGGCGGATAATCCAAGCGCCAATACGAAGTGATGCGAACTTCGCCATCCTTGAGCGTGAGAGAATGTCCCGGCGGCAGCTCGCGGATGTTTTCAAAAAAGGTCCTGGGCGGGAGATTGACCCAGAAAGTGAAAATCTCATTCAAGCCCGCGGTATCGACGCGGCGGGCCGCGCGCGAATCGGCGAAGATCGCTTTAATTTCGGAGCCGAAAATAAAAGCGCCTTCGGCCTGAGTGTAAAAGAGCGGCGCGATGCCCAGCCGATCCCTCGAGAGGAACAGCTTTTGCTCGTTTTTGTCCCAGATCGCGAAGGCCCATTGGCCGTTTAAGTCGTGGACGCACTCCTCCCCTTTCGTCTCGTAAAGGCGCAGAATCACCTCGGTGTCGGATTGCGTCCTAAAACGACAGCCTTTTCGGATTAGCTCTTGCCGCAACTCGGGAAAATTGAAGATTTCCCCGTTGAACACGATCGAGATCGTCCCGCTCTCGTTATGCATGGGTTGTTGCCCGGAGGCGAGGTCGATGATGCTGAGCCGCGCATGCGCCAAGCCGACCCGTTCCTTGACGTACACCGCACGCTCGTCGGGTCCCCGATGCCTTATGCGTTCGATCATCAGGCGGAGAACCGCAGGGTCTGCTCTCACTCCGGGAGGATTTATGATTCCTGCGATCCCGCACATGCTGGCGTAAGTATTACGCGCGGATCGCTTTCCGACAATTCAGGAAAGTCTATATTTTTGGGTAGGTAAAAACCTGATCGAAAGACCGGTGCAGGAGCACCACCCCCCGGTGAATGCCCGGTCGGAGTATCGTATAACCGACGAATATTGCTGTATTAAAGGCTGCGGAGATTCCTCAGTTAAGGGGAAGAATTCCAATCCGGATCGGAAAACCGGGCCCACCACTCGCCTTCCAGGCGCGACAAAAAAGCGTCTCCCAGCTGAACCGCCTGAAGAATTGCCGGATTCCGCGACTGCGCGAGCACGCCTCCCGTCCAGACGAAATGACAGCGCTCCTTTCCGAGCTCTTTGACGTAGCGCGGCTCCATTTCACCCGAAACCGCGACCGCTCCCTGGTTCCAGGCATCGGCGATGAGATCACTCAGGACTTTAGATATGGATTTAGGCCGGCCGCCGAATTGCAGGACCTCGCTCACGCGTCCCGGCTCGACGTAGTAGAGATACCATCCGGCGATATCGCCGTTGCTCTCGCGTACCAGCCGTTTGCGCAGTCTTCCGTACATGCGCTTCTCGGCCGCCCGCGCCAGCAGCCAGCGGAACGCTTGAAGATCGTATTCCGGACGGAGCGCGCAGTCGGCGGAGAACTGGCGTATACAGGAAAGCAGGCTCTCGTCGCTCGGCTCCTCCCCCGCGGCCGTTTGCATCGACTCGGGCTTCCAGTAGGCGCTCAGCCGACTGCGCAGCACCAGCGAATCGAACGCGAGCGAGGCCGGGGGAAGCAATCTCGCGAAGGGGACCCACGATTTGCGGCGCTCCAGCAGCACGCGGGCATACTGCGCCGGCCTGAGCACGCGCGTCCAGTTGAGACTGTAAAGCAGGGCGATATCTCCACCCGAGGCGCGCCAAAGTCTTTCAGACGACTCATTGGCGCCGTCGGAATACGAGAGATCCTGGGGGCCGGAGAAATACGACTTTACTAACTTGACGGCCGCATAAGCAGAGCGCGCCCGCTCGTCCTCCGCCAGCTGCGTTGCCACGGCCACGGTGACCGGCTGGTTTCGAAAGATCATCTTCCGCGGCATCACGCCGAGGAAAGCCACCGGACCAGAAGCGTCGTCCTCGTATACGAGCGACGGCAGCTTCTGGTCCTGCCATGGCGAATCAAAGAAAATGTCTTCGAAATAGTCGCTTAGCGCCGTGGGCGCCGCCCCGTCGTAAGAGCGGAACACCCTGAGCCAAAGCTCCGCGACGTCCGGAAGGTCCTCTCGGCGGAATTCACGTACCCCGCTCATGGAGTCCAGTAACGGAATGGATTCTTGCCGGAGACGCCGTCATTTTTCCGCCGGGATATGGCCCGCGGCTTCGGCCTCCGCCAGAATCTCGTTGATCGTCTGAATGAGCTTGCGCGCGGCTTCGGGCGTAAGCTCGACCGCCACGCGCGCGCCCGGCCCCTGGCCCTCGTTGACGAAATCGATATTCAGCGCGTGCTCGTCGCGCGCATGATACGGATGGTCGTACGAGACGTTCAGCTGGCGCACTTCGAACCAGTCGTCGCGCCCCTTCCCGCTCGCTTCGAACGGGACCTGCTTTGCGATCATGGTGCACATTTTCGATCTCCTTCGGAGCTGGGAAATCAGTCCGGGTTGCCTTACGCGCCGAGATGCTTCGGCAAGAAGGCCCAGATTTTCTTCCACCCGTCGACGGCCTGCTCGGCGCGATAGGCCGGCGGCCGGTCGTAGTAGAAAAATCCGTGGCTGGCGCCGTCGTAGCGATGGAACTCGTAATTTTTGCCGGCCTTCTTGAGCTCTTCTTCGTGCCGATTCACCTGCTCGGGCGAGGGCGCTTTGTCGTCGTTGCCGAAAAGGCCCAGCATGGGGCAGGAAAGATCCTTCGTGTAATCGATCGGTGCGACCGGCTGCTTGGGAGTCAGCTCTTCCTTCGAAGCCGCCACCCGGCCGCCCCAGCACTCGACCAGCGCATCGATGCCTTTGAGTTTGCAGGCGGCGAGAAAGCCGTGGCGCCCGCCGGAGCAGGTGCCGAAGACGCCGACCTTGCCGTTGAGATTGGGCTGCGAACGGATAAATTTGAGCGCGCCTTCAAGATCTCCCAGCACCTGGTCGTCGGGAACGCCGCCGGCCGCGCGGACTTTGGCGCCGACGTCTTCCGGCGTGCCGTGGCCGTCGCGGAAGTAAAGGTTCGGCGTGATCGTGATGTAGCCGTGATGCGCGAACCGGCGCGTACATTCCTTGTACCATTCGTCCCAGCCCGGCGCGTGATGGATCAGCACCATGCCGGGAAATTTTCCCGGAGTCGTCGGCCGCGCGAAGTAGGCGTTGATCTTCTCGCCCTTTGCGCCTGAGATGTCGACGGTCTCCGCTTGCATCGCCTCGCGTTGATCGGTCGTGTACATGGTCCCCTCCTCGGGATTTTTTAATTTTATGCGAAGCCTATTTGGCTTACACGGCGATGTCAACTCTCTCGGTTGACGCCGCTGGATCAAGTTAATATGATCGCGAACTGCTGCATCGAGGAGTTTTTATGCCGCTGACACTGACGGAAAAAATCATCGCGCGCGCCGCCAACCGGAGCAGCGTGGCTGCGGGAGACATCGTCGTCGCGAACGCGGACAAACTTTACATTAAAGATCTCCGCTTCTCGAAAAAAGAAGATGCCAAGGGCTTGTACGGCGTTCTGCTGGAAGTCCTCGAAAGCATGGGGAAGAAAAACGTCTGGGACGGCGGGAAGATCGTCGTCAACCTGGACGAGCAGCCGCCGCGCAACGAGAAGCGCGCCGAGGGCCAAGAGCGGGCGCGCGACTTCGCCCGCGAGCAGCACGCGGTCCTTTACGGCGGAAACGACGGCGGCATCGGCCACAACGTCTTCGTCGAGCACGGCCATGTGACGCCGGGCGAGTTCATTGTCGGCGGCGACTCCCATACGTGCACGTACGGCGCGCTCGGCGCATTCGCCACCGGAATCGGCTTCACGGAGACCGTCGGCGTTTTGGCCACCGGCCAAATATGGCTCAAGGTACCGAAAGCGATCCGCTTCGAGATGACCGGCAAGCCCGGATCGTGCGTGGTCGGAAAAGACATCGTGCTCTGGGTCGCCGGAAAAATCGGCTACGAAGGCGCGATCAATCGGACCTTGGAATATACCGGGCCGGGGATTAAGGAAATCTCGATCGAGAGCCGGCTCACGATGTGCAACATGGCGGTCGAGATGATCGCGGTCAACGCGATCGTTCCCGCCGACGAGCGCACCGCCGCGTACGTCCGCGAGGTCGGCGCCGGCGATTTTACGCCGCTCGCGAGCGACGCCGGCGCTAAGTACGAGCAGGTCCACGGAGTAAACCTGAGCGAGATCGAGCCGCAGGTCGCGGCGCCGGAATATCCAGCGAACGCGCACCCGGTCGGCGAATACAAGGGCGTCAAGGTAAACCAGGGTTTCATCGGCACCTGCACCAACGGCCGCATCGAAGATTTACGCATGGCGGCGGGAATTTTACGCGGGAGAAAGGTGAAAGCCGGCGTGCGGCTCGTCATCACGCCGGCGTCGTTCTTCGCCTATCGTCTGGCGGAGAAGGAAGGCCTGCTCGAAATCTTTAAAAACGCGGGGGCCAACGTGACCAGCTCCGAGTGCGGGCTCTGCGTGCGGCAGTCGCTTTCGGCCGGCGAAGTCTGCGTCTCCTCGGGCAACCGGAATTATCGCGGGAGAATGGGCCCGAAAGAATCCAGCGTCTTTCTCAGCAACGCGGCGACCGTCGCGGCCTCCGCCGTCGCGGGCGAGATCGCCGACCCGCGGGAATTTGTGTGAAGGCATGAGTTCACTCACGATTAAAGGTCGTATTTGGAAGTTCGGCGACTCGATCGACAACGGCAACATCGAGAACGTCATGGGCGGCGTCGATCCGGAATTCAAAAATAAAGTGAAGCCCGGCGACATTCTCATCGCCGGCCGCTTCTTCGGCATGGGCGCGAGCGACGAGCACGCGCCGAGATCGCTGAAAGAAGCGGGCATCAGCGGGGTGATTGCGGAATCGATCTCCAACATTTTCCACCGGACGCTTATCAATATCGGCCTTCCCGCGATGGAATGCGCCGGCATCGCCGACGCGCTTCGCGACGGCGACGAGATCGAAGTCGATTATCTCGCCGGATCGGTTCGCGTGCTGCGCTCCGGCCGCACGCTCGCCGGCGACCGCCTGCCCGATTTCGCCGTGCAGATTCTCGCCAAAGGCGGCCTCATGCCGTATTTGAAAAACGGCGGCGAATTCAAATAAGCGCCGAAACGGATTCCATGATTAAATGCAAGCTCGTTATCGCAACCGTGGCCGCTCTGTTCGCTCTAACCGCGAGCGTCCATGCGCAATCCGAGCGCGACAAGATGATCGAAGCCGCGAAAAAGGAAGGCGAAGTCGCCTTCTACGGGGGTTTCAGCGTCTCGGACGTCGCGGGCTTTATCCAGAAGTTTAACAAGAAATATCCGTTTATTCGCGTCAATCATCTTCGTGAGGGCGCGGAAAAGCTGATGACCCGCGTGCTCACAGAGCGGCAGGCCGGCCGCTACAGCGTCGACGTGATCCAAGCGCGCGGCTTCCCCGCGCGCGTCATGCTCGATAAAGGCGTCTTCGCCAAATATGCTTCACCCGAATCCAGCGTTTATCCGAAAGGCTTTAAGGATGCCGAAGGCCGGTGGGCGACGATGTACGTCCAAACATCCGTCATCGGCTACAACACGAAATTCGTCAAGCCCGGCGAGATCAAGAATTGGGAGGACCTGACCAATCCCAAGTGGCGCGGCCAGATGGTGATCGACCGCGAAGAGACCGAGTGGTTCGCCAACATGCTCGAAGTGATGGGCAGAGACAAAGGCCTCGCATATATGCGCCGGATCGCGGAGCAGAAGCCGACGCTGTGGGAAGGCCACACGCTCATGGCGCAGCTCGTCGCCGCCGGCGAGCATCCCATCGGCATCTCGCTCTACGGCCCGCGCATCGAGGACCTCAAGTCCAAAGGCGCTCCCGTCGATTGGGTGCGCAGCAACCCGGTGATCGGTTTTCTCTATCTCGTCGCGCTCGCCGACAAGGCGCCGCACCCGAACGCCGCAAGGCTATTGATCGACTTCGCGCTCTCGCAGGAGGGGCAGGCGGAGATCACCGAGTCGCGGCGCATCTCGATGCGGCCCGACGTGAAACCCAATCCGCCGGGGCTCGTCGAGGGCGTGCACGTCCGCGCGAGCAATCTCGACCTCGCGCGCGACTATAACCGCCTCTACAAAGATTTTCAGGATATCTTCGGAAAAAAGTGACGCCGAGGGAGGACCTATGACCAAGGCGAGAAAAATGCGCGAGCTTCTCGCGCGGAGAGAATTTTTCATCGCGCCGGGCGCGTACGACGCGATGACCGCGCGGCTTGTGGAGCAGGCCGGCTTTCCGGCGGTGAAGCTTTTGGGAAACGCGACGACCGCGAGCCTGTTGGGCCTGCCCGACCTGGGATTTCTCAGCTTAATGGAAGTCGTCAACCACGCGCGCAACGTCGCCGCCGCCGTCAATATTCCTCTGATGGTCGACGCCGACACCGGATTCTTGAGCGGTCCGCTCGGCATCATCCGTACGGTGCGCGAGTTCGAGCGCGCGGGTCTCGCCGGCATTTCCTTCGAGGACCAAGCATGGCCGAAGAAGTGCGCGTTGATCGAGGGCGCGACCCGCGTGGTTCCGATCGACGAGCACGCGAAGAGGATCGAAGCGGCGGTGCACGCGCGCGAAGACAAGGATTTCGTGATCGGCACGCGCACCGACGCGGAGGAGTCGCTCGGCCTCGACGAGGCGATCAAGCGCGCGAACGTCTATGCCGAGGCGGGCGCGGACGTCATCTCGATCGCGCTCCGCTGGTCGCGAGAAAAAGGCCGGCGCGAGCAGACGATCAATGCGCTGCGGCGCATCGGGCGCGAGGTGAAGGCGCCCGTGTCGCTCATGTTCTCCGACGAGGTCATCGGCGCCGGCAACGCGACGATCGACGAGATCCGCGCGCTCGGCTTCGTGATCGGCTCGTGCAACTCGATCCGCTACACGGTCGTCAAGGCGGTCGCCGACATGCTGCAAATCCTGAAACGCGATTGGTGCACCGTCGCCAACGCGGAGCACATGGCGACGCTGAAGGATTACAACCGGCTCCTCGGTCTTGAAGAATACATGGAGCTGGAGGCCCGCTTCAGCGCGAAATAGCTAGGCCGGGCACGAAATGTCGATATCGGCGCGCAGGCTTCGCTCGACGCCGGCGCCGCGGAAACTCCCCGTCACCGGCGCCGCGTCTTTGGGATCGGCTGCGGCCGCGACGGCGATGTGGCCGTCGGTCACCGCCAGCCCCAAAGTCGGATCGAACGCCCGCCACCCGCCGCCGGGAAGATACACTTCGCCCCACGCGTGCATGTAGCGCTGTCCCTCATTCATGCGGGAATCGTGATAGCCGCTGACAAAGCGCGCCGCGATCCCCTGCGCCCGGCACGCATCGATAAATAGCACCGCAAGATCGCGGCATGAGCCGCTTCGGTCGCTGAGCGTCTGGGCCGCGAGCTTCGGGTCGCCTTCCTCGCGAATCGTATAGAGCGAGCGATCGCGGATCTCGCGGCAGAGCGCGACCAGAAACGGCACCGTCTCTCCGCCGGCCGAGCGCGTGATCGATTCCGCCCAGCGGTCGACCTTCGCGCTCACATTCGCCCGCGCGAGGTAGGACGCCAGCGTCGCGGCTGCGCTTTGGGTATAGCGCATCGGAAGCTTTTGGGACGCGGCGTCGGGAAAGATAAAATCGAACGGGTTGCGCGGACCGGCCTCCGTTCTGGAGACGGCCTTGATCGCGAGCCTGTCGGAAGTCTCCGAGAACCACGCGTGCGTGACGGCGTTGCCGTCTACGTCGAGCGACTCCGTCAAACCGGCCGGAGCGGGCTCGATCACGAGATTGAAATCGATTAGTTTCAGCGCGGCATCCTGCCGCGGCCTCAGGCGGAACGTGTGCGGCTCGAAAAAAACCGGACTATCGTAGGAGTAAACCGTGGTGTGGGAGATCTCAAACAGCACGGCTGCGGGCTATCTGGACCGGCGGTTTGCGAGCCGGCCGATGTTGTCGCGCGGCGATTTCAACTTGGCTAAGGACGCATCGATCCAATCCGACGGCAGCTCGTTGACCGATTGCCGCAGCCGCTCCTGCCACCAGCCGGAGACGGAGAGCAGATCGTTTTTCTCGTAGCGGTGCTCGACGATGCGAAACGAATCGCGCGCGTAGAGAATCACGTCGATGGGAAAATCGACCGCCGCGGCGCTGATGCGCGTAGAATCGAAGGCGAGACAGCCGACTTTCAGCGCGTGGCGCATGGGATCGTCGTATTTCAGTGTCCGGTCGAGGATCGGCTTGCCGTATCCGGCCGAGCCGATGATCTGGTACGGCGTGCCGTGACCGACTTCGATCCAGTTTCCCTGCGGGTAGACAAGATAGAGTCTGTGCTCCTTATCCCTTTTGAACTGTCCGCCGATCAGCGCGTAGAAGTCGAACGGCAGATCGCTTTTCGCGAGCGGCTCCTGATCCTCCTCGGCCACTCGGCGCACCTGCGCGGCGAAGACGTTGACCGCCTTGAAGAGACGATCGAAGCGCGAGCCCTGATCGGAGATCGCCTCTTCGAAATAGGTCACCGCCTTGTCGCGCAGCGAGCGCAGCCCGGAGGTCATCAGGAACATCGACTGACCCTCCTGCTGGAACGCGGCAACTTTGCGCGCGAGGATCACTTCGCTGCCGGACAAAACGCGCGTGTCGGCGATGCCGACGATCCCCTCCTCCACCTTGATGCCGAGACAAAATGTCACTGGCCCTCCCTGTGCGCGAGGCCGCGGCGCCCGTCGAGCGGCCGGAGCGCGAAGAAACTTTCAAAGATGCCGTGATCGATCATGTTGAGCTTCGTTTGCAGGCCGTCGAGGAACTCGTGCAGCCCCTCGGCGATGATCTGCTCGACCGGCGTGTAGGCGAGCTCCGCCTGCAAGCGCCCCAGGTGTTGCTCCGCGGAGTTGCTGAACGTCCCCGCGGGCGCGCCCGAGACGGCGTGGAGCGATAACCCGGCATGCGTCAGACAATAGTTGATCGAGCGCGGAAATTCGAGATCGAGCAGGAGAAAATCGAGGATGCGGTCGGGCTCGATGTGGCCGTGCCGCTGGCGGTACATCTCGAAGGCGCTCGCCGACCGGAGCACCGCCGCCCACTGAATGTCGTCGAGCGCCGTGCCGACGTCGCTCGCGGCCGGCAGGAGAATGAAGTATTTCACGTCGAGCAGGCGCGATGTCTTGTCCGCGCGCTCGATGAAACGCCCCATGCGGTAGAAATGCCATCCTTCGTCGTGCAGCATGGTCGCGTCGGCCAGGCCGTCGAAGAGAAGGCTCGCTTTTTTGATCTCGCTGAAAAAACGGTCCGTGTCTTCGAGATCGTAGCCGCGCGCCGCCGCGGCGTTGACCATCAAGTAGCAGGTGTTGATCTGCTCCCACATCTCCGGCGAGACAGCTTCGCGGACGGTGCGCGCGTTCTCCCGCGCCGCGCGGAGCGAGGAGAGAATCGAGTTGGGGTTTTTCGTGTCGAAGGTGAGAAACTGGATGACGTTTTCGCGCGTCGCCCCGCGATAGCGCTCGGCGAACGGCTTGTCGTCGCCGGTGATGATGACGAGCGGCTCCCACTGCTCGGTGAGTCCGCTCGGGAGGTCGAGCATCATCTGCAGGTTAACGTCGACGAAGCGGGCGACGTTCTCCGCCCGCTCGATGTAGCGGCTCATCCAGTAGATCGAATTGGCGACGCGGCTCAGCATATGGGCGCGAAATTTAGTCTGTCAGCACCCAGGTGTCTTTGCTGCCGCCGCCCTGGGAGGAGTTGACCACGAGCGAGCCGCGCTTCAGCGCGACACGCGTGAGCCCGCCGGGAAGCACATAGATATCCTTGCCGCAGAGAATGTAGGGGCGCAGATCGACGTGCCGGCCGCTGAAGCTGCCGTCGACGATGACCGGCACGCGCGAGAGGCCGAGCGTCGGCTG
>Ga0075425_100006577_pt1 | contig 12199 bp, 12 predicted proteins | sample SoiMethybrSBSTD4_FD_75300 | JGI IMG/M metagenome (GOLD analysis project Ga0075425, IMG submission 75300) | Bulk soil microbial communities from a Populus tree surrounding site in Tennessee, USA - Soil MetaG P. TD hybrid SBSTD4 | ecosystem: Environmental > Terrestrial > Soil > Tree plantation...
CGCACACGTGCTGCTCCGTGTGTGGCAGATCGAGAACCGGCGGCTCTGGCGCCGACGGCTCCGGAGCGGGCGGTTCCGGGATTGCCATCACTTCCGGCGCTTCCACTGCCTGCGCCAGCCGGTTGCCAATTTCCTGGCTGAGGGCTTTAACGGACTCCACATCGCGCTCCTGGAAGCAGTAAGCGTGAGCGGAGAACAATTCCAGTACCCCTACTATTTTTTGGCCCTGACGAATGGGAGCGATGATGATGGACTCGATGCCCAGGCGCCGGCAACTTTCCATGTCCACCCGCGAGTCGGACGTGACGTTATCGCAGCGCAGCAGCTCGCCGGTGCGCAGACACTCGGCGGTCAATCCGGTTTTAATCTGCAGGCGGGCACCGCGGTCGGGAGCGCTGTTACCGCTGGCCGCCCGGCACACCATGTCAGCGCCCTGGCGCAAGGCGAGGGCCGCGCCGGTGGCATTGCTGGTGTATTGCGCCTTCTGTACCAGAACCTGCAGGGCGGCATCCAGATCAGCCGCTGAGTGCTCGGCTTCCATATGGGTGGAAGAAATTGGAGCCGGCGGCTGTGCTCCACCGTGTTCCGCGGCCGTAGGCGCAGGTTGGAAGCTTGCCGGATAAGCGACAGGAATTTCCGGAGCAGGAGGAACTGCGGTGTCACTCGTTTCGGCGGAAGGTTCTCCGGGCAGGGCTTCACGGTCTTTGTCCGCGGGCCCGATGATGGAGTAGTGATCCATGCGATTCTGGCGCCTGTTCAAGGCCGGTGATTGCCCTGGGTGCCGCCCATCAGGACAAAAAACTCGCGCAACGGCTTAACTGGCTCGCCGGTGAGAATATAGGCGAGTTTCGTCTCAATTGCAGGGTGTGTCAAGGTCACCAGGGAGGGAGAAGGCCCTAGACCAAAGGTCATCCCGCCCTCGGCTGCGATTGAACACGATAGCCCTTTGCTCATCAAAAGCTTGCAGGGTGGCGCCGGACGGGTCGCTCGCTACTTTTGCGGGTGCGATTGCGCCCACTGCTGCACCTTGCTCCAAACTTGCGCAGCCTGGCCCTGGCGGGGTAACGCACCCTGCGCTTGGGCACGTGTAAACCATTTGAAAGCTTCAGGATAGCTCTGGCGCACACCGTCGCCATTGGCGTAACGCAGGGCCAGCGCCAGCTGCGCTCCAGCATCTCCGGCCTTGGCCGAATCGAGCAGCAGGCGGAGAGCGTCCGGGCTCAGAGTGTCAGCGGCAGGGGATTCGGGGGAGGACTTCACGACCGCTTGGGAGAGGCTCAGTTGCCCGGCTGGTGGGGGCGAAACTGCTGGCGCCGGAGCAGGCTTCAAAGTAAACGGCGGCGGGGAGGTTTGCGGCGGCGGATTAGAGGGCACGGCAGCGGCGCGTAATTGCTCCGCCGTCGGAGCGGTAAAGGCGCGGGGAACCGGCTGCCCGGCGTTCGGCGGGGGAGAAGCAAGCGTGGCGGAGGAGGAGGTGGACGGCGCCGGCGCCAGCGGGCCGGTTTTCTCCAGAGCGGCCCTTTCATGTGTCTGCGTCTGCGGGCGTGCCGGCACTCGCTTTTGTCCCCGAAGCACGCTGACCGGGGGGCGGGGTGGGCGCGCGGCTTGTGGCGGCGGCGAGTCGCTGGCCTCTTCAGTACTTGTCAACTTCTCTTCCGGCGGCGGTGTGTCCGCAGCGCTGGCGGCTGGCTGCGAGCTTGTTGCGCGCGCTGTGCTGGTACCTGAGACTGTGCTGGGCGCGGACTGGGATGCGGTGGCCGCCGGAGCCGGAGGCGGCGCCGGCGGAACCGCCGCCTGCACCGTGTTGGCGGGCGTCGCCGGGCCTTTCACCTGCTGAGCGTGATTGCACCAGCGCAACCAGAGCAGCCCGCCCAGGGCCACGACGACACCGGCGACGATCAGCTTACGTGAAACCTGGTGTTCCGGCGGACGCACCGGAGCAGGAGTAAACGCGCTGAAGGCATTCGCGTGCGCCGGATGCGGTTCGCCCACCATTGGCGCCGGCGGGATAGAGCGCGCTTCAATCTCGCAAATCAAGTCATCATCAGGATCGGGCGCGGCAGGCGGAGCAAAGCTGCGCGGCAAGATTGGGCTGCTCGGGGGCACAGGAGTGCGCGGCGGCGCCGGTTGGGCGCTGCTGGAATCGAACAACTGGAAAGCCCGCTTCAGCGACTCCGCTTCCGATTCCGGCGCGGCAGACTCCCGCTGTTCCAGCTCGCAAATCAGGTCGTCCTCGGCCTCGGGAGAAATCGGGGGCTGGAAATGCGCCAGCGGAGGCATTCCCGCAACCGGGCGGAATGAGGGAGTTTCTTGTTGCTGGTGGGCCACGGGCGGCGCGGCTTCGGCCGCGCGTACCGGAGGCGCTAGGTTCTGATCCGGGCGTGAAGTTTCGAGCGGCCAGTTCCTGACCGGGCGGAAGGGAGCGGGCGGCGAATTACTCTCGGCGCGTCGCAACGGCGTAAGTGGCAGCTCATCTCCGGCTATGATAGCGCCCAGGGCCGAAGGCGCTGGGGCCTCGGCCGGCGGTTCCGGCCGGATTACAGAGACCACCAGGTCGCGCATGCTCTCCAGAGCCGCCATTTCATTGGCAGAAAAAGCGCCGGGCTGGGCGGAAAAGGCCTCAAACACCCCCACGACTTCCCGGTCCAGACAGATAGGAAGCACGACAATGGAACGGATGCCGAGATAGCGGCAGACATCCAGGTTGACGCGGGGATCATTCTCCGTGTCTTCACACAGCAGGGTGCGAGCGGTGCGCACACATTCGCCAGAAAGGCCGGACTGGGTATCGAGCTGAGCGCCCAGAGCCGGAGCGCCATCGCCGGCGCGGGCGTAGCAGAGCATGAGCTCGCCCTGGCGCAAGGCTATGGCGGCTCCGCTGGCCAGAGTCAGCATTTGCGCCTGTTCAGCGATCAGGCGCAGTGCGGCATCGAAGGCCTCCGAGGCAGAGCCAGGCGAGGAAGGCGGACGCATCCCTGGCCCGCCCGCAGCGGGGCTCTCTCCCGGCCGGGAATCTGGCTTCAAGTGCAATGGTCGGCCCAGGGCATCCGCGCCGCAGGCTTGACGCCGTCCGGCACATAATCCCTTACGTCTCTCTAATCAGTGAAATAGGGCTTCTGAGGCGAAGTTTCGCCCCCCTGCTCCCCATTGTCAAGCTAACAACGGGGGGAACGCCAGTAACAAACGGTAGTCGGGGGCCTCAGTGCCTGCGCGGCGGCAAATACTTTTTGTCAACCGAGGCGACGATCACGTAGTTGGGGTCCACCATCTCGTCGAGGTGGATTTTGGCCACCTTGGAGAGGAGTTCGTAGGCGTCCAGTTCGGAGAGACCGTAGTCCTGGTGAATCCAGCCCACGAGTTGAGTGAAGGCCACGCGCAGGGCATCGTCAAGGGGGCGGGTGATGCCCACGGCCATGATGGAGTTTTCATTTTCGAAACGTGGCCATTCAATCTTATGGCCCTTGATGACCGTCACCTGCAGGCGGGCCCGCAGCGGCGCCTCAATGGCGGTGCCGTCCACTTCGCCATCGCCCATGGCGGCGTGACCGTCGCCCATGTAGAGCAGCGCGCCAGCCACATTCACCGGCAGGTAAAGCGTGTTGCCCGCGCTGGCTTCGGGGGCGTCCATGTTGCCGCCGTTTTCCGCAGGGACAATGGAGGAGCGCGCCTCACCCCCTGCGGGTGCGACGCCAATGCAGCCGAAGAAGGGGTGCAGGGGAATCTGCACGCTGAAGTTGGAATCGTGGGCATGGAAGGTGGCTGTGTTCGCGGCATGGTCTACCGGGTAGTACCAGATGCGCTCGGGCAGCGGCGCGCCCAGCATGGGCGTGTAGGTGCTGGAGTTAAGCGCCCCAAATCCGGGAGCGAAAGCGCCTACGCCCTGATCGCCGTCCACCTGCAGGTCAAGAAATTTGATGGCCAGCGTGTCGCCCGGTTCGGCGCCCTCGATGTAGAACGGCCCGGTGAGTGGATTATCGCCCTTGACCATGGACAAGGTGTCGCCCGGCCCTTTGAGCACGTTGCCGAAGGCGTCCAGAGTGTTGACTTCCAGCGTGTCGCCGGAGCGCAGGCGGGCCACCGGCAGCGCCACCGCGTAGGTGTACTTCACATCGTTGATGGTGGCGTGATACTTCAGCAGCCGTGCCCCAGGAGCTTCCATGCGCATCTTCTGCTGCGCCGAGACTGACGCTAACAGCGCCAACAAGCACACCGCTACTTGGACGGCGTTTCTCATATTCCTTCCTTTTTGATGGACCGGAGTATACAACTCCGCCGGCGGGGCTGTGGTGCGCCGTCCCTACGGACGCGATCGTGGGCGATACCCGCGGCTGGTAGAGGGCCGGGCATGTGGCATTCACGAATCAGGCAAAAAAAACGCAGGAGCATTGCTCCTGCGCACATAAACGAATTCGCGGTGCTTCCCGCCTAGCTGTCGCCGCGCTTCTTCAGCGTGGGCCTGCCGTCGTCTTTCTTTTGATCGTCGGGACCGTTGGTGCGGCGCAGCGTGGGCCGGTTGTCTTTCGGGTTCTGAATCTTGTGCCGGTTTTCAATTGCCGCCAGCCGCGCCTTTACATCTTCGAACTCGGAGGTGTCTTCGACGTACTCCGGCCGCGGCGGCAGCAGGTGCACGATCTCCGCCTGCGACTTCTCGATCCGGTCCGGCGTCTGCGGGTGAGTGCTGAAGGCCTTGGAGAGGAAACCTGGTTTCTTCTTCTCCTGTGCCTTCAATTTCTCAAAGAAGGCTATGAACGACTGGGGGTCGTACCCCGATTTATAGAGGTACTGCAGGCCCAGGTAGTCGGCTTCCGACTCGAATCCGCGCGAAAAGCGCAGGAAAGTCATGGGCAGCGCCACACTGGCCGCGCTGTATACTCCGTAACCCAAGCCCCCACCCACGAAAATCAAGGGAATGGAAGCCAGATTGGCCAGCTGGCCGCGGGTCTGCTCGCGGGCGGCGTGGCAGGCGGCCACGTGGGCGATCTCATGCGCCATCACGCCCGCAAGTTCAGACTCGTTGTCGGCTGCCAGCACGAGTCCTGAGTTGACGTAGAAAAAGCCGCCGGGCAGGGCGAAGGCGTTCACCTCGTCGGAATCGATCACCTTGATGGTGAAGGGAACCTTGGCGTCGGAGTTGCGCACCAGGTTCTGGCCAATGCGGTTCACATATTCGGTGACAGTGGGATCGTTGATAAGCTTTACGCTGGATTCCACCTGGGCGGCGAACTGCTTGCCCATCTGCACCTGTTTCTCGATGCTGTACCAGTTGCCCACACCCTCGCCGCAACCCACATTGCGGTTTCCGATGGCGGCAATGTCGCGGAGACTGCCATCGTGGTAGGCCTTGACGCTGGAATCATTGCTGGCCGCGAACGTATAGGTGCTGAACACGAACACCAGGGCGGTAACCAGAGAGACTGCACGGCGAATCATAAATGTACCCCTGCTGAGTGCAAGCCCCTGACCTGCGCCCAGGATGGAACCAGTGGCCGGTTTTCAGCTGTCCTCAACCTGTTTAGAGGCGGAACCGCCTCACGGCAGTTGTCCGCCCCTTCTGCCCTGCCCACACCGGGCTAGTTTGGGGAGGATCCAGGCAGTTATTTCAGGGCGACTATACCCCTGTCCGGGAACCCCGTCCAGCGGTGGAAGGGACCGCTTCTCAAGGCTTTGCTGCTGAGTCCGGCGCTTACTTATTAGACGGATGAAGGCGGCCGGCAGAGGCAGAAAATTTTCCGATGTAATTCTTTCCAGGTCTGCGGCTTAAGGGCAACTCAGCGTGGCGGCAACACAACTCATGCGTCATGGGTTGGATAACGGAAGAATATTCGCGGCGGCCCCCGGCGCAGCCCACGCAAGCTTCTAACCAGGCACGCCAGCACGCAGTGCTTAACCTGTGGCTGGAACTGCGCGACGGATTACAGGCGGACATAAACGAGTACAACCGCTGGGGTGGGAATGCCATTTTCGACAGCGTTGACCAGGAGCAAGCGGCGGTCTCCGAGCCCGCCACCGGGTTGCAGGTGCGTATCCAGGCTGACCTTCCTGACCGGCATTTGCGCTACCAGTTCGGAGCCACGCGAGAAAGCGTGCCTGCTCCTGACGGCGGCTTTTTCTCCATCCGTATCTCTTCTGCGGGTGAGGCGCAGTTATTTTCCGCCGACCAGCCCCTGACCAGCGAACAGGCGCGTCGCGTCCTGCTTCAGCCGGTGCTGTTTCCGAGCGACACTTCCACCCCGCTGCGGCAGTCCGCGTGACGATCCTGACCGGCCCATCCGATGAACCCCGTCCCTCATAGCGTTGCGCTGGCAGTTGTGCTTCCCGCCGCCTTCGGTTTTCTCCACAATGGGGTGTTTATTGCCATCATTGCCAACGGGCTGATTGGAATTTCGCTGGTCTGGGACAAGGTGCTGCTTCGGCAGCCGGAAACCACCAACCTTGTCTCTTACGTGTTCTGGCTGGGAGCGATCAGCATCTTCGGGCTGCTGCTGGCGCCCTTTGGCTTTCACTGGCCGAAGCTCTCCATCTGCCTTTTGGCGTTTGCCACCGGAATACTTCACCTGGCCGCGGTGTGGTTTTATTACGCCGCTCTCAAACGCGGCGAAGCCTCTCAAACTCTGGCCGTCATGGGCGGTTTTTCCCCGGTGGCTACCGCTCTCATAGCCATTCCATTGCTGCGGCACCCTTACCTGACCCATGGCAATCTGCTGGCGTTCGCTCTGCTGGTACTCGGCGGCTTCGTGATGTTTCTTTCGGAAAAGCTGAACCTGCGGCGGATTCTGCCCGCCATCCTGCTGGCCTCCGGCCTGTTTGGGCTGGTTAACGTGCTGCAGAAGGTGGTGTTCGACAACACCAATTTTGTGAGCGGCTACGTGATCTTTACGGTGGGTACCTTTGCCGGGGCCATGCTGCTGCTGGTGCCTCCAAGTTGGAGGAGGCAGATCTTCGTCGAATCCGAAAGGGCTGAGCCCCGCAGCCGCTTCTGGTACTTCGTGAACCGTTTTGTGTCTGGCGTGGGCTCGTTTCTGATTTTCTATGCCATTGACCTGGCACATCCCGCGGTGGTGGACGCCATCTCCGGGGTGCGCTACGCCATCATCTTCCTCGGCGCATACGGCCTGACCCGGCTATATCCGCGCTGGCTGCAGGAAAACTTTCGCGGCTGGACCCTGGCGGGCAAGGCTCTGGCTACTCTGCTCATTGTGGCCGGGCTGGTGTTTCTGGGGCTGAGCGGCAAGGACCAGAATTCCGGCCCCGCCGCCCGAGGAGATCGGTCCTGCTGCCTAGTTCAGAGTCGTCGGGAAACCTTGAAACTTGGCTACAGCGAGATCAGCATCACCCCAATGGCCACCAGGGACGCTCCTGCCCAGCGCTTCCACCCCACCTCTTCTCCCAGCAGATACTTGGCCAGCGCCGTTTCCAGCAGGTAGCTGGAGGCGGTGGCGGGTATGGCAAAACTCAGCTTAGCGATAGAAAGCAGGTCCATGAGGGCAAAGAAGGAAATGGCCATGGCGACGATGCCGGTGATGATGTAGAGATTGCGTGATAGCTGCCAGAGCAGCCGCGCCAGGCCGCGGAGCGTGAAGTCGTTCACCTCGCCATGGCGCTTCATGCCGGCCGTGGTGAGCAGGTCGCCCACGGTGCCCGGGCCCACAATCAACGCCACCAGGAGCCACTGCATCATTCTTCCGCCAACCCTCCGGTCTCGTCGGTGGTGCTGGGGAAGGTTTCACCCACAAACACCGCTCCCACGGTGATCAGGACAATGCCTGCCCAGCGCAGGGCCGAGACCTGTTCCGCCAGGAAGAATTTTCCCAGCAGGGCGCTGAGGATATAGGAAGTGGAGGTTACGGTGATGACATAGCTCAAATCGGCCCAACTCAGCAGGGCCAGGCGGAAGATGAGCCAGGCAATCAGCAGGACCACCCCAAAGACTACCCAAGGATTGGCAAAGGCCTGCAGGTAGGGGCCGGGCTGCCAGGTCACCAGTTGCCCAACCTCGTGCATGCCTTTGCCGAGAGCGTAGTTACCCACGGCATTGCTGACCACCACCACCGTGGTGATAGCGGCGGTTTTAGTGATGAACCGGGAGATCATTGGCCCACTTGTTGGCGGGAGAAATCTTCTCAGTTTGGCGTGCCACGAACAAATCTAAGATGCTCGTGGTTCCATGCGGGATTGCGCACGGATAAAAGATGAGTCCCGCAGAAATACCATTTGTCTGCGAGACTCAAAACTACTCCAGCGATTTGGGGTCGGACATATTTTTCGGCGAGTGGTGGTTCAGCAGCGACACCAGTTCCTGCCCGCTCGCCGGCACGCCTACGCGGCGCTCGCGCACAATTTCGCGGGCCGTGATCTTGCGCCCGTAGAGCTTCTCATTGGCGCCATTATCCTGACGCAGAGTGGAGCCCTCCAGCGAAACGCCGGCAAACAGTCCGCGCGAGCGCGAATAGGAAAGAATCTCCGCCCGCATGGCCACGTCGGTAGCCGCAGCAGCATCGCGGCCCTTGGGACCCGCCGCGGCCGCCGCGTCCGCGCCCAGCTTCACTTTGGTCTTGAGCAGCGACTCCGCGCCGTGCGGATTCATGACCAGCAGCACAAAATCGGTGGCCTGACCGCCTAGTTGGAAGCCGATATTGCCGCCCTCTAATGCATACATCGCGGGCGCGCTCCAGGGACCAGTGTAATGCTGGCCAGTGCGGCAGCTCATCACGCCACGGCCATAGCTGCCGCCGATACCAATAGCGAGCTTCTTTACTGAGGGCAGAACAACGATGCATTCGGCACGGTCAAAGAGGTCCTTGGGGATGTCATCCGGGATGTTGATGATTTCTTTGAGCACCTGACCGGCATCTTTGACCCGGTCCTGCTCTTTTTCATTGTCTTTAGCGGCGAGCAGAGGGGCGGCCAGTAACAATACGAAGGTCAGCACCGCGAGCAGCTTTTTCATGAAACCTCCAGGGTAGAAATGACATCTTAACTCGTAATCAGGGGTGTAACGAAAGTCTGTTCCCCATTTGTAACTTGGCTTCCTCCTCGCCCTAACCTAGAGTTCCCCTTGGCATTGAAAGTGCACTAAATCATTAGGGGAGCTTCTGCGCCCCCGCAAAACGGCAGAAAATGCACGTTTTATGAAATTTTTGCTTTTCAGTTTCGCCGTCGCTCTCCTGTTGCCTTTTGCAGCTACGGGAGCCCACGCCCAATTGCCTGCGGGGCAGGATCCCAGCCAGCCGTATCTGAGCAGCGAGGCCACAGCTTCCGATACCGCCGCCTATCCGGAACAGGCGGGTAGCTCGGTCCTGATGACCATTCACAAGCGGGTGGATGAGGTCAGCGTGGTGTTTACCGCCACCAACGGGCACGGCAAGTTTGTGCGCGACCTGTCGCAAAGCGACTTCCGCGTGCTGGATAACAATCAGCCACCGCAGAGCATTCTTGATTTTCGCCGTGAAACCAATCTGCCGCTGCGCGTCGGCCTGCTGGTGGATGACAGCGGTTCGGTGAAAAGCCGCTTCGCTTTTGAGCAGAACGCCGCCATCTCTTTTCTCCAACAGGTGGTCCGGCCGGTTGTTGATCGCGCATTCGTTATCGGTTTCAATAGCCATGCCAAGCTGATGAAGGATTTTACGGACAACAACGCGCAACTGTCTTCGGCAATATACAACCTGAAAGCCGGCGGAGGCACAGCGCTGTACGACGCCATTTACCTGGCCTGCAAGGAAAAGCTGCTTAAGACCGGAGATGAGCGCCCGGTGCGGCGCGCCATTATCGTGCTCAGCGACGGCGAAGATAACCAGAGTCAGATGAGCCTGGGCGCTGCCATCCAGATGGCGCAGCGTGCCGAGGTGGTCATCTACGCCATCAGCACCGACGACAGCGGCCTGGTCCTGCGGGGCGACGGGGTGCTCGAGCAGCTCGCCACCTACACCGGTGGGCGCGCCTTTTTCCCCTACAAGATGAACGACATTACCAAGTCCTTCTCCGCCATCGAAGAGGAACTGCACAGCCAGTATTCGCTGGCGTATAAGCCGGCTGATCTGTCGGCTGACGGCCGCTATCACTCCATCGAGATTTCCGCGCTGAACAAGAAGGTGCACGTCCGCGCCCGACCGGGTTATTACGCTCCCACCCAGTAAGCGAGCGCCACCGCCACTGCTGGTCTCGCTGGCTGAAAACGTCGCGACACGATTTAAGTTGGTCCTTCGTTCCCCGGCCATCGGTTTGTGGTGCGGGTTTGCGCTCGAGCAGGCACATGATTTGTTCCGTTTCTTGCACTTTTCACTGCGGGCCTTTACTCACAATGAAATCGTAAACGTTCAATCCCTTTGGTCACCTAGGCAAGTGAGCGCATAGCTGAAACAATTCAAAGCTGGGCACAACCAAGGTTGCAGCTCACGTGTCCACCTTTGTGCCGGCCTGAACGACCTATGACCCGAAAAATTGCTTTTCTGTTGCTCCTCCTTCTCCTGACTGGCCTCTGTGGCGCGCCGCTGGCCGGCGCCGACGTGCCGGCGGAACATCATCCCAGCCGCAAGGTAGTGAAGAAAGTTCTGCCCTCCTACCCCGAACTGGCACGCCAGCTCAACATTAAAGGCGCGGTCAAGCTGGTGGTAATAGTTGAGCCGAATGGCAAGGTCAAATCGGCCAGGGCCTTGGGCGGCAATCCTGCCTTCGTGGATGCGGCCATGCGGGTGATTGACCGGTGGAAGTTTGAGCCCGCCTCGGAATCGAGCACGGAAACCGTGCAGATACAATTTGAACCCACGGAGTAGGGCCGGCGGCGGTCCTACTCGACACTGGCTCCTTTGTTCGTCCCTGTGATAACTTGCCCTGTACGGGACCCCGCAAAACACTGAATTACCGGAGCCTGTGATGGCCCTGATCATTGTTCTGATCGTCATCGTCGTGGTGGTGGGATTTTTCATCGCCATGTACAACGGCCTGATCCGCCTGCGCGTGCGCGCCGACGCCTCCTGGTCCGACATTGACGTGCAACTCAAGCGGCGGCATGACCTGATTCCCAACCTGGTGGAAACGGTGAAAGGTTACGCCGCCCACGAAAAAGGCACCTTCGAGAACATCGCCAAGTACCGCTCGGCGGCAATGTCAGCCACCAGCCCGGCGGACCGGGCGGCTGCCGAAGGCCAGTTGACGCAGGCTTTGCGGGGCCTGCTGGCGGTGGCGGAAAATTACCCGCAGCTGCGCGCTTCCGAAGAGTTCACCGCGCTGCAGGGGCAGTTGACGCAGACGGAAGACAACATCCAGAACGCCCGCCGCTACTACAACGCCGTGGTGCGCGACTTCAATACCAAGCTGCAGACGTTCCCGACTAACATCTTCGGCAGCATGCTGGGATTTCAGCCGCGCCAGTATTTCGAACTGGAAACCCCGGCTGACCGCGAGAACGTTGTAGTGAAGTTCTGATGTTGGGCAAGACCAAGTTCGCCACAGCCGGTCGGTGCTTTCTTGTTTCCTGTTGCCTCACCTTGAGCGCGCTGCCTGCTCTTGCCGACTGGCACATCACTGACTTCCGTTCCACCGTCAACCTCGATGCCCAGGGCAGGGCCGCCGTAAGCGAGCACATCACGGTGGAATTTAACGGCGTGTACCACGGTATCTACCGTGACATCCCCATCGAGTACCCCGGTCCGCATGGCACTAACTACCGCCTTTTTTTGAAGATCACCGGGGTTAGAGATGATGCCGGCAATAAGCTGAAATATGAATCCAGCGTCCGCAACGGCTATCGCCATCTGAAGATCTACATTCCCGGCGCCGAGGACACCAGCAAAACGGTGGAGATTGACTACACCACTCCCAACGCGGTCCGCTATTTTTCCAGCTACGACGAGTTCTACTGGAACGTGACCGGCAACGACTGGCCGGTGCCGATCGACCACGCCTCCGCCTTCGTGCAGTTGCCGCAAAATGCCACCGGCAGCCTGCGAGCGCAAGCCTTCACCGGTGTGTACGGGTCTGCAAGTCACGACGCCACTGCCGAGGTCAAAGGCGCCAGCGCGCGTTTTGAGACTACTAATCCGTTGCCCATGAGCGGCGGCCTGACCATTGACATTTACATTCCCAAAGGCATTTTGCAGGAGCCGGGCTCGCTGACACGGGCCGGCTGGTTCCTGCGCAGCAATCCCCTGGTGCTGCTGCCGCCCTGGGCTTTTGTGGTGATGTTCTGCCTGTGGTGGTTCAA
>Ga0075425_100006578_pt1 | contig 12199 bp, 14 predicted proteins | sample SoiMethybrSBSTD4_FD_75300 | JGI IMG/M metagenome (GOLD analysis project Ga0075425, IMG submission 75300) | Bulk soil microbial communities from a Populus tree surrounding site in Tennessee, USA - Soil MetaG P. TD hybrid SBSTD4 | ecosystem: Environmental > Terrestrial > Soil > Tree plantation...
ACGCGCACCGGGAGGCCGTTCTTCGTCACGTCGACCTCGACGAGGACCCGCGCGCGCCCGCTCGGCGGCATGCGTTCGTCCGGCTCGACTTGCACCATCATGCTGGTCGGCTGATCGCCTCCGATGTGCGTATCGGGCGCGGGAGGACAGTACGTCGCGCGCTCGAGTGTGAGGACGGGGACGTTGCCCCCACCCACCGCGACGTGGACGCGAACGGCCCAGATGTCGGAAGGCTTCTGCGGGCGGAGCGAACGGTCGAGGATCGGAATGGCCTCATGACCTCCGCTCAACGGGAGAATGACGGGAAGTGAATCGCCGGCGTTGAAGAACAGGCCGTACCGCATCTCAATGCGTGGCCCCTGCAGTTTCGCGAGCTCAGCGGCCACGGTCGCGGAGTCGAAGATGGTGTTGACGGACGGCAGATGTTTGGGAAAGTGGGTGTCCGCGCAGCCGCGCCGTTGCGCGCTGGCGGATGGGGCGCTGACTGCGACGACGACGGCGAGGCTCAGGAGGATGCGTTTCATTCCGGCGGATTGCCCGGTTCGAGCATCGAACGCACCTCGCCCGGCGGGATTTTGAAATCGATGGGGATGTTGACGAGGACACGGACCGCGCGTCCGTGCACCCGCGCTGGGCGGAAGATGGCATGAAGCACGTAGAAGTGAACCGCTTGATCGAAACCGGGATTCGGAGTTTGTACAATCTTCACGGACGCCGGCTCGATCCGCCCCGTCGTATCGATGATCGCCCGAATGATCACCCGCCCTTCGACACGGGCTTGCCGCATCGCGGGAGGGTACAGCAGCGGGGGTGATGATACGAGCTCAGGGCGCTGGGTGACGCGCGTTTCGAGCAAGACCTGGTTTCCGCTGACTCGCTGGAAGTTGCCGCCACCTAAATCAATCATGAGCGTGTCGGGTGCGGCGGCGATGGACTCCGTGGGCGGCGGACAGGCCGCGTCGAGCCGCGGCATGTGGCGATCGAGTCCGCGCGCGTCGAACGTGATCACTTTGGGAGGAGCGCCCGCGGGATGGATTTCCACGCTCAGATCGGGGTTGGCGACGAGCTGCGTGAGAAAAGCATGAGGGTCTGGTGCAAATACCGCGGTGTGATCCTTCGAGCGCGCCCATTTTGCGTCTTGGGGCCCGGCGCTGCCCCACCGAATACCGACGGGCGTGCCGGCTGGATCGCCGTCGAGAGCCGACCACGTCGCGAGGTACAGCTCGAGCCCGGATTCCCGGCAGCGCACGATCAAGATGGGGGTGTCGGCGGAGCTGGATTCTGGAGTTGTGCTGATCGGGCGGAGCGCCAACGCGACCGCTGCGTGCGAGGTGTCGATTTCCCAGCCCGCACGTGGCGTTTGGGCGGAGAGGGCGGCGGCAGAGAGCCACAGGGTGAGAACGGCGGGAGCGAGTTTGGGCATGCGGACCCTCCGCTCTAAACTACACAGGAAGCTCACCCTCTGATCCGCGGCAGCCAGCGCCCGACGCGCTGCTGGTAGCGCGTGTACGACTCCCCGAACTGCCGGCGCAGCGTCGGTTCCTCGTACGTCATCACGAACAGGTTGGCGACTGCGAAGAAGATCACCCAATACCCCAAGAGCCCCCGCGAGCGCATGAGCAGCGCCTCGCCGAGCAGGATTGTGCTGACGGCGAGGTACATCGGATTGCGCACGTAGCGATAGAGGCCCTGGATGACGAGCGCTTTCGTGGGGTCGACGGGTGACAGCGTGCCCTGGCCGCGCGCGGCGAATTCCCAGATGCACGTGAGGAGCAGCGACACACCCGTGGCGATGAGCAGCAACGCCACAACGGTAAGCGGCTGCGTGACGTCGAGAAGGGCGTGCGACACTCCGTAGAACCGCCACGGGATGTAGCCCGCCACCGTTCCCGGCAGGAGGATCGTCCAGAGCAGGCTACGGAGCGCGAGCGACCAACGCATTGCTCGAGACTATGACGTTTGTGGTGGGTTGGCGAGGTCCCAAACGGCCAATCACCTTCCATCTCTCCTGATCCGTCCTCCGGTCGCCGCTGCACGCCTTTCGATCAACGCTGCACGCCTTTCGATCACCGCTGCACGCCCTTCGGTCACCGCTGAACGCCTTTCGGTCACCGCTGCACGTCCTTCGATCACTGCAGCACGCCCTTCGATCACTGCAGCACGCCCTTCGATCACTGCAGCACGCCCTTCGATCACTGCAGCACGCCCTTCGATCACTGCAGCGTGTCCTTCGATCACTGCAGCGTGTCCTTCGATTACCCATGCACGTCCTCCGATCACCGATGCACGCCCTTCGATCACCAATGCGCGTCCTCTTACGGCCAATCACCGTCCATTCTTCACCGATGAGCGTCCTCAACTGGCCGGTGAGCGAGCATCTGGCTCCGATGAGCGAGGATCTGGCTCCAGTGAGCGAGGATCTGGCTCCGGTGAGCGAGGATCTAGCGCCGGTGAGCGAGGATCTGGCTCTAGTGAGCGAGGATCTGGCTCCGGTGAGCGAGGATCGGGCTCCGGTGAGCGAGCACCTGGCTCCGGTGAGCCTCCTCAAAGAGCCGGTGCGCCTCCACTCGGCTCCGATGAGCCTCCTCAAGGGGCCGGTGCGCCTCCACTTTTCTCCGATGAGTCTCCTCAAATGGCCGGTGCGCCTGCACTCGGTTCCGATGAACCTCCTCAAAGAGCCGGTGCGCCTGCACTCGGCTCCGATGAGCCGCCTCAAAGGACCGGTGCGCGTCCACTTTTCCCCGATCAGCGTCCTCTGGCAGCCGAACCGGGTCGATTAGACCAAGAAGAGAACGGATCGTGAGGGGTATCCGTGCGCTGAAGCGCCCTACAAGGAGCTCGTCGGGCGCTCCGGGCCTCGGTCGCAGACTCGCGAGGCGGGTTAGAGTCACAATGTTGACGGACTGGCGCCCTAAAGCGATCTCTGTCCTCCGTGCGTCTCCGTCACGTCCTGCCGCTGCTACTCGCGTGGCTCACCTTCGGGTGTGCGAACGCGAGAACGCGCGCGTGTCAATCCGTCGCTGTACAGGCTGATAGTACCAAGAGGGCTTCAGGCGTCGTAGACGACGCGTCCAGCTATCGGCGTCGAGTGTTCTACAGCGCCAAGCTGGAAACGTGCGTCGTCGCCGAGGAGCGTCTCACCGGCGTCGAGTCAGGTGTCTACGACCTTAGCAGCGAGGTCGTAAGAGACATCCCGGATTTCCCCTTGCTGCATTGCGACCGTGACGGTGCCAGAGTGGTAATGCTCGACTCAATCCGGGCGCTACGCGGCTACGTGACCAATGTCCCTTATGAGAGGTGGCTTGACGACGGAGCGGGCGGACCTCCTCGCGGTCTGGTGGATCCTGTCCCGGTCCCCTACACGGCAGAGCGCTGTCACGCTCTGTTCGAAAACTTTCTGGAACGGCTTTAGAAGGTCACCGCCCTCTCAAATGAGGGGCCCTTGAGCACATGTTCGTGAACCAACCCAGCGCGCTCACGCCTTCCTGAACAGCGTCGTGAAGTCGTGCTTGTGCTCCTTGGACGATCCGAGGGCGTCGATGTCAACCGCGTAGTTCGCTGCTGCCAACAGGCGCTCGTTGATGAAGCTCTTGCTGCCGTCCTTGCTCTCGAATCTGAAGTAGGCCGCGAGCACGCGAACACCTTGCTTGTTCAGCGCTCGAACCAATGGAACAAAGTCGCCGTCGCCCGTGACTAGAACAGCCACATCAATCATTCTTCCCAAACCGACCTGTAGGGCGTCCACGGCGAGCGCGACATCTATGCCCTTCTCGCCGTGTGTCTGCGACATGGGCAGATACTTGGGATCCACGCCGGCGTGCATCAAGTCGTGGTGACGATTGCGATCGCGCTTCAGCTGATCGACGGTTGCGTCCTTGGTTGTAAAGAGACCCTGGTGCCATGCGGCGTAGACAACCTTGTAGCTCGCAAACCCTTGCTCTCGCAACCCGACGAATTTCTCCAGGAAGAGATGGAACTCGGGGAAGCGAAGCCAGCCCAGCTCCCGCTCGTGGTAGTAGAAGTTCTGTGCGTACGAGAAGAACGATCCGTCGTAGAAGACCCCCAACCTGCAGATCGCTCCGTGCTCCCCCATGCCGGTTCCTCCCAGTTCGGTGCTAGTCGTGTCTCCGCGCCGCGCATGTCGCCCGCTCTTGTCGGTCCTTCACTTTCGCTTCCTCGACAGACTGCCACTGCATGTTGCTCGGCGCATCCGCACCACCCGCGCACAACGGCACGATGTGATCGACGACATAACCCGGTCGTCCGTGTGGATATCCAGTGCGACGCAAGAACTCGTCTCGGGCTTCTCGGCTGCGGTGAATGCGGCCGTTTGCATCGCGTGCCCCGTTCGAACGCGGCTGCGGTGCACGATATGATCGAGGCGATGCGCTGCTCCGGGGCTGGCGAGGCGCCGAGTATTTGCGCGGAGCGGAGTAGCTGCGCGGAGCAGAGTAGCTACTCCGAGGAGTGGAGCGCGTGTACGGAGGGACGTAGGTTCCATCTCGGCGTGTGTAGCCGTGTACGCGCACACTGCCGCTGGATGAGCGAGAACCGCGGTGTTGTGCGTCGAGTGGCGCGGTGACGACAGCCAGCGCCAGGATGGGGAAGACGAGCCGGGACCAGCGCATTGCTCTGCCTCCTGCTGATTGAGCTAGACGCTGGGGGTGAATCCGGGAATCCGCTAGGCCTCGCCGCCAGGGGCTAATGGTGCTGAGAGATCAGTATCCGTACGCTAAAGCGTCGGCTCGGCGAGGACGCGAGCCCTGAAGGGCTCATCGTGTCCTTCAGTAGGCTCGCAATGGCCGAGGCTTACTCCGCAGTTGGGACCTCTCGTCCGCAATGTTTACAGACCTTCGCAGCTGCCAAAATTGGTTCGGCGCACCACGGACAATTGCGTTCAACCCGGACCGACGCTGGCGTGGGAGCTGAAACGAGTGTGGACGCTCCGAGTAGGCGTTGGGCCTCGGGCGACTTGAGCGGCACCATGGTATTCTGTGACTTGCATTTTGGGCATGTGACAACTTTCTGCGTGCCAGCCCAGAAGAAGTACAGGACCCCAGGAACAATGAAGAAGAACAGAAGGACGACGAGAAAACAGCCGTTGAGTTTGCTGCTCACCACCGGTCGCACCTGATTCCCGCAGTTCTTGCACAAGTGCGTCGGCGCCAGCCCCAATGGGTTATCGAAGAGGCCCATGCTCGCTCTCTGTGATGGTTCTTAAACTGGAGTTGGGGGCGTCGTGGTAGACTTGTTGGCACTGAGTCGCGACTTGGTCTTGACTTTCCTTCTGACACGGGGCGGACCGATTTGCTCGCGGGCCTCAGTCGTCAGCATCCCGTGAATTGCAAGCGCGAGATCCTCTTGATCGATGAGAACGCCTTCTCGCCGCCGGATCTGGCGCCGAATTAGTCTCATCGTGCTTTCGGTAAACAGCGCTTTCCCAATGGACTCGGGACTGAGCGCTACCCGGCGTTCCCAGAAAGCATCCAGCTCCCCCTTCTTCATCGCATGTCGATGAAACAGTCCCAGAAGCTCGCACACGTGATCTATGCTATCGGTTGACAGGTCTATGGAGAAAGCCTTGATGTACTCGATACCCTCATCGAACGAGAGGTGGTAGAGATTCCACACGACGCTGTTCGTCAGAATCACCCAAGGCATGTTGCCTTCGGCCGCGTATCGCTCAGCTTGCTCGATGTGACGATCTCTTAAAGTCACGGCAGCAGCCTTAGCTTCGAGCAATAGGCGAGTCCGTCCTTCGAGCTTTATTGCGAGGTCAACGTACTTGTCTCGGACCTGCGTTTCGCGTGTGATTTCCTCCATCGGATCGTAGCCGAACACCTCCTCGAAGACCTTAATGATTCGCTGGACTGTGTCGGCTTCGTTCAGATTGTCGTCACGTCCTTTGAAGAGATGCGGCAAGATCTTTTTGAGAGGTTTGCGAATGTCGATTGGCATTGATTCAGGCCTCCGTTACCACCCCGCCAAGAGAAAACCCGCTAGCCGCAGGATTGATCTTGGGGGCTACCAGGGGGGACAGTTAGGGCGTTTTTGCGGCACCGTAGGGCGGATTTTGCGGCACGACGAGGCCAGAATCCGTGCGCTGAAGCGCCGACGCAGCGAACGCGCGAGCCCTAAAGGGCCCATCGCGTCCTTCAGAACGAGCCGGCCTTTAGGGCACGGATAAGACTGAAGTAAACTCTATCAACGCGGGCCGTTTGGGAGAGCAAGGCCGGACCGCCTCTTCACCGCCCATCTCCCGGTCTGACCCGTCCACTTGCCACCAATGACTCGATACGTGCCAGTCATATCGTCACCAACAAGGCGGCCAACCCAAAAGATTGTATCACCGTTCTCGCCGTGGGTCAGCAGGCCCAACTGATTCTGAATCCACCCCAACGTTACCGGACCGCTTCCGCCAAGGGGTGAACCAATAAGCAGGTAACCGTGAGGCGATGGCGTCCAACCCTCGAAACCGATGTGTAGCGTGGCAGGCCAGTCGGGAAAGCCATCATTGGTAACGGTGCCTTCGTAAATACTGATGAATGGAGATGTCGCATCATTCTCATCCGCGTTCAGCTTGGGTTGCGGGCTAGACCTGCCTGTTGTGGCTGCGAGTGGACGAGGTTGAGGCGTTCCGCGCAGCAAGGAACGAGCATAGCGCACTGGCACTCCAAAATTCAGAGCCTGGCCACTGGTGATCGTCGCTGTCGCAACCGCGAACACATGACCAGACGCATCGAGAATCGGACCACCACTCGAGCCCGGGCTGATGGCCGCAGTGAGTTGCACAAACTGCAAACCACCAACAACCCTGGATGCGCTGACGATGCCTTCGCTCACGGTCTGTGACAGTCCCAGCGGACTACCGACGACCACAACGCGACTGCCAATCAACGGAATGGAGTCGTCGAGCAGTAGCATCGGCATGTTCGTGACTGGGATTTTGAGCAATACCAAATCAGCGCTGCGATTCGACGCCAGATACTGGACATCCTGAACGCGATTGCCATTCGAGAGGATGATGATGGCGCGATATGCTCCTTGAACAACGTGCCAGTTGGTGATCACGACACCGTCGGAGCGCACAACGAAACCGCTGCCTAGACCCAGGGTATCCCCGAGATCCCCCAAGGTTACGATTGTCACAGTCGCCGGAATCGCTCGCTGTGCGATGCTGGCAGTGGTGAGCTCATTGCTCGCGGGCCGGTGCTGGGCATCCAAGCGGGTGGCAAGTAAAGTCATCGCGGCGACCAGACTTCTTCGCGCGATCACCGTAGCCACCGCCCGACGCCCCCATGATGCCTGCGCGAAAACGCGAGCCCTCAATTCGTGCGTAAAGTTCATGCGCTCTTCACGACGGGCGTCGCGGGCGTGGTCTCCGGTTCCTGCGATAGTTTCGGTGAGTTCGACTGACCAGCATCACCCTCTGCCTTGTCCGTACGAAATGGGATCTGTACGATAAGTGGTCGCTGACTCTGAATCGCCCGCCCATACGCAACGACGTGAAGCCTGGGAAGCACCGGGAGAAGCGCAGCGTACTCTGATCCGAAAACGTTAGCAAGGAAGTTGATGCTAGTGTCATCAATACACGAAAAACTGATAATGGTATTGCACTGAGTAAGGACAGTTTTGCTTACCGTCGCGGTGCGTTGTGCTACGATTAGCAGCCCTACACGGTATTTACGACCCTGCAACGCAATCTGCGCAATTTTTCCGACTAGCCCTCTCGATTCGTAGTCTCCAAGGCCCATCGTTGAGGTTTCGGGAATTACGGTGTGCGCCTCCTCTAAGACGATCAGGGTTCGAGGCGCCGTTTTCGGGTTATTCTTCGCGTAGTTCAACGTGATCGTGAGATAGAGCTCTGTAATGTAGAGAGTCGCCTTCGTGTTCGAGATTTCTGGAAGTGTTATTACACCCACGCGAGTGTCGTCCGTCCGTGTTTCCAGGAACGTCTTTACAGACGCCGTGATGTCAGCGGTGAGCTTGTCACTAAATGCCTTGAGCGCCTCTTTCTCTTTCTTAGCTCCGAAGTCACCTGTCTCGACTGCAAACAGTTTTGCGGAAAGTTCGGCAGCGAGCGCCGGTGAAAGCGAAAGGTTTTTGGGCGTCAAATCCTCTAGTCTTTCGCTATAGCGGGCCGTTAGGTCGACTGCTATGACTTTAGACCCTTCCTTCACAGCGTGCCTAATCAGATCGAAGGCGAGCTCAGTCTTGCCGGAACCCGTGACACCCAAGATGGCGATATGGTGATCGAATGCCTCTTTGGCCCTTAGGGAGACGGGTATCAGCGATTTCGGAATCGTCCCGACGACAAAATCATGACCTCCACTGATGGTTAACTCAGCTCCAAAGCTTTCAGGAACTGCAAAAACGGGGGTGTTCATTGGAGGCAACCACGGGTATTTGTGAAATCCGCGGTCCTTGGCAAACATTCCCACCTGCGCCGCAACTCCGACCTGGAACCCGTGCCGGCTATGTGCTTCAAGCGCCTCTTCGCGGGTCTCGCCACTAACAACTTGATAATAGACCTTTGAACCGCTCACGTTCGTATATATCAGCTGGCCTTCCTGACATACTTGCGCATCCCAAATCTCGAATCTGATTGCTCCTATTTCCGAACCCTCTACGACAAAGCCTATCAACGCTGACGATTCGTCACCTCCCACCAAAGCTGATACTTGAGACGGACTAGGAAGCTGTGATGCGGGGGGATCCAGTACCTGTCCCGCCAAGGGAGCAACCGCCCCGGGCCACTGGTACGGTACAAAGAGACCGGTGCCTATGCGGCTATTTGCCTGCACTTCAGCGTAGAGAGGAAGCAGCAGCCCAGCTGTTCCATCCGCTCTCCGACATGCCTTCGGTCTCGCGGGGATCCATTCACTTCCGGAAACGAGTTCTGCACGAACGATGTTGGGAGCATCAACGCGAATAACAATGGCTGTGGCAGGAATCGCCAGAGTTCTCTGGAAAAGAGAGGTAAGCGCAACGGGGAGGCCGGCGGACCACGCCCACATGTAGATGGCCCAGTAAACGAGAAGTACAACCGTGGAGGTGGTTCGGATACTGTAGAAGGAGAAAACCCCGAAGAGAATCAGGATAGAGTACAGAAAACGTGCTTGCCCGGCGGTTGCGGCAATACGGTACGTAACGTCCGCCAGTTTTCTGCGAAACCCACCTACACCAGGCCTTTCGCTTATCGCGACGCAAATCGAGGAAGCAGCGAATACAGTCAAGCAAAGGCCGAAAACCAGAATCCACGCAGCCCTCGGTGCGTCCGGGTAAACGGGAATGAGCGTAACGATTCCCATCAGGCCGTTTACAACGGCATCTGCCGGCTTCGTGAACTTGTGTTCGATAATTGACGAACCTAAAACCAGAATCAGAAGACCATTCTGGAATACGAGATTGGCGTGACTATCCGCAGGTATCAGCGAACCGGTGAGACTTTTTGCAAGGATCATGGCGCCGACGATTGCGACCAGAAGAACGGTAACGCGAGCCCAAGGCGCAGCGACGCTGGATGACACCTCAGACGACCCGTCTTATGGATTCCGTCGTGATGCTTTCCATTGTGACGCCGCTTTCAGGTTCACTTGACCCAAGATAATCATTGACACTCCGCGCCTTCGTTAGGGTGTTTTTGCGGCAATGTAGGGCGAAAATGCGGCAGCGTTCTCTTGTCGACGGACCACTAAAGGGATATGGAAGCGCGGGAACCGCGAAGCATGTTTCTCGCCAACCGCGCGACAACGGAGCGAATCTCGGCGGCAGTTTCGAGGGCCGCAGACTCTGAGGCCGTCGTGCGTCCATAGATCCGCCCTCTGAACAGTCCACTGTCAGGGTAGTTGATCTTTGCCATTACCAACTCCGCCTCGGCGGATGGTACCTCTAGAAAAACGAAAGAACGACCGCGATGCTCAACGATGCGTGACCGTACGGGCACGGTAGGATCGAGGTAGCTGCGTAAGGCAAGATTAAGCCGCGTGGTTTCAAGAGACTCTTGCTGTTCGGAAGATACGCCTTTCAACTCAAATCGTCCCGGATCGCGCTCCGCAACGCCCACGATGATTACACCACCCCCGGTATTGGCAAAAGCTATTACGTCTTTGGCGATCGAGGCACGTTCAGCCTTAGTCCTGAGCGGAAGGACCTCTTTGTAATCAAGAGCCTGAGTCTCTGACCCGAACTCAAGCAGGGCCTTATCCGGATGCACTATGGTCCCCGCCAGGCGTTCTATCACCGTGAAAAACTCATTCAACGCAAAAGGCTTCTGAAGAACGGCCCGGGCCCCGGCCCGCCAAACCTCCAGCTCTCTACGAGGGAGTGAGGCAGATTGAATCAGAACTGGGATCCTGCTCAATTGCGGATCAGACTGAAGCGTTTTCAGGATCTCTACGCCATCGGGAGGAGGATGCGTAACATCAGAAATGAGCAGGTCAATACGTTCCGAGCGCAGAATCCTTAACGCCTCGTCGCCATCGCCGGCCGTAAATACCTTTGCGGATAATGTTTGCTCGATCAGACGCTTGAAGACGCTCAAGAGTGTTTGTTCATCGTCCACCAGGAGCACTTGAAGGATCATTTTCAGCGAGTCCACAGAAGTTGGCCAGCACTCACGAAGCGAGGTTCACCCGCGAACCAACCCTAGCGCGACATTGCGATTTGTTTAGGGCGTTTTTGCGGCACCGTAGGGCGGATTTGCGGCAGGAGGTCCCGTCCCGCGCGCTTGAAGTGAGGACCCCAGACCTTGTACTCCCACGCGCAGGCGCACGAAGTCTCAAAAATCGACCTGTTCGCAACACCAAGAGCGTAGTTGGTCCGAATTCGCAGGGACCGCGATCGAGCGTTGATGCGTTCAACGCAGATCAACCGCGTCCCTTACCCAGTTCCTTCACGGACAGAAAACCGCAAGATTTGTTTGGATCATGAGCGACGGTCATCCGATACGAAATGGCATCATCGCGACAGTCGTGGGCGGCGTTATTCTCGCGGCGCTGGGCGTGCTTTGGTCGCCGGCAAAAAGACTGCTCGCGTGGTTTGGATCAGTGCTGGGGAGTGGGGTGACGTTACCAGTTTGGGCGTTCGTGGTTGGGATCGCCGCCCTCGTATTTGGCGCCGCGGTGCTCAAAAAGCTACGCGCCCCCGCTGAGGAACCGCGGAGACGGTTGCGAGCGCAAACCACGGAGACCGCAGACTCACTAGCAGAAGGCCCGCCAGCTACGCAGATCGGGATCCATCCCTTGCAAACCGGCCCGCACGTTGTCCCCGAGCCGGAAGGACCGGATGGATTGGTTCGTGTGTCAGGCCTAGAAGTAGACGTGCTGAAGCGGATAGCAAAGGAAGACGATGCACCGATGTACGTCGATACCCTAAAACGCTCGGTGGGGATCTCCAATCTTCGCCTTCAAACGGTATTGGATCGACTAACCGCAATAGACCTAGTGGAAGTAGAAGACGAGCAAGAGGACGAGGAGCCGGTTGTGTTCCTAACGGCCAGGGGCCGCCAGTTCGTTCTCTCAAAGCGCCTCGCGCGATGACTCAATCAGCGCTAGCGAAGTGGAGCGCTACCGGCGTTCGGTGATGCCCGACTACCTCGTTGGCAACATCTACGAAAAGAGTGCCCCACCAGCATTCTTTAAAGACTGGTTGGTTGGCCCACTTGCGGATTGGGCTGCCAAAGATCAGGGGAACAACGCAGTCGAAAAGCGGGCCAAGGCCGAAGAGTTTGCAATCCTGTCGACCGACGGTGCGAGACGAAACGTTGAAGTTAAAATTATTCGCCTTGCTGCAGGTCGAACGAGCCCAGCCGGTCGGGACGACGAAACTGGGATCACAACTTTGGTTGTGCTCATGAAAGGCAAGCTAAACACTGAACTGGTGTCCCGAGCGGATCGGAAAAACAAAGTCGTTGAGCTAAAACGTGATGGGGACTTTCTAGCGTGGAGAAGCTCCGTCTTTAATCACAAATGGAAATCCGTCGCCGAATCTGTGTCCGTAACGGTGCGCTGGTCGGAGAAGTACGCATCCTGACCCCGTTGCATACCATGGCCTTGCTTATCGCTCGACCCCCACCCCCTTCGCATACAACGGAAACTCCTCCACCATCTCCCGCACCTCCTGCTTCACCTTCGCCACCGTCGCCTCATCCCGCTTCACCAGCACCGTATCGATCAGCTCCGCCACCCGCTCCATCTCC
>Ga0075425_100006579_pt1 | contig 12198 bp, 9 predicted proteins | sample SoiMethybrSBSTD4_FD_75300 | JGI IMG/M metagenome (GOLD analysis project Ga0075425, IMG submission 75300) | Bulk soil microbial communities from a Populus tree surrounding site in Tennessee, USA - Soil MetaG P. TD hybrid SBSTD4 | ecosystem: Environmental > Terrestrial > Soil > Tree plantation...
GCGGACGTACTTGCCGAACCGCACCGCAGGCAGGCGACCGGTCCGCGCGAGTTCGTAGACGTAGGAGACGGGCACGCCGAGCGCCTCGGCGACCGTCGGCGCCGTAAGCAGGCGCCTAGACGGCGGTGCTGTGCCGCCGGGCTCTGGCACATCGAAGAGCCGGGCCCACAGCGCGACCCGTAAGCGTTCCGCCTCCGCGAGGAGGCCGGCCACTGCGTCACGGGCGACCTCGGTGACCCGCTCCGGTTGGCGGACAAGATCCTCGAGGGTCGGCGGCGTGCGGGTCATGGCAGCCTGCCCGCGGTCTTCCGGCTCATATCCAGCCCGCTCATCGACGTGCACTCGGGTGCTATTCGTTCGCTGATGGGCCCGCCGAGCCGGGGGCTGACGCGGCGGGGGCCGTCTCACTGATTCGCGCGAGGAACTGCCGCACCTGCGCTTGGATCGCGACGGAGAGACCGGTCTCGAAGTTCGGGAACTGCCCCGGCCGGGTGCGCCGGAGCTGATGGAGGGTGATCACCTTGGCAAAGAACGTATGCGCCGCGTCAGGATTGCCGCGAAGGAACTGTTCAAAGGCCCCAGCGGTGGCGATCGCGTCCTCTTCCTTGGCCGCCTCCTCCCGCAGGGCGCCCACCCGCTCCTTGGCTTCAGTCTCTTCCTGTTGGATCCGCGCGTGCTCGTCGCGACTGGCCTTGAGGGTCTCCTGCAAGACGGCCTGCTCAGCCTGAAGCCGCCGCAGCTCCTGCAAGCAGGTCTCCCGCTCGGCCTGGAGACCGGCGAGGGCGATCCCAGTCTGGCTCAGGGTGATGGCCTTGCCAAGCACCTCGGCGCGCTGCCCGGCAGGCACCCCGGCCAGGTCGAAGGCGGTGGCCAGGTCGGCCGCGGTCCTGGCATCCAATCCGAGCTCCGCGAGCTGATGGTGCTGCGCGAGCAAGCGCTCGAGGTCGTCGAGGCCGACATCAAGTGCGTTCAGCTGCTCCCAGAGCTTTGCCATCCGCCCCAGCTGCTTGGGCTCGTAGCCCAGGGCGTCGAACCGCTTGACCGCGGCGCCGAGTTGCTCTGGGATGCGGGCGTTGATGCCGGCTTTCTTCAGGGCCTTCATCAGGGCCACCACCACGACCGCTTCTTCGAGGGAGAGGCCGGCCTCGGCCAGATCCGCGGCGACCTGGAGCGTGGGCTGAATGTCCTCGAGGGTGAGGCCACGTTGGCACAGGGCCGCCGTGAACTCGACTGCGGTCCGCAGGGCGTTCGTGGTGATCTCGGCCGCGCCACACGCCTCCCGGAGCCGCACGACGGCCCGGAGATCGTCGAGGGCGGGGTCGTCGAACTCCTGCTGCATGCGGTACTGCTCGATGAGGAGGGAGACGGCCTCGTCGAGGGGGATCCCGGCATTCTCGGCCAACCAGACTAGCTGGGCCTTGGACCGCTCGGAGAGCAGGAAGGTGGGCAGCACGGAGTCTCGGGCGTTCATCGTGGGGTGCTCCTTCGGGCGACTGAGGGCCACCCGTTCTGGGAACAGCGAGATGGTCTGGGGCGGTGGAGTCGGCGCCGCCGGCGGTATGGCTGAGCCTCGCCCCCCGACGGAGGCGTCCGGGTCCTGCCCCCGATGGGGAAAGGCCCTGACGACGTCGAGCCATCCGGGGTGCACCCAGCCGACGGTCTCGACGACCAGGAGGAAGTCGTAGAGGACCTGTCGGAGGGCCATCGCGGGGCTCAACCACCCCGTCAGGCCTCGGCCGAGCCCCAGGAGGAGCTCTACATCGACGATGCCGACCGCGTCCGGGACGAGCACCTGGCGCAGGAGGCGGACGACCGCCTCCCGCCACTCCTCGCAGGACCCCGTCGGGGCCCTGAGTGTCAGGGGGCCTGCCGCCCGGGCGGCGTCCAAGGCGCGTGCCCCGGTCAAGGCGAGATCGGGCAGCGGCACGGCTCCCAGATCACAGGGCACCAGGCGGCGGAGCTGGGGGAGCGAGAACCCGGTGCGCGCCGTGAGCGACTGCCCCGGACGAGGGTTCATGGTGATGATCGGTACCGGGGTGATGGGGAGGACGTCATTCTCAAGGGGCACGCGGCGTCGACCCGAGAGCAAGGGCAGGACGGCTTGGCGCACCGCCCGGTCAGCCAGCCCGTACTCGTCCAGAACGACGACGGCGGCGCTCAAGAGGCCCCGCTGGGAGCGGATGTCCCCCGTGGCGTCCCGGCGAACCCAGAGGCTGCGCCCGGCCTCGGCGGCCAAGTCGACGAGGCACGTGGCCGGGTCCGCTCCCGCGGTGAGACAGAGAAACTGACCCGATGAGCTCTTCCAGGTGAGCGAGGGGCCCACGAGCAAAAACCCGGCGTGATGCTCTTCCTGGTCGGTCAGTTGGCGCAGCACCAGGGCTCCGATCTCCAGTTCGGCGAGCGCCCGGTGCTGCGGGGAGGGGATCTCCCGGAGCGGCGGGTACGCCTCCAACAGTCCGTCGAAGGCCTGCCCCCCTGCGTGCGCGGCTTTCGCCTGGAGACCGGCCGTAGTCAACAGGTACTGCTGGCCACGCCTCACCACCAATCCAGCGGCCCGCAGGACACGGAGCCGGGCGTAGACGGTCGCTTTCGGATACCGATCGACGAGGCTGCGAATGGGCTGCGGGTGGGCGGAAAGGAACTCGAGGATGGCCCAGTCGGTGGTCGTGGTGGGGTTCATGCCCGGTTCTCGTGAGCGACCCCGGCCGGGTCAACCCCAGCGTGGGAGTCCCGTCCGGCGAGACTCCCCCGGGACTCTGACCGAGACTTTTGGACTTGGACTGGGTGGGGACGGGAAGTCTCGAGGGAAGACAGACGGCGAGCCCCAGCGGACCCACAGAGTCGCTTGCCGAAACTGGCCGTTGTACGCCGTCCTCGTAAGCGAGCGCCGCGTGCATCCTGTCGGCCCTCGACCAACCGCCGTCCACGAATTGCGCGTGTCATAATAGAAATGGTAGGGCGCTATCCGGAGGAAGAATATGCGTCGCGCAACTCGGTGAAATATGGACTCTGCGCTTGGATCAACCCGAGAACGTACACCCGGATCGGATCTCCGGGATGGCGGGCCCGCGGTCTCTCGCCCGCCTGGACGGGCTCTCACGCCCCGCGATCTAGCGGCCCAGCGCGGAGCCGTTGAAGGCTGCGCCTTCCTCAGCGCCGAGGCCGCGCTCCTCGCCGTGCTGATGGCTCGGATGGGCGAGCGCGAGGAGATCGTGATTCATCCCGGCGATCTGATCGACGAGCTGAGGGGGCGCCTTGACTGGCGCGACGTGCCGGCCACGCTCAATCCGAAGCGTATTGGCGCGTGGCTACGGCGTCTGGGTTTATCCCCTGTGGGCCGGGACCGTCTGGGCGTGAAGTATGAGATTCACTGGGATCAACTCTGGCAGCTGGACCCGCGTGAGGTCAGCGCGGAGGGCGAGGGCCTCGACCTGTTGGCGTTGGAGGGCACAGCGCTCGTGCGGCTGCTCGTACACGAGCTGCATCTATTCGGTGCCCCGAAGATCTGGTGCCCAAAGTGTCACCGTGTCATCGCGACCCTGTGGGGAGACCCGGCAGCGAGGCGAGGGGACCTGTGGCCCTGCCGGAAATGCGGGAGCCTCACACGCCTGCTCGAAGACACGTGGCTGCCGTGGGCTTCCGATCGGATGCGCACCGCGATTCGGAACGACCGGAACTTGCTTCCCCGAGTCAAAGCGGAATGGGAGGATCTCCATGACGGGGCACCCTTCCCGCGTCTGCCGGAGCCGTTCGCGTGGTTGAATGCCGCGTGGCAGAAGGCGGGGAAACCGCGGGGCCGGCCGACGGCCGTTCATGAGCGGTATGCGCTCGCGCACGCGGTGGAGCAGTTGGAGCGTGCTGGAGTGTTGGAATCCGATATCGAAGAAATATTCCGAATCCACGGCAAGAGTCGGCAGATGCGCTACAACAAGCTGCCTGCGCGTGTCCATCGGTTCTTGGGGCCGTGCGAAGGAGGATTTGCGGTCGATCTGCCCAGCGTGCAGCCTCGAACCCTCTGGGCGGGCGTGCGGTGGGTGAGGCGGCAATGGACCCATCCGAGGTCTCGGCTGAGGGGAGAAGGAACCTTTCCCGGCGCTATCTCACAGACTATTGGAATCGAAGCACCCACTGCATCAGCCCCTCGCAGGGCTCCCGAATTGATAGCGAATATTCCAGAGATGTGCCCCAAGTGTGGCAACGACGTGCTCGCGAACATTCAGGCTAGTTCATTACTATGGGTACGGTGCTGGAAATGCGGTTGGAGCGCGCCGATGACTCGGTAAGCCAGCAACTAGACCAGACACGACGCGACGCGAAGAACCTTCAGTTCGTCGAGCCATCGTAGACCTTGTTTATCTCTCGCCCGAGGATTCAATTTCGGTTGTTCCATGGGAGCGCAAGAACCGAAAGGGCCTCGCCTGCGGGCTGTCTCCAGGGCCAGTCGCTCGGAGATGAGAACAGGATTGGAAGTCCTGTGTCATTGCGGCGATACTTCCAGAATCTGGACACTTCCGAGCTCCCAGATGACATCCTCTTTGGGGTGGGAGTCGCCGTTCCCCCCAGGGGTTGAACCCCGGCTGCGAGAGTGGAACGTCCGGGCCAACACACTCACCACGTTCGCCCTAAAGCTGATTGATCCAAAACATGTCCCGACGTAGCTGATGCCTCTAAGGCATCTTGCCCACACTTAAGTCTTGAAGCAGGCCGCGTGACCACCTTCTAGCTGCGTCCTCAGCAAGAGCCGCTTTGGACAAAGCTGTTACTACGCGTAGCTTCCCTCCCGCCTTTGCCTTCCGAACGACCACAGCCCAACCGAGCGCAGTGGCCTTGCGGAGAACCTCGTAGCGATGCGAAGAAGATCTACCGCGCCAGCGCGTACCGTCGGTCAGTTCACGCTCGTCCCAGTTCACTTTGATTGTCACCCGCTCGAGGGCTCTTCGCATCTCGTCAGCCTCTGCAAAGCGATTCGCCGGCGCCACTTCCAATGCTGTGTTGACGACTTCCTTTAGTTTCCTCGGAATGTAGTCGCGATACTCTGACCTATTCGGATACATCCCTGCCTTTGTACGCCCTCGGACTTCACTGATTGACAGACTCGCGAGCGAGCGGTCGCCATTGATCAGGCGGTATAGAGTAACCCCGGCCGCATAGATGTCGCTGAGTCTGGAGCAGTCCTGCGCACGTTCAACCTCTGGAGCCAAGTGCATAATATAGGCATAGTCTTTCACCGCAAGAGCATCAGGAGTCGCCAAATCCAGTGCCAACCCAAAATCCGACAACTTGCCCTCGTTGGCGGGGCCTATAAGGATGTTGGCTGGCTTGATATCGCGATGAATGATATTCCTTCCGTGGGCGTGCGCTAGACCTCGCAACGTATCGATCATGAGTTGCTTCGCCCGTGTCATCGGCAGGGCGGCACCGCTAGCTTCGTCGGCAACGCTGCCACGACGCAGGTACTCCATAGCGACGTATATACTCCCGTCCGCAAACAGACCCGTCTCCTCAGCTCGGACAATGTTGGGATGTTCAGCTGCCTTTAGGGTTTGCGCTTCTGAAAAAAAGTTCGTGCTGTTGGCTATTTTGTCCTTTGGGATGATCTTGAGCGCCCTTAGGGACTTTAGTCCCCTGTCGGTCACTAGCCAAACCTCCCCGAAGTGGCCAGAGCCTAAACGCTTATGATATTCAAACCCTGCAGCCACTACTTCAAGGCACTCCAGGCAGCCAAAATTGCCTCTCGGATCTTTGGCAGTTTCTCGTCAAAGTCCTCGATAGCCGACTTGTCAAGTTTCGTGTCGAGGTACTTCGCGCGTCCTTTCATACCTAGGTCCTTAGCGATTGTCGCCTTCATCTTTCTGGCGACCACAGTAATGCCCTTATCGCCCGCGCTCAAGATTGCGATCGCTTCGTGTTCCGTTCGTTCCACGAACGCCTTGTCGCGTGTGGCCATCGCTTCAGCGCCCTTAATAACTACCCTGTTGATCCGATGCTTGGTGAGTATGCCCTCGATCTCCTGATAGAACCACCGGAGCAGCTTCGGCTTCTGATAGTCCTTAGGATAGACGACCAGCTGTTCCTCGATGACGGTTGGATGTTTCGTGTCGCCATCCACTACCGCATAGGCATAGTCTGAATTGCTACAGCGAATGCCGAGCACGGGCATAACTCCTCCTCTGCTCTGTAGACGCCATCCGCGTGGACATCACAACTCAGCGTAGAGCTCAGTCGAACAACCCTGGTTCGCCTTCCAGAGAATCTCGGAATCGTTCAAGGTCTCGGACGCTGATGCCACGATCAGGCTTCCGCACGTGTGCAGGCTCGCTTCTTAATAACCACAACGCCACTCTATGACATGAGCATGGCCGTCGATTAACAGAACCTACCCAGTAAGGGCATGTCCACCCAGTCCTAGAACTCAACGATCGAGGAACTCAGCGGCCGTAGTGGTGCGCCAGCTCGCGGGTTGCAGACTTCCGTAACGTCCCATAACGCAAAGGTGTTATCTGAGCGGCGGCACGAACCGAAACACGAGCTGTGAGGGCCCTCACCAGGTGCGTCTCGGCAGCATAGAGTTCGGATCACCCGGCGGACCGGACTCTATCCGCGCGTCCGGGATTGGAATCCTCCTCTCCTCCCGCCACTCGAGACTCGGGAAGGGCGGTGGAGGAGGACGGCATGAGTAGGGCAAGGCTCGGCCAAGGCGAGGCAGCAGTCTAGTCCCTGTGTTACGGCCAAACCCCGAACGCGAACATCGACCGAGTTGGCGTTAAATGGTAGCGTTTTCACGCAGATGCAATGGAGGGAGCGTAACTACGCCGAAATCACTAGACTGATTCTAACAGTGAGCAGCTCTCAGGCGGAAGGTACACAGTAAGGACAAGTTCTCGATCCTACAACTCTGCTTCCCTTGCTAGACTTCCCGGGCGGCGGGCAGAAAAAAGCAACGGTGAATACGAAAATGCTCTCCTAGCTATTCTAGAGGAAGACAGTAAGGGGGATCATCCTCGCCCAGCGCCTACTTTGAGCGACCTTCCACAGGACAGGTAACGTGACGCTTAATCAACTACGAACCATTCTATACGCAGTCGCGAGGATTCTCGGGGACATCAACGCGGTCGTGCGATGGCGAATTGCCCAGCGTATCGGCCGCAGACTGGCAGGGAAGATCGCTAGCCGCCTATTCGCTCGACTCTTCAGGTAAGCCGAGCGCCCGCAGCGGATCGAAAGAATCCATCCTTTGCGGTTCCAATCCTAGGGGGGAAATATGACCGAACAGATTCCCTTTGGCACTGAGGACTTTGCCGAGAATCCGGAGCCGCGATGCCCTTGTGTCTTGCTCCTCGATGTATCAGGCTCGATGAATGGCTCGCCGATTACCGAACTCAACGCAGGACTCTCGACGTTTAAGAATGATCTGATGACAGATGAGCTGGCAGCTAAACGTGTTGAGGTAGCCATCGTGAGCTTTGGTCCGGTTCAGGTAGTGAACGACTTTCAGACCGCTGCGACATTTGCGCCGCCGATTCTGTCTGCCCGGGGCGATACGCCCATGGGGGCCGCAATCCTTCAAGGCCTCGACCTAGTGCGCAATCGCAAGGACGTCTATCGGCAGAACGGTATTGCTTTCTATCGCCCGTGGATCTTTCTGATAACGGATGGCGCCCCGACCGACGCTTGGTCCGAGGCTGCTGCCCGAGTGCACGAGGGTGAAGGCAGCAAAGCCTTCGCTTTCTTCGCCGTTGGCGTTGAAAGTGCGCGTATGGACATTCTCAGTAAGATCGCGGTCCGCGAGCCTCTAAAGCTCCAAGGTTTGAAATTCGGGTCGTTGTTCCAGTGGCTCTCCAATTCGATGAAGTCCGTGTCTCGCTCGACGCCGGGCGACCAGGTCCCTCTTACGAGTCCGACGGCACCAGGCGGATGGGCAGCGGTCTGACACCGCCTCACGCCTGGCGTTGTATTCACGCTTCGGTTGCTGGTGCGGCTCACCATGTCAATAGCTTGCCGTGCCAGGACTACTCGCTTGTGTCCTCGCTTCGGGCGCCCGACGGTGAGCCATTGCTCGTTTTGGTTGCTGCGGACGGAGCCGGCAGCGCGGCAAGTGCAGAGGTTGGTGCGCGACTGGCTTGCAGCACATTCGTTGAAGTTGTGATGTCGTACTTCGAGGGCGGAGGCACCATATCCGCTCTGACCAAACCCGTCGCAGACTCGTGGATTACACAACTGGTTGAACGTCTCACTATGTACGCCTACGGCGAGGCCCTCCAACTACGCGATCTCGCTTCGACATTGGTAGGGGCCGTCTTGTGCTCCTCGGCGGCTGCATATCTCCAGATCGGGGATGGCGCGGTCGTAATACCTGAGGAAGGTGGCTACCGACCAGTGTTTTGGCCGCAGTCAGGGGACTACATCAATACGACGTACTTCTTAACCGACGAGGCAGCGCTTGAAGAGTACCAGTTTTTCGTAACTCATGAGTCGCCGAGGGAGATTGCGATCCTTAGCGATGGCCTCCAGATGCTCGCACTCCACTTCTCGACGAAGCGCGCTCACGCGCCGTTCTTTCGACCGCTGTTTGCCCAGCTGCGAGAGAGCACCGACGAGAAGGTAGCGGTTCTTCAAGACGCCCTGACGGCATGGCTCGATTCTGCATCGATTAACCAGCGGACCGACGATGACAAGACGTTGGTTCTGGCAGTTCAGGTGACCGAATCATCAGACGACAGGGCAGACGACAGGGTCCATGAACCGATTGTTTGACTCAGCCGGGCGGGATGTTCGACTGGGTGGACGTATTGGAAAGGGTGGGGAGGGTACAGTCTTCGACGTCGCCGACGATCCGAACTGTGTTGCCAAGGTGTACCACGAGGTAGTCCCGCCAAGCAAGACGGCCAAGCTTGTGGCTATGGTTCAGCAGGGGAATCCTAGTCTGATGCAAATTTCAGCGTGGCCGATGATGACCTTGCATGGGACAAAGGGAGGGCGAATCGTCGGCATCCTAATGCCGAAAATGGGCGGCTATCGGGCGATTCATCAACTCTATAGCCCAGCTCAAAGAAAGGTAACGTTCCCGACTGCGGATTGGTCTTTCTTGCTCCACGCTGCCAGAAATGTGGCCCAAGCAATCAAGACGGTTCACGGTCAAGGAGTGATTGTAGGTGACATAAACCAGGGGAACATCGTCGTGTCCTCAAACGCCCTGGTCAAATTCATAGATTGCGACTCATTTCAGATCTCGTCAAACGGGAAGACCTTCCTTTGCGAGGTCGGTGTTGGTCACTTCACCCCGCCGGAGCTTCAGGGACGATCCTTTGGCAATGTGGTGCGCACACCGAATCACGACAACTTCGGTCTCGCAGCAATCTGCTTCCACCTTCTCTTTATGGGCAGACACCCCTTTGTTGGAAAGTACCTCGGCCCAGGCGACATGCCGATAGAGAAGGCAATTCGAGAATTTCGCTTCGCTTTCGGTTCGGGGGCAGGGTCGTGGCAAATGACCGCTCCGCCTCATGTCCTCCGACTGGCGGGAGTGTCACAAGCCGTGGCGATGCTCTTTGAGCGCGCGTTTGGTATCGACGCGGCTCGAGACGGCTCAAGGCCCACCGCGGGCGAGTGGGTGGTCGCTCTAGATCAGCTTCGGCATGAGCTGCGGGCGTGTAGCCACGTCGCCGGTCACAAGTACTACAAGGCGCTCAACGAGTGTCCCTGGTGTGCGATCCGACAGGCTGGAGGTCCGGACTTCTTCATCTCGATAGCGAGCGCCACAGGGAGGGATGGCAGGTTCGAGCTTCAGGCGCTTTGGACAGCGATCAGCCAGGTACCTGTTCCAGGAGTATCACGTGAAGCACCAAGCCTTGCGGCGGGTGCCAGAATGAAGGCGCGGCCGCTACCTAGCCAGCTTCAGTGGGTTAAGTGGCTGAGGCCGATGACTGGCTGGGGTGCGATGGCATCGCTGGCAGCTTGCCTTTTCGGTCTCTTGCCGCCAGCGGGATTCCTGTTAGTGATTGTGCTTACGCTTGCCTGGCTTGGAGTGCAGGGGAACAAAGCCTATCAGGAGGAAAAGGCTCGACGGGTAGCCGTAGTCAAGAGCGTCGAGGAGGCACTAAACACCACGAAGAGCCGATGGGGTCGCGAAGTCGGTGAGGCTGTGAGTCGGTTTCAAACGATGCGGAGCATGCTTGAGGAAAAGCGCGACGAATACCTGTCCCTAGGTCCGGCGTATCAACGAGAACGAGAGGGCTTGAGCGCGAAGCGGGAAGAAAATCAACGGCGGAAGTTCTTGGAACAATACCTGATCCAACGAGCTGGGATACGGCAAGTGGGACCAGGTCTGAAAGCAACGCTAGCATCATACGGGATAGAGACGGCGGCAGACGTCACGTATCAGGCTGTCGCGGCTGTTCCGGGTTTCGGCCCCGCTCGGACCCAGGAGCTCTTAGGCTGGCGAGCGAAACTTGAACAGGGGTTCAGGTTCGATGCCACGAAGGGTGTGGATAGTGCTGACATAGCCGCGCTCGATCAGCGTTATGCTCTCAAGAGACAGGAGCTGGAACGCATACTACGGACAGGGCCGGAAGATATGCGGAAGCTAGGTGGTCTCGTGAATTCTAGGAGCTCGGTTCTTCTTCCCGAGTTGAACCGGCTATCCTTCGATTTGGCTCAGGCGAAGGCGGACGCGGTCGCTGCGTAAGGCCCGTCTTCCTCAGCATGGGCCGAGGTGGAAGGCCCACTAGCACTTGAAGCCGGCTGGCCATTCAAGGTGGACCTGGGCACCCAGGTTTGCCAGATCACGCTTCCGCGCCTCCACTCGGTGGTGTCCGGTTGGTCCTACGCCTATGTGCGCTGTACGCACCGCCCTCGTTGACTCGAACTCAACTCGGACCGAATCATGCGTTTCTATCCGTCCTAATCTGGAACCACATGCGTCGTCGAAGCGCCCAAAGCCGCGGGTGATAACGGATACGAACAGATCATCTATCCAAGTCGGGGGATGCGGGCGGACCTGAAAATCCTCTGGCGCAGTCCAGCGGCACTCATGCGGTAGACCGAGTACTAACCGGGCGGCCACCTGTCGCTATGGGTCCGGGATGACGTAACGCGGACGGAGCGCCGGAGTTCTAGTCCTCAGCCGGGCGTGCCTGGTTGGCTCAATCGCTAAAATCTCTCTTGATCTCAGCTAGTTCACCATAGAAATCAGAGTCACGTCCCTCCAGGCAGTCACCTGGGACCCTGTCGGCGCCGTGTAAGGACAAGACCCCGCTTGACGCCCATCACCCCTCGCGGGTAGAGTCGCGCTGCCGTTCCCGCCTAAACTGGCCTGCTCGCAGGGGCAGAAGAGGGCCTGATGCCCGAAGAGCGCAAGCTGGTGACCGTCGTGTTCGCGGACGTCGTCGACTCGACGGCGTTCGGCTCGAGCCACGATCCCGAGGTCGTGCGCTCTGCCATGGGCTCCTACTTCGAGCGAATGAAGGGTATCGCGGAGACGCACGGAGGCACGGTCGAGAAGTTCATCGGCGACGCCGTAATGGTCGTCTTCGGTGTGCCGCGGCTCCACGAAGATGACGCGGAACGGGCGGTGCGGACGGCGCTGGCGATGCGCGACGCGGTCGCCGACCTCAATCGCGATCGAGAGTTCGCCTTGGCGCTGCGGATCGGAGTGAACAGCGGCGAGGTGGTGGCCGGAGCGGGTGAGCAGCGCCAGTTCCTGGTGACGGGCGACGCCGTCAACGTCGCCGCCCGGCTGCAGGCCGGAGCGGCGCCCGCCGAGGTCGTCGTCGGCGCGCTCACCGAGCGTCTCACGCGCGCCGTGATCGAGTACGAGGTGCGCGAGCCGATCACGGCAAAGGGGAAGCCAGAGCCGGTGGTAGCGTTCCGCGCATTGCGGGCCCGGAGCGCCCTGCCGGAATCGCACCGTGGCACCCCGGCGCTCCTGGCCGCGTTCGTCGGTCGCGAGCGCGAGCAGCAGCAGCTCCTGGACAGCTTCGCCCGGGCCAGCCGTGAGGGCGTCGGCTACGTCGTGACCGTCGTCGGGAACGCGGGCGTCGGCAAATCCCGGCTAGTCGCGGAGCTCGTGGCGCGCCTGGCGGAGCGGGCCGACATGCGCGTCCTGCGGGGGCGGTGCCTGCCCTATGGGACCGGGATCACGTACTGGCCGCTCATGGACGTCGTTCGCGAGGACGCGGGCATCCAGTCTTCGGACGATCG
>Ga0075425_100006582_pt1 | contig 12195 bp, 14 predicted proteins | sample SoiMethybrSBSTD4_FD_75300 | JGI IMG/M metagenome (GOLD analysis project Ga0075425, IMG submission 75300) | Bulk soil microbial communities from a Populus tree surrounding site in Tennessee, USA - Soil MetaG P. TD hybrid SBSTD4 | ecosystem: Environmental > Terrestrial > Soil > Tree plantation...
CGTGCAGCGCCGCGAGGCGCGGCGCGAGCTCGCGCGTGATCTCGTCGGGCTCCTGCACCGCGGGGCTCTTGCGGCTCGCGGCGATCTCCTGCGCCCCCGTCGCCAGCCAGGTGCGCACCAGCGCCTCGGTCACCTCGACGTGGCATTGCATGCCGAAATGTCTGCCGAGCGCGAAGCCCTGGTTCGCGCAGTGCGGGCTCTCCATGACGCGGGTCGCCCCCGGCGGGATGGTGAAGGTCTCGCCATGCCAGTGAAACGACAGGAATGCCTGCACCTCGCCCAGCCATTCGCGCGCCACCTCGTTGTCCGCGACGCGCACGTCGCCCCAGCCGATCTCCTTCACCGGCGCGGCGCTCACCGTGCCGCCGAGCGCCTTGGAGATGAGCTGGCCGCCGAGGCAGTGGCCGAGCAGCGGCACGTCCTTGCGCACTGCGTCGCGCGCCAGCTCGAGCGCCGGCGCGATCCAGGGCAGGTCATCGTTCACGCTCATCGGCCCGCCCATGAACACCAGGCCGGAATATTTGCGCGCATCGCGCGGCACGCGCTCCCCCGTATCGAGCGCGACGAGCTGCCACGGCATTGAGTGGCGCTCGAGATAGGTGGCAAAATAGCCCGGCCCCTCGGTCGGAGAAGCTCTGAAGATCGCGACCGGCTTCATATGCGCAATTTTATTTCGGTCTGGCTGCTAGTCGGCGCCGCGGCGGCGCTCGCCGCGGATGACGTCGCGCTCATCGGCGTGATCGGCGACAAGGCGGCGGTGCTGGCGGTCGCCGGCGGCGAGCCGAAGACGGTGAAGGTCGGGCAGACCTGGAACGGCATCACGGTGCTCGCGGTAGAGAGGGATCGCGCCACCGTCGACATCAGGGGCGAGAAGCGCGTGCTGCCCATCGGCCAGCATTACCGCGCCGCCGGCATGACGACCGACCGCGGCAAGGTGGTCCTCGCCGCCGATCCGCGCGGGCATTTTTTCGCCGACGGCGCGGTGAACGGCATTCCGGTGCGCTTCGTGGTCGATACCGGCGCAACCGTGGTGGCACTGCCGCGGCAGGACGCCGAGCGGCTCGGCCTCGATTACCGCCACGGCCAGCGCGCCATGACCCACACCGCGAACGGCGTGGTGCCCACCTACCTGCTGAAGCTCGACACCGTGCGCATCGGCGGCATCGAGGTGCACAACGTGGACGCCGCCGTCATCGATGGCGGTCTCGAGCAGGCGCTCCTCGGCATGAGCTTCCTCAATCGCGTGCAGCTCGAGCGCGACGGCGCCACGATGACGCTGATCCAGCGTTTCTAGCGGCCGCTAGCGTTTGCCGGGTACCAGCGGCACGAAGCGCACCGGGATCACGTCGCGCTGGTCGTAGCCGCCATCGGCACGCTTGGTCACCACCTTGAGGTACTGGACCCAGCCGTCGCCGCCCACCGGAATGACCATGCGGCCGCCCGGCTTGAGCTGCGTGACGAGCGCGGGCGGAATCCTCGGCGCAGCGGCGGTCACGAGGATGCCGTCGAAGGGCGCCTTGTCCGGCCAGCCGGCGTAGCCGTCGCCGATGCGCACCTCGACGTTGCGGTAGCCGAGCTCGGCGAGTCGCGTCGCCGCCGGGCGGCCGAGGTCCTCCAGGAGCTCGATCGTGTACACCTGCTTCACGACCTCGGCGAGCATCGCCGCCTGGTAGCCCGAGCCGGTCCCTACTTCCAGCACGATGTGCTCGGGCTGCGGCTGCAGGAGATCGGTCGAAAGCGCGACGATGTAGGGCTGCGAAATGGTCTGGCCGCCGCCGATCGGCAGCGGCTGGTTGCGGTACGCGAGTTCGGCCTGCCCGCGCGGCACGAAGCGGTGGCGCTCAACCTTGCCGAGGGCCCCGCGCACCGCGCTCGACATGCGGCCGAGGCCGGTCTCGCGCTCGGTTTCGGCGTACATGGCATCGACTTCGGCCACCAAACGCTCGCGCCGGGCCGCGTAATCCTGGCCGTTCGCTTCCGATCCCACGAAGAACCCTGACAGGAGGGTCACGGCGAGAAGGGCGGCTAGCGCGCGCGTTTGTCTTTCTCGATCAGCGCGTAGGCGCTGTGGTTGTGGATCGACTCGAAATTCTCCGACTCGACCACGTAGGCGTCGACGCGCTCATCGAGGTTGAGCACCGAGGCAACGTCGCGCACCAGGTCCTCGACGAACTTCGGATTGTCGTAGGCGCGCTCGGTGACGTGCTTCTCGTCGGGGCGCTTCAGCAGCCCGTAGAGCTCGCTCGAAGCCTGCTTCTCGACCAGATCCACGATCTCCTCGATCCAGACGAAATCGTTGGTGCGCGCGCTGACCGTGACGTGCGAGCGCTGGTTGTGCGCGCCGCGCTCGGAGATCCTCTTCGAGCACGGGCAGAGGCTGGTCACCGGCACGAGCACCTTCATGTTGAAGCTCTGGCGGCCTTTGCGGACCTCGGCGGTAAAGGTCACCTCGTAGTCCATGAGGCTTTTTACGCCGGAGACCGGCGCCTTCTTTTCGACGAAGTAGGGGAACGACATCTCGATGCGCCCCTCGTCCGCCTCGAGCTTGTCCACCATCTCGCGCAGCATCACCTGGAAGGTCTCGACGGTGATCTCGCGCTCGTGCGCTTCCAGGATCTCCACGAAGCGCGACATGTGCGTGCCCTTGAAGTGGTGCGGCAGGCCCACGTACATGTTGAACATGGCGATGGTGTGCTGCACGCCGCCCGAGCGCTCCATGATGCGCACCGGGTGGCGGATCGCCTTGATCCCCACCTGGTCGATGGCGAGCTTGCGCGAATCCGGGCTCGCCTGGACATCCGGGATGTTGTGCAGGTCGCGGGCTTTCATAGCGCGGATTTTACCATTCCGACTAATTTACTCGGGCATTCCCGGCATTGCGTTTGAAATAGCACCGTGTATGCCTGCCGCGTCCAGTCCCACGGAAGCGAGCAGGCGCGCGGGGTCGCCATGGTCGATGAAACGGTCGGGCAGCCCAAGCAGGAGCACGCGCTTCTCGATGCCCGCCGCGGCGAGCGCCTCGCACACCGCGCTGCCGGCGCCGCCCATGACCTGGTGCTCTTCCACGGTCACGATCAGATGGTGCGCGGCGGCGAGCTGTTTCACCAGCTCGACGTCGAGCGGCTTCACGAAGCGCATGTTCGCGACCGTCGCGTCGAGCGCCTGCGCCGCCTCGAGCGCCGGCTTCAGCATCGAGCCGAACGCGAGGATGGCAATGCCCTTGCCTTGCCGGCGCACCTCTCCCTTGGCGATGGGAATGGCAACCAGGTCTTTGCCCGGCTCGCCGAGCGCCGCGCCGCGCGGGTAGCGCACGGCGGCCGGCGAGTCGAGCCCGAACCCGGTGGTGAGCATCTGCCGGCATTCGGCGGCGTCCGAAGGCGCCATCACCGTGAGGTTCGGCACCGTGCGCAGGTACGCAAGATCGAAGGCGCCGTTGTGCGTCTGGCCGTCGCCGCCGACCAGCCCGCCCCGGTCGAGCGCGAAAAGCACCGGCAGGTTCTGGATCGCGACGTCGTGGATCAGCTGGTCGTAGCCGCGCTGCAGGAAGGTCGAGTAGATCGCCACCACCGGCTTCATGCCTTCGCACGCCAGCCCCGCGGCGAAGGTCACGGCGTGCTGCTCGGCGATGCCGACGTCGAAGTAGCGCTCCGCAAAGCGCTCGGAGTACTCGACCATGCCGGAGCCTTCGCGCATCGCCGGCGTAATCGCGACCAGGCGCGGCTCGCGCTCGGCCATGTCGCACAGCCATTGGCCGAAGACCTGGGAGTACGTCGGCCGCGCCGCCACTGCCTTCGGCAGCCCTTCGGCCGGATTGAACTTGCCCGGGCCGTGGTACGCGATCGGGTCATCCTCTGCCAGCTTGTAGCCCTGCCCCTTGCGCGTGATGACATGCAGGAACTGCGGGCCCTTCAGCTTCTTGATGTTCGTCAGCGTGGGCACCAGAGCATCCAGATCGTGCCCGTCGATCGGGCCGATGTAGTTGAAGCCGAACTCCTCGAACAGCGTCGACGGCGTGACCATGCCCTTCACGTGCTCCTCGGCGCGCCGCGCGAACTCCCACACGCCGACGCGCTTCAGCAGATGCTCGCTCGCGCGCCGCGCGCTCGAATAGATGCGCCCGGAGAGCAGGCGTGCGAGGTAGTTGGTGAGCGCGCCCACCGGCCGCGAGATGGACATCTCGTTGTCGTTCAGGATGACGAGCACGTCGACGTCCATCGCGCCCGCGTTGTTCATCGCCTCGTAGGCCATGCCCGCCGACATGGCGCCGTCGCCGATCACCGCGATGCAATGGCGCTTTTCGCCTTTCGCCTTGGCAGCCACCGCCATGCCGAGCGCGGCGGAGATCGAGGTGGACGAGTGGGCGGTGCCGAACGTGTCGTACCTGGATTCGGAGCGCCGCGGGAAGCCGGAGATGCCGTCGATCATGCGAAGCCGCGCCATCGCCTCGCGCCGCCCGGTGAGGATCTTGTGCGGATAGGTCTGGTGGCCGACGTCCCACACGATGCGGTCCTCGGGCGTGTCGAACACGTAGTGCAGCGCGATGGTGAGCTCGATGGTGCCGAGGTTGGAGGACAGATGGCCGCCGGTCTTCGACACCGCTTCCAGCACGAAGGCGCGCAGCTCGTCGGCGAGCTGCGGCAGCTGCTTGCGCTCGAGCGTACGGAGCTGCGACGGATCGTCGATCGTCTTCAGCAGCTCGTACATCGAGGGATTGTAGCCAGCCGCCCCGAGCTCTTCGGTAATCGTCGCCATGGAACCTAGAATTTTCGCAGAACCACGAAGTCCGCGAGCGCTGCGAGGCGCGCGCCACGCTCATCGAGCCCGGCAAGCGCGGCATGCGCATCGCCGCGCAGCTCCCCGGCGAGCGCTTTGGCGCGCGCCACGCCGAGCACCGACACGTAAGTGGGCTTCCCCTGCTTGGAATCCTTGCCCGCGGTCTTGCCGAGGGTGGCGGTGCTCGCCTCGGCATCGAGCACATCGTCGACCACCTGGAAGGCGAGGCCCACCGCCTTGGCGTAGCGGTCGAGGGCCGCGCGCGTGGGCGCGCCAAGCGCGGTGCCGCACGCGGCGCCGATCAGCACCGCGGCGCGGATCAGCGCGCCGGTCTTGTGGATGTGCATGAACTCGAGCTCCGGCAGCGTGAGCGCGCTGCCGATCGCCTGCAGATCGATGCTCTGTCCGCCCGCCATGCCGCGCGAGCCGGCGGCGATCGCGAGCAGCTTCACCATCTCGAGCTGCTCGCGCGGCTCATCGGCCAGCCGATGCTCCGCGAGCAGCTGGAATGCGAGCGTCTGCAGCGCATCGCCCGCAAGCACGGCAGTGGCTTCGTCGTATTCGACGTGCACCGTGGGCTTGCCACGGCGCAGCACGTCGTCGTCCATGCACGGCAGATCGTCGTGCACCAGCGAATAGGCATGCATCAATTCCACCGCGCTCGCCGCCACCTCCAGCCGCTCGGGCGCCGCACCGGTGACCTCGCCGGCCGCGAAGCTGAGAAGCGGGCGCACGCGCTTGCCGCCGCCGAGCACCGCATAGCGCATCGCCTCGTGAAGGCGCGCCGGCGCGACATGCGCCCCGGGCACGAAGCGCGAAAGCGCGCGCTCCATGCGCGCCTGCACCTCGCCCATCCAGGCGTGGAAGGCCGCGTCAGTCACTACTAAGGTCGGTGAGCGGCTTCAGGACCTCGCCTTCGAGGACCTTGACCTGCTCGCGCGCGGCTTCCAGCCGCTGCTGGCAGAAGCGTGCCAGCTCGAGGCCGCGCTTGTGCGTCGCGAGTGCCTGCTCGAGCGTCAGCTCGCCCGATTCCATGCGCGTGACAATTTTCTCGAGCTCGGCGAGCGCGGCCTCGAAGGTGAGCTCCTGCGGGGGTTTGCTCATCGGGGTAAAATATAGTGTTTTTAGTCCCTTACAATACGAATGTCCAATGTAGCCCGCCTGCGCGAGCTGAGTCCCGCGCGCTGCCAGCTGCCAGTCGCCTGGTACTTCGATCCGGCGATCTTCGAGCTGGAGAAGAAGCTGCTTTTCGATGCCGGCGCGAACTACGCCGGCCACGAGCTGATGGTCCCGAACCTCGGCGACTACCACACGCTCGAGTGGACCGACCACGCGAAGATGCTGGTGAGGAACGCCGCCGGCGTCGAGCTCCTGTCGAACGTCTGCCGCCACCGCCAGGCAATCATGCTGGAAGGCCGCGGCAACACCGAGCACATCGTCTGTCCGCTGCACCGCTGGACCTACGACCTGAAGGGCGAGCTCCTCGGCGCGCCGCATTTCCCGCAGAACCCGTGCGTCAAGCTGCATTCGACCCCGCTCACCAGCTGGAACGGCTTGCTGTTCGCCGGTCCTCGCGACCCGTGCAAGGATCTCGCCCGTGTCAGCACGACGGCCGACTGGGATTTCAGCGGCTACGTGCTCGAGTCGGTGCGCATCGACGAGTACGACGTCAACTGGAAGACGTTCATGGAGACCTATCTCGAGGTCTACCACGTGAACCCGTTCCACCCGGGACTCGGCAACTTCACCGATGTCGGCAACTTCACCGTCGACTACGGCGACGAATATTCAGTGCAGATCGTCTCCGCCAAGGCCGGATTGCAGCGCCCCGGCACGCCGGTCTACAAGCGCTGGCAGGAGGCTTGCCTCAGGCAGCTCGATGGCCGAGAGCCCAAGCACGGCGCGCTCTGGGCGAGCTATTTCCCGGGCCTGACGTTCGAGTGGTATCCGAACGTGCTGGTCGTTTCCCACCTGATCCCACGCTCGCCGACGCGCTCGACCAACGTGGTCGAGTTCTACTACCCGGAAGAGATCGCCTATTTCGAGCGCGAATTCGTCGAGGCTCAGCAGGCGGCCTACGTCGAGACGGCGCTCGAGGACCAGGAGATCTGCGAGCGACTCGACCGCGGGCGCCGCGCGCTCTACGAGCAGGGCCTCGACGACGCCGGCCCCTACCAGTCGCCGATGGAAGACGCCGAAGTGCACTTCCACGAGTGGTTGCATCGCAAGCTTGGCATTTAAGACCCTCGTCTCTACCGCCGAGCTCGCCGCGCATCTCGGCAAATGGCGCGTGTTCGACTGCCGCCACGACCTCGCGCAGCCGGAGCTCGGCGAGCGCCAGTACCGCGAGGCGCACATCCCGGGCGCGCTGTTCGCGCATCTCGATCGCGACCTTTCGGCGCCGAAGAGCGGCAAGAATGGCCGCCATCCGCTGCCCGACCCAAAGGCCTTCGGCGCCTGGCTCGGCCGGCAGGGCGTGCGCAGCGGCGACCAGGTGGTGTGCTACGACGCGGCGAACGGCGCCATGGCCGCGCGCCTATGGTGGCTGTTGCGCTGGGTAGGCCACGACGCCGTTGCGGTGCTCGATGGCGGCTTGGCCAAGTGGAGCGCCGAAGGCCGGCCGGTAAGCGCGGAGATCGCGCAGCCGAAGCCCGCGAAATTCGACGTTCACGTGCGCGCGGATATGAGCGTGCCGGTAGAGGCGATTGCCAAGACCCTGCGCAACCGCACGCTGCTCGATGCGCGCGCGCCGGCACGCTACCGCGGCGAGCAGGAGCCGATCGACCCGGTCGCGGGCCGCATTCCCGGCGCGCTCAATCGCTACAACCTCGACAACGTGCGCGGCAATGGGCAGTTCAAGACCGCCGAGCAGCTCAGGGACGAGTTCCGGCAAGTGCTTGGCACCCGCGCGCCGAACGAGGTAGTGAACTACTGCGGCTCCGGTGTCGCCGCCTGCCACAACCTGCTCGCGTTGGAAATCGCCGGCCTGTCCGGCGCGAAGCTGTACGGCGGCTCCTGGAGCGAGTGGCTCGCCGATCCCGCGCGACCGCGCGAGAAAGGCTGATCGCTTTACTTTAGCGGGGGCTGCGCGTCTCCCGGTAGGCCCAGCCCGGCGGTGTTGAGCACCATCGCCATCAGCGTGTAATAGCCGGAGAGCACGAGCAGCTCGAGCGCTCCGTCCAAGCCGAAGCGCTCGCGCACCGCTTCAAAGGCCGCATCGCTCACCCGCCCCGTCGCGTGCGCGTCGCGGCAGAACGCATAGACGAGCGCCTCATCGCCCTGCACGGGCGGTTCGCGCCGCTCGCGTAGCGCGTCGATGATGGCACCGTCGAGCCCCGCCTTGCGCGCGAGCTGCTCGTGGATCAGCCATTCGTGCTGGCAGGTCCAGCGTCGCGCCGTGATGAGCACCGCGAGCTCCACCAGGTGCGGCGGCAGCTTCGACTTCCAGCGCAGCTGCTCGCCGAGGCTCTGCAGATGCCGCGCGAGGCCCGGGTGGTGAAGGAGCGCGATAAACGGACCGCGCACCTCGCCGCGCGGGCCGGCGGCGATGGCGCGCGCGACTTCGCGCTGCTCGGCGCTCATCGTCTCTTCGGTCAGTCGCGGAAAGCGCGGTTGTGCCATGCTCACCGGCATGATCGCCGACGCGATCCTCGTCGTCCACTTCGGCATCGTGCTGTTCATCGTCGGCGGCCTGGTCGCGGTGTGGATCGGCGCCGCGCTCGGCTGGCAGTGGGTGCGCAACCGCTGGTTCCGGTATGGGCATCTCGCGGCGATCGCCTGCGTCGCCGCCGAGGCGCTGCTGGGCGTCGCGTGCCCGCTCACCATCTGGGAAGGCGTTGCCCGCGGCGGCGCCCCGGCCGAATCGTTCGTCGGACGCTGGGTGCAGGCGCTGCTCTTTTACCGGGCGCCCGAGTGGGTCTTTACCGTCGCCTACGTCGCCTGGACGCTCGCCACGCTGGTCACGCTGTGGCTCGTGCCGCCGAAGCCTAGCCGCGCAGCGCCCGCATGACGTTCTGGTCCTCAAGCGCCTGCTCCGGCCGGCCCTCGAAGATGATCTCGCCGCGGTCGATGGCGTAGAGCCGGTCGGCGATGCGCGCCGCGTTGACGAGATTCGACTCGGCGATGAGCAGCGAGATGCCCAGCTCCTCGATCTTGAGCACGGCATCGCGAAAGCGCTTGACCACCACGGGCGCCAGCCCCTCGAAAGCCTCGTCGAGCAGCAGCAGCGTCGGCGCCAGCGCGATGCCGCGCGCGATCGCGACCATCTTGCGCTGGCCGCCGCTCAGGTTCATGCCCTGGCGGCGCAGCAGCTGGCGCACCTCGGGAAAGATGGCGAACACGCGCTCCTCGATGTTCTCGCCGCCGAGCTTTTCGAGCCGCCGCTGCGCTTTAGCCGACATCCAGCGGCTGATCATCATGTTCTCGGCCACGGTCAGCTCGGGGAAGATCTCGGCGCCCTCTGGCGCGTAGCCCATACCGCGCAGCGCGCGCTGGTGCACGGGCAACGAGGTCACTTCCTCGCCATGAAACACGATCTGGCCCGCTCTCACCGGCACGAAGCCCATGATGCTTTCCATCGTGGTGGTCTTGCCGGCGCCGTTGCGGCCGACGAGGCACACCACCTCGTGCTCCCGCACGCTGAGCGAGACACCGCGCAGCACTTGCGCGGGGCCACGCCAGGCGTCGATGGCTTTGACTTCGAGCATGCTCAGACGTCGGTCCCGAGCAAGTGCTTGGCCACCTCGCTGTTGCGGCGGATCTCCTCCGGCGGCCCGTCGGCGAGGAAGCGTCCTTCGTGCATCACCACCACGCGGTCGGAGTACTTGAACACGACGTCCATGTCGTGCTCGATCACCACCGCGGTAATCCCCCCGCCGCGCACCACCGCAGACACGGTGTCCATGATCTGCGCCTTGTCGCGCGTGCTGACGCCGCTCGTCGGCTCGTCGAGGAAAAGGAGCTTCGGGCGCAGCGCATAGGCGACTGCAACGTCGAGCAGCTTGCGCTCGCCCTGCGCGAGCCCGCGCGCCGGCGCGGCCGCCTTGGCGGCGAGGCCGAACGCGGCGAGCAGCTCCGACGCTTCGCGCGTCACCGCCGCATCGCGCTCGGCGACGGCGAGGATGCGCTGCGTCTTGCGCTCGCGCGCGAAGATCGCGAGCGCCACGTTGTCGAGCACCGTGAGATCGTCGAACAGGTTCACGAGCTGGAAGCTGCGCGCGATGCCGGCGCGGATGCGTTCGTGCACGCTCGCCGTGGTGATATCGCGATCGCCGATGAAGATGCGGCCGCTGTCGGGGGCAAGGAAGGCGCTGATCAGGTTGACGAGCGTGGTCTTGCCCGCGCCGTTGGTGCCGACCAGCGACAGGAACTCGCCCTGGTTGACGATGAAATCCACGCCGTCGACGGCGCGCGTCTGCCCGAAGTGCTTCTTCAGCGCCTCGGTGCGCAACAAGCTCATCGGGACCTCGCCGCCAGGCGCTGCGCCGTGCCGACGATGCCCGCGGGCAGGAAGGTCACGAGCACGATCAGGACCACGCCGAGCGCGAGCTGCCAGTATTCCGTGGCGGCGATGGCGTAGACCTCGAGGTAGTTGAAGATCACCGCGCCGACGATCGGCCCCGTGAAGTTGCGGAACCCGCCGAGCACGGCGAAGAACACGATCTTGCCCGACTGCGGCCAGTAGAGCACGTCGGGGGTCGTAAGGCCGTTGAGCGGCACCCAGAGGATGCCGGCGAGCCCGGTGAAGGTGCCCGAGAGGAGAAAGGCGAGCCAGCGGTAGCGCCAGATGCGCACGCCGAGAAAGCGCGCGCGCGTCTCGTTGTCGCGGATTGCCTGCAGCGTCTTGCCGAAGGGCGAGTGCACGATCAGCCACATCAACGCAACACATATGCAGAACACGGCGAGCACGTAGTAGTAATAGGCGTCGACGAACTTGTCGAACTGATCGGCAGAGACCAGGCCGCCGACCAAGGTGAGCTTGGCGAACGGCACGCGCAGGCCGTCGGTGCCGCCGGTGATCCAGAAGAACTTGTAGGCGAGCGTCCACAGCACCTGCGAAAGCGCGAGCGTCAGGATGGCGAAGAAGATCCGCGTATGGCGCACGCACACCACGCCGAACAGCGCCGCGAGCGCCGCCGAGGCGAGCAAGCCGCCGAGAATGAACAGCTCCATCGAGGTAATGCCCGAGTAGCGCATCATCAGCGCTACCGCGTAGGCGCCCGCGCCGAAATAGGCCGAGTGCCCGAATGAGAGCAGCCCGGTGTAGCCGAGCAGCAGGTTGAAACCGAGCGCCGCGATCGCGAGCGTCAGCCCGTAGGTGAGCAGCTGCGTCTGATAGGTGCTCGCCAGCACCGGCACGAGCGCCAGCGCGATCAGCACGAGCGCGGCAGCGCCGAGCTGGCGCCGGCTCACCCTTTCCTCCCGAAGAGGCCGGTGGGCCGGATCAGCAGCACGATTGCCGCGATCAGATAAAGTGCGGCGAGCTCGATCTCCTCCCAGAACTGGATGGTGACGGTGCGCAGCGCGCTCACCACGAGCGCGCCGACCAGTGCGCCTTCGAGGCTGCCGAGTCCCCCGATCACCACCACGACGAAGGCGATGACCAGCACCTCGACGCCCATGCCGAGCACCGCGGCCTGGGTCGGCACGACGATCGCGCCGCCGAGACCGGCCATGAAGCACCCCAGACCGAAGGCGAGGACGTAGATGCGCTCGACATTGATGCCGAGCGCTGCGGCCATGCGGCGGTCCTGCGCAGTGGCGCGCAGCAGGACGCCGAACTTCGTGCGGTAGACGAACGCCCACAGCGCGAGCGCGGCGGCGACGCCCACGCCGATCATCACCAGGTTGTAGACCGGATAAGGCAGCCCGCCGATCTGTATCAGCCCGAGCGAGTCCACCAGGGTGCTCGCCGTGCGCGGTGTGCCGCCCCACACCAGGCGCATGAGATCCTCGAGCACCAGCAGCAGGCCGAAGGTGACGAGTAGCTGGTACTCCTCGGGCCGACGATAGAAGGGACGGATCAGTGTCGGCTCGAGCGCGAGGCCGATGGCCGCGACCGCCAGCGCTCCGACGAACAGCAGTACAAAGAGCGCTGCCGCAGGAATCGCCGGCGCCGCCGCAGCCACTGCCCAGGCAGTGATGTAGGCGCCGAGCGCATAGAAGCTGCCGTGCGCCATGTTGACGATGCCCATCACGCCGAAGATGAGCGACAGACCGGCGGCGATGAGGAACAGCACCGCCGCATAGAACAGCGAATTCAGAACCTGCAGGGCGACGATTTCCATCGCTTGTTGTTGTGCGCAGCCTGCCGCGGCGGCCAAGCCTGCAATGCCCGGCCGCGCGGCGCTCCCTAGCTCAGGCCGTCACGCCGCTTTTGCGCTCGGCCAAGTCTTCTTGATCCAGTCGGCGGCAGCCGTGGAC
>Ga0075425_100006583_pt1 | contig 12194 bp, 8 predicted proteins | sample SoiMethybrSBSTD4_FD_75300 | JGI IMG/M metagenome (GOLD analysis project Ga0075425, IMG submission 75300) | Bulk soil microbial communities from a Populus tree surrounding site in Tennessee, USA - Soil MetaG P. TD hybrid SBSTD4 | ecosystem: Environmental > Terrestrial > Soil > Tree plantation...
TGCAGCGCATCCCGAACGAGACCTGGGACGACGTGCCGGCGACGCCGAAATCGCCGCAGATGTTCCTCACGTCGAATCAGTGTCTGACCTGCCACAGCGCCGCGAACGGCGTGTTCGGTCCGACGATGTTCCTGCCGGCGAAGGACGGCGGCATCAACGTCTCTGAGTACACGGAATGGCGATGGTCGCCGATGGGACTGGCGGGCCGCGATCCGATCTTCTACGCGCAGCTCGACAGCGAGCTCACGTACATCGAGTCGATTCCCGACGAAGCCCGGCGCAAACAGTTGCGCGAGCAGGTCATCAATACCTGCTTCCGCTGCCACGGCGTGATGGGCAAGCGCCAGTTCGATATCGATCATCCCGGCGGCAGTTTCCTGATGGACTACGTCCTCGCCACCGGCAGCATGCCCGGCGCGAAGTACGGCGCACTGGCGCGCGACGGCATCAGCTGCGCGTCGTGTCATCGCATCCGCCGCGACGTCGTCCCTCCCGATTTCAAGGGATCGCCGCTCGAATATTTTCTCGAGCATTCGATCACCGGACTCTTTCAAACCGGTCCGGCCGATGAGCTTTTCGGCCCATTCAAGGACAACGAGATCGCAACGACTCCGATGAACAACGGCCTCGGCATCAAGCCGAAGTTCGACGACTACATCAAGAGCTCGCGCCTGTGCGGCCACTGCCACACCATCAATCTGCCGGTCGTCGACAGCAAACAACCGGGCCTGCACTCCATCGAGCAGGCGACGTACCTCGAATGGCTCAACAGCGCGTATCAGAACGAGTTCGGCAAACCGGGACCGAGCGCGAAAAGCTGTCAGGAGTGCCACATGCCCGGCGACTTCGTGAGCGAGAGCGAGAAGGTGAAGGCGTCGCCGATTCAGACGCGCATCGCCATCGTGCAGGACGACACCTATCCGGCGTCCGAGCATCGCGCGCCGCTCGACGACATCCGCGTGCGCTTCCGTCAGTCCGGCTTCGCCCGTCACGAGCTCCTCGGCATGAACGGATTCCTTCTGCAGATGTTCAACGAGTACAACGACATTCTCGGCGTGCGGAAGCTCGACTACATGACCGGCCGCAGCGATGCCCTCGATCGCGCGATGCAGAACCTCATCCGCCAGGCGCGGGACAGCAGCGCGACGGTCGCGACCGACGTGGCGATCGACGGCATGAATCTCACGGCGAACGTGACGATCACGAACCTGACCGGCCATCGATTCCCGAGCGGCGTCGGCTTCCGCCGGCTCTTCATCGAATTTCTCGTCGTCGAAAACCAGGACGAGCGCGAGCGCGTCGTCTGGAGCTCGGGCCGTACGAACGGCGTCGGCGTCATCGTCGACGGCGAAGGACGTCCGCTGCCGACGGAGTTCTTCCGCGACAACGCGTATCAGCGCCATCATCAGGTGATCACGTCGGACGACGAGGTGCAGATCTACGAGGAACTGACGCGCGATGCGGACGGCAATCTCACGACGAGCTTCATCCGCCGCGATGAGGAAGTGAAGGACAACCGTCTGCTGCCGCTCGGCTGGACGGAGTCCGGTCCGGATCCGTCGCTGAACGGCGAGTTCCTTCACGCGACGTTCCCGAAAGGCGATGCGGCGGATGATCCCGACTACCGCAATCACAAAGGCAACGACACCGTGACGTACAAGGTGACGCTGCCGCGCGACGTGAATCCCGCGAACGTGAGCGTGCGCGCGACGCTCTACTACCAGATCATTCCGCCGTACTACCTGCAGCAGCGTTTCACGGGCGGGAAGGGAGAGGCGACGAAACGGCTCTACTACCTGACGTCGAACCTGAACCTGCGCGGCACGGCGCTGGACGGCTGGAAGATCCGGATCGCGGGCGCGACGGCGAGGCCGTGACGCTCAGAGGAGGTTGCGCAGTTCCTTGCCGGGCTTGAAACGAATCGTGTTGCCGGGCGGGATCTTCACTTCGACGCCGGTCTTCGGATTGCGGCCGATCCCTTTCTTCCGCTGCTTGACCTGGAAGACGCCGAAGCCGCGCAGCTCGATGCGCTGCCCGCGGGCGAGCGCGTTGCGAAGTCCCTCGATCACCGTGTCGACGGCCTGGGCCGCCTTCACGCGCGAAATTTCGGAGACCTCCGCGACTTTGTTGACGATGTCCGCCTTGATCATGCGTAACCTCCGGAAGGCGTTGATGATACATGGAACGACATCGAATCGATATCTGGCTCAAACTGACCTGCCTGTTCAAGCATCGCGCTGACGCGACGGAGGCCTGCAAAGGCGGGCTCGTCAAGGTGAACGGCGTCCGGATGAAGCCGTCCGCGACCGTGAAGGAAGGCGATCTCGTCGAGTTTTCGATCGGCGGCCACTACCGCCGCGTCGTCGTGCAGGGACTCCCCGAGACGAACGTGTCGAAGGAAGTCGCCCGCACGATGTACATCGACGAAACGCCGAAGCCCGACCCGAAGATCGCCGCCGCGGTCGCCGCGTTCCGCAATCGCGGAACGGGACGACCGACGAAGAAGGAGCGACGGGAGATCGAGCGCTTTCGGCGGTAGCGTTCAGTTCACCCCGCGCGAAGACGCGGGGTCAATGGAGCAGGTTGCGACGATGGCGGCATGTGGTGAGGTCATCGCAGTGCCTCCATTGCCATGGGGAGCGCCGGCTTCCAGCCGGCCGTTCCGCCGGCATCCTGCCGGCGTCATGCCCTCGCCGCCTGGAAGGCGGCGGAACGGCCGGCTGGAAGCCGGCGCTCCCCATGGCATGAACACCGACCACCGACAACCGCGCGAAGCGCGAACAGCTACGCGTTGACAAACCTCCGCATATCCACGTTCAGGATCAATCCGATGGCGATGAAGAACATCATCGTCGACGATCCTCCGTACGAGATCAGCGGCAGCGGGATGCCGGTGGTCGGGAGGATGCCGATCTGCATCGACACGTTGATCAGGACGTGGAACACGAAGAAGAGGATCAGGCAGATGACCAGGAATGTGCCGCCGCGATCGCGCGCGTGTTTGGCGAACGTCAGCGCTTGGCCGATCAGAAACAGATAAAGACCGAGCACGATGACGACGCCGATGAAGCCCCACTCCTCGCCGAGGACGGCGAAGATGAAATCGGTGTGACGGGCGGGGAGGAACTCCAGCTTGGCCTGCGTTCCTCGGCGGAATCCTTTGCCGTGAATCCCTCCGGAGCCGATCGCGATCTTCGCCTGCGTGACCTGGTAGCCGGTGCCGAGCGGATCGCGCTCGGGATTGAGGAACACGACCACGCGCTCCTTCTGATACGGCTTCAGCGCGAACCAGCCGAGCGGCGCGACGATCGCGACGATGACGATCATCGCGACCCAGATGCGGAGACGAATCCCGCCGAAAAACATTGCCACCGCAATCAGCGGAAAGAACGACGCCGCGGTGCCGAAGTCCGGCTGAATGATGATCAGCCCGACCGGCAGGCCGATGATCCCCATCGCCATCATGAAAGAACGGAAGTCGAGATAGGAGCGATCGTTCGAGTCGAAGAAGCGCGCGAGCATCAGCGCCGTGAAGACCTTCATGAATTCCGACGGCTGGAACTGAAAGCCGCCGATGTGAATCCACGACTTCACGTGTGCGGTGAGACGGCCCCACAGCAGGAGATAGATCAGCAACACGATGCCGATGCCGTAGAGGATCGGCGCGATGTCGAAGATGACGTGGTAATCGACGATCAGAAACGCGAGGCAGAGGATCAGGCCGATGATCACCCACAGGATCTGGCGCTTGAAGATGTGCAGCTCGGGATCGCTGTAGTACGTCGCGCTGTACACGAGCAGGCATCCGATGATCGCGAGGACCAGCGCGGTGCCGAAGAAGTTCCAGTCGAGATTCGGAGCGGGGCGGTCGCGAAAGATCATCGTTGCGGAGCCGGCAGCGGAAGCTCGCCCTCCTTGATCTGCTGCAGCGTCTCGGGATTGCTGAGGTCGAGATTGGCGTCGAGGACCTTGTCCTTGAAGCGCGCTTCGTAGAGCAGTTTCGCGAGCGGCGCCGCGTCGGTGCCGCCGTGGCCGCCGTGCTCGATGAACACGACCACGACCATCTGCGGATTGTTCAGCGGCGCGAACGACGCGAACCACGCGTGATCGCGGAACTTGAACGGCAGCGATTCCGAGCGCACCCATCCGTGCTGCGCGATGACCTGCACCGTTCCGGTCTTGCCGGAAACGTCGAGCCCTTCGATGCGCGCGTTGCCGCCCGTTCCGCCTTCCTCGTTCACGACTTTCCACAGACCGTCGCGCACGGCGTTCAGCGCGGCGGGCGCGAGCTTCACTTCATGAATGACGTTGCTCGGCACGCGATAGCGCTTGTACGTGCCGTCGCGCTGCACGCGATCGACCCAGCGCACGACGTGCGGCTGGAAGACCTTCCCGCCGTTCGCGACCGCCGCGATCATGTTCGCGACCTGCAGCGGCGTGACGATCAGCGGTCCCTGTCCGATCGCCACGGAGATCGTTTCGGACGGATACCACTTGCGATGCTGTTTATCGCGCGCCCAGGCCGTCGACGGCACGAGGCCGGGCCGCTCGCCGTCGAGATCGATGTGCGAGATCTCGCCGAATGTGAGCTGCCGCGCGTAGTCGTGGATCTTGTCGACGCCGAGGCGATCGCCGGTGTTGTAGAAGAAGATGTCGCAGGAGACCTTCATCGCGCGCTGGACGTTCACCTCGCCGTGGCCCTCGCGGCGCCAGCAGCGGAAGCGGCGTCCGCGGAACACCGCGCTGCCGCCGCAGTTGAACGCGGTGCCGGGACCGATCGCGCCGTCCGAGAGTCCGGCCATGGCCATGACCACCTTGAAGACGGAGCCTGGCGAGTAGAGTCCCTGGATCGCGCGATTGAGCTCGATCTTGAAGGGATTGCTCGTGATCTGTTTGTAGACGTCGGGTGCGAATCGCGTCGAGTAGACGTTCGGATTGAACGCGGGCGACGAGACCATGGCGAGGATCTCGCCGTTGCGCGGATCGAGCGCGATGGCCGAGCCGACGAATTCGTTTTCGACGAAGTACTGCTCGGCGCGCCGCTGCAACTCGAAATCGAGCGTTAGATAGATGTTGTCGCCCGGAACCGGAAGCTTGCGCGCCGGGGCGTACTCCGAAAGGCGTCGTCCGTCGGCGTCGTACTCCCAGTACTCCGCGCCGTCGCGACCGCGCAGGTAGTTGTCGTACATGAGCTCGACGCCGCGCTTGCCGACGAGGTCGCCCTGCTCGAATTCGCGCCGCTGTTTGAGCTCCTTCTCGCCGACTTCGCCGATGAACCCCATCACGTGCGCGGCCATCGTCGCGTACGGATAGTTGCGGCGCTGCACCGGCGTGACGTTGAGCTCGGGAAACGCGAGCGACTCCGCCTGGATCGATGCCACCTGCGACATCGTCAGATCCTCGGCAATCGTGAACGGCCGCGTGGCGGGGATCTTCACCGACTCCTTGTCGTAGCGCGCCGAGATCTCCTGCGGCGGCAGCGCGAGCACGCGCGACATGAACGCGACGAGCTTTTCGCGATGCGCGGGATCGGCTTTCACGAGCGGCTTCATCACCACGCGGTCGATCTCGAGCGAGTACGCGGGCTGGTTGTCCGCGAGGATCTTTCCGCCGCGGTCCATGATCAGGCCGCGTTTCGCGGGGACGCGGATCTCGCGCAGCGCGTTGGCCTCGGAAAGACCGCGGTACTTCTCCGCCTGCACGCCCTGGACGAACCAGAACGAGCCGGCGAGGAAGACGAAGGCCGCCACCACGCCCCACATCACGGCGTTGATTCGGAACTGCAGGAACTTTTGATCGTCGCGATAAACGCGCATGGGCACCTACCAGGCAGCGGGACGCCGCGTCGCCTCGATCGGCTCCTCGCGCAGGAACAGAGTAAGGAGCTGATAGACCAGCATCCCGAACAGAAGTGTGAAGATCGTCTTCACGAGCAGTGCCTGCTCGAACATTTCGATCTTCTGCTTCACGAGAATGTTGACGAGGATGTAGATGACGAGCTCGTTGACCACGACCGCGCCGCCGAGGCACGCGCCGAAAGCGAGCGTGCCGCGCAGCGCGAGGCGCGAGTTGATGTAAGCGATGACGTATCCGCAGACGGTCAGGGCGAAGGCGTGCAGCCCGAACATGGCGTTCGAGAACGCGTCCTGCACCAGGCCGGCGATGACACCCGCGACGATCGCGCCGAAGAGGTTGCCGCCCATCGAGTAGTAGACGACGAGGATCACGTACGGATTGAAGAACGCCAGCGCGTTCGGATAGAAGCTGTCGAGAAGCGAATGCAGCGTGAGCGCGATCAGAAGACCGACGACGAAGCGCAGCCACCTCAAGGCGTGTACCTCACTTCAGGAGCGCCGGCTTCCGGCGTGATGACCCCGCCGCCTGGAAGGCGGCGGAACGGCCGGCTGGAAGCCGGCGCTCCGTTGCCGCCCATCGAGAAGAACGCGAGGGCGTTCGGATAGAAGCTGTCGACGAAGCGCAGCCACCTCAAGGCGTGTACCTCACTCGAGGAGCGCCGGCTTCCAGCCGGCCGTTCCGCCGGCATCCTGCCGGCGTCATGACCTCGCCGGCTGGAAGCCGGCGCTCCGACAATCTTCTTCAAGGCGTGTACCTCACGACCTCGGGCGGGACTTTGCGGGTGTGGATCACGATGACTTCCTCGATCGTGCCGAAGTCGACGGCCGGTTTCAGGGTGATGATCTTGAACAGCGACGTGCCCGGATCGGCGCGCACCACCAGGCCGAGAGGGATGCCTTTCGGATAGATGCCGTCGATGCCGGCGGTGAGGATCTTGTCGCCCGGCTGCACGTCGGCGAGCGCGGGGATGTCGAACATGTGGATGCTCGAGGTGCCATCGCCGCGGACGACGCCCTGACGCCGCGTCCGCTCGATGAGCGCGCCGACCGAGCAGTTGCTGTCCGTCACGAGCTGCACCTTCGACATGTCGTTGGTGGTGAGCACGACCCGTCCGATCAGACCGTTCGCGTTGACGACTGCGTCATTGACGTCGACGCCGTCGGACGAGCCGCGATCGAGAATGATCGATTTGAAGCGGCCCGCGGTGTCGAGCATGATCGTCTGCGCGAGCGTCGTCTGCATCGTGATCTGCTCGGAGTAGCCGAGCAGGCTGCGGATCCGGCGCATGTCGCCTTCGGACTGGCGCAGCTTGAGGTTCTCGGAGGTGAGCGCCGCGACCTTGTGCCGCAGCTCGACGTTGTCGTTCACGTCGCGGCGCATGTCGATGTAGCCGTGGTACATGTCGCGGGCGGTGCCGCCCAGAGCATTCACGAGCTTCGGCACCGGCGAGAAGATCGTCATCACCGTGCGCTCGAACATCGTGCGCGTTTCACCGATGTAGCGCGTTCGCGTGCTCATGCTCATCAGCAGGAGCAGAACGAACAGGACGACGATCAGGACAAGCGTCGGTCGGCGGGGGATGACTTCGGTCGGGACTGCCATTTCTCGCTACGGAACTTGAGCAGATTTCAGGCCATTTGGATTGCGGATGGCTGATGGCCGATGGCGGAGTGCTTCTGCCATCCGCGATCCGCAGTCCGCCATCTCATTCAATGGAAATCTTACGAAGCAGGTTGAAGTCCGTCAGCATTTGTCCGGTGCCGAGGGCCACGCAGGCGAGAGGATCCTCGGCCAGGGTGACCGGAAGGCCGGTCTCTTCGCGCAGGCGCTTGTCGAGGTTCTTCAGCATCGAGCCGCCGCCGGCGATGATGATGCCCTTGTCCATGATGTCCGCCGAGAGCTCGGGCGGCGTGCGCTCGAGCGCGACGCGCACCGCCTCGACGATCGTCGACACCGTTTCGGACAACGCCTCGCGGATCTCCTCGTCGCTGACGATGAGCGTTTTGGGAACGCCCTCCACGAGATCGCGGCCCTTGATCTCCATGGTCATCTCTTCATCGAGCGGGAAGGCCGAGCCGATCTCCATCTTGATCTGCTCCGCGCTGCGCTCGCCGATGAGAAGGTTGTACTTGCGCTTGATGTACTGAATGATCGCCTCGTCCATCTCGTTGCCGGCGACGCGCACCGAGCGCGAGTACACCGTGCCCGCAAGCGAGATGACGGCGACGTCGGTCGTGCCGCCGCCGATGTCGACGATCATGTTGCCGGTCGGATCGGTGATCGGCAGTCCCGCTCCGATCGCCGCGGCCATGGCCTGTTCGATCAGATAGACCTCGGTCGCGCCGGCGCGCAGCGCGGAGTCCTTGACCGCGCGCTTTTCGACCTGGGTGATCTCCGACGGTACGGAAATGACGATGCGCGGCTTGACGAGGAACGACCGGCCGTGGGCCTTCCTGATGAAGTAGCCCAGCATTTTTTCGGTCGCCTCGAAGTCGGCGATGACGCCGTCCTTCATCGGACGATTGGCGACGATGTTGCCGGGCGTGCGGCCGAGCATCTCCTTCGCTTCCTTGCCGACCGCCTCGACCTGCTTCGTGACGCGATTGACGGCGATGATCGAAGGCTCGCGCAGCACGATGCCTTTGTTCTTTGCGTAGACCAGGGTGTTCGCCGTTCCCAGATCGATCGCAAGATCGTTCGAGAACATCGAGAGGAGCGATTTCACGGCCATTTCGGTTCTGTCGTTTCCTTGTCGTTTGATTGTGCGTTGAAGGCGCGCCCGCGCGCGTCGAGGTGCAATTCGTATTCCGTGGGATGCCGGCGGGGAAGGTTGGAAGGATCTCGAGCTACTCTTCGACCAGCACCGTCTGCGATTGTATCGCCGGATTGCCCGCCGCATCGACGGCCTTGATGACCACCGAGTTGCGGCCGACCTTGTCGAAGCCGATCAGCTTCTGGAAGCCGCCCTTCGAATCGACGTCCACTTCCTCATCATTGATGAAGACCGTCGCCCCGACCTCGGTCGTGCCGGAGATCGTCCAGAACGGACCGCCGACGTGGAACGGTGCATTGATCCGCAGCGGCGGCGGGGTCTTGTCGTCCGCCCGCTTCGCGCCGCCGCCGGTCACGCGGAACCGCCGGAACGTCGAGAACGGACCGACGTCGCCGTCCGCGCCCACCGACGCGACGCGCCAGTAGAACGCGCCTTCGCTGGTCACGTTCGCCGTGGCCTGCGTCTTCGCGCGGCGATCGTGAATCTCGCGCGTCGCGAACAGACGCGAGCGCGAGACCTGCAGCACGTACCCGCTCGCCGCGGGCACCGGATCCCAGACGAAATCGACTTTCAGCCCCGGCGAGAGCGGATAGATCTGTCCGTCGCCGGGCGAGAGCAGCGCCGGCGGCGGGCTGACTTTCTTCACCGCGCCGACCGCGCCGGTCTCGCTCGCGGTGACCTTTTCGCCCGAGGCCACGCGAACGGCCGTGCCGCCGGTCTGCGGCGTCACCGACGCGGCGCCGCGCGTCGACATGACCGACGTGCCCTTCTCCTGATCGACGCCGACCTGCGCGGTCGATTCCGAATCGACCACGATGTTCGTGCCGGGCGTCTTCACCGTCGTCTCGGCGGTGAGCGTCGCCACTTCGACCGATCCGATCTTCATCGTGACGGCGTTCGTCTTCTCGCTCGTCGCGGGATTGAGCGCGGAGTAGATCTCGAGCAGCGCATTCGGTCCGACCGTGTAGACCGAACCGTTCGCCGAGAAGATGAGCTCGGCGGACGCGCGATCGCCCGTCTTCACCCAGTCGCCATTGAAGAGAGGCGTGCGCGTGTCGGCGTCTCTGAATTCTCCGGAGCCGCCCTTCTGCACCGAGACCTTTCCTTCGATCGAGAGGAACTGCGCGTCGTTGTCCTGCGTGCCGGTGCCGGTCATCGCCGCGACGCTGATCGTCTTCGATTCGTCGGCGGTCTCTTTCGCCTCGACGTACTTCGAACCCTCGAAGAGCTTGCGCGCTTCATCGAGCTTCTGCTGCGCGCGCGCGAACTCGTTCTTGCGCTGAGTGAATTTGTCGGATGCGGCGAGCGTGTTGAGCGACTGCCGCGCGTCGGCGATGGCGGCCTCGGCGTTCGAGCGCGGGTTGCCCTTCTGGCTGTTCCAGAACCACCAGCCCGCGCCGCCGAGGAGAAGAAGCAGAACGACGAGGCCGATCTGCTTGAGACGATCGATCGAGATCAGGTACCAATCGATGTCGGCGCCGGTGCTTTTTTTCTTCTTTTTCGTCGCCATTCGCTGAGCGGACGAGACTTTAGCACGCCTGCAGCGCCTGGCACCCGCGCCCGGGAATAGGTAAACTGCGCCGCTTTTTCTGCAACCTCGGCCGGTGCCCACCGGTCTCAAATCCGCCGGCAAACGGCGCGAAAGGTCGTATTTCCAAATGCTCAAGTCAATGCGGGACAGCTTTCACCAGCTCAAGTGGATTCTTCTCGGCGTCGTGGCCGCCTTCATCTTCGGATTCGTGTTCATCGACATGGGTCTCGGCCGCAGCGTCGCGGGTGCGAAGAAGGACATGAATTTCGCCGCTCGTGTGAACGGCGAAACGATCTCCTTCAACGATTACTACCGCGCCCTCAAGAACTACGAGGACATGTACCGCCAGATGTACGGCAATCAGTTCACGCCGGAGATGATCCAGGCGATGGGCCTTCCGCGCCAGGTTCTCGACGCGCTCATCGATCAGCGGCTGCTCACGCAGGAAGCGAGTCGCCTGCACTTCAACGCGTCGCCCGACGAGATCCGCCGCAAGCTTCTCTCGATCCCAACCTTCGCGCCGGACGGCAAGTTCGTCGGCGTCGAGTACTACACCCGCTACGTCACGAGCCTCGGCTTCAACAATGCCGCCGAATTCGAGGACGCCCTCGGCCGCGAGATCGAGCTCGCGAAAATCGAGAGCGCGCTGACGAACTCCGTCGTCGTGTCGCAGAAGGCCGCGGAGGACGAGTACCGCCGCGTCTCCGAGAGCTCGAAGATCAAATACGTTCTCTATCCCGCGACGCGCGAAGTGGCGAACGTCGCGGTGACGCCGGCCGAAGTCGAGGCGTTCTATCGCGCGAATCAGCCGAAGTATCAGCACGCCGAGCAGCGCAAGGTTCGCTACCTGCTCGCGGATGCGGCTCGTCTTCGCGCGCAGATCATCCCGAGCGACGCGGAGCTGCGGAAGCGCTACGACGCGAATCGCGAGGAGTACAAGCATCCCGACTCCGCGCATGTGCTGCACATCCTCGTGAAGGTCGAGCCGGGCGCGCCGGCGAACGTCGACGCAACGGCGAAAGCGAAAGCGGACTCGCTCGTCGCGCAGATCAAAGGCGGCGCCGATTTCGGAATGATCGCGCGCACGAATTCGGAGGACCCGTCGTCGGCGTCGAAGGGCGGCGACATGGGCTACGTCGATCGCGGTCAGACCGTCGAGGAGTTCGAGACGGCGATCTTCTCCGCGCCGCTGAATCAGGTGGCGGTGGTGCGCTCGAAGGACTACGGCTACCACATCGTGAAAGTCCTCGATCGCCGCCAGGCGGGCTACAAATCGTTCGAGGAAGTGCGTGCGGAGCTCTCCGCGCGCATGGCCGACGAGACCGCGAAGGAACAGGCCACGAACGAGATGAATCGCATCGCGACGATGACGCGCTCGAAGAAGCCGGCCAGTCCGGCCGAGCTGAGCGCGCTCGCGAATGACAAGGTGAGCTCGAACGACACCGGCTGGTTCGCGAAGAACGAGCCGATTCCCGGCATCGGCAGCAATCCGACGCTGACCGACTGGGTCTTCACCGCCGCGGTCAACGACGTCGGTCAGCCGGCGCAGACGCAGCGCGGGATGATCCTGCCGATGATCGAGGAAGTGCGTCCGGCCGGCGTCTCGCCGCTCGCGGAGATTCGCGATCGCGTCGAGCAGGATGCGCGTCAGTCGAAGGGGCGCGAAGTGGCGCGCAAAAACCTGCAGGCCGCACTCGCGGGTGCGACGACGATCGATCAGGTCTCCGCGAAGGTCTCGATTCCGACGGCCGAGGTGAGCATCAACCGTCAGGGCTACGTCGCGGGATTCACGGGCGATGTGTCGACGCTGATCGAGTCCGCGATGACGACGCCGATCGGCCAGCTCAAGGGACCGATCGAAGTGGGCGACGGCGCCGTTGCGTTCCAGGTCGTCGAGCAGAAGAAAGTCAGTGCCGAGGATCTCGCGAAGAATCGTGATCAGTACGTCGACACGCTGCGCCAGCAATCCGCGCGCAATCTGCGCTCCGTTCTGTTGCAGCGCCTGAAGAAGGATTCGAAGATCGAGATCAACGA
>Ga0075425_100006584_pt1 | contig 12194 bp, 30 predicted proteins | sample SoiMethybrSBSTD4_FD_75300 | JGI IMG/M metagenome (GOLD analysis project Ga0075425, IMG submission 75300) | Bulk soil microbial communities from a Populus tree surrounding site in Tennessee, USA - Soil MetaG P. TD hybrid SBSTD4 | ecosystem: Environmental > Terrestrial > Soil > Tree plantation...
ATGATTGATCTTATTTACTGTACGACCCTCATACAAGCCGTTCTCAATGTAAATATCAATCTCCTTACCCTCTGCATCTTTAAGTTCAAATCTTCCTGGGCCTACTTCTGCACCGCAAGCCTCAAGAAAACCAATAGCAAAACCTAAAGCAAGTTCACTAAATCCCCAGCCTTGTGGTGTAGGAACTCCAGCAAACTCTGTAGAACCATTGTCAGCATTCTTAACAATAGTTCCTTCACACGGATAAAACTGAGACTGCCCTGACTTTGCAGTCTTTTCTCCAACTTCATCCACCCTAACACGATACCATGCAGGCTCCACAATCTTACCACGCAGGATATCACGAGCCGTAATGTTAATCATTGGCATGACTGTCTACTCTCCTTTTAGAACTTCTTTGGTAACATACTTTTCATTTCTTTTACACGCTTGATTGCTGGTACTATCCACTCAGAATATAATGGTTTATCACCAAATATTATCTCCTTCTCTAGCGGTAGAGATGTTCTAGCAAAATCATCTCCGCTGTGATGTGTGAGGAGTGAATACTGTTTATCAGCAGTAAAATCACCCTTCATATTGAAATGGTAAACTTCTTGACAATAGGTAGGAATCTTAGCCGCAGCCTGTTTTCCACCAGTTACGATACTACGGCTAAAATGTGTAATGCCGCCAGGAGTTTTGTAATCTACTAATCTTACATGAGCTATGATAATTATATTAACCTTATGAAATTTCTGAATATCTTTTAACATTTTCATAGTAGATTGAAATGCTGACGCTTCTGCATTAAAATCTTCTATTGTATTAACCGGAATACCTGCAATACGTTTACCAGCTTCCTCACCTGATTGTCTAGTAGTACCTGATTTAACTAGTAACGTTTGAGAATTAATCGCATCACCCTGTGCTGATACATTATCTAATACTATAGTCTTATATGGACATTTGACCTGTAAACTTTTTAATTTAGCTTCAGCTTTATTGAAATCATTATAATCATCATAATGAATTTCTTTAGGATCTATTCCCCATAATTTCATAGGCAAATAAATTCCTTCCATCTTTTGATCAAATGCAAACCAATATTGAGGAGTAGGAAATGATAATGCCTGTGTTGATTTTCGAGTTCCCCACTCACCTTTCATCATAACAAATAGAGAATCGAAATTAGCATCTTCCATTGTTGGCATATCATTCCCACCCTCTCAACTTTTTAATACGCTGTAGATAATCTGGCTTATGCTTTTCCTTAACTAACAACTCTCTAAATCTTGCCCAAAGACTCAAGAATTTCACGTAACCTATCTTTATGTTCCGCATCTTTCGGTTTACGAGTTTTGGTACATGCCACACAATGCGGCCTTTCTAATGTTAGTGCATGTTTAGTTAATATAAATGGTTGTTCACATCTCCAACAAATACTCATTCTATTTTCAGCTAACTCTTTACGAATAAAATGAGGACAACCAGCTACAGCACATTTGAATACAATATACTTACCTAATTTCTTTCTTTCATATTTATGAATGTGATCGTATTTTTTAGCCATCGTTTTTAATCACGTTTTATTACCGCTACAAAATAAATCGTGTCCCTTTTGACAATAACTACAAACTATCATTCTACAATATTTACACCATCTCAAATATTCAATCTTCATTATCTTCCTGTCCAATATCCCACGGTTTACCTACCATAAACTGTGATTGCAGCAATCTTTCACGATCAGAGGGTTCCCCTTCACATACTTTACGAAATATACAATCGCCATATCGCCGTCTACATGAAATGAACTTATGCCTAAATACGCCCCTCTCTTGCACATTAACTAAATCATATGCATATCCTGCAGTCTCTATAATCCATTCAGCAATTCGTTCCTTACTAAAATTATATGGAACCCTTAAAAACTTTTCTTCAGGTTTAAGACTCTTTTGAAAACCAATAATGTTCTCAAACATCTTAGTCTGATCAGTAACTACACACTGACCTATAAACTGATTATTAAGTGATAACTTTTCCTCTCTACGTCCCATTGTTTTATGATCTGTAGAGAATATACCTTCCTCATTATCTACTAACCAATCTATCTTAGCTTTCCATAATAAAGATATTTCCTCATCCTCGTAAATTACTTTTCCTTTAACCTTTTCTACATCTATTGTCGTCCATGAATCATTTTTCCAAAATTCATGATATTGCAGAAACGTATTGATTACCTCATGACCTTCATCAGGTTCACAATTCCTTAATCCTAATACTGGACGTTCCTTATGAAAATCACATTTACCAGCAATACAAAATTCGCACCCAGTCATAAATACCTGACCGGCTAATAACGCTGCTTGTGCTGCATCATCTCTTTTCTTACCAACTTTTTTAGCTAGATAATAAGGTTGCAGCATCTCATGTAACATTAAACCTTTTTCAATAGCTTTACCAGGTCCACTTAATGGTACAAGATTATGATTATGCTTAAGATTCAGAAATTCTTCACAGAGCTGTACTGCTGTGAGAATCTGAGAATCCATGATTACTCTCTTCATTGTACATTACCAGAATCAGGTACAAAATTAACTTTTTCTTCAATACCAGCTTCAATAATTACATCTAATACTACAAACAATGCTGCTTGCTGAGTAAATAGTAATTTTATAGCTCCAGCTGCATCACCTGCTGTAAATGCTTGAACTTCATCCCAATAATGATATGCCTTTTCAGCTTCTATCTGATTCTCTTTTAATAACACTCTAAGTTGTTTGATTTTGTTTTGATCTATTGGCATCTTTTTTAATCCTGAAAACTTTTGAACAAACATTACATAGTATCATTGCATTAGTTTCATTGTTAGCTATAACTTCTAGCATAGATGTATCTTCATTATCACATTTAGGACATTTTAGTTGTATCATTTATCTTTCTCATTGAAATATAATTATCATATAATCGATGGTGATCTAATGTCCATAATTTTTTATCTCTAAAAACTATTTCCTTTACGGGAACTAATTTACCAATTAATTTTTTGTCCTGAATTATTATTATACCAGGTTTAGATTTTTGAATTAAAGGTAAATAACACCAGCTCAGTAATGGTTTAATAAGGGTTTCAAATGCTTCTAAAGATGCAAATACGTATGTAATTTCATTATCAACTTCTACTTTTAATTTTAACGTAAAACTACCTTTTAATGTAGTATATGTCTCACAATCTAATATAGTTGCAATCATTTTCTTAATCCATAAATTTTGGTGCCCCTAATAGGAGTCGAACCTATATGAACTTACGTTCTACGGATTTTAAGTCCGTTGCGTATACCAGTTCCGCCATAGGGGCTAAATGTTATTTACTTAAATAGTTTTATCAATTCCATACAAATCTTTAAGCGCATCATCTAGAGAATGATAATATTCCTTATATTTATATACATCAACTAAACCATCATGAGGAGTTAGTATCGTTTCTTTCTTAGTAGCTACTATAATTCCATCATCTTGATCAATTATTAATATTTGTTCCATAATTATTGCGTTCTCACATAAAGATGAATAATCAGCCCAATCAGCAGACTGAGAATGTAAATCAGAAAATCAACATCCCATTTATTGTATTTTCGTCGGTGTAGTATTAAATCTTTCAAGCTGAAGTTTAACAATTTCATTAGCAAGATTATCCATAGTTTTAAGTGTAGCTACCTGAGTTTCATGTAAATTCTTTTCTAAGTCAAGCAAACGTTCTATAACTGCTTTAATTAAATTAAGCAATGCAGTATCATTTTCTAGTGAACCTTCTGCTATGTATTTAAGAGTTTCGACTAATATATCTTCCATTATTTTACATTCTCCTTACTTAAAGGTGGGATAACAATAGTTTCTTTACGTTGATGCCATGAATATCTAATCGTACTCCAGGTACCAGAACGTAATGTATGGTCAATCTCTTTAGGAGTAGCAATCATAACCTGAACCGCATCAACTATATCACGATTACGTTCAAGATAAGCCTTTTCATCTAATGTTTCAATTACTATCTTATATTTACAATTAGCTAGCTTCTCTTTTAATCCATGAGAGTATTTTGTAAAATCTGCTGTAAACGCTCTCTTACTAAAATTCAAAGGTGGATGAATGATTATTTTACGCGAAACAGTATCATTATCAATATGCCAATTAAGAAAAAGATAATGACACTGAGAATCAGCTCCGATACAGTCACCATGATGTAATTCTCTAGGTTGATGTGCATTAAATAGTTTAACTACCTCATCCTTTTGAAACTGATTCATTCCTGCTTGCGTGCCAGTAAATCCTATAATCATATTAGTTTTATCTCAACTTAATATCTGAAATATTAGAAGTAGGATATTGCTTATACCAATTATTTAACCAATCCTCATACATTTTTACTTCACGCTCCATAGATTCAATTAAGGCATCATAATACTCATCTAAAGTAATGATACCTTTATCCATCAATAGTTTAGCTAGTGCAGCGCCATCAGACATTGCAGCGTTAACACCAGTTCTAAGATGTTTAGGACTAGTTTCATTACCTTCATAGTTCATTTTCATTGCTACGCCTGATTGCATAGCATGACATAAATCTAAATACCTTTGACGTTTTTCATCAATAGTCATGTCAATTCAACCTCAAATTACTAGTATGCCTATTAGGATCATTATGCTTAATCTGGCCCTGTTGATACAATTCCATTAGTTGTTCAGTATTACAAGCCGGACAACCCCAACCTCTATGAAATATACCCTTATTATCAGTTCTAACAAATAACATAATATCAGAAGTTTCTAATTCATCCTCATTAATTGTTTTCATTAATTCATCTACTTTATCAATAAATTGTTTTAGGGTCATTTTCAATCCATTGAAATTTCATAAAAATGTTGTTCAGGTTGAGCCTTGATAAATTCTATTTCTACTGCACTGATAGGTTTACCATTATTTTCTAATACCCAATTTTTATATTCCTCAAATGTAGCTTTTCTTAAAACAAAAATAGGAACATTATGATAAACTTCTGTTTTATTTCTAATCAATTTTTCAGCTATAGTTCTTTTACCAATAAACTCATCACGATTTACTGGAGAAAACAAAAATGCCATATTTAATTCTCAATGCATAATCATACCAGGCCATTCAATTTCATGTTCCTCACCAATAACCTGATTAAATCTGATTATTAGACCATTAATCACTACAGCATAACCAATATCACCAATAGGTGCTATATTGGTACCATCTTCAGCAAAATGATCTAATGGTGCAAGTATTTTATAGGGTTCATCATTTATTAGCCAGTATTGTTCACCTCTAAATATTACCTTTTTAAGATTATCAGCCATTTTTACCCCTTTGCATCTTTCTGACCATTTTCATTACTTTACTTCGATTTTCTGGTCTCTGCATCCAATGGGTACCATTATAACTTCGGCCTCTTAATCTATTAGATGTTTTGATAATGGCTTTTGATTTTTTAACATTCTCACCTAGAATTGAAACAAGATATTCCCGTTCCCTATTTAATTCTTCTAACCTTTTTGTTGCGCCGATTTTTAGAATTTCGTCTTTGATTTCTTGTTGTGACTTCATCATATCCTACCTGTGGATGAATGTTAAGTTGTTTACAAAGTAACGTAGCTATCACGTATGACCTACTAGCATCGTTAATTGCGGCAATACGTCTTACTCTTTCATCTATAACTTCAAGTAAGGCACTATATGACCTTAAACGTGGCTTATCACTTTTAGGTTGAATGATCATAATTAACAACCCTTACACAATTTCCAACCTTTATCATATACCCAATGATGAGAATATATCTTATCTTTTGTTGTAAGTAGGACGAGAAAGCTGTTTCTCAATACGATTGTATGCATTTCGAACTTTATCTTCTTCTGATATTTCTTGTATTGCTTTCTTATCGCTGGTGGTAATATATCGTTGGAGTTCATCAACTAAATTCCTAACTGTATAATCTTCAATCCACTGGTTTTTAAGAAAATCATACAGTGCTATTGCTTGTAGACGGTTTATCGTTAACATGAAATTCTATCCATTCTGTCTTACAATAGCAATAGCAGTGATTATGTCCAATTTCTTTTTTGGCATATTCACAATTGAATATTGGATTTCTCCTGCTACAAAATGCTACTTGTATAGGAACTTTATTACACGTTGGACAGCGGCTTTCTTTCATGTATTACCTCAAATCTTACCTCAACAATTTTCATGTTACAATTAACAGGCTGGGTATCAATGAAATTCTGCGCATCTCTCTTAAAATCAAACCAAAAAATATGCGATGGATTATTTGTTTTTATAGGATAAGGTGCAATAGGAAAACTCCTCTTAATTTGCACAGGTATATCATCCCATAAAATTACATATTTATTTGGTAACATAAGTTATTCCTCAAAAAACGGTGATACTTTACTTTCTTTTGGTTTAACAATGCTATATGTTACACTTTTGATTGGATAAACTTTATAGCCATAATAAACATCATCTTCAACAGCAGTTTTTATTACCTCTGCTATTCCTTCTTCACTATAACCCTCTTTAAGATGGATTCTTAATTCAATCATCTTCTTCCCCCATCTTACGATATGATACTTGTCTACCTCTTTTTTGACCCTCATCATATCCTGATATGAAACCTATTGCATAGGAACTCAATATCACTACTATTATAGTTAATACGAATAATAATAATGCCATTTATTTCCTATTTTTCTTTCTCCAACGTTCTACTGTCTTATCACCAAGTTCTTTAATAATACTATTCTGATTCCACTGGATACGTTCACCTTTATTCATTGCTGCGTGGAATCTAATACGTTTACCTTCTACAATATCATCCAAATCTTCATCACATGTCCCATCCGCTTGAACATATGTCATATTTACTGACGTAGATTTTTGTCCAATACGAATCATTCTACCTTCAGGTTGTTCCTCATTCATTGGATTCCATTGACGTTCATGCATAATACCATCGCTGCATGTCTGTAAATTTAATCCCTCACCCGCTGCTAATGTAGATAGAATACCTACTCGTGTATTAGGATCGTTATTGAATTGTTCTTGCATTTCAAAACGTTCCTGTGGACTCATTGCAGAAGTTAATTTTACTACTTTATAATCATTCTCCATTGCATGTTGTGACATTTGATCATATATAGATTGTCCAACCGCAATATGATGCACAAAAATTAATAGTTTTCTTTCTGTATTTTCTATAAACTCTTGTGCAAACTCTATAGTTCCCGGTATCTTAGCAATTCCGATTAATTGCCGCATCGTATTCAATGCAGCCATAACAGAACCACCCGCAGCAAAACTATCTTCTTCACCACCTACTACAAGTTGATTCCAAATCTTTACAAACTTATCAACTTCCTCATCGTACGCTTCCATTACCTCTTTAGGCATTTGGACGTTTAATTTCGTACGATTTACAATAGGTAGTTCTTTCATAACCTCTTGTCTTTCACGCCGAATAAATACATCAGCACAGTATTCACGGAATCCCTTAACTAATCCACCTTCCTTTAACTTATTACCATGCCAATAGTATTCTACCCAACGTTTCTTAAACCCTTCAAATGAATGAAACTTAATATCATTGATTAGGTTACATGCAACATATGATTCACTACCACGATTTTTCCAATGTGAACCGCTTAGTGGAATAATACGAGTAATGTTACCTTTCTTAATAAAACTTCTAATCTCTTGTGTCCGTGTTGAATCAGGATTCTTAATATGCTGAACCTCATCTAATACCACACACTTAATGATACCTGCTAACTTATCTAAATTAGCCTGACTCATTCTACGGAATAAATCGTAGCTAATGATATATGCCCTGAATCCCGGAAAAATAAAATCTTTACTTGACTTGAATATATAAGGTATGAAATTCTCTTTAGTATGCTGATTCGGTCCTAATACACGTACAATTTCTTTAGCTGCCTGAAATATTAATCCTGCTTTACATACATATAGAAACGGCCATGCTTCAGGATGGAATTTAAGATAACCTGTACCCTGTAATGTCTTACCTAATCCCATCTCATCGAATACACCAAATCTACCATCATATTTCTCAATTGCACGCATACCTTCAATTTGAAAACCATATGGTCGTTTAGCATGGCATAACTGACATACTGTTTTATCCCATACATGCACGCAATCAGGCTTACCATCAAATATGATAGTTTCGAATGGTGTCCCCTTAGGTAAAGCCTTTACAAGTAAATGTCCACATTCAAGAGTAAGGAATTTCTTATCATTAGATTCAAATGATGATTTCTCTTTAGCTACTTTACCACAAATTGGACATTTCTCTTGTAATCTAGTTACACGATAACTAACCTTCTGTACAGTTTCCTCAACTTCTTTAGGAACTAAAATTGTTTTCTTAACAACTTCTTCCTCAACTACCATTTCTACAACTTTATTACTACGAATAGCTTCAATAACTCTTGGATCTAATGCTAATGTACACGTAGCTTCAGGACGCGCACCAACTTCTACAGCTTTAGCCATCCATACAGCATCATGATTATGACCCGGAGTTAATGCATGAGCTATTTCATGTAGAAACGTATCCTTTATTTCATTGTCTGGATGCAAATCCAAATGATGAATATTAACAAGAATAGTCCTATCACCATACATACACTTTCCAACGAATCTGCCCTGCGCTTCATTGATTGCATGTATCTTCCAATCTTTTAGATTGTGCTCATCCATTAATTGACGAGCTAAACGTGTAGCTTCATCTCGTCTCATGATGATTTTTTCCTATCAGAATCGGCAATTAATGGGTCAGATAATGCACGTGTACCCTCTGCTAATTCTGTAAATTGCTTAGCACGACTATTACGTACAACTTCTTTCATACGCGCAATAGCTTGCTCAATAGTCATTGCACCATGCTTTTCTACATATTCAATATATGCTGTATGATGCACTGACTTTACTTCACCATTATTCCACCAATCAGGATGCTCAACAAATGATTTCTTATTAACTTCATCAAGCAACGCTAACTTTTTACCGAAAACTGCCTGAGCCATAACCTGTAAAGACTTATCTTCTTTACTTAACCGTGGCCCCTTAGCTTTAGTAACCTTAGGTTCTAATGGTGAATACTCTATATTCTGTATCTTAAGAGATTCACGTTCCTCTTTACGTAACTGCGATGATAACTGATGTAAATGAACTAAGTTAGCATTCTCACGTACAGCCATCTCAAATAAAAGATTCTTGTATTTCTCAATACGATCCTTTAATTTAATAGCTCTTTCGTAGACTGTACCACTAATCAATGCTATATCTTGTGCCTCAGCATTGAAATATTCTTCACGCTTAGTTACATCAGCGGATTTTATTTCTTTCCAAACTGTATGAACTTTTTCAGTATCTGATTTAGTAGGTTCGGCGGGCTTTTCAGGAATGATAGAGCTTTCCCGTTTGTGGCATAGTGGACAAAGATAATCAAATCGCTTGAAAGATTTAGCTTTATCTTTATCAATTGGTAAATGGCAGGATTCACATTCAACTTTTTCGTTGCTCATAACTTATTCCCCGCTGCAACATTATGTTTAGGACACAGAATCACTACCATATCACCTATAATATGATAGCGTAAACCTACAGTCTCATTACATAAACGGCATGTAACTGGCTTACGCTTAGTGCGTTTAGCTTTCTTTTCTAACTCACGCTTTACCAGATGGCCTATCATTTTCCTTTTATCCTAAATAATTTAACAGGCCGCTCATGATTCAGAATCAGCATTCCTTATTAAAGAATACGGCGCTTAATCCTGTCTATCTAGTGTAGAATTTCAAATATTAGGTTAACTAGAATACCCTAATACTTTTCAATCATGAGTAGCCTGTTAAACTATTTTTTATCATTTTTCTTATTTTTAGATCTACGAATTATTGGATAATAATATGTGACTTCAACATATGTTTTCTGTACTACCTTGAAATCACCTGCTTCATGTCCATCTACAAATGAACCTACATCTGTTGGACACATTCTTAATTGAACATCAAGAGTTTCGTCAAAACCCTCTAATGCTTGCTTTAAGTCTTTTAGTTTGGTCATAATTTCTTTTTTGGTCTACCACCACGTTTACCATTTTTACGTGCTGCTTCAGCTTTACGAGCACTAGTAGCTGAACCTGCATTAGCCGCATGCATTTTATATATTTTCTTTACTAATTCAGCTAAACATATAGGACAGGTTCTAACATGCTCAGTAATTTCATCACAAGTCATAACATTAAATCCTCTAGTAAGTGTTCAATGGTATGCTGCGAGGCTGAGAATATTACCACAACACTTACTGCAAGATTTAAGGTTCTTACGACTAATTTCTCATATCCTATCCTTATTATAATGTGTAACCGCGGGATGCCTAATATGATGATTAACTAGTCTGTTTCCTTATTACTACATTGGCTTGTAGCGGAATGTCATGCTAGACATTCAGGATGTTAAAGCTAGTATCAAATCATATTAGGCATCTAAAACTATTTAATTATGATACCTTTGATGCATCATAACCAACAGTCTTAAACATTTCAATCATATCCTTTCTATCCTCAGGAGTTAATTGCTTAACCTCAGTAGCAAATTCCTGCAACGTCTGACCTTGCTTCATACCGAAAAAATCGCGGCAGGCCATGATAAACGTAACTTGCTTCAATATTTGTTCACTCATTATCTATATCCTCTAAACCTTTCTGGTAAAGCCTCATCCCTCAAAAATGCATTATCCGCTTCGCTAAAGAAAATTATTTCCTCAGCAAACTTATCAATTATTTCCTTATACTTTTTAGCATCAGCTAAGTATTTCGCACCTCTTTCATTATCTCCACAATATTCCGCTGAAACTAAACAATCATTATACCATGTATGATAATATTTAGCCAATGCTTTTCTGAATTCCATAACAACTAATACCTAAATAGCTGAACAATGCTTAGCTTTATTGTTCGCCCATATTACCTTATCATATTTGTGATTATCAGTTCTTTCTAGAATAATAGCATCGCACCCTGTTGGTTTATGATGTTCAAGTGATAATGGGAATACCTCATTAACACTGCGTAATCTAATAGATTTTAATTCATGAGCTGTATCAGCATTGATTACTTGCCAGAATGTTAGATTATAAGCCATGAATCCTCAGCAGACTGTAAAATTATTGTGTGATATTACACCGTATTGACATCTGTGTTATTCTGTGGTATACTTGTTGAAGCCTGATAAATAATTGTGCAGGCTGTTTTAACTGATAATCCTAACATTACAATTGCATCAACTAACGCAAGTATTTTACGCTGACTTTCAGGTGACTGGGCATCATACCATGCTTCCCACGTTTCGAGAGTTAATTCGATTTTGTCCATGTTATATACTCTAATCCAATGAATAACGTGTTGAATGAGATACCCCATCTATGATGGTATACGTCAATATCATCTCTATCATTATCCCATTCATAACCTTTAATTTGCATAGGTAGATAGATACTATTGAAATGTAATCTAATTCGCATGATATAATTTTTTAATTAGACCGCATATATCACAAACTTTCCATATACTTCCATCTAACCTATACCACTTAGAAAATATATGTTTATGCATTGCATTACTCATGAAAGAATGGTGCGGCCCACTAATGATTGACGGAATAATAAGTGAACCGCACCATATTATGAACTATATTAAAGAATTGAGTAATTCTGCTGAAATGGCAATGTGTGACCTACAACCTTTAGTGAACCGCCATTGTAAATGAGTAAATCCTGGAACTTAATTCGTGCTGTCTTTAATGAATATGCCAATGAAAGATATTGACGCTTTCCATCATTACTGTAATAGCCATACAACGTTTGAGATTTCATAAGATTTCCTCAAGGCGATTACTACATGATTACGATATCTTCCGGGCATCTTCCGGGCACGTTCCCGACCTTCAGGACGCCCCTAAGTCGCTGACCTGACTGGACTTAGCGCCCGACCTCACATACACCAGTATAGCACGTCCAGCCCTTTCTGTCAAGTGTAAAGGTTACATGGTGTTGGTAATTATGAAATTAATGAATGTAAATTAAAAAAAAAAAAAATAATAAAGAAAA
>Ga0075425_100006586_pt1 | contig 12193 bp, 12 predicted proteins | sample SoiMethybrSBSTD4_FD_75300 | JGI IMG/M metagenome (GOLD analysis project Ga0075425, IMG submission 75300) | Bulk soil microbial communities from a Populus tree surrounding site in Tennessee, USA - Soil MetaG P. TD hybrid SBSTD4 | ecosystem: Environmental > Terrestrial > Soil > Tree plantation...
GCGAGGATGCTCCAGAGCAGCCAGACCGAAAAGCCGAGAAACTCGGCGACGACCGACCAGATGAGATTGCGGCGGGCGATGGATTTACCTGTCGACTCCCAGAACTTCTCATTCTCGGGGTTCCAGTCCGAAATCCAGCTTCGGTTCCGTTTGCTTATCAGCATGTTCCTTTGCGGTCCCGATTGGAGCCCCGTTGTGTCGAGGCCAGCCCCTCCCAGGCTCGATCGTGCCACGAGCCTCGTCTCGGGCTCCACAGAGTCATACTGACTCATCTAGCGTTTTATCCTACGTGAAGGCGTGCTCGACCAGAAACGGGAGCACGGTCAGGCGCAGTGTCGGCAGCGCGATCAAAAAACCGATCGACGTGCTGTCGAGGTTTAAGTCGGCCAAGTGTGAAGCGCAATTGCAATCTGATCCGGAGCGAGGGCATCGAGCAACACGCGTTCGACCATCGCGTCGACTCGCAAGGCGCGGACTTCCGGGCACAAGACGCCGGCGTGTTGATCGTAGCAATAGACGGGGTAGTCTCCCTTCGTCGCAGGCTCATACGTCGCCCACAGCGGCCGCAGATCGCAATGCCCTGCAGCAATGCCTAGCCCTTGCGCGGCACGCCAGTGTGTCCCGCCTTATAGCGATTGACGTTTGGTTGGTCATGAATTCCTCCCAGCCAATGTAGCTCCTCGACCGTTCGCATTCCCGCCATTCCGTTGCCGACGACCACCAACCGCGGTCGTTGCAAGCGGTTGATGCTCATGCTCACACGTGCGATCTGCCAAGGACCGTCGACTTGCGCATGTAGTACCACCAGTTGAGCACGATGCAGGTGATGTAGAACGCCAGGAAGATTTGAAGCGCGAGATAGGGCCCACCGGTTGCGGCAATGGAGGCGCCGAACCCGCGCGGGATGAGGAAGCCGCCGACGGAGCCGACTGCGCCGATGAAGCCGAGCGCGGCCGCGGCTTCGAGCGACGCTTGTTTGAGCGCGAGCGCGCGGCCAGTTTCGCCCTGGCCCTCGGCTTCGTGAAGCTTCTCCGCGCGGAAGATCGCGGGGATCGTCATATAGGTCGAGCCATTGCCGAGGCCGGTCAGAGTGAAAAGAGCCAGAAACATGGTGAGGAAGCCGGCAAAGTTCTTTTGTTCCAAGAAGTACATCACGCCCAGCACCGCCAACACCATCCCGATGAAAACCCAGAACGTCACTTTCGCGCCGCCGACCTTGTCCGAGAGTATACCACCGAATGGACGGATAACCGAGCCAACCAGCGGGCCGAGAAAGGCAACTCCTACGGTGATCTCGGGGAATTGCGTCTTTATCAGCAAGGGAAACGCCCCTGAATAACCGATGAACGAGCCGAACGTGCCGATATAAATGTAGGACATCACCCAGTTCTGCTTGCGCTTGAGGATCACCAATTGCTCCTTCAAGGACGCGGTCGCCACGGTGAGATTGTTCATGAAAAAATACGCGCCGATCACGGCAATCGTGAGCGGCACCATCCACATCAGTCCGGCGTTCGAGAGATAGAGGCCGTCCTTGGTGGGGGTTGCCATGTAAAGATTGATGACGCCGAAGCCCAGCAGCAGCGGGACAAGCAACTGCACGACGCTGACGCCGAGATTCCCCACGCCTGCGTTCCAGCCGAGCGCCGTACCCTTCAGGCGGGCGGGGTAGAACCAGGATATGTTGTTCATGCTGCCGGAGAAACCGCCGCCGCCAAACCCAGCGGTCGCCGCTACGATCGCCATAAGCCAGAACGGAGTCTCGGGCCGCGTCACGAAATAGGCGAGCGCAATCGTGGGGATGAAAAGCACCGCGGCGCTGAAGACGGTGAAATTGCGGCCGCCCATTATGCCTGGAAGGAAACCGTACGGGAAACGGGCCAGCGAGCCGAACAGTCCTGGCATCGCTACGAGCGTAAAGAGTTGGTCCGTGGTGTAATTAAAGCCGGCCTTCGGCAGCTGCGTTACGACGATGCTCCAGATCAGCCAGATCGCAAAGTTCTGATGCAAGGTGACCACCGACCAGATGAGATTGCGGAGGGCGACGGATTTACCTGTTGACGCCCAGAACTTCTCATCCTCTGGGTTCCAGTGCGAAATATTGGCTCGGTCGTAGGTGCCGGCATCGACGGGCTTCACTTGAGCGACCATTTCGTCCTCCCTATGCTTGCGCGGATGACAGCCGCGGCTGGAATCGATGGTGAGGCGGAGGCTCAATCGCATTCCGGCACCAGGCCGTAATTGCCTCGATGTCAGGCTTTAGACGTGTGGTTGAATCCCCGACGAAAGTCAGAAAGTCGCAACCGCCCAGCCGGCAACCTGAGGCGACCAGATCGGCTGCGCATTGAGCTATGAGTGCATCGCTAAAAAGACCGTCATCATAAACCACTACTCCGATCTGGCTCAGGCCGGGGTCTACATGTTCGGCGCGAATTTCGACGGGAATTAGCGTAGCAGGCTCATAGTGCCACTCCATACGTTTCCTCTCCTCCATCAGTCGTTTCTTGATGGCTGCTCGACGGCCTCATTCAGTCGCCGGAGCAGAGAAAACCGCGCGCATATTTTTTGGAGCGGCCGGAGCCACGGTCTATCCCGCAGCGCGCGCTGCTTTATACGGGAATGTCCATAAGATGATACTGCAAATAAAGTGAAGCCGACCTAAAGTGGTATGTCAAGTGCACCTTTGAGAAGCGAGGATATCCTTGGCCTTTAACGCGGCAAGGTCTGAGCTGGAGCGCGCCCGCTATGGGCTTTGCGCCCGTTTTGCGGTATGAATACATTGCACGGCGAGCGGATGGGATTCGGCGCGGGAGGGTTTTCCCGTTGCCCAGCAAGGAAGGCGAGAATGTCCATCGATCAGTTCATCGACAACGAGGTCAAGGGAAACGAGGTGGTGCTGTTCATGAAGGGCACGCCGCAGTTTCCGATGTGCGGCTTCTCCGGCCAGGTCGTGCAGATCCTCGATAATCTCGGCGTGCCGTATAAGGGTCTTAACGTGCTCGAGAACGACGAGCTGCGTGAGGGCATCAAGAGCTATTCCAACTGGCCGACCATCCCGCAGCTTTACGTCAAGGGCGAATTCGTCGGCGGCTGCGACATCATCCGCGAAATGTTCCAGTCGGGCGAGCTGCAGTCCCTGCTCAAGGACAAAGGCGTCGCCACGAAGGCGCCGGCGACCGCCTGAGACTTTAGCGCTTTTTTGCGGCCGCGTGCCCGTCGCCGCGCGGGGCTCCAGCGCGTTTCGCGACTCCGGGAGGTGAAACGAACGACTAGGAAGCGCGAGGCGATGATCATGCTGTGGCAGCACCGAGCTTGCCGCGCACCTGGATAGGTTCGGCGTTCCTCTGACCTCGCCAGTAAAGTCCGCCCAATTTGAGCGCATTTCGGATCAGCGCATGAATTGAATACCGGTTCTAAATGTGGAAGAAATTGATTCCTCTACCGAATATCTGCGCCTCGTGGTCTTTCTCGATTCCTAAACTTTTTTGCGTGCAGGCGTCCCAGACGGTGCTCCAATTTATTTGCAATCACATCATCCATTGAAAAGGGACCAGCATCAACGGGACTGACGAAACGTCGAAGGAGAGCGGGCGCCGAACCATCGGTATTTCCCCCCTGGGCAGTTCGTAACCAAACTTGAGCAGAACCTGAGCGTAGGCCATGAAGTTTGGCAGCGTGATTTCGTCGCCTACAGTTTGCCAGAGCGTTGGGCATCGACTGCTGCGACGGCCTGGGCAGCCCGAATACTATTGCCGACTATCCGAATTCCGAACGACGAATTTCGGACACGAGTCGGCCGCAGACGCCGAATTGACGCCCGAGCGCGCACTACCTTCGATCCTGTGTTCGACAGAAGGCTGGCTTAGAGAATGACTCGTACTGCGGGCAACTATCCTCATTCCACGGTGCTCAAACAAAACAAATTATGTGGCAGGACGCAAAGTGCTCTGCTAGTACCGAGTCGGACGCGGAACTTAAGCCCGCGACGCGACGTTCTGGAGCGGGAGGAACTTTGGAGGACCTTATGAAGAAGGCGATGATCTGTGCTTTCGGCCTGGCCATGCTGGCAACCCCGGCGCTCGCGCAGCGGCCGCCGCTTTCGGACGAATACTGGGTAGTGCAGGATTCATCGACCAAGCGTTGCTCGGTCATCCGCGTGACGAAAGGAGGGTTCTTCGGATGGCCTTTCGCCGAAAAGCCGACCGGGCTCACCGTCATCAACACAGCGTTCAAGACACGCACCGAGGCCCAGAACTCGATGAAGACCACAAAAGACTGCAGCTCGAATTGAACCGACAAATTGTGAGCTCAGATCAAGCCTAGGCCGCCTTCCAGGCGGCCTTTCTTTTTGTAGCACCGCGGAGAAACATTTCCGGGCCGCTACCGCCGGCGCGATGCTTACGAGCGTGCCCGGCGCGGTGCGGCGGCGGCCTTGCGGGAGCTTCGCGCCAAGCGCGATCAATCACAACCCGACAGTGAGGTCGATGATGACAAGGAAAAAGCCGCGTGAAGATTGGATCGCCAGGGACTTGCCGGTCGTCGCCGAGCTGAAGCAATGCGGCGGCTTGCCAAGGATCATTGGCAGGGGGGGGGTCGACGTTCACGGCACGATCCTCGATATCATCGAGGCGGAAGAGGGCCTTTCTCCGGCCATCGATGCGTGTTTGCCGGCAGCGGGTGTGTTTCCAGCCCCAATAAACCGATTTCGCCAAATTGCCGCCACCCGATAAATTCCGTAATTCGCCGCGTTGGGTTTCATACCCAAACCGTGGCCGGTCAATTGGTTGCATGAGCTGGAACTCGATCTGATGACTCGGTACTCTCGATAATGTCGAAGAGTGGATCGCTCAATTCCAACATAAATCGCGATAGCACCCCCACACTGTCTGAAGACTACTGACATGCTCGGTAAGCTGACGATTGACGCCCTGCCGTTTTACAGTGGCATCGCTATGGGCGGCGCGCTGATCACCGTGTTCGGCGCACTTGGCGTGGTTACGCTCATCACCTGGCTCGGCCAATGGCGCTATCTGTGGATCGAATGGCTGACGAGCCTCGACCATAAGAAGATCGGCATCATGTACGTGACGTTGGCGCTGATCATGATGGTGCGCGGCTTCATCGATGCCATGATGATGCGGACCCAGCAGGCGGTCGCACTCGACTCGGATGGCTATCTGTCGCCGGACCATTTCGATCAGATTTTCACCTCCCACGCCACCATCATGGTCTTCTTCGTGGCGATGCCGTTCCTGGTCGGCCTTTTCAACGTCGTCGTTCCGCAGCAGATCGGTGCGCGCGACGTGGCGTTTCCGTTCATGAACTCGGTGAGCCTGTGGCTGACCGCGTCCGGCGCCGCTTTGGTTATAATCTCGCTCGTCATCGGCAAGTTTTCCACCGCTGGCTGGAGCGCTTACCCGCCCTACTCGGAAGCGCAGTTCAGTCCGGGCGTCGGCGTCGATTACTGGATCTGGGCGATCCTAGTCAGCGGCGTCGGCTCGATGCTGACCGGGATCAATTTCCTCGTCACTATCGTCAAGCGGCGCGCGCCCGGCATGCGGCTGATGATGATGCCGCTGTTCACCTGGACGGCGCTGTGTACCAGCATCTTGATAGTGTTCGCCTTCCCCGCTTTGACCGTTGCCGCTGCGCTGCTTGGTCTCGACCGCTATCTCGGCATGCACTTTTTCACCGATGGCGACGGCGGCAACATGATGAACTATATCAACCTGTTCTGGATGTGGGGCCATCCCGAAGTCTACATCCTGATTTTGCCGGCGTTTGGCGTCTATTCCGAAGTCGTGGCGACGTTCTCGGGCAAGCGATTGTTCGGCTACGAGTCGCTAGTCTACGCGACTGTGGTCATCACGGTGCTCTCGTTCGCAGTCTGGCTGCACCATTTCTTCACCCTGGGCGCCAGTTCCGATGTGAACGCCTTCTTTGGTACGGTGGCCCCGCTCATCGCCGTGCCGACAGGCGTGATGATTTTCGACTGGTTATTCACGATGTATCGCGGCCGGGTGCAATTTTCCGTGCCGATGCTGTTTACGCTCGGCTTTATCGTAACGTTTGTCATCGGCGGCATGACCGGCGTTTTGCTCGCGGTAGCGCCGGTCGACATGCACAATACAACCTTCCTGGTGGCGCATTACCACAACTTGCTGATCCCCGGCGCGCTGTTCGGCTATTTCGCCGGCTACCAGTATTGGTTCCCCAAGGCGTTCGGCTTTCGGCTCGAGGAAAAATGGGGCCGGCGGGCCTTCTGGGCCTGGATCGTCGGCGTCTATCTGGCCTTCATGCCGCTTTATATTCTCGGCTTCATGGGCATGCCGCAGCGCCTCCAGCGCTACTATGTCGCCGGCTGGCAGCCGTATCTCATCGTTGCCGAATTCGGCGCCCTCTTCATCCTGTGTGGCATCACCCTCTTCGCCATTCAGCTCGCCGTCAGCATCCGCGACCGCGCCGCCCTTGCAGTCTCGACCGGCGATCCGTGGAACGGCAGGACGCTGGAATGGGCGACGGCCTCGCCGCCTCCGGCCTACAATTTCGCCGTCGTGCCACACGTGCACGGCATCGATGCATGGTGGGCCATGAAGCAGGCGGGGACGGCGGGCCACAGACCCGCCCGCTTCCACGACATCATCATGGCCGGCGACAGCAGCGCCGGCGTCGTGCTTGGAGCGATGTCGTTCGTGTTCGCCTTTGCGATGATCTGGCAAATCTGGTGGCTGGCCGCTGTCGGCGGGCTCGGCATGTTCGCTGCGGTGCTGTCACAGACTTTCCGTGATCATGCCGAGCACCGCATTCTGGCGAACGAAGTCGAAGCGATCGAGAACCGTCGCACCATGGTTCCCGCACTCGCACTCGGGGGGCCGACGTGACCGACGCCGTCATCACCGCCGGTCAAGACCAAGACACCGAAGCCGAAGAAGCCGAACGTGCCATCGACGAAAAGGCATACGGCTTCTGGATCTACCTGATGAGCGACGCGATCATCTTCGCGTTGCTGTTTGCGACCTTTGTGGTGATGTCGCATAACACCGCTGACGGGCCTAGCGGGCACACGTTGTTCCGGCTCCCGCACACCTTTGCGGAAACCATGCTGCTGCTGGCAAGCAGCGCGACCTTCGGTTTCGCCAGCGTTGCGATCGCAGCCGGGCAACGCTGGCGCACACTGGCCTGGCTGAGCGTGACGTTCCTGCTCGGACTCGGCTTCGTCGCCATGAAGATTTCGGAATTATACGGCATGGCCGTCGCCGGCGCCGGCCCGTGGCGCAGCGGTTTTCTCTCGGCCTTCTTCACGCTGGTCGGGACGCACGGCGCTCACGTCAGCGTCGGCCTGGTCTGGATCGTCCTCTTGGGATGCGAGGTCGCGTTGCGCGGGCTGAACCCATTCGTCGCCTCCCGCCTCTGCCGGCTAGGCCTGTTCTGGCATTTCCTGGATATTGTCTGGATTAACATCTTCTCCGTCGTTTACCTGCCGGGGATTCTCTAACATGCCGGCGCCGCCGCAATTGTCTAAGATGCCGACCTCGCCGCACGGCGGGGAAGTCTCGATTAAGCCCTACTTGGTTGGCGTCGTTCTAGCGTTGGTGTTGACCGCGATTCCATTCGGCCTCGTCGCCGCTCGCACGCTGCGGCCGATACAGATTCTTGTCGTCATCGGCGCTGCGGCGATCACTCAGGTCGTCGTCCACCTGCGGTATTTTCTGCACCTCGACTTGAAACCGTCGTCGCAGAACAAACTGATCGCGCTGTGCTTCGCCGCCATCGTGCTCCTCATTCTGGTCGGCGGCACCCTATGGATCATGTTCGACCTCAATTATCGCATGATGTAGGCGACGGGGAGGTGACGCGGCGTTAAGACGTTCGTTCTCTCTAATACGCTCACAGCCCTCGCATCAATAAAAAGCGTTCCGGCGGCGCCAACATGATCGCTTCTTCGCCAAGAACGAATGCAGCGTGCCGAGAAAATACACAGCGACGATGCCGCCACTGATTGTGATCGGCCGGGTGCGTTCGACGACCGAAACTGTGTCGCTGCCGCTCGCGGCTATCGGTCATTGCTCCATCGCGCTGCCGGGGCAGGGTTGCGATAGCGCCGCATCAGTCGCTCGTATGCGGTAAGCGAACGATTACGTCGCTTGGCGCTATGTGGCGACGCAGCTCTCGAAGCCTTCCGTGATCAGCTTGCCCGGCAGGTTGCGGCCGATGAAAACGATCCGGCTGTCGCGCTTCTCATCGGGTTTCCACGGCCGCTGATGGTCGCCGTCGAGAATCATGTGCACGCCCTGAAAGACGAAGCGCTCCTCGTCGTCCTTGAACGCGAGAATACCTTTGCAGCGCAGAATGTTCGGCCCCTCCTTCTGCACCAGGTCCTGCACCCAGGGAAAGAATTTGTCTGGATCGAGCGGCTTCTCGGTGCGCAGCGCAATCGATTGCATTTCCTCGTCGTGATAGTGCTTGAGCCCGCCATGCGCATGCGCGTGATCATCCTCGTCGCCGTGATGATGCCCATGATCATGGTCGTGGTCGTGATGATGATCGTGATTGTCGGCGCCGAGGAAGTCCGGTTCTAGGTCGAGGATACGATCGAGGTCGAAGGCGTTGCGACCGAGCACCGCGTCGAGCGGAATTTTGGCGCGTTCGGTCCTGTGCAGCTTGGCATATGGGTTGATGCCGCGAATGCGCGCCTCCACCTCGCTTAACTGCTCGGATGAGACGAGATCGGTTTTGTTGATCAGGATCACGTCGGCAAAGGCGATCTGATTCTTGGCTTCCGGAGCATCCTTGAGCCGCTCGTTGAGCCATTTGGCGTCGGCCACCGTCACCACGGCGTCGAGCTTGGTTCTGCGGCCGACAGTCTCGTCCATGAAGAAAGTTTGCGCGACAGGCGCCGGATCGGCGAGCCCCGTGGTCTCAACGATAATCGCATCGAAATTGCCTTTTCGCCGGATCAGGCCATCGAGAATGCGAATGAGATCGCCGCGCACAGTGCAGCAAATACAGCCATTGTTCATTTCGAAAATTTCCTCGTCGGCGCCGACCACGAGATCGTTATCGATGCCGATTTCCCCGAATTCATTGACGATCACCGCGTATTTCTTCCCGTGCGGCTCGGACAGAATCCGGTTGAGCAAGGTCGTCTTGCCGGCGCCGAGATAGCCGGTCAGCACCGTCACCGGGATTTTTTCAGACGAAGATTGCTCGGGCATTCCTAATGTCCTGGCATTTGGCGCCTGGCCTCGGGCCGCTGCTGCTGGCCACGGAAGCGCAAACGCGCTCGCTCTGGCTCTTCCTGGGCCGTGCTGCCGAGGTCAAGGTTAAACTGACGTGGCAAATCTGCTGGTGGCATTGTTGGCGGCTATTTCGAAACTCCCGGACACTTTATAGGCCATCACAGCCGCGGCCAAAACCCCCAGCTTCGTACGCCTGGACAGCCTCGATCAGCTCTTTGACGCCGTGCGTGCGCTCGGCGTCGTTGGCCGGATCGACGCGCAGCGGATATGGTCGCGCGCGCGTAGCTTTTCTTTCTTACGTTTGGTGTGGGACAACGTCGACACTTTGTTTTCATGGAGTACGGGATACCCTATGTATAGGATGGGAGGTAGGGTATAGACGAGGGCGTCAGAGTGTGAAGCTGTAATGCCTACGCTCGCACAGCGTCCCTGCATCCCTTGCCGAGGCGGCGTCGAACCGCTCACGCGCGAACAGTGTGCACCCTATCTCGCCGAGGTTTCCGATTGGGAACTTGACGCGACGGCACGCTGCATCAAGCGCCGCTTCCAATTTCACGACTACCGCACCGCCTTGGCGTTCGCCAACGTGGTGAGCGCTCTTGCAGAGGAAATCTGGCATCACCCGGAGCTCGCGTTGGGATGGGGCTTTTGCGAGGTATCGCTGACTACCCGGAAAATTGGAGGGTTGCACGAGTCCGATTTCGTGATGGCCGCTCGGATCGATGCATTGGTCTCAGGCCCACTCGATTCGGCCTGGCTGCCGCCGCTCCCTCCACCGAGGAGAACGAAACAATAGCGGGCTAAAGCCTAAGGCAGTTCGCGCGTGCATTCTTAGTTAACGCTCCGAAGCGCGCTCTAGCAGTACACGGCTCTTATCCTGGCTTCGCTCCGTAAAACTGGCACCAGCCGTCAGGACTGATGGGGTCGACCACGAGTATGCAAGAGGCCGGCGTCACAAACTGAATGCGGGTCGAGCATTTCTGGTCGTATTTTGGGGTCTCCTGATATTTGGCTACTTCGTGAGTTAGTTTGGTTTGAGCCAAGGCAATACGAGCGGCTGGCGCGCTTAGGACGAATCCTCCCGCAGCAACCAATACGCTATTCAATAGAATTGCGCGGCGAGAGGCGCTCCCAGCGGATCCGGGTGTTGACTTCGATTATCGGTTTCGCCGCAGCGCTGAACGCGGCCGGAGTTCTCGCGCTTCCGTATATTGTGTCGGCTTCGACGCGAACCCCAAGGAGGAAAGTTTGAGCTTGCGGTGGGAGCTAAAAATCGGAAACGGATCTTCGTGAGCAATCTAGGCTCAACTTGAAACCCCAAGGGAGGTAACTCGGCGCGGGTTTCCGCTGCGCGCCAATACCCAGCGGCACGGGCACCGCGCCACCGTCGCCTTCCACGGCCCGCCGGAAATGACCCTGCGGCCCGCAGCGTTCAGGCGCTGTCTAGCGGTTTGCATCGACCGTAGCGATCACCGGCCATCGCGACCACCCGCTGGCTTACCGTAACGTTGGACGATGACGGACCGGCATTCTGCCGTCGACCACGAGGAGGTGTTCAAGCCGATTCCTGCGGCTTGACGACGCGCGCAATCAAGACCAAGGCGGCAGCGGCTGGCTTGGCGATCGCGCGCCACATTGCGCGCTCGCATGGCGGCGACATCACGCTTGGCGATTTGCCGCAAGGCGGATTACCGGCGGCCGTGCGCGTGCCGGTCTGAGCAAGTTTTTTTATCTTCGCTGCAAATCCGCGCGGGCGAGGATGTCCGACAGGCTTTCTTCACTATCCGCGTCCGGGTCCAGCGGCTTACTGGTGGTTCCACGGGCGCGCCGCCAGCGGCTGACGCGTTCGCCGAGCGCAGTCAGGCGGTTGAGGGCGACGTCGGCGAGCTCGCGGTTCTGCTTGAGATAGGCGCGGCCGTCGTCGGTGATCGTGTACAGCTTCGGGGGCTCGGTGGACGCGGTCACATAGCCCGCTTCCGCAAGATTGGTCAGCGTCGGATAGACGATGCTGGGAGCTGGCGAGTGCCAGTCGGCCGTCTTCTCCTCGATCAGCTTGATGATCTCGTAGCCGCGACGGGGCCCGTCAGCGATGAGCGCGAGCGCAACCAGACGTAGGTCGCCTTGGGCCAGACCTTTGCTGCCTTGGACCAGCTTTTCGTTGCCTTGGGCCGGCATTTTTTCTCGGTCAAGATATATCTTTTCTAGCTCATATTACGCTCATGTTACGATGTAGCGCAAGAAACATGTCTCCGGGGTTACGCCGTGTTGCACGGTGCAATGTGCACTCCATCCTTTGCTTCGGCTCTGCGCGCGAGCGGACCGGATGAACGATGTTTGCGACCTTCTTTCGCGAACTCAAGCAGGCGGGCGTACCGGTGACGCCCCGCGAATATCTCACCCTGATGGAGGCAATTGAGAAGGACGTCGCCGGTCGGCGGATCGAGGAGTTCTACTTCGCTCGCTGGTGAAGGAGGTACAGCATGACCCCCGCGCGTCTTCATGACACAACGCGATCGACAGGTTCAGCCATCTCACCGGCGATCAGGTGCTGCGTCTCAAGAGGTCTCGATGAAGCAGAACGTCAAAGGTCATGACATCTCCGCCCGTTACGGCGGGGAATTCGTCATCGGGCTGCCCAACACGACCTTGCGCTCGGCGATCACCGTTGCCGACCACAACCACCGCGCGGTCATGGCCAAGGAATTGATGAAACGATCGAGCGGCGAGCGGCTCGGCCGCGTGACGATTTCCATCGGCGTTGCGCTGTTGCGTACCGACGACACCTCGCAGTCGCTGATCGAGCGCGCCGACAACCGCCTCTACGCAGCCAGGCGCCAGTGGTGTGATCGCGTCATTTGCGAGACTGACCCCGAGGCCGAACTGCGCGCCAATCCTTGAAGCCGCACCGCCTGCCCGGGTGCGTAGCCATCATTGTGAGATTGCCCGCGCTACGA
>Ga0075425_100006590_pt1 | contig 12187 bp, 10 predicted proteins | sample SoiMethybrSBSTD4_FD_75300 | JGI IMG/M metagenome (GOLD analysis project Ga0075425, IMG submission 75300) | Bulk soil microbial communities from a Populus tree surrounding site in Tennessee, USA - Soil MetaG P. TD hybrid SBSTD4 | ecosystem: Environmental > Terrestrial > Soil > Tree plantation...
CGGATCTCGCCCTGCAGCCGGGCGATCCGCGCCAGCGAGACCTTCACCGCTTCCGACGAAGCAGAGTGCGAGGCGAAGAGACGATCGAGAGCGCCTTCCGCCTCGATCAGCTCCCGGCCGAGGACAATGGCTCGCTGCTGCATCTTCTGGAAGAGGGCCTCGGTAGCGGCCCGTTGCTCGGGCGTCAGGCCGAGCTGGGCAGCGAGCTCGAGCACGTGGGCAGGCCCCGGGTAGCCATTCAGCTCGGCCGCCTTGGCCAGACCCATGCCCTTGCCCGAGAGATAGTCGGAGATCTCCTCGGGAGACAGGGCCTTGATCTCCCGCACTTCCTGTCCCGCGTAGGGCGACGGCGAGCTGGCGCGGGCGGGCAGCGCGAGCAGGACCAGGGCACAGCCCAGCGCGGCGCGGAGCATCGCGCTCACTCGCAGAACTTGCAGGGCGGGTAGTTGCGATCGTAGACGGGCGTCTTGAGATACTCCTCGCGGTTGTAGGTCCAGAACTGGGAGACGTTGGGATAGGTGTAGATCACCGTGTTCTGGAGCTTGCCGCCCACCTGCTCCACCTTTCGGATGTAGACGTTCTGGTTCGGGTTGCCGAGGTCGTCCATCTTCATGGGCCCGCGCGGATCGTCGCTCACCGCCACCTTGCGGAGGGCGGCGACGAATTTCTCCCGGTCCTCCGCCTCGCCGTTGATGGCCTTGAGCGCGTCGTGGTAGAAGCGCGCCCCCGTGTAGCCCTCCGCGGAGTAGAGCGAGGTGGGGCGGTTGTAGCGCTTCTCGTAGGCGGCGGCGAACTTCTTGTTGGCGGGCGTGTCGAGGGCCGAGCTGTAGATGAGCGAGGTCATGACGCCCACCGCTTCCTCGCCCATGCTCTTGAGCACGTTCTCGTCGGTGAGGGTGCCGATGCCGATGAGGGGCATCTTCCCCCTGAGCCCGAAGTCGCTCCACGCCTTGATGAAGCGCGGGGAGAGGCCGCCCGTGTGACAGGCGTAGACGCCGTCGATGTCCTTCCGGAGCGAGGCGAGGTAGGGCGCGTAGTCCTGCACGTTGAGGGGCGTCCAGATCCGCTGCACGACCTTGCCCCCGGAATCCTCGAACACTTTCTGGAATCCACCGTTCGACTCCCAGCCGAAGGCGTAGTCCATGCTGATGGTGGCCACGCGGCGCAGGTGGAGCTGCTTGTAGGCGTAGTCGCCGAGCGGATGGGTGGCCTGGCTGCTCGTGAACGAGGTGCGCACGATCCAGCGTACGGGCTTGCGCTGGGTGATGTCGTCGGGCGCCATTACGGGATAGATGGCCGGGATCTTGTTCTGCTCGAGGTACGGCGCGATGGCATAACCGGTGGCGGCAAGGAGCCCACCCGCCACCGTGTGGACCTTCTCCTGCTCCACGAGCCGGCGCACTTTGGTGAGGCCGCCGGTCGGCTCCGGATCTGAGTCCTCCACGATCACTTTGACCTCACGGCCGGCGACCTTGTTGCCCACCTCTTCCCAGAAGAGGTTGAAGCCGTCCGTCATGTCCTTGCCCGTCTGGGAGAAGTTGCCCGTGAGCGGCCCGAAGAAGCCGATCCGGATGGGCCCCTTGTCGGCCGCCCAGCTCGCCGTCGACCGCCAGGCCACGCTCGCGAGGGCCGTGCCCATGGCCCCGAGGAACCAGCGTCTACGCATCACTCACTCCTCCTTGTTCTCCCGTGCGTGGGTCTCTCGCCCCGACATCGGCGAGGATAGTGTGCGGATCCTCAGCGCGCCGTCAAGGGAACCGCACGCTCCGCTCCTCGCGTCTCGCGAGCGAGCGCTTCGTTGCGACGGCCGAGCCACAGGCCGTTCAGCAGCCACACGAGGGAGATGGGCACGGCGGCGAGGCTGATGCCCGCCAGCCCCAGGCCGAGAAAGCCCATGGCCGCGTAGGACCACGCCCCGACCTGATCGCCCGTGCGGTAGACGAAGGTGTCGATGAAGCTCTTCGCCTTGTACTTGTCCTCGCGCGGCACCACCGTGAAGCACGTCTCGCGCGTGGGCCGGGCCACCGCGAAATTGCCCGCGCGCCGCAAGACCTGGAACACCACCACCGCCCACAAGGTGGGAGTGAAGCCCAGGACGAAGAAGCCGGCCATGCTCAGGGCAGGCAAGAGCGTCAGGGTGAGGGCGACGCCGAGCGTGCGGATGATGCGGCCGGTGAGGAACAGCTGGATGAGGAGGGTGAGGACGTTGACGGCGAGGTCGATGTTGGCGAAGAACGCCGTGCGCGCCGCGCGGTCGGTGAAGCTCTGGCGGGCGACGTCGGCCTGCTGGAAGTAGAGAAAGGTGGACAGCACCGTGAAGAGCAGCATGTAGAGCGTGAGGTGAACGAGGTAGGGCGAGCGCAGGGCGTGGACGAAACCAGACAGCACGCCGCCTCCCACGACTGCCTCCTCCGTGTGCCGCGCGGAGTGCTCGCGGAGACTCCGCGAGATCCTCGCGAGACGGCGCACCGCGAAGACGGCCACCTCGAGGAGGAAAGCGGAGACGAGGAGGAGCCGCGGCGCGCCCAGATGCTCCACGAGGAGGGAGGTCAGCCCCGATCCCGCGATGCCGCCGATGGTGCCCCCGGCCGCAATGAAGCCGAAGAGCCGCCGGCTCTGCGCGCTGGTGAACACATCGGCAAGGAAGCCCCAGAACACCGAGACCACGAAGAGATTGAAGACCGCGCCCCAGATGTAGAACACCCGCCCTGCCCACACGTTGACCTCGCCGGTGGTGGTGGCGAAGAGCACGAGGAAGAGCACGAGGTTGGCCATGAAGAATCGATAGGTCCACGAGATGAAGCGCACGGGAGCAAGGCGGGAGACGAGGGCCGCGAAGGGCGGGTTGGCCACGATCATGCCGATCAGCGTGCCCGTGAAGAGCCACGGCAGCTTTTCGATGCCGCCCGCCGCGCCGATCTCGTCCCGGATGGGACGGATGACGTAGTAGGCGGAGAGGATGGAGAAGAAGTAGAGCCACGACCACGCGAGGGCGGCGACCTCGTCCGGCCGCACGTCGATGAGGAGGCGCAGGACACGGAAGAGCGGCGAGGGGGCGGGGACGCTAGACTTTTCCGTGGGCAAGGAGTATTCCTGTCGATCACGGAGAGTAACAGGATCGCACACGCCACGCGAGGAGATTTCCGGTGAGGTGGCGACCGTGGCGGCTCGTATCAGCCGCGGCGGCGACGGTCCTTCTCCTCTCCTCCGGCGCGCGGGCCGACATCGCGGTGGAGTTGCGCTTCGACGGCCAGCCTCTCGAGCCCGCGGCCACCCCCGACGTCACCTGCTTCAGCGCCACGCTCGATCGCTGGGTGAGCTGCCGGCTCCACAAGGCGGCGGGCCCCGGCGCCTACGTGCTCCGCACGCTCGATCCCGGCGCGTACCGGATGCACGTCAGCATCGACGAGAATCCCGCGAACCCGCGCCGCTATCCCGGCGACTACGAGGCGCAGCTTCCCTTCGAGGTGACGGCCACGGGACCGGAGCGCCTCACGGTGGACCTCGCCCGCCTCATCCACCTCACGCGCCCCGGCGACAACGCCCGCTCCTTCCCCGGCATGCTGCGCGGCTGCACCGGCCAGCCGCAGTTCGAGACGTCACGCTTCTCGTGGGGCCCCTCCGCCCCCATGGACTTCGCGTGGGATGCCGTGGTGCCGGGCGCCGAGTATCGCTACACCCTGGTCGCGCGGGCCTGCGGTCGGGCAGGCGCCGAGCGCGACGTCGTGAGCGCCCAAACCGACACCACCGCGATCACGCTCTCCCTGCCTCCAAGCGCGGACGGCGAATACTACGTCTTCCGCGTCGAGGCGTGGAAGAACGACCACCTCATCGGTGATCTCTACACCCACGACTCGGGCGCGCATTCCTGGAACTATCGCTTCCGCGTGCGGAACGCGAGCCTCCCCCGCTGGAGCTACCTGGCGAGGCGGAGGTGGAGCGGACGGGCAAGAAGCCGGGCTCCGGTGAGGCCGGCGGGAGCTGAGCGACTTGGTGTAGCGTATCGGGCATGACCACCTCGATGGAATACCGGACGCTGGGCAGGACGGGGCTCACGGTGTCGGCGCTGGCCTTCGGGTGCGGCGACGTGGGCGGCCTGATGGTGCGCGGCGCTCCCGCCGATCGCGAGCGCGCGGTGGCGCGGGCCCTCGAGCTCGGCATCAACTACCTCGACACCGCGCCGTCCTACGGCAGCGGGCAGTCGGAGCGCAACCTGGGCGTGGTGCTGCGCGCCCTCAAGCCCGAGGTCATCGTGGGCAGCAAGTGCCGCCTCACCGCCGCCGACATGGGCGACGTGGCGGGCGCCCTCACCCGCTCCGTGGAGACGAGCCTGAGCCTGCTCGGGATCCCGCGGCTCGATCTCTTCCACCTCCACAACCCCATCGGCCGCGTGAGGACCGAGCGCCGTCTCGGCATCGCCGACGTCCTCGACGCGGTCGCGCCCGCAGCACGGAAGCTCCGCGAGCAGGGCAAGATCCGCTTCTTCGGCGTCACCGCCCTGGGCGAGACCGGGGCACTCCACCGCGCCCTGGCCAGCGGCGCCATCGACACCGCGCAGGTGTGCCTGAATCTCCTGAGCCCGAGCGCGGCGCATGCGGTGCCGGCGGGCTACCCGGCGCAGGACTTCGATCAACTAGCAGTGCTGGCGCGCGAGCAGGGGGTGGGCACGGTGGGCATCCGCGTCCTCGCGGGAGGCGCGCTCAGTGGCGAGACGGCGCGGCATCCCATCGCCATTCCGTCCGTCGATCCCATCGCCTCCGGCCCCGACTACGCCACCGACGCCGCCCGCGCGCACGCCTTCGCCCCCCTGGTGAAGGAAAGCCACGCGGGCAGCGTGATCGAAGCGGCGCTTCGCTTCGCCATCAGCACGGACGCCATGTCCACCGTGCTCATCGGCACCTCGGACCTGAGCCAGCTCGAGTTCGCGGCGGCCGCGGTGGGCAAGGGCCCGCTCTCCACGGCGGCCCTCGTTCGTCTCCGCGGCATCTGGCACGAGCTGGCCACGACCCGGTAAGCCAAGGAGACCCCATGCGCATCGCCAAGGACGTGACCGAGCTCGTCGGCAACACGCCGCTCGTGCGGATCCGCCGCCTGACCGACGGCGCCCGCGCCGACGTGGTGGCCAAGCTCGAGTTCTACAGCCCCGCTCACAGCGTGAAGGACCGCATCGGCGTGTCCATGATCGACGCCGCGGAGAAGGCGGGGAAGATCAAGCCCGACACCATCCTCCTCGAGCCGACGAGCGGGAACACGGGCATCGGGCTCGCTTTCGTGTGCGCGGCGCGCGGCTACAAGCTGGTGCTGACCATGCCCGACTCCATGAGCAAGGAGCGGCGCATGCTCCTGCGCGCCTACGGGGCCGAGCTGATCCTCACTCCCGCCGCCGAGGGGATGCCCGGCTGCATCAAGCGCACGGAAGACCTGGCGGCCAGCGATCCCCGCTACCTCATCCTTCAGCAGTTCAAGAACCCCGCGAACCCGGAAATCCACCGCAAGACCACCGCGGAGGAGATCTGGCGCGACACGGACGGCAAGGCGGACATTCTCATCTCGGGCGTGGGCACGGGGGGCACCATCACCGGAGTCGGCGAGGTGATCAAGGCGCGCAAGCCCACCTTCCGCTGCGTCGCCGTGGAGCCCGACGCCTCGCCCGTGCTCTCGGGCGGCGAGCGCGGCCCACATCCCATCCAGGGCATCGGGGCGGGCTTCGTCCCCGACGTGCTCAACACCAAGATCTACGACGAGATCGTCCGCGTGAAGAACGACGACGCCTTCGCCATGGCCCGTCGCGCGGCCAAGGAGGAAGGCTTGCTCGTGGGCATCTCCTCCGGCGCCGCCTTGTGGGCCGCGGTGGAGGTGGCGCGCCGGCCGGAGAGCGCGGGCAAGCTCGTCGTGGTCATCATTCCCTCCTTCGGGGAGCGCTATCTCAGCACACCGCTCTTCGCGGATCTGGGGGACTAGTCATGGCCGAGGGGGGCAAGACCGTCTACACGCCACGCGAGCGCGTGGTCGCCGCCTACAAGGGCGAGTTCGCCGATCGCGTTCCCGCCTATCCCATCGCGGGCTGCTTCGCCGGCTGCATGGACGGCCTGTCCATCGAGGAGTACTGCACCAATCCCACGCGGGCCGCCCGCGCCATGCTCAACTACTACGAGCGCTTCCAGCCCGACATCATGATCGCCTTCAACGACCTCGCCAAGGAAGCGGAGGCCACGGGCTGCCACGTGAAGTACTCGGACTACGTCGTGCCCTCCATCGATCAGCACGTGCTCCAGGAGGACAAGGGCCGGCTCGCCCGCCTGGAGATCCCCGATCCCAAGCGCGACGCGCGGCTCCCCGCCTTCCTCGAGCAGTGCGCGGCACTCTCCGGCGCGAAGCTGCCCAGCGCGCTGGGGGCGGTGCTGGTGGGGCCGTGGACCATCGCCATGCTCATGCGCAACCCCGAGCTCATGTGCCTGGACACCATCGACGACCCGGAGTTCGTCCACGAGCTCATGCGCTTCGCCACGGAGTTCGCCAAGCGCATGGGCGAGGCGGTGCTGGAGACGCGCATCGGCTTGAGCTACTCCGACCCCACCGCCTCCTGCTCGCTGGTGGGCCCCGACACCTACCGCGAGTTCATCAAGCCCTACCACAAGGACCTCGTCGATCACTTCAGGGCGAAGAAGGTCGGCACCACCGTGCACATCTGCGGGACGACGCATCAGATCCACGAGGACCTGATGGACGTGGGCTTCGTGGCCGTCACCATCGACCTCGACCAGCAGTCCGATCCCGCCCTCAAGGTCGACCAGCTCGACCGTCTCGTGACCCTGGGCAACCAGCGCGGGGTGGTGGGCATCGGCAACGTGGACGTGACAATCTTCGAGCGGGCCACCCGCGAGGAGATCGAGGCCGAGGTGAAGCGCTGCATCGACACGGTGGGGCGCCGCTCCCGCTTCGTGCTGTCCACCTCGTGCGAGCTGCCGCCGCAGGCCAATCCGGACTGCGTGAAGTGGTTCATGGACGCTGCGCGCGAATACGGGCGCTGGGACCGCATCCTCGGTGCGTGACGGCGGCGAGGTGAGCGCCCCCCTCGGCTTCTCCCTCATGCCCCTCGAGAACCGGCGCGATGTGCTCGTGCGCCTCGCCATGGAGGCGGAGCGCGCGGGGCACGGCGCCTTCTATCTTCCCGAGACGTGGGCGCACGACACCACCGTGCTGCTCGGCGAGGTGGCGGCGCGCACCTCGCGCATCGAGCTCGGCACGGGCGTGCTCGGCGTGTGGAATCGCAGCGCGGCCACCATCGCCATGGCCGCGAGCACGCTCGATGCGATCTCGGGCGGCCGCTTCGCCCTCGGGCTGGGGGCGAGCACCGCGCAGCTCGTGGAAGGCCTCCACGATGTCCCCTACACCGCGCCGGTGGACCGCATGCGGCGCGTGCTGACCCAGGTACGCGCGCTCCTCAAGGGCGAGCGCGTCCCCCTCGCGCCCGGCGCGGCGGCCCGCGCGCTTCGCCTCAATCTCCCGCCGGCGCCTCGCGTGCCGATCCACCTCGCGGGCTTGTCGCCGGAGACGGTGCGGCTGGCCGGCGAGCTGGCCGACGGCTGGATACCCTTTCTGTATCCGCGCTCGCGCCTGCACGAAGGCGCGGCGCTGCTGCGCGAGGGTCGGGCCCGCGCGGCGACCCCGGCCGAGCCGCCCCGCATCCTGCCGAGTATTCCCACCGTGATCGCGGCCGACGGCGCCGAGGCGCGGAAGGGCGCGGCGTGGTTCGTGGCTTTCTATCTCACCTCGATGGGGCCCTTCTATCCGCGGACCATCTCGCGGCTCGGCTTCGCGCGCGAGGTGCAGGCCGTCGCGGCGGCCAACACCACGCGTGGCTCCGCGGTGGTGCCGCCGGAGGCGGAGGTACTGCTGGAGGAGCTCACCGTGTACGGGACACCCGACGAGGCGCGAGCCCGTCTCGCGCGCTGGCGTCAGGCCGGCGCCGAGCTACCGATCCTGCTGCTTCCGCCGCAGCTCGAGCCCGCCCAGATCGACTTCACCCTCTCCGCCCTCTCCTAACGCCCTTTTCCCTCTCCCCTCAGGGGAGAGGACAGGATGAGGGGCGCTCACGAGTGGGATGCGACCGGGCATTTCTAGCCGCCGCGGCAAAGGCGAGGAAGTAGCGGTCCAGATCCTCGAGGCTCGTCCCGTATTCATGCTCTCCGAGCAGCATGGCCGCGCAGCGCAACTCCCGCGCGCGAGCGATCTCGAACAAGGCGATTCTGCCATCGCGGATCCTCGAGAGTCAGATCGAGCAGCTCGAGCGCCCGGTCGAAGGCGCCAGTCATGAGACGCGAGTCGCGGTTCCTCCACCGGACGATTCGACCCATCTCACTCCCAACGTTAGCGAGCTGCTCGGCGAGCGACAGCTTGCTCAGCCGCTGCCCCCCCTCACCCTGGCCCTCTCCCCCTCGCGGAGGAGAGGGTATGAGGCGTCAGCGGTTGGGGCCGCGGCCCATCGGGTAGGGCTGCCAGCGGATGAGGCTGGTGCGCGGGAGTACGCCGGGATTGACGGCGGAGCGCGGCCACTTGCCCTGGAGCACGGTGGCGATCTCGCGGCCGAGGCGGCGGCGCGTCTCCGGCGCCATGCGCGCGGTGGCCGAGGCGATGTGCGGCGTGACGATGACGTTGTCCATGTGGAGGAGCGGGTTCATGGGGTCGACGGGCTCCTGCTCGAAGACGTCGAGCGCCGCGCCGGCGATCTGCTTCTGCTTGAGGGCCTCGATGAGCGCCGGCTCGTCCACGGTGGGCCCGCGGCCGTTGTTGATGAACAGGGCAGACTTCTTCATGGCCTTGAACTGCTTCTCCCCCATCATGTGGTGCGTCTCCGAGTTCAGCGGCGCATGCATGGAGAGGAAGTCCGAGCGCTGGCACAGCTCGATGAGGCTGGTCACCGGCTCCACCCCCACCGCGGTCATCTCGAGCTCGGCGAGATAGGGATCGTAGGCGATCACGTGCAGGCCGAAGGCGTGACAGCGGCGAGCCACCGCCTTGGCCACGTTCCCGAAGGAGATGAGGCCGATGGTCTGGCCGTAGAGGCGCGGGATGTCCTTGAAGTAGGGCCGGCCCTCCGACCACTTGGCGTCCACCGTGAGCTGGTGCATCAGGCGGAGGCGCCGGTGGGCGGCGAGGAACATGGCCATGGTGTGATCGGCCACCTCGTCGATGAAGACGTCGGGCACGTTGGTGACCACGATGCCTGCCTCGGTGGCCGCGTCCACGTCCACGGTGTCCGCCCCCACGCTGCCGAGGCCGATCACCTTGCAGTTCTTCAGCCCCTTGATGATGGCGGCGGTGATGCGGCGGTTGCGCGCGATGATGGCGTCCGCGTCCTGGGCCAGCGCGATGAACTCCTCTTCCGTCTTGGCGGGGAGCTCCACGATCTCCGCGCCGATGGGATCGAGGGCCTCCCGCTCGATCGCATAGGCACCCTCCGAGGGATCGAAGGACATTCCCCCCGCGGGCCTCTGGACGACGACCTTGAACTTCTTCTTGTCGGCAGACATGCGTGCGACCTCCTTGTCAGTGTGGTGGGGCAAGAATACTGCCGCGGGGGCGCGGCGTCGAGGCCCCTCTCGAGCGTCTCTTGTAGTAAGGTGAGGCCTCCATGCCGGTCATCTCGCGTTTCCTTCCCGAGAGGACACCATGACCCGACGTTCCCTGCTCCCGCTCTGCTTCGCCCTCGCGGTGGGCGCCGTGACAGCCGTAGCCGCCGGCGTGCACGCCCAGGGCCAGACGCCGAAGCGCGGCGGCATCCTCAGCACGCTCGTCATCGAGGAGCCGCCCGGGCTCCTCATCCACGAGTCGGCCACCGTCTCCAACGTCTGGCCCATGTCGCCGTGCTACTCGAACCTCGTCCTCTTCGATCCTGCCAAGCCGCAGGAGAGCGTGGACACCGTCATTCCCGAGCTGGCGGAACGGTGGTCGTGGCAGGACAACTATCGCAACCTCGTCCTCTTCCTCAGGAAGAACGTGAAGTGGCACGACGGCCGTCCCTTCACCTCGCGCGACGTGAAATACACCTTCGACGTGGTGCGCGAGGCGCGGGACGCCCCCGCCAAGCTCCGGCTGAGCGCGCGCAAGGACTGGTACGCCAACGTGGAAAGCATCGAAGCGCCCGACCCGTCCACGGTGGTGTTCAAGCTCAAGCGTCCCCAGCCGTCGCTCCTCCTCATGCTCGCCTCCGGGTACTCGCCCGTGTATCCCGCCCACGTGCCCCTCGGCGAGCTGCGCCAGCACTGCGTGGGCACGGGGCCCTTCCGCCAGAAGCAGTACGCGCGCGGGCAGGTCATCGAGCTCGAGCGCAATCCCGACTACTTCGTGCCGGGCCGGCCGTACCTCGACGGCATCCGCTACACCATCATCGGCGAGCGCGGCACCCGGCTCGCCGCCCTGCAGACGGGCCGGCTCGACGCCTTCGTGCCGCTCGAAATGACCAAGGTGATGGCGGAGTCCGTGAAGCAGGCCGCGCCCGCCCTCGTGATCTCCGAGGTGGGGCAGAACGGCAGCGACAACATCGTCATCAACAACAAGCGGGCGCCCTTCGACAATCCCACCGTGCGGCGGGCCGTGAACTTCGCCATGGACCGTCACGCCTTCGTGCAGGGCGTCCGCCACGGGGGCGCGGTGGTAGGCGCGGCCATGATGCCCAAGCCCTTCGGCATCTGGGGACTGCCCGAGGCGGACTTCAAGAGCCTGCCGGGCTATCGCAGCTCTGCCATGGACAAGGCGGAGGCCAAGCGGCTCCTCGCCGCCGCGGGCTACGGGCCGAGCAAGCCGCTGCGCGTGGAACTGGTCACGCGCACCATCCCCATCTACCTCGACGTGGGCTCCTTCGTAGCGGATCAGCTCCACCAGGTCGGCGTCGAGGCGTCGCTCAAGCAGATGGACACCGCCGCGTGGTTTCCCGCCCTCGCCCGGCGCGACTACCAGCTCGGGGCCAATCTTACCGCGGGCGGCTTCGACGATCCTGATGCGTACTTCTTCGAGAACTACAAGTGCGGCGCCTCCCGCAACTACACCGACTACTGCAGCGAGGAGACGGACAAGCTGATCGACCTGCAATCGCAGGAGCTGGACCGGGGCAAGCGCCTCAAGCTCGTGTGGGAGATCCAGCGACGCTTGGAAGCGGAGGTGGCGCGCCCCATGCTGTCCTGGCGGAAGGAGTACTTCGCGCAGTGGCCCTACGTGAAGGGCCTGGTCGCCCACAACTCGCTTTACAACTACGGCCGCATGCAAGACGTGTGGCTGGACAAGTAGCGAGCGGCTACACCCGCTACGATTTCGGCGCGCTCTACCGCTACCCGCTCGGCCCCACCGCGGCCATCGACGCCTTCGTGAACATCGAGAACGTGCTCAACGTGGACTGGCGCGAGGCGCAGTTCTACAACACCTCGCGGCTCAGGGGCGACGTCCGCTTCTGATCGACCCGCGTTGACTCTGCGCGGGCGACTCCCTACCATCGGCGCGGACCGACGCCGATCCACGGGAGGGAACGCCGCGCCATGATCTTCGATCCCATCGCCACCCCCGCCGTCAGCCTGGCCGCCCACCGCGAGCCCCAGTTCGTGTTCACGGAGGAGGTCGATATCGCGCGCGAGAAGCTCGCCCGCTTCCGCGAGCGCACCGGCCGCCGCGGGCCGAACATCCTCGTCATCCTCATGGACGACGTCGGCTGGGGCGACTTCGGCTGCTACGGCGGCGGGGTGGCGGTGGGCGCACCCACGCCGAACATCGATCGCCTCGCTCGGCGCGCGCTGCTCCTCACCTCGTGCTACTCGCAGCCGTCCTGCACGCCGAGTCGCGCCTCCCTCCTCACGGGCCGCCTGCCCATGCGGCACGGTCTGCACCGCCCGCCCATGTACGGCGAGCCGGGCGGCCTCCACGGCGAAACGACGCTGGCCATGCTCCTCTCCGCCCTCGGCTACGCGACGCAGGCAGTGGGGAAGTGGCATCTCGGCGAGAACGTCGAGTCCCAAGCGCAGCACGTGGGGTTCGACGACTTCTACGGCTTCCTGTCCGTCTCGGACATGTACACGGAATGGCGCGACCCGCACTTCTTCCCCGAGATCGTCTACTCCGAAGCGCGCACGGAGTGGATCAAGAACATGCCCTTCAACCGCTGCTTCGTCCACGCTGCGCGCGGGGGGGCGGCCGAGAA
>Ga0075425_100006591_pt1 | contig 12187 bp, 12 predicted proteins | sample SoiMethybrSBSTD4_FD_75300 | JGI IMG/M metagenome (GOLD analysis project Ga0075425, IMG submission 75300) | Bulk soil microbial communities from a Populus tree surrounding site in Tennessee, USA - Soil MetaG P. TD hybrid SBSTD4 | ecosystem: Environmental > Terrestrial > Soil > Tree plantation...
CCCAGTACTCGTCGACGGGGACCTCGATGATCGTGCAGTCGCGCTTGACGAGCTCGCGTACGAAGCCGTAGCTGCGGCGGCAACCGCCGAATCAGTCGCGGAATTGGCCGGTTCGTAGCTCGAAGGCTGCGTTCGGCGCGGCTCCGCGTCGGGTCTAGCGGCGCGCGATCCCGAGCACGTACGGCGCGCACGTAAGCGTGAGCGGCGACGACGAATGGAAGCCGTGCTCGAGCCGGACGATCTCGAAGCCGCCCGCACGGATCGCCGGCTCCGTATCGCGTGTCGTCTCGCAGCCGCCGAGGGCCCTCGTCCAGAACAGCCGGTCGGCAGCGCGTTGGACGAGCCGGAACGCCGGGTTACCGGAGCGCACGTGCTCCCAGAAGCGCAGCTCGCCACCGGGGACGAGCACGCGACGCAGCTCGGCCAGCGCCGCGGGCACGTCGGGCACGCTGCAGAGCACGCCCATCACGACGGCAGCATCGAAGCTCGCGTCCAGTGCCGGCAGAGCCTCGGCGACGCCTGGGACGACCTCGATCGCCGGCGCGGCCTCGCGTGCGCGCTCGACCGCCGCCGCGCGCGCGACCGGGTCGGGCTCGACCGCCAACAGGCGCTCGACACCCGGCGGATAGTGCTCGAACGAGCGCCCGTCGCCGGAGCCGACCTCGATCACGCGGCCGCGCAGTCCGGCGAGCAGCCGCCCTCGGAGCTCGCGCGCGATCCGATCCGGCCGCCGCTGCTCCTGCCGCTCGAGGTAGCGCGCAAACCGCGACTGGCGGGGACCGTAGAGTGACGTCGCCACCGCCGCATTCTCTCTGGGCAGGCGGGGGAAGGCCGCACGCGGCCCGCCGGCCAGGGTCCCAGGACTACGTCACCGCGAACCCGCGCGCGAGCCGGCTCGTCGGACTGACCGAGGGCTTCCAATCGGCGTTCGGCGGCTGCGTCGTGCTCGCCGCTGTCGACGTCGTGCTCTCGCTCACGCTTGCTCACCGGCCGCGGCCGAACGCAGGAGGAGCTTCAGCCGGCGGCTGCGCCGGACTGATCGCGCGCTTGACGCAGCGCTCAAGCCATCCGGACCGCGATCCCCGGATAGTCGACGACCAGCCCGAACCGGTCGTACGTGAGAACCGCTCTGAACTCGAACGCCGGCGCGACGTACTCGTAGCGCGCCTGCTCTCCCTCGTCCGCGAGCCGGGCGTAGGTCTGTTCCAGTCGTTCAACGCAGAGCGTTGACGCGCGCACGTAGGCGGCGGGTGCGTCCGCCCGTTCGCCGACGCGCAGTCCCAGCCGCCGAACCGGCAAAGCATTCGTGCAGGCCGACGCCTCGAGGTCCACATCCAAGCACCCGCTGAGCTCCGGTGCGGCCCTTCCGTCGAGCCGCCACGTGCCGGTCCCGTCGCACTCGAGTCGTCTCTCGTACGTGCCCGAAGCCGATTGACCGACGACGTGCGCGCATCGTGTCACCCATCGGTGGTCGACCCAGAGGGCGTAACGGATGCCCCATGCATCACCGTCCTGGACCGCGGTCGAATACCCGTCCAGCCGATAGCCGCCACCGTCTCGGCGCACGAAGAGAACCTCGAAGCCGGCGCGAGCATCCCGGTGGCGCCAAGCCGCCATCGACGGCAGCTCCGACACGGCCCGCCATGTTATTCGCAGGACGAGTGACGAGCCTCGCCGGTTGCCGCATGCCGGTCGGCGAGTTAGCATCTCTCACATTGTGAATGCTGATTACATCGATGGCAGACAAGCTGCGGCGGGATGCTGGACCGAGGCTGACGTGGGCGACCAGTCGGGGCGGACCGCGGTGGTGACCGGCGGCAACGCAGGCATCGGGTTCGAGACGGCGCGGATGCTGGCGGGACGCGGTGCGCGGGTGGTTCTCGCCTGCAGGGATCGCGCCGGGGCGGTGGCCGCAGCAAACCGCATCGTCAGCGCGATTCCGAACGCCGACGTGACCACGGTTCACCTCGACCTGGCCTCGCTCGCCTCCGTGCGCGAGGCGGCTTCGGAGCTCGGCGCGATGAACAGCGAGATCGACGTCCTGATCAACAACGGCGGGGTGATGGAGCTGCCGTACGAACGGACGCCGGACGGGTTCGAGCTGACCCTCGCCACCAACCACCTCGGCCACTTCGCGCTCACCGGCCTCCTGCTGGACCGACTGCTCGCGCGGCCTCGCTCGCGGATCGTGACCGTCAGCAGCGAGGGTCATGCACGCGGCGTGATCGACTTCGAGGACCTCCAGTCCGAGAACGCCTACAAGCCGGCCGAGGCGTACTACCAGTCCAAGCTGGCGAACCTGATGTTCACGTACGAGCTCGACCGCCGCCTGCGAGCAGCGGGTGTAGAGACGATCGCGCTCGCCTGCCATCCCGGCATCGTGCTCACGAACCTGTATCGGACGCGCTCGAGGTTCGAGCGTGCGCTCCTGAGTCCGCGCCTGCGCTTCCTCAACTCGCGATTCGTGCAGAGCCCGCAGGCGGGCGCGCTCCCGACGTTGCGGGCCGCGACGGACCCCTCTGCCGAAGGAGGCGACTTCTATGGGCCGCCCGGGCGTGGCTACACCGGCGACCCGGTCCGCGTCGAGTCGAGCTCTCGCTCCCACGACGAGGAAGCGCAACGCCGCCTGTGGCACGAGTCGGAGCGGCTGACCGATGTCACGTACTCGATCTGAGCCGCCCGGCAAGGGCGGCCGCTATCACCACGGCGATCTCCGTACGGCCCTCGTCGATGCGGCGATCGAGCTGATCGCAGAACGCGGTTTGCGTCGCTTCTCGCTCGCGGAAGCAAGTCGCCGCGTCGGCGTGACGGTCGCCGCGCCGTACCGGCACTTCGCCGATCGCGATGCGCTGCTCGCCGCGGTCGCGGTACGGGCGCTGCAGGTCTTCGCAGCGATGCTGGAGGACGAGGCGGGCGGAGCGAGGCGCCCCGAGCGGCGACTCGCCGCGATGGCCCGCGCCTACGTCCGCTTCGCCGCCGAGCAGCGTCCGCTCTTCGAGACGCTCTACAGCTCGGGCATCGACAAGCGTCGCTATCCCGAGCTCAAACGCGCATACGAGCCTGTCGATGCCTTCCATGCGCTCGTGACCGACGTCTGCGCGGGCGATCCCGAAGCCGCGGATGCGCTCGGCGGAGCCCTGGAGGCCACAGCGCACGGTCATGCCGCGCTGCTCGTCGACGGGGAATACGGCCGCGGGCCAAAGGCCGTCCGCAGCGCAGCCGACCGGGCCGAAAGGGCGACACTCGCCCTCATCGAAGGCCGCAAGGCGCTCCAACGCGCGTCGAGTCCACCGAGACGCTCGCCGGCACGCCGATCGGGGTGATCAAGCCTCTATGCGCATCCTGCGGGCCCTCGGCGCCGGCCCTCAGCGTCGGCCGCCGAACTCCCACTCGTGGATCTCGAGCTCGGGGAAGACGGCGAGTCCAGGACGCTCCTCCTCGAGTAGCGTCTCGAGCGCTGCTCGGTCCCGGGCTTGAACGGCCAGCGCGACGCCGACCGGCTGCGCGTCATCGAGCGCGGACAGCGCGCCGAAGAGGATCAGCCGCTCACGTAAGGGCGCGGAGAGGCTCTCGAGTGGCATCGGCCCGCCGCGCGGACCATGCTCTCCGCGGGCGATGACGAGGAATCTGGGCTCGTCGGGAGCGCCCGAGAACTCCCACATCGTCCGTCCGAGCAGGTTCTCGAACCGCCAGAGCGAGTGCTCTGCATAGACGCCTGCGCGGTTGTTCGGCTCGCAGGCGACGAAGTCGTGCGCGGCGTCGACGCTGGGCAGGCCGAGAACGTGAAGGCTGCCCGTCACGGTCTCGCGGTCAGTATCGAACGTCGGCCCGCGGGCGATCATCGACTCCGCGAACTGGTCCATGTACGACCAATGCCGCTCGAGCAGCTCGTCGTCGTCCCGAAGCGCAGTCGTTCCGGCGCCGTCGCGGCTGTAGACGAAGAAGTCCAACCCCGCGTCCGGACCCTAGGGCCACCCGACGCCGGCCGCGGGAGCCTCGGCCGTCAGCACCTGCCCGGTTCGCGATCCGTCGTCCATGCGCTCGGGCCCGCGCCATTCTTGCGCGACGATGAACAGCGTTTGCCTGTCGAGGCCGCCGAGCGCGCAGGCGAAGCAGCCGCGGTCGAGCCCGATCGTCTGCAGCACGTCGCCACCCTCGCCGACTCGCACACAGCGTTTGTTGGGAACGTCGGCGTACCAGACCGCGCCTTCTGCATCGATGCAGATGCCGTCGGGAGTGCCGTCGCCGAGGTCTGCCCACAGCCGTTGGTTCGACAAGCCGCCGTCCTCAGCGACGTCGAACGCAGTCAGACGCTTGCCCCAGGACTCGGCGACGATCAACGTCCGGTTGTCCGACGTGATCGCCATGCCGTTCGGGAACGCAATCCCGTCGGCGACTTGCCGAAGCGATCCGTCTCGCTTCAGGAGCGCGATCGTCCCGGGCGCGAACTCGCCGCCTGGGAAGTCGAAGCCCTGATTGTTGAGGTATGTGTTCCCTCGGCCGTCGACGACAACCTCGTTCCATGGGTGCCGGCTGTCGGCCAGCGGGCTCAAGTCGGCGTGGGTCACGAGCGACCCATCGGGCTCCTGGCGCACCACTCGTCCCTCCCGCGAGGAGACGATCAGCAGGCGCCCGTCTGGCAACCAGTCGATGCACATCGGGAAGGACGGGAACTCGACGCGCGCCATCACCTCGCGCTTGCCTTCCCGATCAACGGCAACGACTTCGCGCGCGCCCCAGTCGGAGACCCAGAGGCGGCCGTCGTGCCATCGCGGCGACTCGCCGAACGCGAGGCCCTCGAGCAAGACGGCGCTGTCGCCGTTTGCAGGATCGGTCGAGAGGTCAGGGGCCTTCCTCATCGTCTACCTCCATCGCAGCTGTCGACCTAGGTAGGACCTCGGCTCGGCGCGAGACTCATCGCCTCAGTCCCAGAGGTGATCGACCCTGGGCGCGATCGCGACCGCACGGCCGGCGACTGACGCTTCGCCGGGGACGACGCGCTCGGTTCGCGCGACCAGCTCCTTCGCCGCGTCGCTCAGGAACCGCGTCAGCTTGCCGTAGCCGTGCGCGTCGCCGATTGGCCGGTGGTGGTAGCGGCGCGGCGCGTAGAGGTGGAGACGGCGGCGGGCGCGGGTGAGCGCGACGTAGAAGAGGCGCCGTTCCTCTTCGAGCCCATCTGCGGTCGAGAGCGCCATGTCCGAGGGGATGTTGCCATCGGTGGCGCGGAGGAGATGGACGACGGTCCATTCGAGGCCCTTGGCCGAGTGGATCGTCGAGAGCACGAGGTAGTCCTCTTCGAGCTTCGGCCGCCCGACGTCGCTCGAGGTCTGAGGCTGGTCGAGCATGAGCTCGTCGACGAACGTCTGCAGGTCGCCGCTCGCGGCCGCGGCCGCGACGAGCTCCTCGACGTCCTCGAGCCGCGGCGCCGCGTCGGCGTAGTTCGCGGCGACGAGCGGTGCGACCGCACGGCCCAGCAGGCGCGCCTGCTCCGCTGCGTCGTCGCTGCGCTTGGCTAGAGCGATGGTGCTGCGAAAGCCACACCAGCTCGCGCGTGCTTCTTCCGGCACGAGCGTGTCGAGCGCCGGCAGCGTGTCGGCGAGAGGCTCGGCGAGCGCGGCGACGAGGCTCTTCGCGGTTGCCGGGCCGACGCCGTCGAAGAGCTGGAAGACGCGAAACCACGAGACCTCGTCGCGCACGTGCAGGATCGCTCGGACGATGGCGAGGAAGTCCTTCACGTGCGCCGCTTCCAGGTGGCGGATGCCGCCGTACTTGGCGAACGGGATGTTTCGTCGCCCGAGCTCGAGCTCCAGGAGCGATGAGTGGTGGGCGGCGCGCATCAGTACCGCTTGCTCGCGCAGCGGAACGCCGCGTTCGTAGTGCTCGAGCACGCGCTCGACGATCTGCTGTGCCTCGTCGTCCTCGTCGTGGGCGATCACCAACTCCGGGAGCGCGGACCCCTCCTCGACGGCGGCGAGCGTGCGGCGAAAGCTCCGCTCCGCTTCGCTCGCGATCTGGTTGGCGAGGTCGAGGATGGGTCGAGTGGAGCGGTAGTTCTGCTCGAGCTGCAGCACCTGGCTGTCGGCGAACGCGGCCGGGAAGGAAAGGATGTGCTCGCGACTGGCCGCCCGGAAGCCGTAGATCGCCTGCATGTCGTCGCCGACGACGCTCACGCCGACGCCGTTGCGGTGGAGCGCTGCGACGATCTCGACTTGCAGCGTGTTGACGTCCTGGTACTCGTCGACGAGGACGTGATCGAACGATCCGGCGATGGTCATCGCGAGCGCGGGCTCCCGCATCGCTGCCTCCCAGTAGAGCAGCAGGTCGTCGTAGTCGAGCAGCTGCGACGCGCGTTTGCGCGCCGTGACTTCGCGCATCAGCTGCGAGATCTCGGCCTGGTCGCTGTGGCACCAAGGGTAGAACTCGACAAGCACTTCCGACAGCGGTCGCTGCAGGTTCATCGTGCGCGAGTAGATGTCGGCGAGCGTGGCCTTCCGCGGAACACGCCGGCCGCTCGTCGGAAGTCCGATCTCCTCGCGTACGACGTCGATCAGATCGGCGACGTCGGAAGTGTCGATCACGGTGACGCCGTCGCCGAGCCCGAGCGCACCGGCGTGTCGCCTGAGCAGCCGGTACGCGACGGAGTGGAAGGTGCCGCCGACGATCCCGAGCGGTGTGCGCGCGCCGAGCAGCACCTGTGTCCTCGTCAGCATCTGGCGAGCCGCCCGCCGCGTGAACGTGAGCAGGAGGAGCCGCTCGGGTCGGACGCCTTGGTCGACGAGCCAGGCGACCCGAGCAGTGAGCGTGTGCGTCTTGCCTGTGCCGGCGCCGGCGACGATCAGCAACGGCCGGTCAGCCGATGCGGTCGCAGCCGCTTGCTGAGCATCGTTCAGCAGAGCAAGCGGCGACGGGTGTACGAACACACGTTCGATCCTAGCGTAATCATCCGGGTAGCTACAGGGTTCGTCCGGCAACGAATCCATTGCGCGGCCGGCTCGCCCCCGGCGACTCTGAGTCGAGCTCGCGCACGTGACCTTCGGCGTCAGGAAGGAGTAGGACGATCGAGAGCGGGGTTCGGCGCCGTTGGGCGGTGGTGACAGGCGCGTCGTCGGGGCTCGGCCGCGAGTTCGCACTCGCTCTCGTGGCGCGGGGCTATCCGGTGCTGGCGGTGGCGCGGCGGACGGAGCGACTGAACGCTCTTGTCGACGACGTCGCCCGCCGCGGCGGGCTGCTCGAACCGTTCGTCGCCGATCTCTCGACTGCCGACGGGGTCGAAGCGCTGCTTGCCACGGCGGGTGAGCGTGAGGTCGAGCTGCTCGTGAACAACGCCGGCGTCGCAACCTACGGCCCGTTGGCCTCGACCCCGGCGGAGCGCGAACGCGATCTCGTGCGACTCAACGTGGAAGCGCTCGTCGCGCTGACGTGTGGACTGCTGCCGCCGATGCTGGAGCGGGGGCGCGGCGGCGTCATCAACGTCGCCTCGCAGATGGCCTTCCAGCCAATGCCCTTTTTCGCCGTCTACGCGGCGAGCAAGGCGTTCGTGCTCTCGTTCTCGGAGGCGCTCGCCGAGGAGCTCCGCGACAGCGGCGTACGCGTGACCGCCGTCGCGCCCGGCTTTGTCACGACCGAGTTCGCCGAGGTAGCGGGCAGCCACGCCCCGGAGCGCCGTTTTCCGCACTTGAAGGCAGAGGACGTGGTCGCCGCGGCGCTTCGCGCCCATGACCGCGGCAAGGGCGTCACGGTCGTCGGCGGTTTCTATCTCTTCCTGACGCTCGCCGGACGCTTCGCGCCACGGGCAGTCATCGCACGGATGATGGGCCGCGTGCTGCGGCCGACCCCGGAGCCGCCGGCGGCTGCCGAGAAGAGCTGAAACGCCTCGCGGCAAAGACGTCAGGGCTAGCACCGAGCGGCGCGGCGACATCTATGCTCGGGCCGTGAAGGCGACCCAGATCCCGACCGGGGCCGAGCGCACGCTGGAGTTGCTCGAACGCCAAGTGGGGCGCCAGTTGGCCGACGTCGAGACACCGGTGCCAGTGATCGACGTGGACCGCCTCGAGGCGAACCTCACGGATCTGCAGTCGTACGTCGACGCGCACGGGATCGAGCTCTGGCCGCACACGAAGACGCACAAGTCGCCGGAGATCGGGCGCCGCCAGCTCGAGCTCGGCGCGACTGGTCTGACCGTCGCGAAGACAGGCGAGGCGCAGGTCTTCCAAGAGGCGGGCGCACCCAGGATCCTCGTGCACTACCCACCCTTCGGCGCCGACAAGTGGAACCGGCTCGCGGACGTCGCCGGGTCGGGCGTCGAGCTGACCGTTGCCGTCGACAGCGTCGCACCGGCAGAGGGACTGGCGCGCGTCCTCGACCGCCGCGGGCTGACGGCGGAGGTTCTCGTCGAGCTCGACGTCGGGCTGCACCGCACCGGCCAGACGACCGTCGCCGGCGCGCTCAGGGTGGCGCAGGAGCTCTCCAAGCTCTCCGCCGTCGAGGTCGCCGGCATCAGCTGTTATCCCGGCCACTGCCGGCCCGAGGATCCGACGCTCCCGCAGCTCCTCGAGGCCGCGGACGCACTGCTCCGCGAGACACGCGAGGCGTTCTCTGCGGCTGGTCTGCGCACGGACCGCGTCTCCGGAGGCTCGACGCCGACGCGATACCTCACGCACACGACGTGCGTCAACGAGCTCCGCTCCGGCACCTATGCGCTCCTGGACCGCAACGACGGCGAGGACGACCAATGCGCACTCTGGGTCGAGGTGACAGTGATCTCCGACGCCGTCCCGAACCAGGTCGTCGTCGATGCCGGCTCGAAGACCTTCACCTCCGACGACCACCCCGACGGCGGCCACGGCTCCGTCATGGGCCTGCCGGACGCGGACTTCGCCCACATCAACGAGGAGCACGGCTACATCGACGTGTCGAAGCTCGGCGAACGACCGGTCGTCGGCGAACGCCTGCAGATCGTCCCGAACCACGCGTGCGGTTGCATGAACCTCCACGACGGCGTGCTCGCCGTTCGCGACGGCGTCGTCGACCACGTGATCCGCGTCGCCGGCCGCGGTCTCGTTCGCTAGCTTCGAGCGTACGGCGCGAGCACCGCTCGCGGCGTGACGCAGTACGCCGTGTAGTCCGTGTTGCTGATCTGCGCGATCCGCGCGTGCGCGACCATCGCGAGCAGCAACGCCGCTTTCGGCCGCGGCAGGTCGAAGTCGTCGTCGACCCAGTTCAGAAGCTCGCGGAACGCCTGCCGTGCGCTCCACTCGAGCGGTCGACCGGAGACGACGGTCATCAGCTCGTCCGTCGTCCGGATCCTGGGCCACTCCATGGAGGCCGGCCGCGCGACGGGCAGCGCGCTTGCCGTGACGACGGCCCCGATCTCCGGCGGGCCGACGATCTCGCTGTCGCCCATCAGCGCCTTGCAGTCGCCGAAGTAGAGCCCGGCGCCTTCATGCTCGACGGGCAGGATCATCGTCGCGCCCGCACGGAGCTCGCGGCAGTCGAGATTCCCGCCGTATCGGCCCTGCAGCTTCGCGTGCACGTCGCCCTCTCCAGGCATCACCGCCAGGCAGCCGATCAGCGGCCGCGTCGGCAGTCGAGTGTTCTCGTCGAAGTGCACGAAGCCGTCCGCGATCGGATAGACATCTGCGGCCGACTCGTCGTCCCACCACTCGTACGGGTCGACGTCGCGCCTGTAGGCACCGGAGGTGACGACGCCCGGAGTCGTGACCTCGATGTCGTGGATCGTCACCTCGACTGCGCCGCCCGCCTCCGTGCCTGCGACCGTGATCGGGCCGACGACGGCCCACTTGTGCGCCTCTGCGGCCGCGTACGACTCCGGGTTGAAGTCGTCCGGCGAGCGGAAGTACCCCGAGTACCCCTCGACCGACTCGACCTCGAAGATCTCGCCTGGTTGCACCGTCCCGATCGACGCGTGCTCCGGGTCGTAGGCGTACTTCGCCTCGCTCTCGGGGAAGCGCTGCATCGCTCGGAGCGCGAGTATATTCGGGCGCCCGATGCAGCCCCTCACAGACCAGGTCGCCGTCGTCACCGGAGGCGCGCGCGGGATCGGGCGCGGGATCGCGTCCGTCCTCGCAGCCGAAGGCGCGCACGTCGCCATCGTCGACGTCGACGTCCAGCTTGCCGAGACGACCGCGACCGAGCTCGGCGGGCTCGCGATCGCCGCCGACGTCACCGACGGCCCGTCCGTCGAGGCGATGGCGGCCCGCGTCAACGAAGAGCTTGGTCGTATCGACATCGTCGCCGCGAACGCGGGCATCTATCCGTTCGCAGATCTGGCAACGTTGACCGAGGAGACGTGGAACCACGTCATGGACCTCAACGCCGGCGGGGCGGTGCGCACGGTTCAGGCGTGCCTGCCGCCTATGCGCGCACGCGGGTACGGGCGGATCGTGCTGACGTCGTCGATCACCGGTCCCGTCACCGGCCAGGTGGGGTTCGCTCACTACGGCGCCTCGAAGGCGGCGCTGCTCGGCTTCATGCGCTCCGCCGCGGTCGAGCTCGCGCGCAGTGGGATCACGATCAACGCGGTCATGCCGGGGAACGTCAGCACCCCGGGCTTTGCCGACACGAGCGACGAGCACCAGCGGCGAATGCTCGCGTCGATCCCGATGGGTCGGTACGCCGAGCCGGAGGAGGTGGGCTGGGCCGTGCGCTTCCTCGCCTCCCCGGAGGCCGGCTACATCACCGGCCAGACGCTGATCGTGGACGGTGGGCAGGTTCTGCCCGAGGCCCCGTGATCCGGTTTGACATGTGATACGGCAGACATCAAGCTCGACCGGATCCCCCCCAGAACGCGAAAGCGGAGGCAACGAATGAAGCGCGTGCTCATTTCCCTGGGAGCGGCACTTGTGGTGGGCTCGGCGGTGTTCGCGGCGGCGGCGGCCTCGAAGACGACGAAGACCGTGGCCGACGACCCCAACGACGCGAACCTCACCTACTGGTACTGGGCGGAGAGCGATGCCCCCGGGGCGAACAACTGGCTGAAGAAGCAAGTCGCGCTGTACGAGAAGGCTCATCCGAAGGTCAAGATCTCGGTCGTCACCCAGTCGACCGACACCCTGACCTCGGCCTTCACGACCGCCGCGCAGACGAGGAGCGGGCCCGACATCGCCACGCAATGGGCGACGCTGCCGACGCTGACGCCCGCGTGGGCGGGCGCAACGGTCCCGATCTCCGACTACGTCCCTGCGAGCGAGACGAAGAACTGGATCAGCACGTCAGAGAACATGTGGCAGGGCAAGCTCTGGGCGATGCCGCAGTATCTGATCGGGATTCCGTTCGTCTGGAACAAGCAGCTCTTCAAGAAGGCCGGTCTCGACCCGAACAAGGCGCCGAAGACGTGGGCGGATTTCCTCGCCGACGCCAAGAAGCTGAAGGCGGCCGGGATCACGCCGTTCGGGATGGGGAACAAGGACGGCTACGGCGGCGCGTGGTTCTTCTCGTTGATCGGCAAGCAGAACCTCAACTCGATCAACGAGCTCAAGGACGCGATGATCGGCAAGGCCGACTTCGCGGATCCGAAGTTCTCGGGCTTCTACCAGACGCTCGCCGACCTGAAGAAGAAGGGCTACCTCAACTCCGACGTCGCCTCGATCAGCTTCGGCCAGGGTTTCGAGCTGTTCGGCCAGAAGAAGGTCGCGATGTCCTGGGGAACCGACGGCAACGTCGCGCAATGGGAGAAGCAGGTCGGGGCGAAGAACATGGGCGTCGCGGCGATCCCGATCTGGGGGAAGGGCAAGCTCGCGACGAGCTATGACGTGACGCAGTCGTCGGACGCGTTCATCACGAAATGGTCGAAGCACCCGCGCGCCGCGGCGCAGTTCCTGATGTTCCTGCACACACCGCAGGCGCTCAAGGCCTGGTACAAGGCGACCGGCGTGTTCCCGGCCGACAAACGTTTCCCGGCGTCGCTCGTGACCGATCCGATCGCGAAGCAGATGCTGAAGCTCGACCAGTCTCCTGTCTCCGTCTGGCCGGAGAACTTCGTCCCGCCGCAGGTCGACCAGAACGCCGACCTCGCCGGCGGCGAGATGATCACGTCCGGCTCGGGATCACCTGCGCAGGTCGTGAAGCTCTGGAAGAGCCAGCTCTCGCAGTGGAAGAGCCAGCATCCGGACGAGTTCCGTAGCTACCAGAAGTGGGCAACCGGCCACTGAGCGTCGCGTTACCGAAA
>Ga0075425_100006592_pt1 | contig 12187 bp, 7 predicted proteins | sample SoiMethybrSBSTD4_FD_75300 | JGI IMG/M metagenome (GOLD analysis project Ga0075425, IMG submission 75300) | Bulk soil microbial communities from a Populus tree surrounding site in Tennessee, USA - Soil MetaG P. TD hybrid SBSTD4 | ecosystem: Environmental > Terrestrial > Soil > Tree plantation...
CTCGAGCGCAGCGTGCTCGACGACCAGCACTGCCGGCTGCTTCCAGGACGGCAACGTGGTTGGCAGGATCCCCGCGAACCGGCTGTATTCGCTCGGTCTGGCGATTCTGAATCGATATCCCGCGCCGAACGTGTCGCAGGCGTCGGGGACGAACTACAACTATCAGGTTGGCGGCGCCGGATTCCCGGATCTTCCGCGTGTGGATCAGCTGACGCAGCAGCCGGCGATTCGCCTCGACTACCAGTTGTCGTCGAAACTGCGCGTGACTGGCAAGTATTCCGGTCAGCGCGCGCGCGCGCTGACGACGCCTGGAAACATCCCGGGGTTCACCGATGTGTTGTTCCCGTATCCGTTCATCACCAACTACGCGATCACGACGAACTACGCGATCAACCCGACAACGTTCCTTGAAGGCACGTACGGCTTCATCCGGAACGAGCTGACCGGTGGAAATGAAAACGGCATCCTGATGAACGACTCGGCGAATCGGCTGAACGGCCTCGCCGGTTTCCCGCTCATCTACCCGGAGGCCGGCCTCGTGCCGAAGGAGTCCTACGCGTTTGAAGTCCTTGAAGACACGAAGCCACCATTCTGGGACGGCACCAAAATGAACATGCCGCCGGTGTTTGGTTGGGGCGGCCGCATTGGCGCGGCGCCACCAAACCAGCGGTACCCCGGCTGGTTGAATATCAACCGCACGCAGGACGTTGCGATTTCGTTGACGAAGGTTGCGGGCCGTCACACCTATAAGGGCGGCTTCTACAACAACCACAGCTTCAAGGCGCAGAACGTCGGCGCCGGCGGCATCGCGAACCTGTCGTTCCAGGGATTCGTGGACTTCGGCAACAACGCAAACAATGCCCTCGACACCGGCTTCGGATACGCGAACGCCGCCGTTGGCGTGTTCAATCAGTATCTGCAGGCCTCGAAGTTCGTCGAAGGCAGCATGCTCTACAACAACACGGAAGGCTACATCCAGGACAACTGGAAGGTGAACAGCCGACTAACGCTGGACTATGGCCTGCGCATCACGCATCAACAGCCGCAGTACGACCAGTTCCAGCAGATGTCGAACTTCTTCCCCGATAAGTGGTCCGCTTCGCAGGCGCCGTACCTCTATGTTCCCGCGTGCAGCGGCGCGTCTCCGTGCGCTGCTGGTACCGGGCTGAACGCGATGGATCCGCGAACTGGTCAGATCCTCGTCGTGCCAGGCGTCCCGAACACTTCCGCGGCAATCGCGACACCGATTCCTGGTTCCGGCAATCCGGAAAACGGAATCATCCAGGCTGGCAAGGGCATCGCCAAGACCGGCTACACCTGGCCGAATCTGGTGTACGGTCCGCGCTTCGGCATGGCGTATGACGTCAGCGGCAACCAGAGCCTCGTGTTCCGCGGCGGCGCCGGCCTGTTCTACGACCGGCCGGACGGCAACACGGTGTTCTCGATTCCGGGCAACCCACCGATCGCGACCTCGACCGACCTGCGTTTTGGTTTCCTCCAGAACGTCGGACAGGCCGGCGGCCTGTCGTTCGGCCCGGTGCCCGCGCTCGTCACGTTCCAGTACGACGCGAAGGTTCCTGCCTCGGTTCAGTGGCAGGCTGGATTCCAGAAGTCGTTGCCATGGGCTTCGGTCGTTGACGTTTCGTACGTCGGCAACCACGGCTACAACCGTCTGGGCAATTTCCAGGGCGGCACGACGGTCAACCTCAATGCGATCGATTTCGGCGCCGCCTACCTTGCGCAGAATCAGGATCCGACGAAGGGGCCGAGTACATTCCCGGCACAGAACTCCCTCTCGACGAACCTGCTGCGGCCGTATCGCGGGCTCAACACCATCGCGCAGAACACGACGGAATACTTCGACGACTATCACTCGCTCCAGGCGAACTACAATCGTCGATTCCGTAACGGGTTCTCGTTCGGCGTCAACTACGTCCTGAGCCTGTCGTTCACAGGCAATACCGGCCTGCAGCAGCGCCTTCAGCACGCGGCTGACGGAACGATCACGACTCGCTCCGACCAGGGGCAGTACGAGAAGCTCAACGAGATGCTCAACCTCCAGCGTCACCTGTTCAAGGCGAACTGGGTGTGGGATCTGCCCGACTACAAGACTGACAACACGACGGGCAAGGTTCTCGGTGCGGTGATCAACAACTGGCAGGTCTCGGGTCTGTTCACCGGTGGGTCCGGTGGCCGTTACGATCTGCTCTACGGCTATCAGAACGGCATCGGTGCCGTGAACATCACGGGCTCGCCCGACTACAACGGCCGCGTCGTCATCAATGGCGATCTCGGCAAGGGCTGCTCGAGCAACCAGTTCGCACAGTGGAACACGTCCGCCGTTTCGGGTCCGCAGTTCAACAGTGTCGGCCTCGAATCAGGACGCAACTACCTGATCGGATGTCCGGATCACACGACGGATCTCGCCATCGCCCGGAACTTCCCGTTTGGTGGCGGCCGTCAGTTCCAGGTTCGTCTGGACGCTTACAATGCGTTCAACATCGCGATCGTCACTGATCGTCAGAGGACGGCGAACTTCCGGAGTCCGACTGACATGACGCTGACCAATCCGCAGTACGTCGTGAACCCCGGGGACACGACGCTGGCGCCTGGCGCGACTGGGACGGTGCTCGCTCCCGGACGCGACCTGCCACGTAACGGCGGCTTCGGCGCTGCGACCAACTGGTCCACGAACGCCATCAACAACCAGTATGGGCGTTTCATCCAGTTGACCATGCGCGTGCAGTTCTAACGCACGTCAGAACGAAAAAAAGGGCGGGCTTTCGAGCCCGCCCTTTTTTTTTGACAGCGATTGGCGATCGGCGCTTGGCGATTGGCCTCGCTCGCGCAGAAGGAAGCAATTCCTCCGCCGCCAACCGCCAGCAGCCAGCAGCCAGCAGCCAGCAGCCAGCAGCCAGCAGCCAAGATTACCGCCGATCACTTGACATCGGCTTTATGCGAGCCAATCATCGCAAACAGGTCTCTCCTTCCAGAGATGATACGCAGCCGTCTCTTTGCCGTCGTGCCTCTCGTCGTCGCGCTCTCTGCGGTTTCCGCGCCGTGCGCGAGCGCGCAGGCGCCGCAGGCGGATCGGTCGCCCGTTCAAGAAAGACTCAATCGCGTCCAGGCCGATCTCTTCTCCGCAACCCCGCACTTTACCGACGATGTCGCGGCGCTGAAGGAATTACTTGCCGAGAACCCGAAGTCAGTCGAAGCGCATGTGTTGCTTGGACTCGCGTATCGCGGACTGGGGACGCAGGAGATGCTGGCGGAGGCGATCGCGGAGCTTCGCCAGGCGATCGAGATCGACCCAGGCGTGGTGCCGGCTCGCTTCTATCTCGCGCACATCTACCTGGACATGGGACGCCCTGCTCGAGCGAAAGAAGAGCTCGAAGCGGCGCTGGAGAAGGCGCCAGGCAGCCCGCAATTCCTGGCCTCGCTCGGTGAAGCCGAACGACAGTTGAAGAACCCTCGGAAGGCGGCGGAACTCATACGTCAGGCACTGCAGAGTGATCCATCGCTGCTTGAAGGCCGCTATTACCTCGGTCTTGCGCTGTTCGATCTTGGTCAGACGACGGATGCGATGAAGGAATTGGAGCAAGTCGTCAGCGCAAACGCCGGCAGGCCGGAGGCCTATTTGGCGCTCGGCACGGTCTACAACCAGGCCAGTCGTTTTGACGATGCGATCAGGGTGCTGTCGCAGGGAACGAAGCTCGATCCCTCGCGTGCCGATCTGCGGATACAGCTCGCGCGCGCGTACCGGTCGAAAGGTCTTCTCGAACGCGCCGAGGCGGAATTGATCAGGGCACAGCCGAAGCCGGACGCGACGCTCGCCGCTTCGTACGTCGAGCATCAGCAGCTCGAGTTCGATCTGTATGTCGAGCTCGGCCTGGTAAAGATGAAACGCGGCCAACTGGCGGCTGCGGCTGATGCGTTCAAGAAAGCCCTTGCGATGGATCCCGCCCATGGTTTGACCAACAACTACATCGCGCAGATTTACCTCCGTCAGGGACAGTTCAAGCTCGCCTCCGAGCATGCGGCGCGCGCCGCAAAGGCCGGGGCTCCGCTCTCCGAAAACGATCGAAAGCTGATCGATGCCGGACTAGCAGCGAAAAAGCCCGGAGTGCGCGAGTGACGCGGCTGACGCGCCTCGCGGCGGTCGCGTGCGTCTTGTCGCCGTTGCTGCTGAGTGCGCAAAGCCGGGGGAACAAGCCGGACGCGCGACCCCTGTTCGTTGACGTCACCGCAAAATCAGGCATCACGTTCGTCCACAAATCGGGCGCATCGCCCGACAAGTTCATGGTCGAGACGTTCGGCTCCGGTCTCGCCTGGATCGACTACGACAACGATGGATTTCCTGACTTGTACTTCGTCAACGGGGCGCCAGGGGCGCCAAATGCGCTCTATCACAACAACAAAGATGGCACGTTTGCTGACGTGACCGAACGAGCGGGAGTCGCAGCAAATGGCGGCGGGAAGGAAGGCGCAGCGGCGAAGACGTATAAGACGGGCGTGGCCGTTGGCGACTATGACAACGACGGATATCTCGATATCTACGTCACGGCCTTTGGACCGAACATCCTGTTTCACAATAACGGAGACGGCACGTTCAGCGACGTCACCGCGAAGGCGGGCGTCGCGGGGGGCGCGAACGAGTGGAGCACGAGCACGGGTTTCTTCGACTACGATCGCGATGGCCGGCTGGATCTCTATGTCGTCAACTACCTGGATTATCGGCTTGACGAGAATCCCTACTGCGGCCTCAAAAAAGAGGGCTACCGCATGTACTGCCACCCGACGCAATTCGACGGCATGGCGGATCGGCTCTTTCACAACAATGGTGATGGCACGTTCACCGATGTCTCGAAACAGGCGGGCATTGCCAATCCCGCGGGTAAAGGGCTCGGCGTCACGTTCTGCGATTACGATCGCGACGGCGACACGGACATTTATGTCGCCAACGACACCGTGCGTAACTTTCTTTATCGCAACAACGGCGACGGCACGTTTACCGACGTGGCGTATGCGGCCGGCGTCGGATTCGATTCCAACGGCAAGCCGCAGGCCGGGATGGGAGTTGACTGCGGCGACATCGATGGCAATGGCTACCCCGACATCTTCGTGACCAACTTCTCCGAAGAGCTGAACGCGCTCTATCAAAATCGCGGCGACGGCACGTTTGAAGACGTGTCGGCCACGACAGGGATGGGAGCGGCATTTCTGCCCCTGGGTTTCGGGACGAAGCTGTATGACTTCGACAACGACGGCGATCTCGACATCCACATCACGAACGGGCACGTGATCGACAACGTCAAGCTGTATCAGTCGAATCTGACCTACGCGCAGAAGGATCTGCTGTTCGAGAACGTCGGCGGTAAGTTCAGAGATGCGACCGCCGCGGGCGGTCCGGCACTGCAGGCAGAACGAATCGGTCGCGGTCTGGCGGTCGCTGATTTCGACAACGATGGCAATCTCGATGTCGCGATCTCGAGTCTTGGACAGCGTCCGGTGCTGCTGAGGAACCAGGGCGCGCGATCCGCGAACTGGATCACAATTCGCGCGAAGGGCAAGAAGAGCAACACGTTTGGCCTTGGCGCGATAGTGAAGATTCAGACCCCGGAGGGCCTGCAGATCAGGGAACTCAACAACGTCTCGAGTTATTTGAGCGCCAGCGACGTCAGGCTGCACGCCGGGCTCGGAGCTGCGCGCACGATTCAACAAATCGAGATCACCTGGCCAAGCGGCACCCGACAGGTGCTCAAGGACGTCCCCGTCAATCACATCCTCGTCGTCGAGGAGCCATCGGAGCAGCCATGACTATTCGCGCGGTTTTCGCAGTCCTGATCGGTTCGCTTGCGATGCAGGCGGCGCCACCGCCGGCAAGCGACAGCGTCACGTACGCGGGCAAAGGTGGACCAGGAGCGGGACGCCATGTCGTGTTCCTGACCGGGGACGAAGAGTACCGGAGTGAGGAAGGATTGCCGATGCTGGCGAAGATCCTCAGCCAGCGTCACGGATTCAAGAGCACGGTCCTCTTCTCTATGGATCCCGATGGGACGATCAACCCGAAGAACACGAAATCAATTTCCAATCCAGCGGCACTGGATACCGCCGACGCGGTCGTGATGCTGCTGCGGTTCCGAAACTGGTCCGACGAGGACATGGCGCGCTTCGAGAAGTTCCTGCTCGCCGGCAAGCCGATTGTGGCGCTGCGAACCAGCACGCACGCGTTCAATGCGTTTCCGAAAGGCAGCCGCTGGGAAACATGGAACTGGAACAACGAGGGAGGATTCGGAAAACGTGTGCTCGGAGAAACGTGGTTGACCCACTGGGGCCGGCACAAGGTCGAAGCGACGGGCGGCGCAATTGAGCCGTCGCAGCAGAAGAACCCGCTCCTTCGTGGCGTCAGCAACCTCTTCGGTGAGACCGACGTCTACGAAGCGTATCCGCCGGCCGATGCGACGATCCTCGTGCGCGGCGTCGTGCTCAAAACACTGAGTCCTGATTCAGGGCCCGCCGACTACAAGAAGGCGCGGGTGACCGACAAGGTCGAGCAGAGCGTCAACGATCCGGCCATGCCGGTCGCATGGACGCGCATGAACAAAAATGCGAATGGCACGACCAACCGGATCTTCACGACGACGATGGGCGCGGCGACGGATCTCGAGAATGAAGGGCTCCGTCGACTGATCGTCAACGCGGTGTTTTGGGGACTCGGTCTCGAGGTGCCGCAGAAGGCGGACGTCACGTATGTCGATGAGTACAAGCCGTCGTTCTATGGCTTCGACGGATTCCGCAAGGGACTGCATCCGTCAGATTTCGAGCTGGGAAAGAAGGTACCCGGCGATCCGTTGCCCCGGCCGACGCCAAAGTGACACGACTTGACGTCCGGGCTGCGTGTGAATCGCACCGCGGTGATTCTACGATTCGCAGATTAGCGATTCACGATGAGTGATCGGCGATTCACAAACCGCTCGGCTGCCTGTTTGTGGAATTCCTAGAAATACTTCGCCACAAAATCCAAGAACGCCTTCCAATCGGCCGGCGTGGCGGCATGTCCGCCAGTGTGGTAGTGCCAGCCGATGTCGCCCTTCGTGAGTGGTGTATCGAGCGGAGGAAGTTCGGTCGTCCCAAGATCGTTCTTGCCTAGCAGCTTGTAGACCGGCCCCGCGGCGACGCCAGCTTTGAACTCGCCTACGGGATCTGCCCACTGATCGCCAGTGCCGCCGGTGATGAACACGGGACGCGGCGCGCTCAGGGCGATCAGCATGTGCGCATCGACCGGCATGTCATTCCATTTGCCGACGTACTTCTGGAAGTTGCCGGCAAACCAGTACGGAAAGTTCTGGCCCATGTCGTCAACGGTCTCGCCCCAGTCGCGGCGTGCGAGCGCGGCGCCCATCTCGCCGGAACAGCTCGAGTAGACCGCAGCAATGCGTTCATCCAGCGCTGACGCCCACAGCACGGTTTTCCCCAGCCGGGAGTGTCCAAACACCGCAATTTTCTTCGCGTCGACGAGCTTGTCGGTCTCGAAATAATCGATCATGCGGCTGAGTGCCCACGCCCACGCGCCGATCGCTCCCCACTCGTCTGGCTTCGGCAGTTCACCGGGCTTCAGCGTTCGGCCAATGACACCCTGATTGAGCGCGTTCAGCCGGTCCGGCTGAATATCCTGATAGCCAACCATCGCGTAGCCCCAGCCCCGCGCCAGGATGTCGGCCGCCGCCGGTGGATCGTTGAACTGCGTGTTGTTCGCCGGTCGGCCTTCGACCGGGGGCCCGCCGCCGAAATTCAGCAGCAGGATGAGCGGCACAGGGCGAGTCGCCTTCTTTGGCGTGTAGATCATCATGTTGACCGGTTGCGCACTCGGTCCTTCGCCAATGCGGCCAACCACTCGCCGCATCGTCGCCGTGTCGTCCTTCGCCGCATTCGCCTCGGTCATTTCCCACGTCACCTTGGGCGTGTTCGCCGGAATGCGCCCGTAGATCTCGTTCTGGTATGCGCGAAGAATCTCCGGCCGCCGTTTCGATCGCCAGTCGGCTGCGCTCTTGACGCGCTCCCCGCTGGCCATCACCAACGGATCCGGCAATGTATAGGGGGCGACCTTCGATTCGTCGTAGTTGGAGATGTGACCCGTCTTCAGCGCCTTCCGCAACGGATTCCCGTTTGCGTCGCTGCCGAGATTAGAGGGATTCGGCGCTGGCTGCTGAGGCGCGGACGTCTGTGCGAGAAGGCCTGCCGATAGGAAGGCGCATGCGGCGGCCGCGATCAATTTATTCATAGCTCCTCCGAACAATCCGGTCAGCTTTTCTCACTGCTCGCGGGGCCCTCCGCCTCCGCGCGTCTCATGGGTGCGCGCTACGGCGAGACCTCGCCGTAGCGTTCGCGAAGGCAGGCACCCCCGCTCGCTCTCGCTCGGCGGCTACGCGCCTCGCTCGGGCCGCAGGCGCTCCCGCACCCAAGAGCCAGCAGCCAACAGCCAACAGCCGATCGTGATATCTTCCGCGCCATGACATCAGAACACCTGTCACGCCGCTCATTTCTCGGCCTGACCGCCGCGTTGCCATTTGCCGCGGCCGCAATCGCCTCGGCGGCGAAAAAAGTGCCGATCGGCCTCGAACTTTACTCTGTTCGCGACGATCTCGCCAAGGACCTGCTCGGTACCGTGACCGCCGTCGGTAAGCTGAAATACGAGGTCGTCGAGTTTTACGCCCCGTATCTCAGTTGGACCACCGAGATGGCCAAAGATGTCCGCAAGCGAATGGATGATGTCGGGTTGAAATGTCACTCGACACACAACGGAGGTCCTTCCTTTACAGACGACGGCTTGAAGAAAGCCATCGAACTGAATCAGATCATCGGCAGCACCAACATCATCATGGCGAGCGCGCCGCGCGCGACCGGAATCGATTCCTGGAAAAAGGTCGCCGATCAACTCACGGCGATCTCAGAAAAGCTGAAGCCGCTGAAGATGGCGACCGGTTATCACAATCATCAGGTCGAGTGGCGCCCGCTCGACGGTCAGCGTCCGATGGATGTCCTTGCGGCAGGCACGCCGAAAGACGTCGTGCTGCAGTTCGATGTCGGCACCTGCGTCGAGGTCGGCGCGGACCCGATTGCCTGGATCAACGCCAATCCCGGCCGGATCAAGAGCGTCCACTGCAAGGACTGGGCGGCAGGAAAAGGATATGCGGTCGCGTTCGGCGAGGGAGATGCGCCGTGGAAGAAGATCTTCGACGCGGTCGAAAAGTCTGGTGGAATCGAATACTACCTAATCGAGCAGGAGACGGGTGGGCCTGATGGCGCGTTAGCGATGGTCAAGCACTGCCTGGAGAACTATAAGAAGCTGCACGGGTAACTGCGGCTCGCCCCGTATTATCCTTATTAGCCCGTGCCTCTCTTTCGGCCCAGAATCCCCGTTTGAGGTAAACGAATGCGCGCGAAATACAGTGTGGCCCTGGCGGCCATTCTCTTGTTGACGTCGATTGCCGTCCGCCTTCCGGCGCAGGCGCAAGCGCCAGCGCAGCCGCCGGCGCAAGCGCCCGGTGCGCAGCCGCCTGCTGGCCCCCCGCAGGGCGGCCGAGGGCGCGGTCCGGCGACTTTTCCAGCACAGCAGCGAACGCTCGCAGATCCCGCGGTGATCGCGCGCGGGAAGACGCTCTTCGACATCAACTGCCGCCTCTGTCATGGCGCTGACCTGCGCGGCGGCGATATGGGTGGCGTCAACCTCCTGCGCTCGGATCTGGTGCTCAGGGATCAGCACGGCGAGCTGATTCTGCCGGTCGTCAAGGGAGGGCGCCAGAATCCCGGCATGCCGGTGATGCCCCCCTTCCCGCAGATTCCCGACGATGACGTGAAGGCGATCGCGGAGTACATCCATGCCGTCGCCTTCACCATGAGGGGACAGGGCAATCCGCCTGCGTCCGCCGAGCCGGTCGTGCTGAACATCATTGTCGGTAACGCCGCCGCTGGCAAAGCGTACTTCGCAGCCAGGTGCGCATCCTGCCATTCGGAAGCTGGAGACATGCAGGGAGTGGCGTCGCGGTACAGCGACCCCGTGCAACTGCAGAACGCGTGGGTTGCTGGCGGTGGTGGTGGCGGTCGCGGCGGCGGTGGCGGACGTGGTCGCGGCGCAGGCGGTGCGAATCGTCGTGAAGTGAGGATCACCGTCACGACACAATCCGGTCAAAAAGTCGAAGGCCGGCTCGATCGCATCGACGACTTCATCGTCACGCTCACACCCGCTGATGGCGTGCAGCGAAGTTTTACGCGCAATGGTGATGTTCCCAAAGTGGAGATCAGCGATCCGCTCGAGGGACACCGGAACCTTCTCCCCGTTTACACCGACAAAGACATTCACGATGTGACTGCATATCTGGTGACTTTGAAATGACGTTCAGAACAGTGACTCTCACCGCGGCGATCGCGATCGCCCCCGTGCTCCTCGCGGGACAACAGCAGCCTCAAACTCCCTCGAATCAGGGAGGGCTCGATCCCGCCACGATCGGCAAGCCGCTCGCCGATTCATGGCCGACGTATTCGGGCGACTACACGGGCCGGCGCTACAGCTCGCTGACGCAGATCAATCAGAGCACGGTCAAGAATCTGTCGCTCGCGTGGGTCGGACGGGTGAGTGGCCCGCCAACTGCGGCCGGCGCCGGCGGCGGGTTCGGTGGGTTTGGCGGGTTTGGCGGCCGCGGTGGCGGTGCCGGCGCGCCGTTGATCATCGGCGGCGAAGGTCCGGATGACATGGGCGGCGGTGCTGGCGGCATCACGATCAAAGGCGCCGTCCTGCAGGTGAATGGTGTTCTCTACGCCTGCGCACCCGATCACGTGTGGGCGCTCGACGCGCGCGACGGTCACGAGTTGTGGCACTACTTCTGGAAGACCAAAGGCAGCACCCATATCGGCTGCCGCGGCGTCGGCATGTGGCGCAACAACATCTACGTCGAGACGCCGGACGACTACCTCGTCTCCCTCGACGCGCGAACGGGAAAAGAAAACTGGCACGTGCCGCTCGCCAGCTTCGAGGAGCAGTACTTCTCGACGATGGCGCCGATTGTTGTGGGGAATCACGTGATCGTTGGAACCGGCAACGACCTCGACATGCCGGGTTTCCTGCAGTCGTTCGATCCCGAGACCGGCAAGCTGCAATGGAAGTTCTATACCGTGCCGATGAAGGCGGGCGATCCCGGACTCGAGACCTGGCCGAATCTCAGCGCCGCGCAGCACGGCGGCGGCCAGGCGTGGATCCCCGGCGCCTACGATCCGGAAACGAACCTGTATATCTTCGGCACCGGCAATCCGACGCCTGGTTACACCGGCGTCGGTCGTAAAGGCGATAACCTTTTTACCTGTTCGCTGATCGCGGTCGACGTCGAGACCGGAAAGATGAAATGGTATTTCCAGACCTCGCCGCACGACACGCACGACTGGGACTCGGCGCAGACACCGATCCTGATCGACGCGACGATTAACGGCCGGCCGCGCAAACTGGTTTCCACGGCCGCACGCAACGGCTACTTCTTCACCGTCGATCGCGTCACGGGCGAACACATCGTCACGGTGAAATACGGCTCGACAACAAACTGGGCGAAGGGGATTCGTGAAAACGGATCGCCCGATCCGAACCCCGAGAAGGAAGCGACGATACCCGGGTCGCTGGTCTCGCCGGTGGAGGGTGGCGTCACCAACTGGCAGCCGTCGGCGTATTCACCGGACACGGGCCTGTTTTATGCCCAGGAGAACAACGGCTTCAACATCCTCTATCTGACCGATCCCGATCCGCGCGGCTCGATGGGTCTCGGCGGCAAGCTGGCGTCGCCGGTTGGCTCGAGCGGCAACGCCCTGGCGGCAATCGATCCGAAAACTGGCAAGACAATGTGGCGGCATCCGTGGCCGGGCAACGGCGGCGGCGGACCCGGGCTGCTCGTCACAGCCGGCAAGGTTCTCTTCACCGCCGACGGCAACGGCAACTTCGTGGCGTTCGATGCCGCGTCAGGCAAGATCCTGTGGCACACGCGCATCGGCGGCATCACCAACGCGCCCCAAACCTACATGATTGACGGCAAGCAGCATCTGCTTGTCGCGGTGAACGACGCGCTCTACGCATTCACGGTGAATTAGGTGAATGCTGAAATTGTTGATTGCTGATTGAAGTTGCCCTCAATCAGCAATCGCAAATCAG
>Ga0075425_100006593_pt1 | contig 12186 bp, 11 predicted proteins | sample SoiMethybrSBSTD4_FD_75300 | JGI IMG/M metagenome (GOLD analysis project Ga0075425, IMG submission 75300) | Bulk soil microbial communities from a Populus tree surrounding site in Tennessee, USA - Soil MetaG P. TD hybrid SBSTD4 | ecosystem: Environmental > Terrestrial > Soil > Tree plantation...
CTGTGGGAGCCGCGCGGGCACGCGCGCTCGGACAGCCCGAAGGATCCCGCGAAGTACTCGTTCGCGCGGTGGACGCTCGACCTGCGTGACGTGCTCGATCACCTCGGCATCCGCGCGGCCCACGTCGGCGGCCTCTCGCTCGGCGCCGGCATCGCCACGCGGTTCGCGCTGCGGTTCCCCGGGCGGGTGCGGTCGCTGCTGGTGACGAACTCGTCGTCGGCCGCCGGCCTGCCGCTGTCCGTCGACCACCTCGTGATGCGCGCGCGGTCCATCGAGATCACGCTCACCCAGGGCATGGAGGCGATGGCGGAGTTCGCCATGACCGCCAATCCGAACGTCGCCGCGCGGCTAGCCCTCGATCCCGGCGCCAAGGCGGAGTTCTACGCGTACTACCGACGACTGACGCCGATCGGCTACGCGAACGCGCTCCGCGCGCTCCTCGCCATGGATCACATCGCCCACGAGCTCTCGCGCCTCCGCGTCCCCGTCCTGCTCATCGGCGGCGACCGCGATCCGTCGCTCGGTCCCATGCGTGTCATGCGACGACGGATCCGCGGCTCGAAGCTCGTGGTGCTCTCGCCGGCCAGCCACTTCGCCAACCGCGATCAGCCCGCGGCGTGGAATCGCGCCGCCGTCGAGTTTCTGGCCGCCTGCGATGCCGCGGCCGCGCCTCGGCGTCGGCGCGTGCGGCGCGGCTGAGCCCGCGCGATCCCTGTAACCAGGTGCGCACGCGCCGATGATCCCCTCGCGCTTCTCCGCTCGCTCTAGCGCCTCCGAGCCTCAGATAGGGAAAGGGGTTGCGCAGGGCCGTGCGTAAGTGCGCGATCCCGCGTGCGGCACTCCCGTTGCACTCACGGAAATGCGCATGCTTCGCGGTATCCGGCATCGCCTGCTGTGCGCGCTGTCGACACCGCTCGTCCTCTTCGCACACGGCGGCGCCGGGTGGGCGGAGACCGTCGGCCCCACGCTCGACGTGGGCAACCCGATGGGCACGGTGCGGCTCTTCTCCTCCGCGGGGCCGGTCGACGTCACGCACCCGTTCGCCCAGAGCCTCGGGACCAACGGCCGGGCGTGCGTGACGTGTCATTCGCCGCTCGACGGGATGACGATCACCCCGGCGAGCGCCCGCGCGCGCTTCGACGCCTCGAACGGACTGGATCCGCTGTTCCGGACCAACGACGGTAGCAACTCGCCCACGGCGGACGTGTCGACGCTCGAGGCGCGCCGCGCGGCGTACAGCATGTTGCTCTCGCGCGGAGTGATCCGCGTCGACATGGCGCCGCCGGCGGGCCGCGAGTTCGTCGTCGAAGCCGTGGACGACCCCTACGGCTTCGCGACGACCACGCGGCTGTCGCTGTTCCGGCGCCCGCTGCCGTCGATCAACACCGTGTTTCTCGCCACCGTCATGTGGGACGGGCGCGAGAGCTTCGGCGCGGGGCTACGCTTCGACCTCGAGCATCAGGCCGACGACGCGACCGTCGGCCACGCGCAGGCAACGCAGCCGCTGCCGTCCGGACCGCGGACGGCGATCGTGGACCTGGAGACGACGATCTTCGCCGCGCAGGCCTTCGACGAGACCGCGGGCCCACTCTCCGCCGACGGCGCGTCCGGCGGGGTCGAGGCGCTCGCCCGCCAGCCGTTCTTCCCGGGTATCAACGGCGGGCCGGGCGCGACGCCGATCGTGTTCACGCTCTTCGACGCGTGGGCCACCGCGCCGGGCGGCGACCCGACGGGCAGCGCCCGCCGCTCCATCGCCAACGGCCAGGATCTCTTCAACACACGCCGGTTCGCCGGGGCGCTGACCTGCAGCAGCTGTCACAACACGCCGAACGTGGGCGCGGAGTCGACCGGATCGTTCTTCGACACCGGCGTGGCCAGCGCGGCGCGCCGCACCCCGGATCTGCCGCTGTACACCCTCCGTTGCATGTCGACGGGCGTGGTGATCCGCACGACGGATCCCGGGCGGGCCATGGTGACCGGACGGTGTGCCGACATCGGACGGTTCAAGGTCCCCACGCTGCGCGGGCTGGCGGCGCGCGCGCCCTACTTCCATGACGGCAGCGCGGCCACGCTGCGCGACGTCGTGCTCTTCTACAACAACGTCTTCATCATGGGGCTCAGAGCCTTCGAGGTCGACGACCTCGTCGCCTTCCTCAAAGCGCTGTAGCGGCCGCGGGACCTAGTCCGGCTCCTAGCGCTTGCGGTCGGCGCGACGGCGGTGGCTCTCCAGGCCGCGCTCCCAGAGGTACTCCTTTTCGCCCATGTGCTTGGCGACCCACCGTCCCAGGACGAAGAAGACGTCACTCAGACGGTTGACGTAGCGCAGCGGCCACTCGCCGATCGGCTCCACGCGCGACAGCGCGAGCAGCTCGCGCTCGGTCCGCCGGCACACCGTGCGGGCCAGGTGCATGAACGCGTTGATGCGCCCGCCGCCTGGCAGAGTGAACGACTTCAGCGGCGGCAGGTCCTTCTGGCAGTGATCCATGAGCCGCTCGAGCGCCGTGACCTGCGCCTCGCCGACCTTGAACATGCCCTCGTACTCGGCGTCGGGCGGAGTGGCCAGCTCGCTGCCCAGGTCGAAGAGCTCGTTCTGGATCCGCCGCAGCGCTTCGTCGAGCCAGCGGTGGTGCTCGCCCTCGGCCAGCCGCTCTTCGTTGAAGGTGCGGACGAGGCCGACGACGGCGTTGAGCTCGTCGATGCTCCCGTAGGCGCGGATGCGCGGCGAGTCCTTGGCCACACGCTTGCCGCCGACGAGACCCGTCTCGCCGCGGTCCCCGGTCCGCGTGTAGACGCGCGTGATGCTGATGGTCATGGGCGCCTCCGTGTGCCGGTATTCTACTTGAACGACCCGGGACGCTCGGCGATCATCGGTCCGTGAACACTCGCGCGCGCGCCGTGCTCGGCACCGCCGCCGGCGTGCACTTCCTCCACGACGGGTTCTCCGAGATCCTCTACGTCCTGCTGCCGGTGTGGGCCGGCGAGTTCCAGCTGACCTTCGCCCAGGTCGGCATCATCCGCAGCGCGTACTCGGGCGGCATGGCCCTGCTGCAGATCCCGTTCGGCGTCCTCGCCGAGCGCTGGGGCGAGCGGCGGCTCCTGGCCGTCGGCACCGCCGTCACCGGGCTCGGCTTCATCGGCGCGGGCACCGCCGGCGGATTCGTCTCGCTGCTCGCGTTCCTCCTGGCCGCCGGGCTCGCCTCGAGCGTCCAGCACCCGCTGTCGTCCTCGCTCGTGTCGAAGGCGTACGAGACGGGGCCACGCCGCGCGGCGCTCGGCACGTACAACTTCTCCGGCGACGTCGGCAAGGCGGCGATCGCCGCCGGCATCGGTCTGCTCGCGACGTGGATCGGCTGGCGCGCGGCGACCGGACTCTACGGCGTGCTCGGCGTCGCGGCGGCGCTGCTGATCGTGCTGGTGCTGGGGCGCCTCGGGGCCGGAGCCGCCGAGGCGCCGGAGACGATCGCCAGCGCCCGCCGCAGCGGCTGGGGCATCCGCGATGGGCGCGGGTTCAGCGCGCTGACCGCGATCGGCATGATCGACAACGCCACGCGCACCGGGTTCCTGACCTTCGTCGGCTTCGTGCTGATCGCCAAGGGCTCGAGCGTCGCCGGCGTGGGCGTGGCGCTGTCGCTGATCTTCGTGGGCGGCGCCACCGGAAAGTTCGTCTGCGGCGTCCTCGCCGAGCGCGTCGGCGTGATCCGCACGGTCGTGTTCACCGAGGCCGCCACCACCCTCGGCATCATCACGGTGCTGGCCTCTCCGCTGCCGGTGGCGCTGGCGGTGCTCATCCCCCTCGGCGTGGCGCTGAACGGCACCTCGTCGGTGCTCTACGGTACCGTCGCCGACCTCGTACTGCCGGAACGCCGGTCGCGCGCCTACGGGCTCTACTACACGCTGACGATGCTCGCCTCCTCGCTGTCGCCGGCCGTCTACGGCGTCGCCAGCGACACGGTCGGCGTGCCCGCCACGCTGGTCGTCGTCGCGGTGATGGTCCTGCTCACGATTCCGCTCTGCCTCGTCCTCCGTCCCCTCGTCGCCGCGCCCGCCAGCGCCTGACATTTCCCGCGAGTCGCTGGCACCGCCGATGCACTCACGGCGGCGGAATGAGTACTCCAGCATCGATCGCGCGTCATCCGATCCACCCGATGCTCGTCGCGTTCCCGATCGGGTTGTTCGTGGCGGCGCTCGTGTTCGACATCCTGGCCCAGGCAACGGGGAACCGCGCGTGGCGCACGGTCGCGTTCTACGACATCGCCGCCGGCATCGTCGGCGGCCTGCTCGCCGCGGTGCCCGGGTTGGTCGATTACTTCTCGTTGCGGGGCAGCGCGCGACGGACGGCGACGTGGCACATGATCCTCAACCTCGGCCTCGTCGGCCTGTTCGCCGTGAACTGGCTGTTGCGCACCTCATGGGGCGCGCGCTGGATCCCACCAGCCTCGAACATCCCGCTGATCCTCACCGCGGTCGGCGTCGTGATCCTCGGCGTCTCCGGCTGGCTCGGCGGTCACCTGGTCTACGTGGAGGGCGTGGGCGTGGAACGGCCGCCTCGCGACGAGAGCGTGCCGCGCCGGCGCGTGGCCTGAGGGTTCAGGTCAGGTAGAACGGGCGCGCGCCGCCGGCGCCGTACGGATACCGGCGGAGCACGTCCGGATCCGGGTCGGCGCCGAGGCCAGGTCGATCGGACACGGCGACCGAGGCGCCGACACGGCGTACGGGCTCGGCGAGCAGCGGCGCCTCGAGCTCGCCGGGCGGGAACTCGACATAGCCGACGCCCGGCGTCGATGCGGTCAGGTGCACCGTCGCGGCGAGGCCGGGACCGAAGTAGAACGAGTGCGGCACCAGCGTGACGCCGGCCGCCTCGGCCAGCGTGGCGATCTTCTTCATCTCCCCGAGCCCGCCGACCTTCGTCATGCTCGGCTGCACGAGGTCGGCGGCGCCGGCGGAGACAATGTGCTGGAAGGCGTGGACCGTCGCCTCGTTCTCGCCGCAGGCGATCGGCATGGCGAGGGCGGCCCGCACGCGCGCGAGCCCGGCATAATCCTCGGGCGGCCACACCGGCTCCTCGAGCCAGCGCAGACCGTAGGGCTCGAGGCGACGTCCGACCGCGATGGCCTCTTCGACCGTCCATGGGCAGTTCGTGTCCAGCATCAGGTCGACATCGTCGCCCGCCTCGCGCCGCGCGGCGGCCACCGACTCGACGTCGATCTGATGGAGCTTGATCGCCGTGTAGCCCTGCGCGCGCATGGCCGCGACCGCCCGGCGGACCTCGTCTGATGTCTCGTAGCGAAGCAGGCTCGCGTAGACACGCGTCCGCGGCTGGCAGAGCCCGCCCAGGAGCTGGTAGGCGGGCACGCCGTGCGCCTTGCCCGCGATGTCCCACAGCGCCAGCTCGACGCCGCTGACCGCGAACATCGCCAGCCCGCGGCGGCCCCAGATCATGAGCGCATGGTGCATCTGCCGCGTGAGGTGCTCGATCCGCGTGGGATCCTGACCGACGACGAGCGGGGCGAGCGCCTCGTCGACGACGCTGCAGACGGCTAGCGGCGCGCCGTAGGCGAAGCACTCGCCCCACCCCGTCACGCCATCGTCGGTCTCCACGCGCACCAGGATCTGCTTGCCGATGCCGGCGCGCCACGAGGAGTCCGGCGTGAGCGTGCGCAGAGGGATCGCGAGCGGGATCGCGCGGACAGCGGTGATCTTCAGTTACAGGTCCCCTAGCCCGTATTCGTTCCAGCGGTCGCGGACGCGCGCTTCGTCCTCCGGGGATGGGCGGACCGTCGGCGGAAAGCGCTCGTTGTCCCACTCCGGGCGCTTGGGGAACTTCCAGTTGCGGGTGGCGTCGATGAGCACGCGGTTCCAGAGCCCGGTGCCGAGCTGGGCCACGTCGCGGTCTTCCATCGGCGTGCTGGGATCGATCGGCGAGCCGAAGCTGCCCGGGAACACGACGATCCCGCCCTCGCCGGCGTTCACCCGGTGCGCGAAGGCCCAGTCGATCTGCTCGTAGGACGACGGATCGATGTCCTGCTCGACGACGGTGACGTGCTTGTAGCGATACTGCGCGGCGCTGTTGCCCCACAGCGCGGCCGCGATCTGCTTGGGCTGTCCCTGGTAGTGCTTCGTGATCTGCACGGTCACGTTCACGCCGTTGGTGATGGGCGGCACGTAGACCTCGCGGATGCCGGGCACGCCGGCCTGCAGGAGGATGTTCCACGCGATGCCCGCGCGCTGGACCGAGGACATGACGCTGTTCTCGCTGTACGAGCCCGGCAGCGTGCCCTCGAGGCAGCCGCGGAAGATCGGATCGCGGCGGTGGGTGATGCACGTCACCTTCATCGTCGGGCGCGGCGTCGGAATGTCCGAGACGTAGCCCGTGAACTCGCCGAACGGCCCCTCCAGCTCGTAGGTGGCGGGGTCGTCGCTGATGAAGCCCTCGAGGACGATCTCCGCCGTCGCCGGCACCTCGAGGTCGACGGTCTCGCACTTCACCAGCTCCACGGGCTCGCCGCGGTAGCCGCCGGCCACGTCCCACTCGCAGACGCCGGTGGGGATCGGCGAGCCCGCGAGGAACGGCATGATCGGATCCCAGCCGATCACGCAGGCCACCGGCATCGGCTGCTTGCGCGCGGCGTACTTCACGAAGTGCTGGCCCCAGTGCTGGCCGCCCTTGATGAGCAGCATGGGGCACGTGTCCTTCCGCCCGATCATCCCGCGGTAGATGCCCACGTTCATGACCCGCGTGTCGGGATCGCGGGTGATGATCCCCGAGAAGGTGTGGATGTACCGGCCGCCCTCGCGATAGTTCCACTTGGGGACGGGAAAAATCGTCTGATCGACCTCGTCGCCGCGGAGGATGCGCTCCTTCACCGGCCCCGTGCGGACGACGACCGGCGGGATCGTCTCGCGGTTCTTCTGCATCACGTGCTGGACGAGGTCGCGGTTGGCCGCGTCCTTCGGGAAGCCGAGGGCCAGGGCCAGGCGGCGACGCTCGCCGAGGGCGCCGGTCAGGAGCTTCGTGCACGGCCCGCGCTGGTAGCCGGTGATGTTCTCGAACAGCAGCGCGGGCCCCTTCCTCTCCAGCACCCGGCGGGCGATGGCGCCGATCTCACGGTCCCAGTGCACCTCGGCGGTGATGCGGCGCAGCTCGCCTTCCTTCTCGAGCATCTGCATCCACTGCCTCAGGTCCATGAACGCCATTCGCTCACTCTCCTCCGATCAGGCGCGATCGACGGACGGACGCACGCGGCCGGCGACGAGGTCGAGGATCTCGATCATGCGTTTGAGATCGTCGCGGCGGAACTCGAGCAGCACGTGACCGAGGCCGAGCCGCTTGTACTCGACGAGCTGATCGGCGATGGCCTCGGGCCCGCGCGCGATCAGGTCGTCGCCGAGTCCAAAGCGCAGCGACAGCGCGAGGCTCTCCCACGGCCGACCGGCAGCGTCGGCGGCCGCGCGCAGGCGCCCGAGCGCCTCGCGCAGCTGGGCCGGCGTCTTGGACGTCGCGTGCCAGCCGTCGCCCAGCGTGACGACGCGCCGGAACGCGCCGGGGCTGTCGCCGCCCACCCAGATCGGCGGGTGCGGCTTCTGCACGGGCTTGGGCGCGAAGCCGAGATCGCGGAAGCGGAAGAACTGGCCGTCGAAGGCGGGATCGTCCATGGTCCACAGCGCCTTGAAGACCTGGATCGCCTCGTCGGCCTGGCGGCCACGCGCATGGAAGGGGGTACCGAGGATCTCCAGCTCCTCCTTCCACCAGCCGACGCCGACGCCGCAGATGAGCCGGCCGCCCGACAGCGCGTCGATGCTGGCCAGCATCTTCGCCATCACGACGGGATGCCGGTGACCGAGGATGAACACCGATGAGCCCAGGCGCGCCCGGTCGGTCACCATCGCGGCGGCGGTGAGGACCGTCACGGGCTCGAGGTACGGCGTGTCGGGAGGATGCGGGAATCGGCCTCCGGGATAGCTGCCCGTCGCCGTCCGCGGGAAAACGACGTGATCGCTCACCCAGAGCGACGCGATCCGGCGCTGCTCGGCCTCGCGCGCGAAGGTGGCGATCGCCTCGCGGCTGGCGAGCGGCCCCTGGTTCGGAAGATGACAGCCGAGCTCCATCGAGCCTCCTCGGATGACCGGCCGCTCGACTATACTCCAGGCCAGGCATGACACACCGTGAGCGGGTCGTGGCGGCGCTGCGCGGGGAGCCCGTGGACCGGGTCCCGCTGGCGTTCTGGATGCACAACTTCGCGACGGAGAACTCGGCGAAGGACCTGGCCGCCGAGTCGCTCCGCCTCGCGCGCGTGTTCGGCTGGGATTACCTCAAGCCCCAGTCGCGCGCCCAGTGCTTCGCGGAGATGTGGGGGCTGCGCTATCGCCCGTCGGGACAGCGCTCGGTGCCCTACACCGTGATCGAGCATCCGTGCGCGACGGCCGCCGACCTCGCGCGGCTCGAGCCCGTGTCACCGCACACCGGGTCCCTCGGCGAGCAGCTCGAGGCGCTACGGCTCATCCGGGCCACGCTGGGGCCCGAGATGCCGATCATCTGGACGGTCTTCTCGCCGCTCATGGTCGCGCCGTTCCTGCTGGGCGGTGGTCGGGAGACCGCGCTCGCGATCATGCGCCTCGAGCCCACCGCGATGGAGGACGCGCTCGGGGCCATCGCCGAGACGCTTGCCGGTTACGCGCGCGCGTGCCTCGAAGCCGGCGCCGACGGCCTGTTCTACGCGACGAACATCACGAGCCGCGACCTGATCTCCGCGGCGGAGTGCCGGCGGTTCCAGCGACCGTACGATCTGCAGATCCTCGATGCCGCCGCGTCGGCCTCCTTCAACGTGCTCCACGTCTGCGGCAGCGCCGTGCGGTTCGAGGAGTTCGCCAACTATCCCGTGCACGCGTTCAGCTGGGCGGCGGGCGGGGACAATCCCTCGCTGCGCGAGGGTCAGCGGCGCACCGGCCGCGCCGTGCTGGGCGGTCTGCCGGCCAAGCCCGCGATCGCCGGCCTCACGCCAGCCGCCATCGCCGACCGGACGCGCGCCGCGCTGGCAGAGATGAAGCGCCGCTGGCTGCTCCTCGGTCCCGACTGCTCGATCAACCCCGACACGCCTGAGCCGCTGCTCCAGGCCGCGCGCGCGGCGCGCGATGGAGCCTGATCGAACGAGCGCGGCCAGCATGATGGACGGCTCGCCATGACGGATCTGACGTACCTCTCGCCGAAGACCGAAGTGCGGGAGAGCCCCATTCACGGCAAGGGGCTGTTCGCCCGGCAACCGATCGCCGCGGGCGAGATCGTGGCCGTCAAGGGCGGTCACATCTTCACCGAGGCGCAATGGGTCCTGTTGGCGCCGGAGCTCGGTCCCGCGGAGATCCAGATCTCCGAGGACCTCTTCATCGCTCCCGCCCATCTCGACCAACGCCCGGGCGCCATGCTCTACACCAACCATTCGTGCGACCCCAACATCGCGATCCAGGGACAGATCGTGTTCGTCGCGATGCGCGACATCGCGTCCGGCGAGGAGTTGACGCACGACTGGGCGACGACCGACGACGGCGATTACGAGATCGAGTGCAATTGCCGCTGCTCGGGGTGCCGGCGCACCGTGACCGGGAAGGACTGGATGAAGCGGGAGATCCAGGACAAATACCGGGGCTGGTTCTGCTGGTTCCTGCAGCGGAAGATCGACGCCCAGACGGCCCCGCGGACCGCGATAAGATAGGCGTGAATTCGCGGACACGTGTTGACGCATCGCAGCGAGAGCAGGCGCGACGGGCGCCGGGAGGACACGATGATTCAAGCGCAGAAGCTCGGTCACATCGTTCTGAAGGTCCGTGACGCCGGCAAGTCGAAGGACTTCTACACGCGCACGCTGGGGCTGAAGGTCGCGCACGAGGATCTCGAGCGCGGCACCGTATTCCTCAGCTTTGGTCGGGAGCATCACGACCTGGCGCTCTTCCAGCTCGCCACCGGCGAGCCGCCGGCGGCGGCCCAGCCGGGCATGCATCACATGGCGTGGAGGCTCGGGAGCTTCGACGAGCTCCGTGCTGCATACGGAGAGCTCAAGGCGATGGGGATCAAGGTCGAGTCCACCGTCGAGCACAACGTCACGCGCAGCGTGTACTTCCCCGATCCCGACGGCAATCGCGTCGAGCTGTACTGCGACATGACGGAGAACGGCTTCGAAACGATGCGGACGGTGGGGCCGAAGCGGGATCACCTCGATCTGGAGTGACTCGGAGGGGGCGTTGCCCCCCTTCCGACGACCCGCGGAGACGTGAACCTATGCATCCCCGTGGACGATCTGCCCTCCGACCATCGTCAGCCTGGCGTTGAAATCCTCCAGCGCCGTGATGGGGGCGGTCAGCGGGTCGACGTCGAGCACGGCGAGGTCGGCCGCCTTGCCGGGCGCCAGCACGCCGCGGTCGTGCTCGGCGAAGGTGACGCGCGCGCCGCCCACCGTGAGCGCGTGCAGCGCCTGCATCCGCGTGAGGCGTTCCCGCGGGCCGAGCACGCTCCCCGAGCGCATGTCGCGACGCTCGACGACGGCGACAAAGGCGAGCCACGGGTTCGCCGGCTTGTTGTCGGTGGCCAGGCCGAACGGGACGCGATGCCGCGCGAGGCTGCGATGCGGCAGCAGCGTGTCCGCCGCGCCCGCAGCCTCCGCCGCTCCCGATCGCCAGAGGTAGCTGATCGGATTGGTCGTCGCCACGGCGCCCAGGCGACGGATGCGGTCGAGCTGCGCCGGCGTGGCCGAGTGCAGGTGCACGAGCGTCCAGCGGAGGTGCCGGATCGGCGTCCGCGCCGCGATCGATTCCCAGACGTCCAGGACCTCCGCCAGGCAGCGCGTGACGAGCGTGTTCACGCGCAGACCGAGGCGCGCCGCCAGCTCGGCCTGGGCCGCGTACTGCGCGTGCGTGTTCGCGCTCTCGACGAACCCCGCCCAGCCCGTGTACGGCTGGCTCTCGTGCAGGATGTGCGCGACCTCCGCGTCGCCGCCGTAGTGCAGACAGATCCCGGCCACGCGCAGGCGGTCGTCGCCGAGCCCGCGCCCGGCGGCCCAGGCGGCGACGTCGGGCAGCGCGCGCGCCGCCTCGTCGGCGCGCCACGTCGGGCTCACCGCGAGCGTGCAGCGGAGGGCGAGCTCACCGCGCTCGTGGCTGTCGCGGTAGACCCGCAGCACCTCGGGGGCGATCCCGTGGCCCTCGTAGACGGCGGTCACGCCGCGCGCCGCGTAACGACGCTGCGATTCTCTCAGCGCGCGCCGGCGGTCGGCGAGAGTGAAGCGGGGCGCCGCTCGCATGAGCGTGAACTCGACCACTTGGATCAGGTTGTGCTCGACGAAGACGCCGGTCGGCTCGCCGGCCGCGTCCTTCTGGATCTCGACGCCTTTCGGGGACACGGTGTCGCGCGTGACGCCGGCCAGCGCGAGCGCGGCGCTGTTCGCGACCGAGTAAACGGGGGGCCGGTTCCAGTATCCCCAGATGCCGCGGATGTACACGGGGTGACGGGGCGCCGCGGCGTCGAGGTCGGCGCGTGTCGGCCAGTGCTTCTCGGCGAGCCCGCCCGTAGGGTCGAGGTAGAAGGGAGGTGCGCCGACCGGCATCGTGACGATCCACTCGCCCGGCCCTCGACGCGTCGCCTGGGCGCGGATGACGGCCTGGATGTCAGCGATGGAGCGGCAGCGGGCGAGCGACGGCTGCAGATACTTCAGCCCCTCGCGATCGAGATGCGCGTGGGCGTCCACGAGGCCCGGGATGACGGTCGCGCCGGCGAGATCGATCACCCGTGTTCGCCCGTCTCGCCACCGGCGGAGCTCGCCGCGCCCGCCGACAGCCACCACGCGGCCGCGCTCGATCGCCAGTCCCGTCGCCGACGGCCGGCGAGGATCGAGCGTGATGATCCGGCCGTTGTCGAAAATCCAGTCGGCGGCTATTTCATCCGGCCTTTCTCCCGGTAAACGCGCTCGGCGCCGGGATGCAGCGGAATGCCCACCTTGTCCGGCTGCCAGGCCATCCTCGGATCGAACTCCACGAGCCCCGCGTGGCCGCGGACGAGCGCGTCCTTGCTGTCGACGATGGTCTTCGTGACGGTGTAGGCGATCGGCTCCGGCAGCTCCTTGTTGGTGATCAGCACCGTGGGAAACCCGACGGTCTTCACCGGCTCCATCTGGCCCTTGAACGTCTCCGCGGGCATGGTCGCCG
>Ga0075425_100006594_pt1 | contig 12185 bp, 10 predicted proteins | sample SoiMethybrSBSTD4_FD_75300 | JGI IMG/M metagenome (GOLD analysis project Ga0075425, IMG submission 75300) | Bulk soil microbial communities from a Populus tree surrounding site in Tennessee, USA - Soil MetaG P. TD hybrid SBSTD4 | ecosystem: Environmental > Terrestrial > Soil > Tree plantation...
TGGTGGGTGTAGAAGGACTCGAACCTTCGACCCGCTGATTAAGAGTCAGATGGCCTCGCGGGGGTGCCTGAAAAGCCGTCTCAGCGCGGCGCGATCAGCTTGCACGCCGGCCGCCTAAGGGTGTTTTACAATGCGTCTGTGTACTCTCAGGAAAAGCTAGGAAGCTTTAGGAATGCACTGTAAAACAGTTCTGAAATAATTTCATCGGGTTAGGTCGTTCGCGGCAGCTTGGGAAGCTGATGTTCTGCCACTGAACTACGCCCGCGCTTCTCAATACTCCCAATTTCTTTGCAATTCTTCATAGTTATTTACGCAACTATCAACAACGGTCAAACCCTAGCCCACTTGACAACTTTATTCAACGATTTTGCTCCCTATGAGCGACACTCTTGAGCCACCGAGAGCCAAATGAGCTGAGGCTCTGGAGCATTCGGAAGCAGCTGAATGGTCTCGGTATCGCACCATTGCGCATCATCGATGACGATGAACAAAGGACGGTAACGAATTTGCAGGCGGCAAACTTCGAGAAAAGCGGACGCCAAGCGCCTCTTGCGATCGATCAGATCAAAAGTCGTCCAATCGGTATCTGTTACATTCAGATTGAGTAGCGCCTTCAGCGCCGGCGCATGGAGAGAGAGACTCTCCGAATTGCAGCAAGATCGCCGAAAGACGGCGCTCCACATCAAGTGGCGTGTTGTGCTCTGTGAGGCCAAGCCACCTGCGGGCGATCGATCTGGCGATGGCGTACGGTGAATGGCGCGCTGGAAGCTCGCTTTCGGCAAGCCAAACTGTGCAGCTATCTAGAAGGCCTGAACTCATCGTATCGTGAATAAACCGCGATTTGACTGTGCCAGGATCACCAACGACGCAAAGGGTTCCTCGCCCTGTGGCCTCCTTTGTTTGCTCTACGAAGGATTTGAGCAGGGCTCGTTCTGGCAGGCGGCCGCAATACGGGGTGAGCCCCAGGGATGCACGGTGGGTCCCAGCGGGAGCGATGTTCAATGTCGAGCTCCCAAGTTGCAACCGGGCGGTCGAAGCGCTTGAAAGTGAACCGCCCGCGAGGTTGTACTTCGGCCGCACCCGAGACGGCCTGGTGGACAGCTTCCGATACGAGGATGGTGTTGGGTTTCGCCGCCTGCTTGAGACGGCTGGCCAAATGAACCGTGGCGCCGATCAAAGAGTTGCCGGCCTCACCGGGTGAGACAATGACCTCGCCGCTGTGGATGCCAAAGCGGACGGGGAGGTTCGTTGGTGAGTTGCTCTTGGCGGACTGTCGGATGGCAAGTGCAGCGCGGCAGGCGGCCAACGCGTGGTCGTCAAGACTATCCAGTGCGCCAAAGCCTGAAAGAATACCGTCCCCCTCACTTCAATGACAGTACCGCCGTGTTCGCGCACGGCAGTGGCCATTGCAATGATCAGTGGCCGTATGCGCAGCATGGCCGCTTCGGCGTCGATCGCGCTTATCGCTTGGGTCGACCCCTTGAGGTCAGCGAAGAGGACGGTCGCCACCTTGCGGGACGGATTGACGGCGTGTTGTGGCGATTGCGGCTGGTGTCGAGCGCCGCATTCGCTACAAAACTTCGCTCCTTGCGGAACACAGTGCGGTTGCTCTGATGCAGATATGCTTGCGCGGTCGCGAGTTCGGTAAAGGGAGCAGAAAAGTCTAAGGCTAAGCCGCTCGCGAGGTAGAGCGGGGGCTCCGATCATGCCACACAGGGGTATATGCGAACGTGGCGTGACAAGTGCACTTGCCACGCACGGCAGTGAGGCTACACACCTTGTCCCACGCCGACCGGAGAACCTAAATATGCCAAAAATCATCTAATTATTTGAAAACAAATAAAGAAAGATGCGCCGCTGCGGCGGAGACCCTTGCGGCGGCTCGTTCCTGGCATCATCGAACCATCCTGCAGCACAGTTTGTCTATTGTGCCTTCGGACATGGTGTCGTTTCACCTCCGATCGGTCGCCGTAGGGCCCGAGGGGGTCGCATCGCCCAGGAGGTAGGACCTCCCAGCAGCTATTGGGTCGGCGGGCCCGATGGCCATCTGCAAAGTCGAGGCGGTCAAAGCTTCAGCCACACACCGCCCACAAGTCGTCGCCATTGCCGGCCAGTGATCCTTCCATGGGGCGGCTTCCTCAAGACCGCATGCGAGTTCGAAGACAATGTCGTCGCCACCATGCCCGTGCCGGCGACAGCCGACTGGCTCCTTTGCGTGGACAATTGCCTTCGATCCGCCCTACCGTCATGGATGCAACCCTCACGCGGGAGATCCATCATGCCCACATCGTTCAAAGTGGCCGCGTTCATCGCACTGTTCATCCCGGCACTGGCATCGCCCGCGCTCGCCCAGGACAGCAAGGTCGCCATCGGTATCTCTGGCTGGACCGGATTTGCCCCGCTGACGCTGGCAAGCCAGGCCGGCATCTTCAAAAAGAATGGCCTAGACGCGACCCTCAAAAAGATCCCGCAAAAGGATCGCCACCTCGCGATCGCTTCCGGCGATATCCAGTGTGCCGCCACCACCGTGGAAACTTGGATCGTCTGGAACGCCAGCGGCGTCGCCACCAAACAAATCTTTCAGCTCGACAAGTCCAATGGCGCCGACGGCATGGTGGTGCGCAACGACATTAATTCAATCAAGGACCTCAAAGGCAAGACAGTGGCCGCGTCCGCGCCCGGTACCGCGCCCTACTTCACGCTGGCCTGGTTTTTGAAGAAGAATGGCCTGTCCGTGAAAGACGTGACGGTGGTCAACCTGGAACCAGCCGCGGCGGCTCAGGCCTTCGTCGCAGGCCAAAACGACGCAGCCATGACCTACGAGCCCTATCTGTCCACTGTCCGCGCGGCGCCAGACAAAGGCAAGATCATCGCGACCACCCTCGACTATCCGATGATCATGGACACTTTCGGCTGCACACCCACCTTTCTGACCAGCAACGCCAAGGCCGCCCAGGCGTTGGCCGAAAGCTATTTTGAGGCCCTGGATATGATCGGCAAGGAGCAGGCCAAGGCCTATGAAATCATGGGTGCCGACGTGAAGCAGACCGGTGAACAGTTTGGCGGTTCGGCCAAATATTTGCGCTGGCAGGACAAGGCGGCAAACCAGAAGTTCTTTGCCGGTGAGTTGCAGGCCTTTTCAAGCGAAGCTGCCGACTTGCTCATGGAGATCGGCATTATCAAGCAGATGCCGAAGATCGAAGACATCATCGACAGCAACTTCATCAAATAGACCGGTCCATCTCCCGGCGGTTGTTCCCACGAGGGAGGGATGCGAGTAACCCACCATGTTTCACCCTCTCGAGCCCGTCGGCGCCGCCGCCCGCACCGGGCTCGGCATCGCCTTTTTCGTGCTCTTTGTGGCGGCCTGGGCGTTCGCCACGCTTGGGGGTTACGTCACACCGACCTTTCTCGCGGATCCCGGTACAATGGTGAGGGAGGGTTGGGAGCTACTCGCCAAGCACGGCTTTGTTCGCGATATCGGTATGACCATTTGGCGCGTCGTCGGCGGCTTCGTGCTCGCGGCAATGGTCGCCATACCCCTTGGCGTCACCATGGGCACTTACAAGTCTGTGGAGGCCTTCTTCGAGCCGTTCGTGTCCTTCGCGCGTTATCTACCGGCGTCAGCCTTCATTCCTCTCCTGATCCTGTGGGCGGGCATCGGTGAGGCTCAGAAGCTGCTCGTCATATTCATTGGCTCGGTGTTTCAATTGATCCTGATGGTGGCTGTCAGCGTGGGCAACACCAGGCGTGATCTGGTGGAAGCGGCCTACACGCTGGGCGCCCGCGATTGGGGGATCGTGGCGCGCGTACTGATCCCCTCCAGTGCACCCGAAATCGCGGAGATCTTGCGCCTGGTGCTGGGCTGGGCGTGGACCTACGTCATCGTCGCCGAACTCATCGGCTCATCATCCGGCATCGGTCACATGATCACCGACAGCCAGGCGCTGCTCGCCACCGGGCAGATCATTTTCGGGATTATTGTCATCGGCCTGATAGGGCTGGCCTCCGATTTCCTGTTTAAGAGTGTCAATCGGGCGCTTTTTCCCTGGAGTTTGCGGTGATTGGCTCACCGGTCCTTCTGCCACCTTGCACGGGGAAATATGCCCGCAAGCACGAAACTCGGCAGGGGGCAACTTGTCGAAATCCCACGCGGAACTACAGTCGGCGGCCCCATGGATTGGCTGGCGAGAAGATTTGATTAGCGCAAGGGTCCATGAGCAAGCTCATCATCGATGGCGTCACGCGCACCTTCCCCCCCGTGCGCGGTGTCAGCGGGTCGACACGCGCCCTCGAGCCAATCTCGCTGAGCGTCGCCGACAACGATTTCATCGCCATTTTGGGTCCGTCGGGTTGTGGCAAATCGACCTTGCTGCGAATCGTTGCCGGTCTCGACCGCGCCAGCGATGGTCGCGTTCTACTCGACGGCGAGCCCGTCACCCGACCAGGGGCCGATCGCGGCATGGTGTTCCAGTCGTACACCCTGTTCCCATGGCTGTCGGTGATCGACAACATTGCCTTCGGCCTGCGCGAGCGCGGCGTGTCGGAGGTAGAGCGACGGCAGATCGCTGAGGAATGGTGCATCCGTGTCGGCCTCTCGGGCTTCGAACGCCATTATCCCCGGCAACTCTCGGGTGGCATGCAGCAGCGCACTGCCATTGCCCGGGTGCTCGCCAATGATCCAAAAATCATGCTGCTCGATGAACCCTTCGGTGCGCTCGACAATCAGACACGCGCGCTCATGCAAGAGATGTTGCTCGGCATCTGGGAGCGCGAAAAGAAGACGGTGCTGTTCGTTACCCACGATATCGAAGAGGCGATCTTCCTCGCCTCTCGCGTGGTGGTGGTCTCGGCGCGGCCCGGGCGCATCAAGGCCGAAGTCCATATCGACTTACCCCATCCGCGTCACTATACCCTCAAGACGTCAACCGAGTTCTCCGCCCTCAAGGCGCGTTTGACGGAGGAGATCCGCGCCGAGGCCGTGCTTGCGAGCCGGACCACCGGGGGATAGTCCGCGCGTGGTGGCTCTGAAGATCGCCACTGCCCATGGTTCCTCGACTTGCTTGCTCCGAGCCCGGCCCTGCAGGCGCCCGTCTCTTACGTCACCCGCGCCATGCCCAGTACCGCTGGCGCGGCGATCACCTCAGTTCGTAGCAGTAAATCACTAGTCGCGGGTTGCGCATCACGTCGAGCAGAACCGAGCACTGCACGAGGTACTTGTGGTCCTTGTGCTTGAACAGGATCAGCGAGCGGTTCTCCCAGGCAGACACGTAGCCGGCGACCTCCCAGCCGTCCGTGAGCAGCTTCTCGATCGTCAGGGAGGGCTGTTGTGCAAGCGTCGGCGTAGAGGCGATGGGTTCGAGGAGAGCGCAGGCAAGCGCTAGAACTCCTGACCGCATTGGGCTCATGGCACCGTCTCCGGACTAGCCGCCTAGAATAACGCCGATCAGGCTGGGTGTCTGTCGTGCAAGGCCATGGAGCGCAACCATTGGGAACGGGGCCATCCCGACGGTGGGATGGCCGTCAATGCGCCCTGGCATATGCGACCCATGCGCCGCGTGCAGTACTGGCGCACGAGAGATCCCCCACCTCAGCTGCAGCCGGGAGCTTTCCCCGAAAGGAGGCCTGCAATGGTCAGTTCCTTTGCAACGACGATGCTGATCATCGCCGTCATCTTATGTGTCGTGTTGAGCATCTTGAGCTTGCGCATCGCGACGCAGTACGAGCGTGCCGTGGTGTTTCGTCTCGGTAGATACAACCGCACGGCCGGACCCGGCATCTACTTCCTTTTGCCGATGATCGAATGGCAGGTGACGCAGGATTTGCGCACCAAGACCACCTCGGTCGACGCTCAGGAGACCATCACGCGGGACAACGTTCCGATCAAGATCGAAGCCGTCATTTGGCAGCGGATCGTCGATCCTCGTCGCGCGGTGATCGAGGTAGCCAAGGTTGACAACGCCGTCGTGCAGGTGGCGCTGACCACGCTGCGCAGTATCATCGGCCAGCACACTCTCGATGATGTGCTCAAGGAGCAAGACACGATCGCGCACGAGATCGAGACTAACACCGACAAAGCCACGGAGCCTTGGGGTGTCAAGGTCGAACGCGTGCAGATGAAGAACGTCGAGATTCCTGAGAGCATGCAACGTGCCATGGCGCAGGAGGCCGAGGCGCTGCGCGAGAAGCGCGCCCGTGCCATCAAAGCCGAGGCCGAACTAGACGCCGCGACAATGCTGCGACAGGCGGCCGAGACCATCATGCAAAGCCCCGCCGGGCTGGAGCTCAGGCGCATGCAGATGATCACTGAGGTGGGCGCCGAACAGAACACCATGACCATCGTGATGATGCCGAGCGAATTCGTATCGATGGCGCGCAGCATCGGCGATGTCTTCCGCAGTGGAACCGCTCAGACCGCATCCGCTCCGCGCCAGAGTTGAGCCGGCCCACGCGATTTTTATGGGACCGCTGCGTACCTGGTGCGGTCTCCCCAGCGCTGCGCTTTACGGGTGCGCGGCGCTGGGCGGCCGACCCCTTCGGTGACGGGCAGGCGCAGTTTCTACCGAGCAGGACTCGCTTGCCCGAGCACCGCATCAATCGAGCACTTCTTGGTTGATCACGTTTTCGCGGATCGGCTTGTCGTCGAGCACGCTCAGGATATTCTTGGCGGTCTGCAGACCCATGCGGTCGAGCGATTCCTTCGTCACACCAGCCATGTGCGGCGCGCTCACGACGTTGCCGAGCGTCAAGAGAGGATTGTTGGGCTGAACCGGCTCCTGCTCGTAGACGTCGAGGCCCGCACCGGCGAGCTTGCCCGATGACAGTGCGGCATAGAGCGCGGGCTCGTCAATGATGCCGCCACGGGCAGTGTTGACCAGGTAAGCCGTTGGTCGCATGCGTGCCAGGCGCGCGGCGTCGAACATACCAACCGTCTCGGGTGTCTTCGGACAGTGAACGGTGACAAAGTCGGCCTTAGGGAGTGCTTGATCGAGATTGGACACCGCTTGGCAGCCCGCTGCTATGATCTCCGCGGCGGACTTGTAGGGGTCGTAGACAAGCACATTCATCTCCATCGCCTGGCAGCGTTTGGCGGTACGGGTACCGATGCGCCCGAAGCCCACGATCAACACGGTCTTACCAAAGAGGTCGACCGGCACTGCGCTCATGCGCTTGTTCCACTGGTTGGCCTGCACCATGGCGTTGAGCTCGGCACCGCGCTTGGCAAGCGTCATCATCATGAACATGGCCTGTTCGGCGACCGATGGTGAATTGGCCGAGCCCGCCACCATCAGCGGGATCTTCCTGTTGGTGAGCGCCGGCACGTCAACCGCGTCATAGCCGACGCCGATGCGCGCCACGACCTGCATCTCGCGGGCGGCGGCAATCTCGGCTTCGCCGAAGGGGGTGATTCCTAAGGCCACGCCATTGACGGGCGCATGCTGCGCGAGTAAGGCGCGAAAGTCGCCTGAGGTGATCGTTCCCGGGAATTGCACCGGTTCGATGTCGCCCCGCTCACGCAGCAAGTCCCAGCCGACCTTGGCCATCGATTGCGTGATCAACAGCTTCTTCTTGTTCGTCGCCATTTCCATCCCCGTGTGATGTTCTCGCTGCGGCAGTGTAAGACACATCGCTGAGCGCGTCATGCCTGGGTAAAAGCCCCACTCCCGCGCTCGCCGCATACCAACCCCACGCACTCTCGGTGCGTCGACGATTGGCAAGACGGCGCAAGACGACAGGTCTGGTGCTTCGATCGCTTCGCGGTGCTCGCGCGGGCCACCCCAGGCAAAGTGCCGCTGACAGAAGCTTGGCCCGCGATAGCGCGTGCCGGACAGGACCGCTAGCCAGCGCCGCCTAACGTGCTACCCTTGGCAGACGAAGATCACGCCAAATGGCTTCTCGGAGGAAACCCATGCAGTTCAACGGCAGGGTGGCGCTTATTACGGGTGCTAGCAACGGAATTGGGCGCGCAGCGGCGCTGGCCTTCGCCGCTCGCGGGGCAAGGGTCGTGGCGGTGGATAAGGACGCCGCCGGCGCGGAGCGCACCGCGGGTACCATCCAGCAACAGGGCGGCCAGGCACGCTTTTGTGTGGCCGATGTCACCAAGTCGGCGGATGTTCAGGCCTACGTGAGGGCCGCGCTCGATGCATTCGGTAGCATCGATTGCTTCTTCAATAACGCCGGCATCGAAGGAAAGGTGGTTCCGATCGCCGAATACGAGGAGGCGGTATTCGATCAAGTGATCGGCGTGAACGTTAAGGGCGTTTTCCTGGGCCTTCGCCACGTGCTGCCCGTCATGCTGAAACAGAAATCGGGTGCGGTCGTCAACACCGCCTCGGTCGCTGGTCTTGTGGCCACGCCGGGTATGTCGGCCTACGTTGCCTCCAAACATGCGGTGATTGGCCTCACCAAAGCCGCCGCCGGTGAGGTTGCCCGCAGTGGCGTGCGCGTCAATGCGGTCTGCCCGGGGCCGATCGACACCCGCATGATTCACGCCATTGAGACCCAGCTCAATCCAGCAAACCCCGCAAGCGTCGGCGATCGCTACCAGGCTTCTCTCCCCCTTGGGCGCTATGGCACAGCGGAAGAGGTCGCCAATGTGGTGATGTTTCTGTGCTCGGATCTGGCGAGCAATGTCACGGGGGCGCAGTACGTGATCGATGGCGGCCGCACCGCGACCGGCGGCTCGGTCACCGCTGCGCCGAAGTCTTGAAGAGCGTCTGCCGGATTGGCCGTAAGGCTCAGCGCGGACGATTGAAGTAGAGATCGATCGCGGCGAGAGTTGTGTCTTTGAACTCGCCGTCGATCGGGCCCGCATAGACCCCCGCGTCGCGCAGCCGGCGCTGCAGGGCCTGGCGGAACTCCTTGCTCCAGGCGCGCGAGTTCTCCTTCATCTGCTTCAGCGAAAACTCATAGCGACGCTCAAGCGATTTCATGATCAGATCGGCAGCCTCGTCGGCACTTTTGCGCTCGACGCCTTTGCCGCTGTCGAGCATCCAAGCGAGATTATGCATACCTGCCGCATTGCCGAGGCCAACGGACTTTCTATAGAGCGCAACCGCGGCCTCCGGATCGAGTGCGACGCCCTTGCCCTGGGCATGGAGCAGGCCAAGATTGACCATCGCAGCGGAGTTGCCGAGATCAACAGCCCGCTTGTACCACGAGGCGGCTTTGGCAGGGTCCGATGCGATCCCATCGCCCCTGGTGTACATGAGGCCCAGATCGACCATTGAGAACACATAGCCAGCTTCCGCGGCCTTGCTGAAGAGCCGGACCGCCTCGGGAGCATTCCTATTGATGATCTTGCCATCGGCCAGGAGCCGGGCCAGACGGTGCATCGCCTCGAGGTGGTTCTTGTCGGCTGCCGCCGTCAACCAGCGCACCCCTTCCTGCGTGTCCCTGGGCATGCCGCGGCCTTCGAGGGCCATGGAGCCCAAAGCCGTCATGGCCGCCGCGTTGCCGGCTTCGGCACCTCTCCGGTACCATAGGACCGCCTCTGTGTCGTCGCGCACGACACCGCTACCGGTGGCATAGAGCCTGCCGAGCAGGCCCATTACTTGCGCGTTACCACCGTAGGCCAGCCGCCGCAGGGTCTGCAGGAAATCGGCCTCCTCTGCGCTCCCGCGCCACACGTTGAGCTCGGCGCTGCCCCCGGGCGGCAGCGCAGCGACACGCCGAAAGAGATCGGCTGTACCCTCGATGATCTTGCCGTTGAGCGCGACGATGACGTCGCCGAAGCGGATCCCAGACTGGCTCATGGGGCCATTGGCGAGGGCGTCAAGCACGAGTGCGCCGTTGGCATTGTCAAGGCCGAGCGAGGTGGACAGCACACTGTCCAACGGTTCAAGGCGAATGCCGAGCCAACCCTTTTGGTTATCGGACGGCTGACTACCGAGCTTGACGGTCAGCTTCAAGAGGTGGCCCTGCGGTTTGGTCGGAGCCTGCGCAGATTGCCCGCCCGGTAGACCTGTGCTGGTCTGCCCCGCATCGCGCGCCTTGGGCATGCGCACGATATCGATCCCTGAATCCGCGGCTTTGCGAAGAAGGGTGCCTCCATGCTCAACCGGTCGTCGCATTGGAAAGCCGGCTGCCAGCGGCGGTAGATCGGCGCAAGCGAAGCCCGCGCCAAGCGCGATAACGCCAACAATGGAGCGGCAAGACGGCACGTGCATGGCCGGTCCCTTCTGTGTCGCGACGCTACGCCATATTCGCCAACTCAACAATTCGTCGCTGTGCCCGAGTCTGGGAGCAGCGCCTGCCGCATAAGCTCCTCGCGCCCAATTGACTGGATCTGCGCGGCAGGAGAGGACAGAGTGTCGCCCGTGACGTTCTTGCGCCGGCACGATCGGCCGGCATTGCGTCCAGCCACGACTGCTTTTGGGCAGCCATTGAGTTGCTCCATCGCGTAGAGGTGCTGAACATGCGCACGCATCAACTTGCAGCTGCCATGGCGCTTGGCGTGGTTGCGGGCGCCGCCCAGGCCGCTCCGCTCCCCGTCTGGACGAGCGCGAGGGCTGCCGGGCAGATAGCATCGGGGTTGACCGACATCATGCGTGTCGCCGATCGGCGCTGCGCCTGGCGCAATGGGCACAGGTATTGCCAGCGGCTCACTTGGCCGGCGCAGGGTTACGGCTACAAGACCGGCGGCAGCAACTACTACGAACAGGATGCCAGGACGCAGCCCGTTGGGTCGCAGCGCTGGTGGGACCTCAAGGACCGCGAGGGTAGCACGGGCAGACCCTGAGTTCCCGGCCTACCCAGCCGTGCTCGGCTGCGCGAGTGCCCTCCTTGGGTCCCGCCCCCACTGCGTTCTATCCCCACTTCGGTCAGAGTATCACCATTCGTCACGGGTGTGTGACCCCGTCTTTCCGGACGAGCGAGAGGCGCCATATCTAAGCTAAGCGAACACAATCGCTTACAAGGTTTTGGAAAGAAAGAACCTCAAGGAGAATGATCGTGAAGACCATCCTTTCTGCGCTGCTCGCTTTGTCGGTCCTCGCAGGCATTGCGGCTCCCGCCAGCGCCTACCCCGAGTACAACAGGAACGGCGATCGCGATGCTGGGCTCTCCTCTCCTCTGTAATGCCCACAAGGACCGTCCTGGCTCTTGGTAGCATGGGGCAAAAAAGTATGGCCCGCGGGGTCTCGCCCGCGGGCCATCTCGTGTCATACGGCGCTTGCCTTCAGTGTGCCAGCACCGCCAGGAGCAGCAGCGCCACGATGTTGGTGATTTTGATCATCGGATTGACGGCCGGACCGGCAGTGTCTTTGTAGGGGTCACCGACCGTGTCGCCGGTCACCGCGGCTTTGTGGGCGTCGGAGCCCTTGCCGCCGAAGTGGCCGTCCTCGATGTATTTCTTGGCGTTGTCCCATGCCCCACCACCGGCCGTCATAGAGATGGCGACAAAGAGACCGGTCACGATCACGCCGAGCAGCATGGCGCCGAGGGCAGCGAAAGCGTTACCGGGGCCGGCTATGGCGCGGATCACATAAAACAGCACAATGGGGGAGAGCACCGGGAGGAGCGATGGCACGATCATCTCTCGGATCGCCGCACGCGTGAGCATGTCGACCGCGCGCGCGTAGTCGGGCTTCTCCGATCCTTTCATGATGCCGGGTTTCTCACGGAATTGGCGCCGTACCTCCTCCACAATGGAGCTTGCGGCACGGCCCACCGCCGTCATGGTGATGCCGCCGAACAGATAAGGCAGCAACCCGCCGACGAACAGGCCGACGACGACGTAGGGGTTGGAGAGCGAGAACAGGTTGTCGACATTGAGGCCGCTGAAGATGGTACCTGGCTTGGCCTGGTCGACGAAGAACCTCAGGTCCTCATTGTAGGCAGCGAACAGCACGAGTGCGCCAAGGCCCGCAGAGCCGATGGCGTAGCCCTTCGTCACGGCTTTGGTTGTATTGCCGACCGCGTCGAGTGCGTCGGTGGTCTTGCGGATCTCCTTCGGCAGGCCGGACATTTCGGCAATGCCGCCAGCGTTGTCCGTGACGGGACCGAAGGCATCGAGGGCAACGACCACGCCCGCGACCGAAAGCATGGCGGTCACCGCAATGGCAATGCCGAAGAGGCCGGCGATGTTATAGGAGGCAACAATGCCGGCGACGATGATCAGTGCCGGCAGCGCGGTAGCTTCCAGCGACACGGCGAGGCCTTGGATCACGTTGGTGCCGTGGCCG
>Ga0075425_100006595_pt1 | contig 12185 bp, 8 predicted proteins | sample SoiMethybrSBSTD4_FD_75300 | JGI IMG/M metagenome (GOLD analysis project Ga0075425, IMG submission 75300) | Bulk soil microbial communities from a Populus tree surrounding site in Tennessee, USA - Soil MetaG P. TD hybrid SBSTD4 | ecosystem: Environmental > Terrestrial > Soil > Tree plantation...
AGATACGCCGCTGTTACAAGTCCATTGTGACCCGCGCCAATTACTACTGCGTCGTACTGATTCGCCATCATTTCTCTTTGTGTGCTCGAATCCAAAGCTCGTCGACCGAGCCTTCGTTCAACATCTTTGTGACGAAGACGATCTGACCGGTGTGCGTTGCGAGATGAATTGCGATGTTGAAGATCATATCGAATATGGTAGGCACATAGTCCCGCTCATCGGTTGGCTCCAGAAATCGCGATGTGTCGAATGAGTCCAGGATACTGGCAGCCTGGCTGATAGTTGCGTCAAAAATCGCGAGCAGTTGGGCCCTGGGAAGCGGTCCGCGCTCGGCAAATTCGGCGGGCCGGTCACGGTGGTATTCGATGCCTCCGACGCCGCGCGAGAGGTAATGGCACATTGAGCCTGACACATGCAGAACAAGATTGCCGACAGAATTGGTTTGCTCGTTTGGTCGCCACCAGAGTTGTTCTTCGGTTAGTTCTTCGACGCACGATCTGATCTGCGTGGGCAGTATACGGGTGATGCGACTACGTAAAGCCGCTAGTGCTACGCTGCTCAGGTTCTGTCCTGGTTCCATGTTTTCCTCTCGCGTGAAAGAGACTTCGTGAAAAGCCGAACGAATCCCCGAACCGGAAGGTTGGGATCCTTTCACTTCGGCCTGCTAGGAACTGGGCAAGGACTCCCTGCTTTCAAGTCCCTGCCTCCCGCTAAGTTTGAAGGCCACCGTGAAAGATCCCCAACCTCCCGGATTGGGGTTTTTCGCAGTCTCGTAAAGCTAGGTGGCGATCCCGCTGCGACTGTCTCAAACCAAGCGCAGGATTCTAGTGGTTGAAGGTCGGCATTGCAACGCGTGGGTCGCAGCGCATCTGGTCCGCGTCCGTTCGGACGTCTGACTTGCGACTCGTGACTCTGATTAACACGCACCTTTTTTGGGAGTCGTTTCTGAACAGGTCGCCTTCTGAAGAAGTGTTGATGAAAGATGAATCAGCGGCGCTCAAGCGCGGCGACTGTCTCGACGTGGTACGTCTGAGGGAACAAATCAATCGCGGTGATCCGGGAAACCTCATAACCCGAATCGAGCAGCGTGCGAAGGTCGCGCGCGAAGGTCGTGGGATCGCAAGAGACATAAGTGATGCGGGAGGGTTTCAACCCAACGATGTGACTGATCGCCTCTGCTGCGCCACTTCGGGGAGGGTCAAGTAGCACAAGGTCGGGCGCCGGCGCGTTGGCTTCGACGAGTCTCTTCAGACAAGGCTCAGCGGCGTCGTTGTGAAACTCGACGTTGGCCATACGATTTGCGCGAATGTTCTCGCGGGCAAAATCTGCTGTCGCGGTGTCAGCCTCGACTCCGATCACTCGATTGAAGAGCCGAGCAAGTTGAATCGTGAACAACCCTACGCCCGCATACAAGTCGATCGCGACCTCACCCGACGCTGTGCCCACCGCTTCGTCGACCAGTTCCTCGAGCAGACCCGGGTTTGCTTGAAAGAATGTCGAAGGGCCGAAATTGTACACGGTGCCGTGCACGGTTCGCTGAAGAGCGCTTCTCGGTAAACCTTCTAGTGCCGGCTCGAAGGAGACACCGGATTCGCCCGCTGCCAATTCTATCTGCAGCCGGTTGGGTAATTTATTATCACCGACCGACGTATGGCCCAGAGCGCTCCAGAGGGAACGAAGCGCTTCGTCAAGCTCGGGGACGAGTATCGGACATCCCGTAACATCGCACACAGCGTTTGATGACGCGCGATTGAATCCAACACGGCCGGCCCTCCGGTCGACCTTTACCTGGGCGCGCCCGCGATATCCGTACTCGGAGCCGTGGCGGATCTTTATTTCGTGAGGCCAGTCGATGCGGCCGATCCTCTCCAACGCATCGCGCACGAAGCCGACCTTGGATTCAAGTTGTGATTCGTAGGTGATGTGTTGAAGCTGGCAACCTCCGCAGTCGCCGAAGTACTGGCAGAGCGGGTCACGTCTCGAGGGCGAGGGTTCAAGTATTCGATCAATCACGGCGCGAGCGAAGTTCTTTTTGCGCGCAGTTATTCGAATCCGGAGGCGTTCATCAGGCGCGGCGAAGGGAACAAAGATCGCAAGCCCAGCGTGTCGAGCTACTGCGTCGCCGCCATAAGCCAAACGTTCGGTGGTTACCTCTACCGTATCGCCAACACTGAGCGTCTCATTCACAGTCTCACGATAGCAGTTGAGCGGATTCGAAGAAAGTGAGGGAAAGTCACCGGCGTCCCTCTGTGGGCGCCCATCTTGAGTTCTTCAGGGCATGCCGTCAGGGGGCGCCCACAGAGGGCGCCCCTCCAGGTTCATTACCTATCCGGTGACTGGAATAGTCATTTCTTCTTTGCTTTGACACTCGCGGTAAACACCTCTTCATTGAGCCGCTCGCCGGTGCGGCGATCCGTCCAGATTGGATGAGATACGCCGCCAAAGCTCGCGATGCCCGAATAGTCGCCGTACTGGTTGAAGATCTCGGCGTCACAGTTCTGTCGGCAAAAGCTTCGGCAGGCATTGAAACCAGACTGAGCTATGCACTGCTCGCACACCGGGCAGCTCTCGTCGGTTGACGCGGTTGTCACCCGCACGTTAGCCGAAAAGCTCAGCCCGCCGTTCGTCGACCGCGTGAAGTAAACGTCGGTCTTGCGCTTAGCCGGGTCGTTGCGAGTGTCGTACCAGCTTATGTTAACCGAGCCGTCGGTCGGGTCGACCGAGAGCCACTGATAAAACTGATCGGCGCCCACAACGTCGTCGGCTACGCGAACAGGCGAGCTCCAGTGCAGGCCGCCGTCGTCAGAGAACGCGAAGAAGATGTCGGTTTCGATGCCATCGATGAACGGCCGACTCTGGTCCGCTTGATCTGTCCACGCGCAGTAAAGCCGTCCGCGAAACGGGCTGTTGCTGCGGTCAACGTCAATCGAGGGATACACCAGCGCGCGGCGAACTTTGATCGAGGGTATGCCGGTGTCAAAAGGGATGATCATCGGAGTGATCGTGCTGTCGCGGCCAAACGTCACTCCGCCGTCGAACGAGCGGTCTATCAGTAGCGTCGAGTGGGTCACGTCGAGCCACGCGACGTAGACTTCACCATTCGGTCCGACCGCCGGGTCGGCGCCGATCTCTGCTGCGCCGTTTCCCGAACTTGTATCGTCGATTCGCTGAACTGAGAAAGCAACCCCGTGATCGTTCGAGCGGGCGAGGTTGACCCTTGAGGTTCCGTTTCCCTGGGTTGTGTCCCACGCGACGTACACGTTGTCACGGAAAGGGCTCGCGAGATTCGTGTCGCAGGCGATGAACGGCTTGTCTTCAAAGCGGCCGAGGGCTCCGGCGTTCAGGTCCTTTTTCAGGATTCTGCCGGGCGAGAAGGTCGCGCCGCCATCGGTTGTGCTGTTGACGATCATCGCGTCGCCTTTGAAGTTGTCATCGACGCTGGCGATAAGGAGCTGCGAGAAGAAGATTGTGCCGCGAGTATCGATCGCCACGCCGGGATCGGAGGCGAAGGTCCAGGCCGTTCCTTGTTCGTCTACAAGCGGCTGATCAGCCCCGACCCAGCTCACACCTCCATCGATAGAGAAATAGGTGCGCTGCGGGTTGCGAAAGATTTCGTTCGAGCCGCCCGCGAGCACGCTGGGGTTCTGAGTATCGACGGCGATGAACACTTCGCTTTGCGGGTTGGGTTCGTTGCTCACATTGACGTTCGTTCCAACGGTGAAGCTCGATGAGGTAGCTTCATTGGTCGATGCAGCGCGCGTCTGCCGCGCCTGCAGCTTTCGCATCCAGCGCGCTTCGGTATAGGGGCTGGGTTGCGGAGCGACGCTCGATCTGACCGGCCACGAAACAAACATCATCATCAACAGCGGCAAGACCAGCAGCGCGGCATTGCCAGGAACTTTCGGCGAGACGGGTCTGGCTTTATGAAGACTTTTCATAGGGACTCCTTTCACGATAGCGAGGGGGCGGTGCCTCGACCTTGAAGATGTTTGAGAGCGAAATCGTCAATCGCGACTTACCGCATTAGTCGTTGCGGTGATGGGATACTACTGAAAGCCCAGATTCCCCGCAAGTTCGGGAGAAGTAATTAACAACCGCGGAGGAAGCGATCTCTTCGGGCTAACATCGGGCCAGAAACCATCAGTGTTCGCTATGGAAATCGGTATGGAAATAGTGTTGACAGGTAAAGCGATGAGGAATACAGTACGCGGCGTAAGAGCGATGCCACATTGAAAGCACACCAAGATGTGAATTCGAGGCTATGACTTCGACCTCTGAGTAGTGTTGTTCGTTAAGAGGTCAAATACATATCTCGTTGCCCCAGACGACAGACAAAAATCGCAGACCGGCTCGGGAGGTGGGAGAGAGCCGGCCCTACAAATTTGCTCTGGTTGAGGAGGTAACGATGATGACTGTTGGAAACCGAGTAGAACAGAAAATCGATCGAATTGCTCGAGGCTTTAAGCGCTACCAGGCTCTGAGACTAACTATGATTCTCACGAGTGTTCTGGTTGCGGTGTTGTTAGTGGCAGCTCCTGCTTCGATGCAGGTTTCGAAGGGCAATATCCCACAAAAGTTCGAGCTGGTTGAGGGGCGCCAGGTGGTTGCCAACGAGGTGCTGGTGAAATTCCACGCCTCGGCGACCGCGGGCAGCATCGCTCAGGCCGAGCAGGATGAGGATGTCGATTCAGACGAGGAGGTGGGTGGAATAGGCGTCCGTTTGTTTCATTCCCGCGGCAAAGATGTGTCAACTCTGCTGACGGAGCTCAAGGCGCGTTCCGATGTTGCCTACGTCGAACCGAACTATATCATCCATGCCGATCTCATCCCGAACGATTCGAGCTTCTCGAGTCTATGGGGATTGCGAAACACCGGACAGGTCATCGGCGGCGTAGCCGGCACGCCGGGCGCAGACATTAGCGCCACCGCTGCGTGGGACATCACCACCGGCTCGCGCGCCAATGTGGTCGCCGTGGTGGATACGGGCATTGACTACACGCATCCGGACCTGTCAGCTAACATCTGGTCGGCGCCCGCTTCGTTCACGGTTACGATCGGAAGTCAGAACATTACATGTGCCGCTGGCACACACGGATTTAACGCCATCACCAACACCTGTGATCCGTTGGATGACAACAATCATGGATCGCATTGCTCAGGAACTATCGGCGCTGTAGGGAATAATGGCGTCGGGGTAGCCGGGGTGAACTGGACGGCCAGCATCATGGGCGCCAAGTTCCTGAACTCGGGGGGCAGCGGCACGACTGCCGGCGCAATCAATGCCATCGAGTTCACGATACAGGCCAAGCAGATTTTCGGATCTGCCGCTAATGTACGGGTGCTGTCGAATAGCTGGGGTGGCGGCGGCTTCTCTCAGGCTCTGCTCGACGAGATCAACAGAGCCAACACCAACAACATGTTGTTTGTCGCTGCCGCGGGCAATAACGGAAGCAACAATGACACAGTTCCGTTTTACCCGGCCGGTTACAATGCGCCTAACGTTGTCGCCGTGGCGGCAACTGATAACAGAGACCAGATTGCCTCGTTCTCTAACTTCGGAGCCGCGAGCGTAGATCTGGGAGCGCCGGGTGTCAACGTGCTTTCGACTACAATCGGCAACACCTACTCTTTCTTCAGCGGGACATCCATGGCCACACCGCACGTTTCAGGAGCTGCAGCGCTGGTGTTGTCCGTTTGCTCGCTCGACACTGCGGCTCTGAAGAGCAACTTGCTTAACAACGTTGATCCGATACCGTCGTTGTCAGGAATCACCGTCACAGGTGGGCGCCTGAACGTCAACAAGGCGATACTCGCCTGTAATAGTCCGCCTCCGCCGGATTTCTCTCTGTCCGCCAGTCCGTCTTCTCAGACGGTAGCGCCGGGAGCCGGCACCAGCTATACGGCTACGGTCACTCCATCAGGTGGATTCACAGGGACGGTGACTTTCAGCGCGAGCGGATTACCCGCTGGAGCCGGCGCGAGCTTTAATCCCGCCTCTGTAGCGGGGTCTGGATCTTCCGCAATGACGGTGACCACCAGCGGCACGACCCCTCCGGGCTCTTACCCTCTGACCATTACCGGAACAAGCGGGAGCCTGGTTCATACCGCTTCGGTGACGCTGATTGTTTCCAATGCCACCGGAGACTTCTCAATTTCCGCCGCGCCGTCATCTCAGACAGTCACGCGAAAGGCAAGCGCGAGCTACACGGTGACAGTCACCCCGTCGGGCGGATTCACAGGAACGGTCGCTCTCAGCGTGAGTGGCTTACCTGCCGGAGGAGCCACGGCAAGCTTTAGTCCGCCGTCAGTAAACGGTTCCGGCAACTCCACGTTGACAGTGACTGCCGGCAACCAAAAAGGCACGTTTACACTAACGATCACCGGCACCAGTGGCGGTTTGCAACACACGACCTCGGTGACCCTGACTGTAAATAGATAGGAGCAGCAAGGTGTTGGGAACCTTCGCTTAGGCGGAGGTTCCCTTTGCACATCAGTTGCTAGCTTTCCAACTCAGTAGGGCGACTACCTGGGCGAGGCGTCGTGGGCGGTCTCCCACCGCTACAAATAAAACAGGCTCATTCGCGGAATGTTGTTTGTCTCGCGCAAACGACGCGCGATGAAGTTCTGAACAGTTTGCTCGTAGATAGACTTATCCATTTTCTTTCGATAAGAGCGGAGATGAGACTCGGCTTCGGCGCGAAGTTTCTTGATCTCTTCTTCCCCCAAACTCTCGCGCGCGGCGTCCAGAATCATTCTGTCAATGCCGTCGAGATCGCGCTCGAGTGCCTCGGCGTCCACACGTAATGACCCTTCGACCTCGACGATGATTTCCTTGAGCCGCGCCCGCGCCCGGTTGATCGCGTTTTCAAGCGCGGTCCGGTCTGAATCCGATGCGGCGCGTGACCCGGCTGCGCGAAGTTCGTCATCGCAGCGGGCCAGGAATCCGAAGAGTACGTCTTTAGGAAAAACCTCCTGCTGGTTGCTCGACCCGGCACCACTTGGGTCGCTGCCCTTGGGCTGGATCGAAGCCGGGTCCCCGCCTACCTGTGCAAGGCGATATTCAGCAAAAGAGGATTCAACTTGCTGCTGGCAATAGAAGATCGAATTGACCTTGCGATACTTTTGGGCGCGCGCGTCGTAGCCGTCGAAGGCCTCATTGATCGCGCGGAGTACAATGTGAAGCGGGATGCCGGCGTTCTTCCAGCTTTCGACAAGGGACCAGTCCAGATTGGAGATCAGCATATGCTTCCCGCGCCGTCGGACGAACTCCTCCTCAACCTCGGTGAAATAGTTGAAATAGTTCAGCCGTTCGGCAGGAGCGGGGCTGCGGTCGGAGTTGATGCTGTCCAATGGTGGAATGTTTTCTCTTCGGCTTCAGACCAGCGGCGTGAACTCGCTTACGATCGCCCCTTCGACGTCCTCGAGCTGCTCGCGGACCACGTCCGCTTTTGCGCCGGTCAAATCCAATCTGGAAGCTATCTCACTCGCTGCTGCCCTCAACCCTCTGTGCAGCAAGTTGGCCATTCGTTCTCGTTCGGCCGCGGGCACGGCGTCGGGGTTGGCGTAGGAAACGCCCGCGTCAGCGGCCGACGCTCCGGGACCCTTTCTTGCGACGTTGATCAGAGATGCGAGGCTTGGAATCGGATGCACTCGCGAGCGGCGGAACGCTTCGCGCATCATGCGCTTGGTCTGTTCCTCGGTCGAGTCCGTAAGGCCGCCGAGCGCTTGCTCATCTGCCTCGGTCCAGTCATTGTCGGTCAGGTCCTGATAGAAACGGCGTACGCCATCCAGAGAGTCGTCTTTGCTGGCGACAGGCCGGCGCTCGAGCTCCGAGAGCCGATCGGTTATCCGGCGGCCCGCCTCTTCAAGTTCCTCGCTAAGGATTTCAGCAAGGCGTTGGTGTTCCCGCTGCCTGATTGCCATATTCTATTCCTCCAACGACCGGCGATTCTCGGCGCAGCCGGAGGTAAATACAATAGACGAACCCGCCTCCGCGAACAAGTCCTCCCGCACCACCAGGACGTACTCCGGCGGAGTCGTCTGTGCGTCGTCTAACGCGCGAAATTCCTTCGGCAGGGGATGGAATATAGTGATGGAATATAGTTGACATTACAACGGCCCGGCATTACTATGACAAAAATATATTGATGGGCGGGCCTGAAAATATTGGTAGGGAGTAGAAACCGGATCAAGTGAGGCAAACGGCCGCGGCAGAAAAACCGATACCAGCGAAGATCCTTGAAGAAGAAACGGTAGTCTGCCGGGAGTGTCTCGGTACGGGCATCGTTTCCGCGTGGAGCGAGATCGCTTACTTCGAAGATCGCCGGCCGTGCACGCGATGCGAAGCGGGCTTCAGAGTTGATTCGAAGATAGCCGATATGGTGAAGCGTGCTCAGCTCGAGGAACGGCTCTCAAGAAGATAAATCAAATCAGGCAAGTGCGCGGGCGATGCGCTCGGCGGCAAGCTCGAGCATCGCGTCTTCGCGCGCGAAACATAAGCGCATATAGACGTCCCGCGCCGGTTCGTCCATGAACGCGCTGCCGGGCACTCCGGCAACTCCCGCCTCGCGAATCAGGAACTCGTTCAGCTCAGTTGCATCTCCAAACCGGTCCGGTATGCGAGCCCATGTATAAAAGCTCGATCGCGACGGATAGACGCGAAAGCCCGCCCCTTCGAGCGCGCCGGTAATGAGCTCGCGCTTGCGCGCGAAGTCCGCTCGCAGCCGGTCGTAGTAGCCCGGGTCGCGAAGCAGCACCCGAGCCATTGCGTGCTGAAGCGGCGTCGGCGTGCACACATAATAAATATTCCCAAGCTGTGCGAGCTTGCCGATGAGCTCACCCGGCCCGTAAGCATAACCGAGCCTCCAGCCGGATACCGCCCATGACTTCGAGAACGAACTGACGGTGATCGTCCGCTCGAAGGCGCCGGGAAGAGACGCCGTTGCAATGTGGTCCGCCGCCTCGAGCGTGAAGTGCTCGTAGACCTCGTCCGAGATTAACATCAAATCAAACTCTTCCGCGCACTCGACGATCGACCTCAGCTCGGCGCCGGTGAAGACCCGGCCCGTTGGGTTCGCCGGCGAAGAGACGATGATGGCCTTAAGCGGATAAGCGGATCGCGCTTTGCCCTCGCGGCAGACCCGGCGCAGTTCGTCGAGGTCGAGATCCAGCGTGTCGCCGCGCAGTTTCACCACGTCGGTTTGAGCACCGGCGGTTTCCATCGTGCGCTTGTGATATGGGTAGTAAGGCTCGAACACAACTGCCGAAGCAGCGCGAAGGTATGTGTGGGCGATGGTAATCAACCCTCCGGTCGCGCCGGGAGTGATGATTAGCTCGAGCGGGCGGCTGTCAGGGTCGATAGTGACGCCGTTGAACAGGCGCAGCTTCTCGGCGACAGCGCGCCGTAACTCATCAACCCCTTCAAAGAAGCTGTAATGATTCAGTCCTGCGGCGACAACGTCGTTCAGGGCCCGAGCAAGCTCCGGATGGAGCGCTACGTCGTTCTGTCCCTGCACCAGATTGCCGGCTGGTGGAATCAGCCGTGCGATCGCCCGTATGTCGGGCTGAGTTCGCCTGGGTGTAGTCTGCAACATATCCTCCAAAACGAGAAAGGGGCCTCGGTGTCCGCTGAACTGCTGAATGACTCAAGATGGTAAAGGCCGCTGGAATCGGCTGTCAAGAAGAAGGAATCAGAAGAAGGAATTGGAAGAAGGGATCTGACCGGCGCGTCAGCTTCATTCGAACGGCTCGGATTGAAAAACGGAGGTTCTGGTATAGTCAGGAGCTTATGGTCAGGGACATTACGCGGCTGAAGCGCACAACCCTAGCTATTTGCCTCATATTGGCGGGGGCCTTGCTGCTTCGCTTAATCAACCTCGACGCTGACCCCTCCGCTTTGATCAGCCGCGATGTCATCACCGACGAGGGTTGGTGGGCTCATAACGCGCGCAACGCTATGTTCTACGGTGAATGGCGAATAGACGAATACAATCTCGGATTGTACTCAGCGTACGTGTACAACCTTCTTCTTTATTTCACATTCAAGCTATTCGGCATCAGCTTTACGACGCTGCGAATACTATCGGCGCTTACCGGATGGCTGACTGTGATTCTGGTTTTTGTTCTGGTTCGCCGCGAGATCTGCACAAGAGCGGCCCTGTTTGCCAGCGCACTACTTGGCTTTTCCAATCTCCATATCTTGTATAGCCGAACCGGATTCACCGAAAGCGTGATGGTGTTCTTCCTCGCTGTTACTCTTTGGTTATGGTCTCTCAGACGCGCACATGCTCTCTTTGCGTTGATCGCCGGCGTCTCATTGGGTCTAATGGTGGTAACCAAGATAACAGCCATTTATCTTTTACCAGGATTCGTCCTCGCTGTTATAGCCTTGCTGATCCGTCACTCGGTGAGCCGGCTAGAGGCCTTGTTGTTTCTGTCCGGCGCAGGCCTGGTAGGAGCAGCTTACGGGATTTTCTTCATCGTGCCTAACTTTGGCGACTGGTTACGATTCAATTTGCAAAACGGCGCGGGGTCCGAATTGTCGACAAAGCCCTCCAGTCTGATCGACTCGATACCCAGATTACTTGCCTCGCCGTTCTACGCGGAGGCCCCTCTGCTTACCGCGCTTACTCTTTTGGCGCTGTGTCTATTAGTGATTGGCGCGTCGAGGAACGGTCTGACTAAAACAATCCGCAGCGCCGGCGAGCTGGAAATAACCAGCGCGATGCTTTTGATCGGATACTTGTTCATTCTTTCTATGACGCGCTATCAACCCGAGAGAAGATTTATCCCGGCGTTGCTTTTGATGGTCGTGCTGTCAGCCGGCGTTTTAGAGAAAGGGTGGGCTTCGCTTGAGGGATTTGCGACCGCGGATTATCAGATGAGCACGGTTGGATGGTTCACGGTGTTGTTCTTGCTGCCGGCGATTGGGGTTCTGGAAGTACGCTGGCCCGCGCTTGGGCCGCCTCTTTCCGTCGGATCCTGGGTGACCAAGCTCATCATCATCGCCGGGCTGATCGCTACCGCAGTAGCTATGAGCCGGGGACGCTGGCCCTACCGCTTCAGGAGCAGGTTGCTGGCTGCATCCGGGCTAGTCTTCGTTCTGCTATTTTTCGTTCTTTCGTTGGGGTTGATCTATAAGGCTCTTTTGCTCTGGGGGGTAAACGCCGAAGCCTGGAAGTCAACAGATCACTCAGTATTCCTGGCAGGCTCGGCAGTGGTAGTGGTGGTGGCTTGCGGTGTCGCTATCTTATGGCTCCTCCGAGACGCACGCCGCGCAGTGCCCTTGCTTCTGTGCGCTTTCATTTTCATCGAGGGTATTCAGATCTCAACATGGCTGCTCCAGCCGACATGGACGCTAAAAGACGCGAACGAATCTCTCGCCAACACACTGACACGTGACGACACGATCGTGACCTACTACGAAACGGTTTTGCTATCGTCTGCCGCGAGAGTAATCTGCAGGTCGGCGCGCCGCGGGTTCAATGTCGACGTGTTCGAGACAACAAGTCCTCAGTACATCATCGTGCTTCGCCGGGACAACTGGAGAGACTACGCGTTGGACGAAATGCCGCCCGAAGAGTGGCCGCCCCCTGCGGGGTTTGCTTCAACGAAGGTTGCCGGTTTCGATTTATGTCCTGCGCAATTGCGTGGGCCTCGCTTCATTGTGGAGCTTTACAGCCTGAGCCCGCGGGTGAAACGCAACAAGAAAGCTTCTGCCGGCAACACCGAATAGAACCCTTGCGCGGTTTCTTGTGAGATGCTAGAAAGAATAATCCAAATATCAATCGTTAGTTGAATCTCATCGGAGTGCTCAGTAGGGATATGGAAAGAAAAACATCTGAATTGATAACTCGGCGACAGGCGATTGCTTCACTGGCAACGCTGGCAACGGCAACCTTAATCAAGCCGGCGAAGGGCCTCGGCTTCGGGGCGGGTGACAGTAAGACGAGGTTCGCGGTAGTGGGCGACTTCGGCACAGGCGAGAGCGACGAGTTCGCAGTTGCCGCGCAGATGCTGGAGGCACATCGCAAGTCGACGCTCGATCTGGTGCTTGCGGTTGGCGACAACATCTATCCGAACGGCAGCTCGCGCTATTTCGTCAAGCACTTCGAGGAGCCGTTCGAAGGTCTGCTAAAGGAACATGTAAAGTTTTATGCGGTGCTCGGAAATCACGACGTAGAAGA
>Ga0075425_100006597_pt1 | contig 12183 bp, 13 predicted proteins | sample SoiMethybrSBSTD4_FD_75300 | JGI IMG/M metagenome (GOLD analysis project Ga0075425, IMG submission 75300) | Bulk soil microbial communities from a Populus tree surrounding site in Tennessee, USA - Soil MetaG P. TD hybrid SBSTD4 | ecosystem: Environmental > Terrestrial > Soil > Tree plantation...
TGGATCTTTAAGCGCAAAACTGCCTTTCGGTGCGCCGCTCTTGAGATCGAAGGTCTTCAGCCAAGCTCCCTTGGTCTCACTCGGGCCGGCCACGCCGAAGCCGCTGATGTCGTTGGAGCACACGAATAACGTGCCGCTCCTCTCGTCGGCGAGTACGCCAAGCGTCGAGCGGGTTCCATCGGCACCAGGCTTGACAAGCTGTTCCGTTTTTCCGTCGGGCGCGATCTTCAGCACGCCGCCAAGATTAAAGCTGCCGACATAGAGTGTGCCGTCGCGCGTCGACGTCACACTCTCCGGAAAACTCTTGTCCGGAACGCCCATCGGTTTCGTCTCGGCACCTGCCGTTCCGGTCCAAACGATGCCGAGGAGGATTGCCAATGCTGTCACGCGCAACGCGTTCGCGCGGCGGTTCTTGAGTAAACCTTCCTTCAAAAGCGCCCGTAGGGCGGCGTCGTACTCTTTTTTCATGACTGAAATCCTTGATGGACTGACCTGGACAAGGCTGAGCATCAAGGGCGCAACATCACACAACCCATTGCTGCATATTTCGGATTCTGATTGGACGCTTCCTCCTGCCGCCTTGTCGCGGCTCGATATATACATCAAGATATAACGTTGGAAAAGGCTGACCCGTAAAGAGGGGACAGAGAGCGATATCAGCGTGATCTTGTGGCGCAATCACTATATGCGATAGGATACAGCGTGAAGGGAGCCTGCTCAATTCAGAAGGAATCTATGAATATGGCTCGTCATGCGGCAATAATCGTGGTCTCCGACCCACAAACCAGTTCGGAGCTGCAACATCGATGTATGTGTTGTGGCATGATGATCGAAAATCTTTCCGATGAGACGACTTCGATCGGACTCGATCTCAAGCTCGGCCTTGTCTCTGACGAGTGCGCGCTGATTTGTAATGACTGCACAGCAAGACTGGTCGAGGCCAAGGCGCGACCGTCGAATGGCCGGAAATAGGCACACCACGGTCGAAGACTGCAGCAAAGAGCGTGACTATTCGATTATTTCGTCAGCGCGCACCAGAAACGATTCCTGGATGGTCAGACCGATGGCACGGGCGGCCTTCAGGTTCACCACCATCTTAAACATTGAAGGAGCTTGTACCGGAAGATCTGCGGGTGAAGCCCCCCTGAGAATTTTATCGACGTAGGATGCCGCCTGTCGAAACGCCAGGACAGTATCGAATCCATAGGACAGCAGGCCGCCGCTGGTCGGAAAGAAACGATATGGATAAATCGCCGGCAAGCGATACTGTTCAGCAAGGCGTACAATCAGTGCGTGGTGCACCTGCACAAAAACGTCCGGAACCACAAAGAATGCACTGTTGGGCCTTTGGCCAAGTTCAGCAATCGCGCGCTCAAGTTCATCGGCATCCAGCACTGGTGTCGGAATTGCCTCAAGTCCAGTCTGTTTGGCGCTCGCATCGAACGCGCGTAGAAACGATTCGTAAGGAGATGTACGAGGATTGTAAATCAGGGCAACCCGCTTGACGTTGGGAGCGATCTCCGTAATCAAACCAAGCCATTTGCCCGCCATTGGGGCGTCTGTATTCATGAAGCCCGTGATGTTTCCGCCCGGGTGCGAAAGGCTCTCGACGAAACCGCTTCCGATCGGATCTGCGACCAACACGAACACCATCGGTATGCGGGATGTCAGCCGCCGCAGAGCTGCTACCGCTGGACTGCTGTGAACCACAATAACGTCCGGCTTGAGGTCAACGATTTCCTTTGCAAACTGCTGCACCTTATCTACATCGCCGGCTGTCCACCGGTAATCCAAATGGATGTTTCGTTCCTCGGTCCAGCCGAGTTCCTGAAGTCCCTTCTGCAAAGCTTCCATGCGCGGCACGGCTTCCGGGTCCGTATCGCCGATGCCCATCAGCACGCCGATCCTGGCTACCGGGCGAGAAGCTTGGGCGCGCGCTACGATTGGCCATGCAACCGACGCGCCGCCGACAAAGGTGATGAACTCGCGTCGTTTCATGCCATCCCCAAAAGCCGGGACATGCGTATGGCGATTGCCCTGACGCTGCGGCGCATCTTGCAGCCACAGGCCGGGTCGCCGCGCCGCTGACGATTGCAGATGAATCGCGAAGCTTCTGCCTGCCCCAAGAGCACAGCGCTACTTAAACTAGCACACCGGAAACCGGCGGCTAGTGGTCCTTGACTCCAACATTCGCATCTCATTTGGGAGCCACGTTTGCGAATGTTGGAGTCAAGGACCACTAGCAACATAATATCCGCGTTGAAGTCATTCACGTATTTTCGATCCATTCGCCCCGTGTGTCGATTTTACTCCGGCGGGCGCGGAATAGCAGAACTCGCTCAACCGCTGCTCGGGCCAACAGCCGACAAGCGGATGGCTGATCAGATCCCGAGTACACGCTCGTAGGCGAAAAGGGCGGGTGCTCCGCCGGTATGAATGAAGATAACATCTGTGTCGGGTTGCCATCGCCGCTGCCGAACAAGCGCGATCAGGCCGGCCAATCCCTTGCCAGAGTAGACGGGGTCCACAGTCAGGGCTTCGAGCACCCCGGCAAGCCTGATGGCCTCGATGGTTGCCGCATGCGGCACGCCATAGGCGGGACCAGCATGACCGGCAACGACCTCGACATCGCTCTCATCGAAACGAATGCCGATCAGATCGGCTGCGGCTCTTGCATAGGCGATAACGTCGGAACGCACGCGCTCGGGTTCAGCATCGACGTCGATACCAACGATCCGCGTCTCGGGGATAGCAACCGACGCGCCGACAACAAGACCGGCCTGTGTTCCCGCGCTGCCGGTACAATGCACGATCGCGGCAGGCCGAATGCCAAGTGCGCGCGACTGCTCCGCGATCTCCACGATCGTTGATGCGTAGGCGATCGCGCCGCGTGGACTGGAAACACCGTACGGGACTAAGTAAGGCCGGTGACCTTCGTCCCGAAGCCGGCTTACCAGGTCCTCAATCGCCGCATTGCGATTTCCTGTCCACGGCACATCATGAAGGTGCGCACCGAACAGGCGATTGAGCAACGCATTTCCCGAAGTCCCGTACTCCGGCGTCGGCGGCGCCAGACGACCGTGGTAGACGGCCAAATGGCACTCCATGCCAAGCTTGGCTGCCGCGGCAGCGACCTGGCGCTGGCTGTTGGACTGGACGACGCCACCGGAAACCAGCACGTCGGCCTTGGATGAAACGGCTTCGTGAAGAACATAGTCGAGCTTTCGCAGCTTGTTGCCGCCAAAGCCAAGACCGGTCGTGTCCTCTCGCTTCACCCACAAGCGTGGTCCGCCCAAATACGCCGTAAGGCGCCTCATTGGCTCCAGAGGTGTGGGCAGGTTGGCAAGCCCGATGCGCGGAAACACCGACAGCTTGGAGGCAAGAACCGAAGCGTCGTTCATGTCGTGGAAATTAGAGGGAGCTGCCGACTTCAGCAACGGCTGTAAAACCGGGTGCTTTCGCAGCGCTCGCGTCTGCGAGTTAGGTGGAGGAAGGCTGATTTCCGCCCACCAACGGTCCTCCGCTTGCCAGATAGACGCCAGCGGAGATGAGAATGATACCGAGCCAATCGGTCTTGCTGGGCCATTCGCCGAGGAGCGGGATGGCGAACAGGGCAGAAAGCGCCGGCACCAAGGCGCCGAGTGCCGCGCCGCCGGATGCACCGAGAATAACAATGGCACGGCCATATAGAACGATCGAAACGATAGTCACAAGAACGCCCTGAAAAATCGCCTGCACCGTCAGATCGGGGAGCGGTACCGCGGCAAGACGTGTTCCAGCCACTGCGAGATAGATCGGTAGATAGATCACCAGCGAACCGGTGGCGACAAGGGCTGCCGCGTGGAGTGGGTCGAGTCTCGCGCGCTGCATCACCACTGTAAAGCCTGCGGTCATAAGAGCTGCGCACAGGAATAGTGCATCGCCGAACGTGCGCGAGGCATTCCACGCGATGCTTCGGTCGATGGCGTGCCAGACCATCGTGACGAGCGCGCCGGCGAGGATCAGCCCGAGCTTTCTTGCGACCGAGATATTCTCGCCCAGCACGATCGCTGCAATCAGCGCAACGAATAGCGGCATGCAGCCGGGATTGAGCGCACCCTGGTCAGACGCGGGGGCGAAACGCAGCCCGCCCGCCGCGACCAAGACATAAGGCGCGCCGATCCCGACGATCACGACAGCCAGCCCCAACCACCCCAGGCGATCGCGGGCAGAGCCGCGTTGCACCACGACCGGAGCGAGAAGAATACCTGCTACGCCGAATCTCAGCGCTGCGATGTCCAGCGCGTCCAGGTTCGTGGTCACGGCAAGCCGTGTCATCGCACTCCACCCCGCCCAGATCGACGCCGCTGCGAAGCCGAACGCGGCGCCCTTCAGGTAGGTTGTGCTGGTTGGGGCTGTGGTCATGACGTACCCGGTCTATCAGCGCGCGCATGAGGTGGCTCGAGCATTCGAGAAACGCGCCGCGGGGCAGCACTCAGACCAAAAGATCCGCTTTCGCGACAGATCAAATAGCCCGGCAAAGGCCCACCCGAGTAACCAAGTTATCAAATGCCGGTTTTCCCAAGATTTTCGCATTTAATAACCTTGTCAAAAACCCTTAAAACAGAGTCTCTAAAGAAGAGGACCATTTGAAGAGGCATTTGGCGAGTAGCGATATGGACGAACGAATTGCCCGTTTACGCACCCATCAAAAGAACATTGATCGCTATCTGGGTTTGCTCAAGACCAAGTTGAGCGAGGCTGAACAGAAATTCCTCGAAAAGCGCGTGTCCGAGGAGCGTTTTGCGATCGCGATGCTGGAGTTCATGAGCCCAAGCCCCCATAGGAGGGGCGTGAATCTTCCGGGGACGCCGGAACAGGCTTGAAGCTTTCGGGGCAGCGGTCCACGACCTTCCTCCAACCCCTGGCGCAGCAGGATCAAAAGCTGCAGGGAACTGTGCCTTGGCGCATATGCTCTCCATGGGGAGAGGCGGCGTTGCGTTCCATGCGCCCGATGCGTGGTCTCAGCGGCTCGCGGAGCGCAAAGAAAGCCCGCCATTTGCGGCGGGCCCAAGTTTAGGGAGGAAACGCCGCACGTCAGGTACGGCACGCGCAAGCTACGCTGATTTGTCCCGATGTTGTGTGCCGGAATTCACACAATGCGAACGTAAATGCGAGTTACCAACAAGAGCGCGCCAGCGAACGTCCTTCGATTCCGAAGTTCGCAAATGGTACCGCAACTGATGCGGGCTTCGGACGGGACACCAGGCGGTCTCGACATGACCCAAGGCGACCTCGATGGCGGTTTGGTTCCGATGAGGTTAGTATCCGCAAATTCGGTAACATGAGCACGAGAACCGCAGTTTCCATATAGTCAATTAATCAATCAGAGCTCAGATTGGAGCGCCCGATGCCAGCTAATGATAAACAGCTGACGCTCAAGTTCCGCTGTCCACGAGAGCTTGAAGGAATGCTGCCGCCACCCGTGCCGGCGAACCTGGGTCTTCCAGAATGGCTCAAGGCGATGCCGACGAAGGCCTTCAGTGCAATCAACTTGCGCGACGAAGAAACCATCAAGCGATGCCCCCCGTTCGTCGACGCAATGACCGCCGGGTTTTTGATTCCACTGATCTGCGACCTGAGGGTTGAGAACGGCGAGATCGTTTGGGACAACGAAATCCCGCCGGGCGGAGAACTGGATTTTCCTCGCTCGCCAATCGGGTTCCACGATGAAGGCCAGGTCACCGGCACGCCACTTTTCGAATCCGATCGCTTCGTCATCAAATTCCACAACCTGTGGACCATCGAAGCCCCGGAAGGATACGCGGTGTTCTTCACGCATCCCGTCAAATCGCTTTGATCTGCCATTCACCACGTTAAGCGGGTTGGTTGATTGCGACCGCTATACCAACACCTGGATACACTTTCCCGCGCATTGGCATGACACAAGCTTCAAGGGTCTCATCCCGAAGGGCACACCTATTGCGCAGTGCATTCCGGTCAAACGCGAGAACTGGATCGCGGAAACATCTTTCTTCACGGCGGAAGAGACGCTGCAGGTTCACGAATTGCGAAACGCAATAAGGCGGGAGCCCGGATTGTACCGGCGGAAATTCAGAGCATAGCCGCTCAGACGGGTTCTCGTCCCAGGAATTTCGCTGCCGCACTCGGACGGAAGAAGAAGCGTCCATGCGACGAAGACGCAAGCGCGAAGGCGGCGCGGCCGAGCATGTGAGGTCGTCCGCGCATTACCGAACGCAGGGCTGCCTCGCCGCTATCGCGTTCTCCCATCTCCAGAAGGCATGCGGCAAGGTTGGCGCGAGTCAAAGCGTCTTCCGGACGTAGTGCGAGCGCGTGGCGAAAGGCGTCGGCAGCAGCGGCGTATTCTCCATCAAAGAGCAGAGCTCGACCGAGTTCTGTCAAAATATCCGGACGTCCCGGCGCAGCGTCGCGCGCGACAGTCAATGCCGCGCGAGCCTTTGCGCGCTCATTGTTCTGGAGCAACAGGCGCCCCAGATCGACCTTCAAGTCGATGCTCTCCGGTGCCAATGCGAGCCCATCCTCTATGATGCGGATGGCTTCGTTGAGATGTCCGGCTTTGGCAAGCTGCCCTGCGAGTTCCTGAAAAGCGGGCAAATACGGTGGGCGCCGCGCAGCAGTGCGGCGCAATTGCTCGACCCCGTCTGCCGCGCGACGCGAACTGCACAGTGCCGCGCCAAGCAGGGTCTCGATTTCCGCGTCGCCGCTGCGGCGTACCGCCCTTTCGAGTGGCGCGACCGCATCACCCGCACGCTCTTGAGCGATCAAGGCATGAGCCAGAATGAGCACCGCGCTCCTATCCGCACGGTTCGATTTCAGGATTTCAGCTGCAAGCTGCTCCGCTCGACCGAACTGCTGCATCCGCAGCGCCAGTGAGGCTTGCTGGAGCGTCTGAGCGATGAAACTGTTCTGCCTGCCACTCACGACGTGGCCTCTGCAACATATAAAACAAGGTGTGAAACAAGGACATCGGCCTTTACCGCGCCTTCTACCGAGCGTCCAGCAAAAGTCTCGTGGAAGGGCTACGGGCCGCGGGAAAGCGTCCCTCAAAAGTCTCGTGTTTGTTCCCGGTGTTGCAGAATGGCCTCGGTATCCCTTTCTTGTGGACTAACGCATCATTAACGCCCCCGCCATAACCATGATGCTAGAGAACTCTCGGGCACGGGGGATTCAGACATGGATGATATTACGCAAGGCGTGCTTTTCATTTTGGCGTGCGCATCGCTGTTCGGCGTGACGATGTTTCTGTTTCGCGATCAGATAACGAGCAAGCGTCGGGAATCTTAGTGACGCGCTAATCTCGGGTTTTGCAACAGATTCAGATTCCGCGACGCCAAGCAAACGTCCGCGTCTCCTGGCATGTCTCAAGCGTGTCAACAATCGCGGCAGCATCGACACCAGCTCGAGGCAGACGCTCACGCTGTTGCACGGGCCCGGTTCAAGCTAGCCCGTACGCATGCCGCCGCATAAGTCAGCGGTGGCACTACTCTAAAGCCGATGGCTCAAATCTGCGCGCGTTGGTTACGCCCACCTTTTCCCAAACATGGGCGATTTCGGCTGATCGACTTTCCAATCGAAAAAATCATAGTTGCCGGACCAAGCGTGAACCTTGACCCCGCAAACCTCACAGCTGAAACTTCCCGAATGCTTGGTTGGATGCTGCTCTCTTGTCGCGGTGTAAGGCAACCCGCAATTGGGACAGCTGAAGTATTCGGTCTTCCATATATCGCTTGCCATTTCGCGACTATGCTACGTATCGAGCGCGCGTTCCAGTGCAGCCGTCTACCATAATCAATGAGCTACTACCTGAACGCTTAACGCCCGCGGACTGCTCGATAGCGCTTTCTTAACCCAACGGTTTCTTACCCCGTATCGGGGGCGATGACGTCTCTCACTACGCCGCCATCGTCCGACCGCCTAAGCTGAGGCTGAAGACTCCCTCACCCCGCCGCGCGCGAGGACGCGTCGCCGCAACGCGACCGCTTCTGACAATCGGGTCAACACCTGCTCCGTCGTCGTCAGATCGATGCAGCCGTCGGTGATGCTTTGTCCATAGGTCAAGCGGACGCCAGCCACGACATCCTGGCATCCCGCGACGAGATGACTCTCGATCATCACGCCGACAATGCGCCGGTCGCCGCCTGCGATCTGTGCGGCGACGTCGGCCGCAACTTCGGGCTGTTTCTCCGGCATCTTGCTGCTGTTCGCGTGGCTGGTGTCGATCATGATGCGCTGGGCAACGCCTGCGCGATGAAGCTCTGCTGAGACGGCATTGACGCTTTGCGCATCGTAGTTCGGCTTGCGCCCACCGCGGAGGATGACGTGACAATCCTCGTTACCGGTCGTTGCTGCGATTGCCGAGCGGCCACCCTTGGTCACCGCCATGAAATGGTGCGGATGGGATGCCGACTTTACCGCATCGACGGCGATGCGCACATCGCCGTCGGTACCGTTTTTGAAGCCGACGGGGCAGGAAAGCCCGGAGGCGAGTTCGCGATGAATTTGACTCTCGGTGGTCCGTGCTCCGATTGCTGCCCATGACACGAGATCCGCTATGTATTGCGGGGTCGTCATATCGAGGAATTCGGTGCCCGCGGGAAGGCCAAGGTTGTTCACGGCCGACAGAACGTTGCGGGCGAGGCGAAGGCCCTTGTTTATGTCGAAGCTTCCGTCGAGGTCGGGATCGTTGATCAGCCCTTTCCAGCCGACGGTGGTGCGCGGCTTTTCGAAATAGACGCGCATAACGATCTCGAGATGTTCGGCAAGCCGCTCGCGCAGGGCGGCGAGGCGGGTGGCGTAGTCCATGGCGGCGGCGGGATCGTGGATTGAGCAGGGACCGACGATCAGCAACAGGCGGTCATCGCTTCCGTTCAGGATCGCATGAATGGCATTGCGCGCGGCCATGACGACGCGCGTTGCTGTGAGGCTGCGCGGGATGTCGCGCATCACCTCGTCCGGCGGCGAAAGCTCCTTGATTTCCTTGATCCGAAGATCGTCTGTCGTACTCAACACGGCGGGCTCCTCTTTGAGAGACCTGCCGGCAAAACAAAAAAAGCCGCCAGGCCTGGCGGCTGTTCGGACTTTCTGCTGCAATTTGTCAGATTGAGCGCGATCCTCCCACCGCCAGCGAGCTGTCGTTGCCAAAATACCAAAAATAGCCGGCGGCGAAGGTGATCATAGGCTCTCTATAGCCAAGGCTCGCAGGCTTGTCACCCAAAATCGAAACTTGCTCAGGTGTTGCGGGCGGCCAGCGCCATACCGATCAGCGATGCGCCGCCGAACAACAGGTTGATGCCGGCCAGCAGGCCGATCGCCCATTCCGCCGAGCCGGGCAGGCCCGCAATGATCAGGAACGCGATCACGAGATCGAAGAGGCCCGCGACCAGGAGCCAGGACCAGCGCCCCGACAGTTCACGGCGGTGCTCCAGTGCATACATAATGGTGGCAACGCCTTCGGCGAGGAAAAAGGCGCTAACCACAATGGTCAGCGTGAGCACGCCTTGAACCGGGCGCGCCAGCAAAATGCCGCCCGCGAGCACCGCCAGCGCCGCCGAGATCAGCGACCACCAGAACCCCGGCATGTGTCGCGCCCAGAACGTGACGATCAGTCCGCCGATGCCGCTAATGAGGAACATCCAGCCGAGAAAGATCGTCACCGCGAGACTCGCGAGCGGCGGCACGATCATCGCGGCCAATCCAAGGACGGCGAGCAGGATGCCCTCGAACAGGAAGGCCTTCCAATGCTCCTTCACGGCGGCACGCATTTTGGCCTGCAGCTCGCTGATGTTGTTGGTCGTGTCCTGGGGGACGGTCATCGGAGCCTCCGATAGCGGCGAGGGAGGATTGCCTTGGTCTTGCAAGCGTATCTCAGCCGATCCCACACGAAAAGTCGCTTTCGGAACTCCGCATCTTCGGAGTCGGGGACCTACCCTGTCGTGCGTATCCGGTTGCGGCCCAAAACATAGATCGCGGTCGTAACCACCAGAAGAGCACAGCCGAGCAGGATCGCGACGAGCCCGACCGGAACAGCCATCATCGCCACGTTTCTGTCGGGATTGAGCAGCCAGTGATGCACCGACGTCAGGACAAAAACGAGCCCGATAAATCCGGCGCCGCCGCCGGCCACCAGGAGCGCCCACATGCGGCGCAACTCGCTCAAGCGCTCGCGGTCGAGCTCCGTGCGAGGCGCATGATGGCGGGCCACCCGGCGCACCAGGCGCATGGCGAACCCGATCGACGCGAAACCGACCAGGATGCTTGCGGTGCCGAGCCATAGCCGTGCCGTCGAGTCGAGGCCGCCATTGTGCTGCAACATCAGCAGCGGAAAGTCGAAAGCTGTATGCAGCGCGACCGGCCCACCGATCATCAACATCCAACTTGAGATGCGGGCCCAGTCGCGGTGATGGCGGTGCGCGCCAAGTGCGGTACCGCTTCGCGCCATCGCAAGATATGCGCCGGCGATGACGCCGAGTGCGCCGTGGAACGGCACGGTCAGGACGCTACGCAATGCCGCCAGCGAGCGCCACATGTCGCTGTGCTGCTCGAGATAAGCAAGATTTTCGTAGGCGGCGAAGCCAAGCCCGGCGGCGGCGCCATAGACCACGGTGTCCAGGGGATCGGCAAATGGCCGGCGCTTTGCTGCTACCGCGATAATCACGAGAATCTTGACGGTTTCCTCCGGAAGCGCGACCGAAAAGAGCGCGTGCAGCGCTTGTTCCAGCCATGGATGATCAGGAACGATCACTATCCGCGCAAACGGCGCGCGCACGATGCCCAACAACGAGATGCTCGCGGCTCCCAGCACGAAGGCAGTCCACACCTTGACCGGAGGTCCGGGGCGCTCACCGGCCGCAACTACCAGCCACAGGATGAACAGTGCGGGCGCAACCGCCGCCGTGCCCATCACGGTCGGAAGGGATTGGAGCAGGCTCATGGGGTTGGCAAATAAGCCATTTGATCGACCCGGTCATATCCGTTGCGCAGGCGCGATTCTCCCCGTCCGGCATAGGCGCAAACAACGGACCGGGATCGAATCGTCAGCAGCCGTGGCAAATTCCGTTCATCCTTTTTACCATCGTGTCATCCTCATCGACCGGACCCGCATAACCGGGCGTACCGTCGGGCCTTGTCAATGGGATGAAATGCGACGGTTTCGGCAGAGGAATGGGATAGGTGGCGATCGGCGGATTGATCTTGTCGTAACAGGCGAGCCTTAGTGCCGGATCAGCAATGGTCTTGCAATCCTGCGTTTCCGCAAGGGCGGTCTGGGGGAGAGCGCAAAAGCAGATTGAGAACAGCGCCGGAAGAATTCTCATTTCAGCCTCTCGTTTGGGCTCGAAATACATCGATCGGCAATTTCTCGCGGGTTCGGCGATAGGGCAATGAAATCAGCTAGTTTTCCGGGCTTTCTCAGGGCGAAAATGCACGTATTTGGCGACGCGAACAACGGCATTGCCCGCGCCAGCGTACATGACTCGATCGCCCCGATCAGTCCGTCGATGGCGGCGCAGCTAATTGTTGGCGTTGCCGGCTTTCTTCGTCTTGCTTGGCGAAGCGGACGCCTTCGGCGCGTCCGTTGACCGCACCGTGCCCCAGGGGTCGCTCGGGCCCTTGTCGGGGATGTTGCCAAGCGAATTCTTGTAAGCGCGCTCGGCTGCTTTGTCGGCCTGGATCTGCGCGGCCGTCTTGTCCGGGTCCTTTTCCCCGTATCTTGGGACGTGACCGTCTTGCGCAAGTGCCGGCCCGGCCAGCATCGCAATGATTGAGGCGACGAACATAACGCGCATCTTCTTCCCCCGAGGTGGTTTGAAAATACCCTAAAAACGCATCGTGTCGAAATTAAAAAAAACCGACGAAAGCGCGATCGCGGTGAATTGGATCGCAATCGCGCTTGTTTCCGAATCACCCGCCGGGAGCGTCGGTCAGGCCGATAGCAATCGCCGGCAGGCCTCGACGAAGACCTCGGCGCCCGTAACGATATCGGCATCATCGGTGTTTTCGGTGAAATGATGGCTGATCCCGCCGATCGAGGGCACGAATAGCATGCCCGCGGGCATGATGGTCGCAAGCACCTGAGCATCGTGGCCGGCGCCGCTGGGCATGCGTGCCGACTTGCCGGGCGCGAGAAGTTGGCTCGCTGCTTCGATCGCTTCCTGAAATCTCGTG
>Ga0075425_100006601_pt1 | contig 12180 bp, 6 predicted proteins | sample SoiMethybrSBSTD4_FD_75300 | JGI IMG/M metagenome (GOLD analysis project Ga0075425, IMG submission 75300) | Bulk soil microbial communities from a Populus tree surrounding site in Tennessee, USA - Soil MetaG P. TD hybrid SBSTD4 | ecosystem: Environmental > Terrestrial > Soil > Tree plantation...
CCACGACCTGTGATCGTGAACACGTCCTCGATCGGCATCAGGAACGGGCGGTCGACATCGCGCTCGGGCTCCGGGATGTAGCCGTCGACGGCCTCCATCAGCTCGATGATCTTCGGCGTCCACTCGGGATCGCCGTCGAGCGCCTTCAGCGCCGAGACCTGGACGATCGGGATGTCGTCGCCGGGGAACTCGTAGTTCGACAGAAGCTCACGCACCTCCAGCTCGACGAGTTCGAGCAGCTCCGGATCGTCGACCATGTCCGCCTTGTTGAGCGCGACCACCATCGCCGGCACGTTCACCTGGCGGGCGAGCAGCACGTGCTCGCGGGTCTGCGGCATCGGACCGTCGGCGGCGGACACGACGAGAATCGCCCCGTCCATCTGGGCGGCGCCGGTGATCATGTTCTTGATGTAGTCCGCGTGACCCGGGCAGTCGACATGCGCGTAGTGACGGTTCGCCGTCTCGTACTCGACGTGCGTCGTATTGATCGTGATTCCGCGCTGGCGCTCTTCCGGCGCCTTGTCGATGTCGTCGAAGCTCTTGACCTGCGTGTTGGTCCCCTGCTCCGCGAGCACCTTCGTGATCGCCGCGGTGAGCGTCGTCTTCCCATGGTCGATGTGACCGATCGTCCCGATGTTGACGTGCGGCTTCGTGCGCTCGAACTTCTGCTTTGCCATAGAACTCCTCCGGTGTTTCTGGCTAGGCGGTCCTAGCCGGTTGGACTCCCCCCGCTACTGGCCACGATCTCGGACGCGATTGACGCCGGGATCTCCTCGTAGCGGTCGAATTGCATCGTGAACGTGGCCCGCCCCTGCGTCGTCGACCGTAGGTCGGTGGCGTAGCCGAACATCGTCGCGAGGGGTACGCGTGCGCGCACCACCTGCGCATTGCCCCGCGGCTCGAGGCCTTCGACGCGGCCCCGTCGCGCGTTGAGATCGCCCATGACGTCGCCCAGGTACTCCTCCGGCGTCACGACCTCGACCGCCATGGTCGGCTCGAGCAGCCGGGGCTTGGCGCGCTTCATCGCCTCCTTGAACGCGATCGAGCCCGCGACCTTGAAGGCCATCTCGCTCGAGTCGACGTCGTGGTACGTGCCGTCGATGAGGGTCGCGCGGACGTCCACGACCGGGAAGCCGGCGAGGATCCCGGACTCCATCGCCTCCTGGATACCGAGGTCGACAGCCGGGATGTACTCCCGCGGGATCGCGCCCCCGACAATCTTGTCGAGGAACTCGTAGCCCTCGCCCGGCTCGGCCGGCTCGAGGTCGATGTAGACGTGGCCGTATTGGCCTCGGCCGCCGGTCTGCCGGACGAACCGACCCTCGATCTTGTGCACCGGCTTCGAGACCGTCTCGCGATAGGCGACCTGCGGCCGCCCGACGTTCGCATCCACGTTGAATTCGCGCGTGAGGCGGTCCACGATGATCTCCAGGTGCAGCTCGCCCATCCCGGAGATGAGCGTCTGCCCCGTCTCCTCGTCGGTGCGGACGCGGAAGGTCGGATCCTCCTCGGTGAGCCGCTGGAGCGCCGAGCCGAGCTTGTCCTGGTCGCCCTTCGTCTTCGGCTCGATCGCGACCGAGATGACGGGGTCCGGGAAGACCATCGACTCGAGTCGGATCGGCGCCGTCTCGACGGCGAGCGTGTCGCCCGTCGTCGTCTGCTTCAGGCCGACGATCGCGGCGATCTCGCCCGCGCCGAGCTCCTCGCGCTCCTCGCGGTGGTTGGCGTGCATCTGCAGGATGCGGCCTATGCGCTCCGTGCGCCCATTCGTCGTGTTGACGACGCGGTCGCCGGCGTTGAGCGCGCCCGAGTAGACGCGGATGTACGTGAGCTTGCCCACGTACGGGTCGGACATGACCTTGAAGGCGAGGGCCGAGAACGGCTCGTCCGTCGCAGGGCGGCGCGAGAGCTCGTGCTCCGTCCGCGGGTCGAGCCCGTGCACGGGCGGTACTTCGAGCGGGCTCGGCAGGTAGTCGACGACCGCGTCGAGCAGCGGCTGCACGCCCTTGTTCTTGAAGGCGGAGCCGAGCAGCACGGGCGTGACGGCGATCGCGAGCGTCGCCTTCCGCAGCGCGCGCCGGATCATGTCCGGCGTGACCGCCGACTCGTCCGTCAGGTACGTCTCGAGCAGCTCGTCGTCGTACTCGGCGACGGCCTCGAGCAGCTGGTGGTGATACTCCTGCGCCTGCTCGCTGAGCTCGGCAGGAATCTCCTCCTCCTCGAACTGCATACCGAGATCGTCGAGCCAGACCTGCGCGCGCATCTCGACGAGGTCGACGACGCCGCGGAAGTTCTCCTCCTGGCCGATCGGCAGCTGCACCGGTACGGGGTGCGCACCGAGGCGGTCGACCATCGACTGCACCGACGCGAAGAAGTCGGCGCCGGTCCGGTCCATCTTGTTCATGAACGCGATGCGAGGCACGCGGTAGCGGTCGGCCTGGCGCCAGACCGTCTCGGACTGTGGCTCGACGCCCGCGACCGAGTCGAAGACCGCGATCGCGCCGTCGAGCACGCGCAGGCTTCGCTCCACCTCGACCGTAAAGTCCACGTGCCCGGGCGTATCGATGATGTTGATGCGGTGATCGCGCCAGAACGCCGTCGTCGCCGCCGACGTGATCGTGATCCCGCGCTCCTGCTCCTGCGCCATCCAGTCCATCGTCGCGGCGCCCTCGTGCACCTCGCCCATCCGGTGGGTCCGGCCGGTGTAGTAGAGGATGCGCTCGGTCGTCGTCGTCTTGCCGGCGTCGATGTGCGCCATGATCCCGATGTTCCGGACGCGCTCGAGCGCGACCGACCCGCGCGTTCTCTCTCTTGTTGCCATCTCGATCGACCCCTTTACCACCGATAGTGGGCGAAGGCCTTGTTGGCCTGCGCCATGCGATACATGTCGTCCTTGCGCTTGTAGGCGCCGCCCTGCTGGTTGATCGCGTCGAGGATCTCGCCCGCGACCTTCTGCGGCATGCCCTTCTCGCGGCGCTCCCGCGCGAACTGCACGAGCCACCGTACGGCAAGCGTCCGTGCGCGCCGCGGCCCCACCTCGACCGGCACCTGGTAGTTCGCGCCGCCGACACGGCGGCTGCGGACCTCGAGGACCGGCGTGAGGGACTTGACGGCCTGCTCGAGCACCTCGACGGGCGGCTGCCCGCTTCGCTCGCCGACGATCGCGAGCGCGTCGTAGACAACGCCCTCGGCAAGGCTCTTCTTGCCGTGCAACATCACCCGGTTCACGACCTGGCTGACGAGCTCTGACTCGTAGACAGGGTCCGGGACGACCGCGCGCGGCTGGATTTCGGCGCGGCGAGGCATCAGCTACCCCGCTTGGCGCCGTACTTCGAGCGCGCCTGACGCCGATCGGCAACGCCGGCGGTGTCGAGCGCAGCGCGGATCACCTTGTACCGGATGCCAGGAAGGTCGGCGACGCGGCCGCCGCGGACGAGCACCACCGAGTGCTCCTGCAGGTTGTGGCCCTCGCCGGGGATATAGGCGGTCACCTCCATGCCGTTGGTCAGGCGGACGCGCGCGACCTTGCGCAGTGCCGAATTCGGCTTTCTAGGCGTGTGCGTGTACACACGCGTGCAGACGCCGCGCTTCTGCGGCGCGCCGCGCAGGGCAGGGGTCTTCGTCCTCGACTTCTGCGGGACGCGTCCCTTGCGCACGAGCTGATTGACCGTTGGCATGTACTCCCTTCCTGACAGAACAAAAGTCGGCACGCCGGCACGGCGGTGCCAACCACTGGGTCAATGGTAGCGAAGCGAAAGCCGTAGCGTCAAACCGGGCTTTGGCGCTTCCGATGCGGGTTTCTGGCCGTTTGCGGAGCGGGCCTACAGGGTGACGAAGGGGAGGTAGTCGCTCAGGTCGACGGCAGCCGTCTGCGGGAGGTCGTCCTTGACGCAAAGCGCTCGGTTCTGCGCCTGTCGCTGGTGGCGAAGCGTCCAGCTCTCGAACGCCACTGCGCGTTGGAGATCGCGGAGCGCTGCCACGATGGACGGGCGAGCCGCGTCGACGCCGACGGCGGACAGCGGCCGCGTGCCTCCCACCGGCTTGACGCGCACGACGCCGCCCGGCGTCCAGACCGGGGTCCACTTGCCGGCCCGCAAGGTCATGACGGCCGGAGGCGCCGATGAGGCGAGCGCGAGCCCCTGCTTGCGACCGTTCAGCCACCAGGTCGCCGGCTTCGTCTGCACCTGGCGCGTCAGCGTGGCGCCGTAGCTCGAGAAGTAGTCGGACACGTCCCCGGACGACGGGGTCTTCGCCTTCAACCCGACCATGATGCGGTCGCGCCGGATCTCGTCGCCGATCGCGCCGCGCGCGATCGCTGCGCCGGCGTGCACGCGCGCGAGAGCGGCCCGGTACGCGGCCTGACTGCGGTGAAAGCGCGAATTCACGATCTCCTGCTCCGCGGCCCGAACGTCGGCGGACGAGACCTTGACGAGGCCGCTTTCGACCGTGCGCTCGAAGAGCGCGCTGAACGCCAGGTCACGGTCACCAGTGACGCGCGCCAGGCGCGTGAGCGAAGAGGTCGTGATCGTCTGGCCGTCGAGCTTGCACTTGATGCTGCGCGGGAAGGTGATCTGCCCAGCAGTCAGCGACTGGTCGAAGCCGGCGCCAGCAGCACGCGGGCCGTTGCAGAGCTTCTTGTTGCGCGTCCACAGATAGACGCACGCGGCTCCTGCCTTGTCCGGATCACGCTCGGCGTCGCTGTACGCCTCCCAGCCCCACGACCAGATCGAGCCGAGCCTCAATTCTTTGGCCACCTCGCGTGCCGACAGGGCCTGCCACTTGGTGACGTCGAACCACGCCGACGCAGGCTGCAAGCCCTCGCGACCGCCGTTCCCTCGCGTGGTCTGGAAGCCGAGCATGAGCCCGATCTTCTGCGGCGGAATGCCGATCGCCAGCAGCTCAGCCGCGGCGCCGCGGAAGTACTGGCGAAGCGCCCGGTTCCCGCGCAACACGCCCTGGTGGTAGATGTTCGGCGCGGGGAAGTAGACCTCCCGAACGATATCCCCGTAGCTGGCCGCCTCCCGCCACCAGTCCGCGGCCTCACCGCCCGTGTAGGGCTTCGTGTTGATGAGGAGAAACGGGTGACCGCCCCGGGCGGCAATCGTCTTCATGAACAGCAGGACATCAGCCCGGTAGAGCGCGTTCCCCGGCGACCACGGCGTTGCCGTCGCCGCGCCGAAGAGCTCGTTCAGCGCCATGTACGGGCGCTGGCAGCGGAGCGACGCGGCCGCGTAGTCGAAGATCTTGTTCGCACGGACGACGACCTCTGCGGGGTCGAGCGGCGCGCTCGGCGAGCCGATCCGCCGGTGGAAGTTGAGGTCCATGTAGACGGTCTTCGCACCCAGCGCGCGGATCTTCGCCGGGTAGATGAAGTTCGCCCCTGCGACGATCACGCCCGGCTTCGCGAACGTGGGCCAGAAGGCCGTCGAGCCCTCCGCGAAATCGATCCAGAGCGGCTTCTTCTGCGGCAGGGTGCACTCGTTCTGCGCAGCCTGCGCACGCGCATGCCCGGGCAGGAACCCGGCGACCGCACAGGCCGCGACGACGGCCGCGGCGACCCCGACGAAGACCCTCCTCACTCCGCTGGACCTTGTAGCAGAAGCCGGCGCCGGCGGAGATCGAACGCTACGACGAGGCGTCGATGATCTGGGCTGTGTGACCGTGCGACCGCGCGAGGCGCCGATCCGTCGTGAGGAGCGGCATGCGCAGCACCTCGGCGAGCTCCACATAGGCGGCGTCGTCCGCGGAATGCGTCTCGCGTAAGGCCCATACCCGCGGAGCGAGCGGTGCGGCCTCGTGCCGGCGGATCGGTGTAGCGAGCAGGTCGGAAACCGCCTCGACCCCTCGGCGCGAACTGAGCTCACCGCGCAAGAGCTTGCCGCGCACGGCGCCGACGACTTCGACGAACGCGACGTCGAGCGTGTGAAGTATGCGAGCGTCGCGAATGCGTGCCGCCACGGCGGTCCCGAGCCGAGGCGTACCGAGCAGCCAATCCGCGAGGGCCGAGGCGTCGAGGATGATCACGTTCGCCCGCGCCGAGTGTGGCAAGACGCAGCGAGGCCCGGCGCTGCCGGGCCTCGCTTACGTTGTGCTGGCGGGTTCGGCCGCCTAGTCCTCGTCGAGCGGTGACTCGACCTCGGGGATCTCCTCGGCCTCCGGCTCCTCGAGGCGCGGCGCGTCGTCGGGCCGGAACTCCGGCTCGCCGCCGAAGCCGCCCATCTCGAGCTCCGCGAGATCGATCTCCCCGCCGCCGTCGCCGGAGCCGATCTCCTCGAGCGCCTTCAGGAGGCGCTCCTCGGTCTCGGGCTCCGTGTACACGGCCGGCGGCATCGTCTCGGATGGGCTGATCTCGATCGTCCGGTAGCGCTTGAGGCCCGTCGCGGCCGGGATCAGCTTGCCGATGATCACGTTCTCCTTGAGGCCGAGCAGGTTGTCGACCTTGCCCTCGATCGCGGCGTCCGTCAGCACCTTCGTCGTCTCCTGGAAGGAGGCCGCCGAGAGGAACGACTCCGTCGCGAGCGACGCCTTCGTGATCCCGAGGATCAGCGGCTCGAACGTCGCCTGCTCGCCGCCTTCGGCTGCGACGCGCGCGTTCTCGCGCTCGTACGCGACCTTGTCGACGAGTTGGCCGGGCAGGAGCTCGGTCTCGCCCGCGTTGTCGACCCGGACCTTCTTGAGCATCTGGCGGACGATCAGCTCGATGTGCTTGTCGTGGATCTCGACGCCCTGAGAGCGGTAGACCTTCTGCACCTCGTCGACGAGGTACAGCTCGGTCGCCGTCGCCCCCTTCAGCTCGAGCAGCTCGGCCGGGTTGAGCGAGCCCTCGTGGAGCGCGTCGCCCGGCTCGATGACCTGTCCGTCCGCGACGAGAATGCGGGTGCGGCGTGGGAGCAGGTACTCGACCGGCTCGAGCGGCTCGCCTTCCTCGTCGACGCCGTCCGGATGCACGACCACACGCGGCCCGCGCTCGGTGTCCTCGAGCTCGACGCGGCCCCCGACCTCGGCGAGCTTCGCGACGCCCTTCGGGTTCCGCGCCTCGAAGATCTCCACGACGCGCGGGAGACCGTGCGTGATGTCGGCGCCGGCGACGCCGCCGGTGTGGAACGTCCGCATCGTCAGCTGGGTCCCGGGCTCACCGATCGACTGGGCGGCCATGATCCCGACCGCATCGCCGATCTCGCACATCGTGCCCGTGCCCAGGAACGTGCCGTAACACGTCTGGCAGACGCCGATCTCGCTGCGGCACTTGAGCACCGAGCGGACGGGGATCGGCGTCGTGCCGGCGAACTCGCCCAGGCCTTCGAGCATCTCCCGGAAGAGCGCCGGAGTGATCTCGGCCCCCTTCTCGCCGAGCACGGTCTTGCCGGGCTTGCCGTCCTTGAGCGGCTTCATGACGTCCTCGGCGAGGACGCGCCCCATGACGCTCTTGTTCGGCGACTCGTCCCGGAACATCGACAGCGCGATGGAGTCCGCCGTGCCGCAGTCGTGCTCGCGGACGATCACGTCCTGCGCAACGTCGACCAGACGCCGGGTCAGGTAGCCCGAGTCCGCCGTCCGCAGCGCCGTGTCCGCGAGACCCTTCCGCGCGCCGTGCGTCGAGATGAAGTACTCGAGCACCGACAGGCCCTCCATGAAGTTGGCCTTGATCGGACGCTCGATGATCTCGCCCTTCGGGTTCGCGATCAGGCCGCGCATGCCGGCCAGCTGGCGGATCTGCTTCATCGAGCCGCGGGCGCCGGAGTTGGCCATCATGAAGATCGGATTCAGCCGTCGAAGGTTGCGCTCCATCGCGTCGGCGACGGAATCGGTCGCCTCCGTCCAGATGTTCACGATCGCCTCGTGCCGCTCGCCCTCGGTGATGAGGCCGCGCTCGTACTGCGCCTCGATCTGGCTGACGCGGTCCTCGTACTGCCCGAGGATCTCCTCCTTCTCCTGCGGAACGACGATGTCGTTCTTGGAGATGGTGATGCCGGCGCTGGTTGCGTACTGGAAGCCGAGCGTCTTGATCGTGTCGAGCACGCCCGAGAGCCGCGTCGCGCCGTGGCGGGTGATCAGGTCGGCGACGAAGTCGTCGATGTCACGCTTCGCCAGCGTGCGGTTGATGTACGGCCCGAGCGACTCGCCGTTCTCCGACTCGAGCGCCTCGCGCAGCGCCCGCTCGACCTCGACGTTGAAGATCACGCGGCCCGGCGTGGTCAGCAGCACGTCGCCGTTGCGGCGGTACTGGATCGGCTCCTGCAGTCCGACCTGGTGTGCCTCGAGCGCGAACACCACCTCTTCCTCCGACTGGAAGCGCGGCGGCCTCGGATCGAGATCCTCGAGCTTCGCCCGCTCGAGATCGTGCTCGCAGTAGGTCAGGTAGTAGCCGCCGAGCACGAGCTCCTGCGACGGCGTCGCAAGCGGTCGGCCCGAGGCCGGCGACAGGATGTTGTTCGAGGACAGCATCAGCACGCGCGCCTCGGCCTGCGCCTCCGCCGAGAGCGGGAGGTGCACCGCCATCTGGTCGCCGTCGAAGTCCGCGTTGAACGCGTGGCAGACGAGGGGGTGAACCTGAATCGCCTTGCCCTCGACGAGGACCGGCTCGAAGGCCTGGATGCCCAGACGGTGGAGCGTCGGGGCCCGGTTCAGCAGCACGGGGTGCTCCGCGATCACCTCTTCGAGCACGTCCCAGACCTCGGGAACCATCGACTCGACGTGCTTCTTCGCCGCCTTGATGTTCTGGACGGCCTTCCGCTCGACGAGCCGGCTCATGATGAACGGCTTGAACAGCTCGAGCGCCATCAGCTTCGGCAGCCCGCACTGGTAGAGCTTCATGTTCGGGCCCGCGACGATCACCGAGCGGCCCGAGTAGTCGACGCGCTTGCCGAGCAGGTTCTGGCGGAAGCGTCCCTGCTTGCCCTTCAGCATGTCGCTCAGCGACTTGAGCGGGCGGTTGCCGGGACCGGTCACCGCGCGGCCGCGCCGCCCGTTGTCGAAGAGGGCGTCCACGGCCTCCTGGAGCATCCGCTTCTCGTTGTTGACGATGATCTCGGGCGCGCCGAGGTCGAGCAGCCGCTTCAGGCGGTTGTTGCGGTTGATGACGCGGCGGTAGAGGTCGTTCAGGTCGCTCGTCGCGAACCGACCACCGTCCAGCTGCACCATCGGCCGCAGCTCGGGCGGAATCACGGGGACGGCCTCGAGGATCATCCACTCGGGCCGGTTCTCCGACTTGATGAACGCGTTGACGACCTTCAGCCGCTTGATCGCGCGCTGCTGCTTCTGCCCCTTCGACGTGCGGATCGTCTCGCGCAGCGAGTCGGCCTCTGCGTCGAGGTCGAGATCGCGAAGGAGGTCGCGGATGGACTCGGCGCCCATCCCGCCCCGGAAGTACACACCAAAGCCGTACGGTGAGCCGAAGCGGTCCTTCAGCTCGCGGAAGATCTGCTCGTCCGAGACGATCTGCTTCGGCTCGAGCACCTTGAAGGTCTCCCAGGTCTCCTGCAGCCGGCGGCGGGCGTCCTCGGCGGCATCGCGCGCATCCTGGCGGCGCGCCTCGATGTCGAGGTACATCTCCCGCACCTTGAGCGCCCACTGGACGATCGCGTCGAGATCCTCCTTCTGGATCCGGCCGTCGGTGCGCAGGCACAGGTCGTTGGCGAGCTCCCGGAGCTCGGTCTGGTCGGCCGTGAGCTCCGCCTGCTCGAGCACCTCCTGCAGCAGGCCGTTGCCGAGCTCCCGCGACCGCTCGAGCTGCTTCATGTCGACGCCCGTGACGAGCTCCGCGTCCTCCTCGCCGAGCTCGCCGCCGCCCAGCAGCGCCTCCTGGATCCGATTGATGTGCTTCGTCACGGCGCCCTTCTTCGAGCCCGACGACTTGTCGAGCTCGGCGTAGAGCGGCGCAAGTGCCTCACGGATCTGCTGTGCGGACGCGGCAACGTTCTCGAGCTCGCGCGGCGAGAGCCGGCGATCGTCGCGAATCGCCGCATTGCGGACGAGCTCGCGGATCTTCTTCGAATCCTCGGTCGTGATGTCCTTGGCGACGTCGACGAAGAGGCCGCTGACGAGCTCCCGCGTGTCCTCGAGCGTCGGCAGCGTCTGCTCCTCGGCCCAATTCGAAAGGCCGCGGGCCCAGAAGTCGTCGTCCTCGTCGAAGTTGCGCTGCTTGCTAGCCGCGAAGTACTCACGGCGGCGCTTGAGCCGGTCCTCGGCCATCGCGAGCGCCTCGTCGCGGTCGACGTAGATGCGCTCGTGCTCGGCCTTGACCTGATCCTCGAGCCCGACGAGATCCTCGGCGCGCTTCTCGGTGTCGACGTGCGTGACGATCGAGGCGGCGAAGTAGAGCACCTTCTCGAGCTCGCGCGGGGCGATGTCGAGCAGGTAGCCGATGCGGCTCGGGACGCCCTTGAAGAACCAGATGTGCGAGACGGGCGCGGCGAGGTCGATATGCCCCATGCGCTCACGGCGAACCTTCTGCCGCGTGACCTCGACGCCGCAGCGCTCGCAGATGATGCCCTTGTAGCGGACGCGCTTGTACTTGCCGCAGTAGCACTCCCAGTCCTTCGTCGGACCGAAGATGCGCTCGCAGAAGAGCCCGTCGCGCTCCGGCTTCAGCGTTCGGTAGTTGATGGTCTCGGGCTTCGTGACCTCGCCCGAGGACCAGTCGCGGATCTGCTTGCTCGAGGCAAGACCGATCCGGATCGCATCGAAATCATTGATGTCGATCAAAGTGGCTCCGTTCCTCCTTCGTCCTCAGCGTCCCGTTATTCCTCGATCTCCACGTCGGCGAGGTCGGCCTCCGCAAGGGGCCCCACCTCGTCCTCGACCTCTTCGCGCGCGGCCTCCGCGGGCGAGATCTCGACGTCCGCGAGGTCGCCCAGCGACTCGTCGGCGGGCAGCGTCAGCTCGCCCGACTCGTCCTGCCGCTCCTGGCCTTCCTCGACCTCCTGCCCCGTCGGCTGGCGCGCCGTCGCGCGCAGCTGGCCCGGCGACAGGTCGATCCCGAGCTCCTCGGCAGCGCGCAGCAGCTCGTCGTCCTCCTCGCGCACCTCGACCTCGGCGCCCTCCTCGGAGAGCACCTGGACATCGAGCGCCAGCGATTGCATCTCCTTGAGCAGCACCTTGAACGACTCGGGGATCGACGGCTCTGCGATGTTCTCGCCCTTGACGATCGCCTCGTACGCCTTCACGCGTCCGACGGTGTCGTCGGATTTGATCGTGAGCATCTCCTGGAGCGTGTACGCGGCGCCGTACGCCTCGAGCGCCCACACCTCCATCTCGCCGAAGCGCTGGCCGCCGAACTGGGCCTTGCCGCCCAGCGGCTGCTGCGTCACCAGCGAGTAGGGGCCGGTCGACCGAGCGTGGATCTTGTCGTCCACGAGGTGGAGCAGCTTGAGGATGTACATGTAGCCCACGGTGACCTTCTGCTCGTACGGGTCGCCGCTCTTCCCGTCGAAGAGTCGCGCCTTGCCCGAGCAGTGACGCCCGGCGGGCCTGCTCTCGTCGACGACGAAGCTGACCGGCGAATCCGGGTTCTGCTTGACCCAGTCGACGAGCGCCTTGTCGACCTCCGCCGGCGTCGCGCCGTCGAAGACGGGCGTCGCGACGGGGCTGGCGCCGTTCTTGCCGCCCTGACCGTCCTCGCTGAAGACGCCGTGGAACGCCGCCCAGCCGAGGTGCGTCTCGAGCACCTGCCCGATGTTCATCCGGCTCGGCACGCCGAGCGGGTTCAGCAGGATGTCGACGGGCCGCCCGTCCTCCAGGAAGGGCATGTCCTCCTCGGAGACGATCTTCGCGATTACGCCCTTGTTGCCGTGGCGGCCGGCGAGCTTGTCGCCCTCGGCGATCTTGCGCTTCTTCGCCACGTAGACGCGGACGAGCTCGTTGACGCCCGGCGGCAGGTCGTCGCCCGCCTCGCGCGAGAACGTCTTCACGTCGATGACCTTGCCGCCCTCGCCGTGCGGGACCTTCAGCGACGTGTCGCGCACCTCGCGCGCCTTCTCCTTGAAGATGGCGCGGATCAGCTTCTCTTCGGCGGTCAGCTCGGTCTCGCCCTTCGGGGTCACCTTTCCGACGAGCAGGTCGCCGGATCCGACCTCGGCGCCAATGCGGACGATGCCGCGCTCGTCGAGGTCCTTGAGCGACTCCTCCGAGCGGTTCGGGATGTCGCGCGTGATCTCCTCGTCGCCGAGCTTCGTCGCGCGG
>Ga0075425_100006604_pt1 | contig 12179 bp, 13 predicted proteins | sample SoiMethybrSBSTD4_FD_75300 | JGI IMG/M metagenome (GOLD analysis project Ga0075425, IMG submission 75300) | Bulk soil microbial communities from a Populus tree surrounding site in Tennessee, USA - Soil MetaG P. TD hybrid SBSTD4 | ecosystem: Environmental > Terrestrial > Soil > Tree plantation...
TCGCTCAGCAGTGCCCAGATCGCCGCGCGCACGCGCTCCCGGCTGGACGAACCGGTAACGAGCGTCCGCAGGATCTGTTCGGCATGGTCGCTCAGGTAACCGGCCAACGTTTCGTCCGCGTGCACCACGCGGAGCCCCAAGTCGGTGTCTCGGAAGACCACCTTCGATTCAGACTGACTGAACTTGAGCGGGCAGCGGAAAAAGTTGCGGTGTTCCGCAATCGTGCGCGGTTGGGCGTAGGTGAACAGCACTTCCGCGGCGATGTCCTGGACGCCCGTGATCTCGCGACAGACGCCGACCAACGCCGCGAGGCGACCATCCACCGCAAGCGGCAGCGCCGCGCCGAGCGCGGGATGCGCCTGTGCCACGGCAACGCGATGACGTGGATCCGGACCCTCGATTTCGAACTGCACGGAGTCGGTGAGGATGTGGCCGTAGCGCACGAGCCGACGCAGGGCGGCGTCGAGGGTCGCGCTGTAGTACATGGCGTAGCCGAGGAGGCCGAGGTCGCGGACCCGTATCGAGGCTCCCCAGCGGAGGCCGAACTCGGCATCGGTGCCGCTCTTTGTTTTTGCGATGACCTGCCACAGGGCGACCAGCGCGGAGAACGAAACGAGGGTGTCTGGTTGGGCGAGGTCCGCGTCCCGGAGTCCCGCCGCCTTCATCAGGACGTCGCGCTGCATTCCCTCGCGCGCGGCGAATGCCAGCACATGGGTGACGATGCGCGCCAGCACCGTCCCGGAGGCTCGCCTTGCTCGCTTGGTGCGCTTCACGTCCATAGTCTAGCACTTCTTTCGCTGCGCACGATGACAGCCACCGTCAGAGATCAATCGTCGCATCGCGCGCCGCGCTTCTACGTCCCGACCCCTGCCGCCGTCTTGAAACCACTCTTGCCATTCAACGAGTCACGGCTGACACGCGGAGATCACGGCTCGCATTGCTGCGTTCGGACGCAGCCGCCAGCGTGCCGTTTGGTCCGCCGCGAGGTAAACGGGCCAGCTCAGAGCGAGCGTATGGGGCCGCGTGTCCGTGAGCAGCGAGAAGAGCATCCCACTGGCCCGCCCATTAGAGGCCGCATCGTCGATGTCGGTTTCGAACAGGAAAGCGTTTCGCCCGTCCTTGAACACGCTGGCATCTAACAGCCTCACGGTACCGGCGTCGGCCCGCCAGGTAAGGCGCACCCGCTGCTCTCCATTGTCGCTGTGAAAGTCAAAAACGTGCCGGGGACTATATAACCGTAGTTGTAGAATTGGATCGCTGTCCTGGGGAACGTTCCTGAAGCAGGTTAGCACGAGAATGGCTTCTCCATCCGCGGTGGCAACCGACACCACGTGCGACACTCGACCGGTGACGGCATCGGTGTCTGGCGCTTGGCGCTGCCACGCCTGCGCGGCTGCCGGGTGTTGGCTGGCTGCGTAATGCAATAGGAGAAACGCCACCCCGAGGCGTTTCATAGCCCCCCACTGGTCAGCATGAAGTTCGCTCCGTCTGTCACGCCCGAAGATACAGCGAGGATAAGAACGGCTTTTAGATGCGAAAGAAATCGGTTCATCGACTAGTACCGATTCGCCCCGCTGATGATGGAAGCGATGACCCAGATGACGAGCGAGATCAGCGCGTAGACCGCGACCGCTTTCAGCACGCCCCGGTAAACGCCTTCCTCAATTACATCGCGCAGCTCGCGGCCGTCGAGGTCCCGCGCAGGCTTGAATTGCTTCGGCGCGCTGCCAGTCACCATTCCAGTAGTTGGGTCCGTCATGTTTCCTCCGGTTTCTCTCGGGCGAGATCGCCCAGTGAGGGGGAATTTCACAGCATTCCGCTACGGAAGGTTCAGTCCGATGAGTGCGGCAGCGCCCTTGAGCAGGTGGTATGCGTCGCCGGCGCTGCCCAGCGTTTGCACCGCCATGCCGATGCCGCTGAGCACACCACGCAACCTAAAGCTGTTGGGTTTGTCCTTCTCAACTTCGGCCTTGGCTTCCGTGACCAGTTCGACAACCTGGGCGCGTTGCGCTGGCTCAAGTTCTGGCGCGCGCGCCACGACTTCCTGAACAGCGGTCAACGCACCTGCGATAGTCTGACGTTGGTCCGCCGTTATCGTCACCATCGCAGTTGCACCGGGACCCGTTTGGACCGCGCCGACCTGCCCATAGAAGTTGAACGTGGCGCTGCTCGCACCGTGGGAATGTTTGCTGGTCGCCTCCAGGATGGCGTAGTCAATTTCATTCGCAACCTTCTCCAATGCCTTCGCGCGAGCGGTGAGCAAAAACTGTTGCGGGCTGTCACCGCCCATGCCTTGCACCAGGCGCTGCGTTTCTTCGACCTTTGCCGCCAAATCCTGGCTCTCCGACTCTAAAGCCTTCTCAATTTCTGCAAGTAGGAACGGACGAAGGTCTGTTGTTACGACGGATGCCTGCGTTGACAACGCACGTAGCCACGCCTGCCACGCTAACTGCGCGCGCGCTTCGTATTCTGTTTTTGCCACATCGCGGACTCCCATGACGGTCATGCTGGAGAGCAGCACGCCGCGTTTGTTTGCCTCTGTAATCACGTCGCCAGCGGCGCGCTGGAAGGCTTCGCGCCTGTCTTGCATGGCGATGGTGACGGCTCGTCTGGCGGTGTCGGCAACTGCGGTGGGAAGCATGGGCAGCCTGGGGGCGTGGGTGCTCGTATTCTGTGCCTGCGTGGAAACGACCGCCACAGTGAAACCCTACAATCCGCGTCGGGCGTCAGGAGTTGAGAAACTCGTCAAGCTCGTCTGCACCTGACGTAACCAGCCAGCTGAACCCGCCCGGCGCAGTCAGGAATTGGCCCTGCAGGGGAACGCCCAGGCGCCCAGCCACCTGCTCCGCTTCGGCGGAGCTACCAGAAACGACCACCACCTTTCGGTTGACCGGCGGCGGCCACGCGCGTTCGCGCCAGAGCTTTAGGAAATGCTCCTCAGTGCCCCGCCAACCAATTATCAGAATCCTGGTCACTTCAGGAATGATACTCTTCAGTTTCTTCAGATGCGTCTCAGGAAATTCAAATTCGTTTTTCGTCTCCACGGGCAATGCGATTGCAGGGTACGTGACGTGTCCTTCGAGCCTGCCCGAGTCGCCGGAGATTAAAAGGTGTTGACCATCGCCCAGTGCCAACTTCTTTCCATACCCAATCAGCGCGTGCTCTATCTGGTCCCGGTCTGCTGTGGGGGAGATGTCCACATATCCCGAGACGAGTCGGACCCAGTTAATGGAACCGTGGGGCTTGAACACCTGAAAGTCTTTGCGACTGATGTAGGAATGGATGTTGGTTGGTACAAAGCCATACACGTCGGCACAGGCCGCCTCCAGCATCGTATCGTAGTTGAATGTCACGAACGCAACAGGCTCGCGACTTTTCACGCACCAATTGCGGATACGGTCGAGGAGGTTGCTGTAGTTAGTTACCCCTCTCGTTTCGGCAGGCCAGAGTTGAGAACAGACGCCAATCACATTCCGCAGGTAGTATCGGACGGCGTTCAGCTGAACGTGCCGCTGTTCGTCGTACTCGCCTTCGGCGCGCAGCGCTTCCAGGACCTGTTCGAGGTTCGTGTTCTGGGTCAGTTGCCGCAGCCGCGGAATGATGGGACGACACTCCCAGTACTTCTCCACGGCTGGTTCGAATGGGCCTCGGCGCGCGAACAACTGATTCGCGAGCGGCGGTCGAAGGTCCCTGTCGGGATGGCCGACGCCAATATCAACCAGCGAATCGTACGACGCCCCTGCGCCGAAAATGACCATCAGCATGCGGGAGAAAGCTACGCATCGGTGGAGCCTGGGCACGGCGGACGATGAGCGCGGTAATCTCGCAGCGTCCCGCCCGCCTTGCCCCTGCATGCCGCAAATCCGCCCCCTGATGCAGCAAAAACGCCCTAACGGATATCACCAGCGTTGACACCTTCTCCGCATCCTGACCACAAGGAATGCCGTACCATGGGCGTCGGTGAGGATTTCCGCGACTTTGTCACCAATCTGGCTATCCGAGATCGTGACAACATCTCAACCCGTTATCAGCTGATAACACGGCGTCTCAATCTTGTGTTCTGGCAGACGGACTCCCATACACTACACAGCTTCTACACAGGTTCTTATGGACGAGGAACGGCGATCGGCTTGACCAGCGATGTGGATATGGTGTTTAGGTTGCCCGACGATCTCTATTACCAGTACGATGCCCATCAGGGCAATGGACAGTCAGCGTTACTACAAGCAGTGCGGTCCGCAATTCAAGAGACCTATGTGAGTACGGCGATCGGCGCGGACGGTCAGGTGGTGGTTGTTCCATTCACTGACGGAATCACGTTTGAAGTCCTACCAGCTTTCTTGAACCGACTAAATACGTACACGTTTCCTGACTCTACGGTTGGCGGCTCTTGGAAGACCACGGACCCGAAACCTGAGATCGACGCCATCGCAACGGTGGATGCCAACGTGAATGGCAATCTAAAGAACCTGGCCAAGATGATGCGTGCGTGGAAAGCGCAGTGGGACGTGCCCATTGGCGGACTACTCATCGACACCCTGGCGTACCAGTTCATTCAGGACTGGCCGCATCGCGATAAATCGTTCTTGTATTACGATTTCATGGGTAGGGACTACTTCAACTACCTCGCCGCTCAGAATGCGGATCAACAGTACTGGAAATCGCCGGGTGCCGGTCAGTACGTATGGCGCAAGGGCAACTTTGAATACAAGGCCACTCGGTGCCGCAATATTGCTTTAGAGGCAATCGCCGCTGCGACGACAGGTCACGACTATACGGCAAGGAGTCATTGGCGGGAAATCTATGGCACCTCCTATCCAGCCTAATCCTGATGCAGCAGCACTCGAAGCACAGATACGAGAGTGCTATGGTCGAGTCGTCTATTCACACAAGGCACATGAGAAATGCGCCGATCTCTCTCTGTCGAAATTGTCACGAATCAAACTCGCGCAAATCGGTCTGTCGGCTCTCACGACCGGAGGATTGATCGTTGTCGTACTGGGTGATGCAGCGGTCTCGAAGACATCCGCGGTGATCACGGCGTCGTTATCCACGATCCTACTCGCTCTCAACGCATACATGAAAGACGTTGATCCGGGTGCGCTCTCTCAGCGACACAAGGAAACGGCGCACCAACTTTGGGGCATCAGAGAGTCATATCTCTCTCTCCTGACGGATATGCATGCTGGCGCACTATCTGCAGATCGTGTTCGCGCTCGACGCGATGAACTCCAAAAGGAGTTGGTTGAGGCATACGCTGCAGCTCCGCGTACAACGAGTAAGGGCTATCGGGAGGCGTCAAAGGCACTGAAGCTCAAGGAAGATTTGACCTTCGCCGATTCGGAGATCGACAAGTTTCTTCCGGCACCACTTCACAGAGCGACCGTTCGATGATCGACAGGGAAGCGCTTCTGGCTCGTGTTGAGGAGATCAAGAAGGAGCTTTGGACAATTCGCGAGTCGGACAAAGCGAAGCTCCCCGGTAACGTTGAGGGTTCTATTCAATCGACGCTCGGCGTGCTCGTGGCCATCTACGGCAACCCAAGCCCTCAAGTCCAACGCTTCGTCGAGCGCACGCGGGGCGGCGGTCCTACGATTGGAGATCGAGACGGATGGGAATTCAAGAGCAATGCCGCTGCGCTGGTCGACAACGTCCTGGACTCGGCGGTGGGCGATCTTAAGGCAGGGGTGACTGGTTCAATCGGCGTTCAAGCCAAGGGTGTGGTCCTTGGCGACTTCGTTGCGCTGGCTCGCGAGGCGCTCAATCAACGGGACGTGCCGTCTGACCGTGTAGCTGCTGTCCTGACTGCCGCTGCGCTCGAAGAGACGCTCAAGCAGATGGGTGAGGCGAAAGGTGTGGACGTGTACAACCGCGATATGCGGGGCGTAATACAGAAGCTCAAGGACGCGAACGTTCTTAAGGGTGCTCGGATCGGGTCTGCGACAGGTTTTGTACCGTTCCGGGACTTCGCGTTTCATGGACAGTTCGAGAAAATCGATCGGCCAACTACCGAAGGTGCACTTGCATTCGTGGAAGGACTGCTTGCCGAGGCGTTCTCCTGAACCTCCATCTGACTACCGGCAACAACAGCAGGGCGTGATACCCTACGCGTTGGCAAAGGACGCTGGGCTTGTCGTCGACGATGGTTTACCGACTGACACGGAAGGACGGACGCTTCGGAAGCATTGACGCTAAGACGCTCGCCAAGATTTGCACCGTGTTACGGTGCGAGCCCGGCGAGCTATTCGAGAAGGCGGGACATGAAAGGCAAGGTATTGCTCGGCTGGCTCACGCGAGATGAAGCGGTCCGTTATCTCCAACAGGACTGCATTTTCAAGCCGCCATTAACCGATCAAGAGGCCGAGGGTCTGTGGGCGCACAAAAAGGAGATTGTAAATGCTTTGGAGCCGCGCGCTGCTCCTAGTCCACCGAAACTCGATTTGACGAACGAAGAAAAGGAAGGGGCTCGGAAGTTTCTACAGTTTATGCGGAAGCAGCCCGGGGGCAGCAAACAAATTCTCGACGTGGTCAAACTTGATCCCCGGGCCTTGGTCGTGCATCAGCTAGACGTGAACCTCGATCGCGTGAACCAATACGGGAAGAGTGTGAATACAGCCACGTGGTGTGTGAAGAATTGCCTAGCGGTTGATCGGACGAATGCGCAGGTAACGGTGACCGTCGTCCAGAATGGGTGGAACATTACGGTCCCGCACGGCGAATTCATGGTTGGATTTGATGGGCAATCCTTCGGGATAATCCAGGGCGCGGGACACGTAAGCGTTTCGAACGTCCGTGACCGTGTGGTGCTGTGGGCAGGCTACCACCGCTCCTATGCGCGGGCAGTTAACCCGGATGCCATGGAACGAACCGTGTTGGCCGCCCTGACTACGGAGGGCTTCGACGCGATCCCCATGAATTCGGTATTGCGTGAGCGGTTCTTAGGTGACCGCCCAGCCCTTCTTGGTGACTTCTTCGATGAGCGTCTCTTCATGGCAGTTCAGCTCCATAGAAAGCGTTACGAGCTTCGCGTTCGGGTTGACCGTGCCCAAGTGAACGCGGATTAGGCGCGGTGGCAAGACCGGTATTTTACCCCAGACAACCCTTCAAGGATGTGACGCAACACCCCGTTTTCGCAAATGACTCGAGCCGCCCTGCAGTTCGCAGGCGTTTTGTCCTGCAAATGGCAAATGAGACTCGGAAGGCATCAAGGATCACTCTGACATAGGCACTCGGACAGGGGCCCTCGCTGTTGCTGTTCAGTCGCGGAACAGAGGCCCACATGGAACGCGCCCTCAGTTGCGTATAGCGCGTTTTTGCTGCATTCAAATACCGTTTTCCTTCATCACTCAGCCTTTACTGACCACCCGACCACATCAGCACCTGCTTCTCCTCATCACAGGAGCCCGAATGAGGATACGATGAGCGGTTTACGATCCCGCGCAGGAGGCGCAGTCGGCCCGAGCGCGCGCCGAGGCACGTTGCCGCGAGCTCACTGCGGAAGTGGAGCGCCTGTCCGCGCGGCCGGCGAAGCCTCGAGGCTCTAGAGATGCTGGTGAAACGCCGTCACTGACAGCGATCGGCTAGGGCAAAACCCGAGCAAGCATCGCAATCGCGGCGCTGCCACAAACGCTCGACCAGAGTTCGCCCAAACCATCCCGCCGCTGGTAGCCGATGGCTAGGACGGACGCCGCCCACGCCGGGAGTTGAATGCCGGGCACTTGCCTACTGTGCCTCGCGTGCAAGAGCGCGTGCCTTCCGATAGCCCGCGAAAAAGTCGCGCTCGATTGCTTTCACACCTTCGAGCCGCAACCGCTTCATGTCCACTTTGTACGGCCACCACTCGCGCTGACCCTGATCGATCCGCAACAGGCCCTTCAGTTTGCATGCTGGCTCGTTGACCTCAATGGCAACGCCGGCGTCCTGGCGCCACTCGCTCCACTCGGGCGCCTTGAAGACAGCCTCCACCAGCTCGCTGAATAGCTCACCATCGGTCTTGGCTTCGCCGGGCTTGCGCTTGGGCAGTGGCATGGGATCGCCTCCTAGCCCGAAACTGCTTGATGGCCAATCAGCCCACAAGAAGCCGTCCATTCATGCGTAATTTGAGTCACCGCGTTGAGCTTCCTCGGCTCACCTGCGTTAAACAGGTACCCCGTTTGCCTTCTGAAACTCAGCGAGTACCTCGGCTACGGCAGGATGATAGTCCTTGATGACGTGACTGATTCGGCTCGCGCACACTGAAAAGGCGTACTGTTTCCGTTCCGCCACGATCTCGATCGCCACGCGCTCCGCCACGTTCTCGTCGAGCCCGGGACCGCACATGGTCATGACCCTGCGCATCACAAACCAACGATTGTGCGAGTACGCCAGCTCCGCGGCTGCCAGTGCCGCCGCTGCCTTCATCGTCACTGACCCCAGCTCGAAGATCTTCTCAATACGCCGGATGAGCACGTCACAGTGCTCGAACTCGAAGCCGTGGCCGCTGACCCAGGCGCAGTACTCGCGCGCCAGCTCCTCCCACGCGTCCGGATCAGCTGGGTGCAGCGCGGCCAGCCGCTCCTCGTCGAGCGCCTCGAGAACGTTGGCGTGATCGTTGGCACTCATCTTCCGGAGGCTGCGCACCAGGTCCTTCAGCTTCGCGCTTTCCCACGAGGCCGCATCGGCCAGGCCGTTGACCAACTCCGCCGCCTTCGGACTGGGTGGTGGCCGACGCTTCGCGAGCGCCTTCAGGAGCACGTCGCGAAGATCAGCAACTGACTTGAAGCGCTTCTTGGGGTTCGGCTCCGTGCACTTCTCGATGATCGGGCCCAGCGCCCCGGCGCACGTCGCCTGCTGGTAGGGGACGCGAAACTCGTGAGGCTCTGCGGCCAAGTCATGGAGGATACAGCCGAACGCGTAGATGTCGGCGGCGAGCCCGGCGGTGTGGAAGCTGCTGAACTGCTCGGGGGCGGCGTACCGCTGCGACCCCCATGCCGAGTTGACCGACGTGAGGGTTGTCGTCTCCTCGCTCAGCGGCAGGACCAGGCCGAAGTCAGACAGCTTCCAACGTCCCTCATGCCGCAGAATGTTCGAGGGCTTCAGATCGCGATGCGCGATCCCGAGGCGATGCAGCTCCTCAAGCGCAGCGAGGATGTCCGCCAGTGGCTCCGCGTCGATCCGCCCCGCCGCGCGATCCTCCTCGATCTTTAGCTCGTACCGCGACTCCGCGACGGGCATTGTGAACCAGGGCTCGTCCGCGTCGAGGTCATACTTCAGAATCGGGATAAAGAAGTCGCTCGACAGCTTGGATTGAACGAGGACCTCTCGCCGGAAGCGCTGCTTGAGCTTCTCCGGCGTCGAGGTGGCGAGCACCTCGGGCTTCGGGTCAAACACCTTGCGCGCGACCGTGGCCCCGCCCTTCTTCGGCGTGATCAATTCCACGCGACCAAAACCGCCGCGCGCGATGACGCGTACCGCAGCCATCGAGGAAAGTTCGACCGCCTCGCGCGCTGGGTCAACGATTGAGAACGAACTAGACCGTCCAACGGCGTCCGCCTCTTCTTGAGCCGCGCGAACATTGCTTAGGACACGTCAACGAATGATCAACACTTGATGACTTTCAGTATTCGTGTGGGAGCCGCAGCGTGGTCGCGGAGCGATCCGCCTCCGTGATGATCCAGAGCCGTGTCCCCTCAGGCATCACGTACGCCGAGAGCAGGCGAAAACCCTCGAGAGGCTTCAAGAGGCGCAGCGACGAGAATTGGCATCCCGAAGCTCCGTCCGCACGACCTACGACATGCGTTCGTGACCTGCAAGCTCGCGGATGGTGTTCCAGCTCAACTTGGTCATGCGCTACGTGGGACATGCTGATCTGGCGACGACGCTGCGTTACACACATCTAGAGCCGGAGCACTTGCGAGTGGTTGTCGGGGCCGCTGACTTACGGGTCGCAGCGCGCTAGGCCGCCCAAGAGGTACAGACACCGCCTTTTGAACCGTGGCGTTCCTATGCCCGGCGGTGAGAGCGCCTAGAGAAGTGCGTACGCCCGAATATTAGCTTTGGGCACCGCCAGGAGAGTACAGAGGCAATGGACATGTTCCGAAACTCATAAGAATCTTCGGCAGGCACGCTTATTCTCGGGCTGGCTTGACCCTATGCTCGCAGCGAGTGGGTCACGCAAAGCCCGAACATGTTACCCAATCAAGAGTGGCACGTCGGGTCGCCGGGGAGGCAGCAAGTAGCCTTCCCCGAACTGTTGCGTCCACAGAAGTGGGGAGGCTTGCACACGTTCCCGCAGCTGCCGCAGTTCTGCCAGTCGCTTTCTAGGATGCAGTGACCGTTGCAGCAGAGCCAAGATCCGAGGAACCCTGGTGCAGGGCAAGTACATAAGGGACCAGCACAACCTCCTCCGAGCGCCGTACATCGGCTGACCGGGCGTTGCTGACAGGGTCGCACAGCAAAGATGTCGCACCACTTATCTGGAGGTGGCAAGGCCCAGTCTGGCAGGAACCTGCTGCCATAGACCAAGCGCGGGCAGAGTCCCTTAGCAAGCCGATATGTGTTCTCCATTTGAGTTGCGGAGATCTCGAATCGGGAGACAAAGTTCGTGCTAGCGTCGGAGGTGAAGTCCACGCTGTGGCGAACGAAGAGGTAGGCGTGGGCAAGTTCGTGGACGAATTCAGCATACCCATCCGTGCAAACATTATCATGGAATCGGTTAGGCAGCTGAACACCAACATCTGGGTCCCACTGCACCGCGCTGACGCCGGTACTGCGCTTGCTAAGTGTTTTAGGGTTTGCGCCTCCTCCGTATCTCACGATCGTCGGACTTTCACCGTGCGCCGTGAGAGTATCTATCATGTCGGCCAGCGTGGGGTCCGCACTCTTGATCTCGGCAATCGCCTGGTCAAAGTCCAGTTTGTAGCAAACTGGCCCAACCGCTTGAAGACCGGAGGATTGTGACCGCGCTGGACTGGTGGGAACCGCAAGGAGTCCGCACGTGACCACCACATGGACTGCGAACGTCAGTTGATGCGACATTACCTGGATTTCCTAACTCGGGTACCGCAGGTCGAACGTAACCTCATTCGATGTAAGCCTGCCTGTATAAGTGTTCTCCCATCTTCCGTGCGGCCCTGTATAGTGATACTCCAACTTCAGCTTGACCGTCCCCGGCCCATAGAGGTAGTACAACGTGGTCTGAAACGGCCAAATGTCTACTATTACATTCTTTCGGAGCGCGGGATCGAACCGGGTGTATTGAGCCCAGCCATTGAGCTCAACGTCGGAGAACATTGGCCAATTTGCTCCGCTTAGCCCCACATCCTCGTACGGAATCGTTAGGGCAGTAGGAACCGTGAAATCAGGAGTGTGCCTTCCGCCAATTAGCACCAACGAATTCAGGCGCGCCTGGAGGGGGTCATCCAAGAACGCTGCATTGGCCCCGTTCCTGTCTTCCACAACAGATCCGGCGCCCACTATTGTCAGCTCGGCGATATGAATCGTTCCGGGCGCGAATGTGTCGACTTTGACGGTTCGCTGTAGGCAGCCGACCCCGTTTGGGCCGGCGCAAACCATGGGAGAAACGTCCGAGATCGTAACCGTGAGGCTGACTTGGCTGCCCGGGTGGTATACTGCCGAGTCGGCAACCACCGTCAAGACAAGTTCATCTTGAGCGGGAAACGAGGGACCATGCCCAAGAAAGATTGTCAGTGAGACAACTCCGACGTAAGCTCCACGAAGCTTATCAGTGACTGTCCCGATGCTCATAGACGTAACTCCCAGCTCTATTGGCCCTCACCGCCCGCACGGCAAACGTGCGGCATCGGACGTTGCCGGGCCACTACTGATTCTGGTGAAGATGGCTTGTTTGCGCCAGCCTGACGACGCAAGAATTGGCACGTCGACCTAAAGTCCGCCCAAAACTCTTGAAACGTGTAGACCAGTATGAGTCCGTGGTTCATTAATGAAAGCAGCAAACCGTCCGGAATGTCCCGAACGAAGTCTTCAACCCTGTTGAAGACTTGCACATCGCCTGCACTTCGAGGGCCAGCATGCGACGTCGCCAGAGGCAGGCCCAACAACAAGGCGCGGCAGGTGATCAGGCCACCGCGCCTCGTCGCTCTCCTCCGAATTCGGCGCCGTTCCCCCTCTCCTGAAAGGAGAGGGGGTCAGGGGGTGAGGACATCACGCCGCCTTCGGCG